>Ga0335076_10004388_pt1 | contig 14261 bp, 15 predicted proteins | sample Lox_Sample_25_FD_206717 | JGI IMG/M metagenome (GOLD analysis project Ga0335076, IMG submission 206717) | Soil microbial communities from Loxahatchee National Wildlife Refuge, Florida, United States - Lox_Sample_2.5 | ecosystem: Environmental > Terrestrial > Soil > Wetlands | place: USA... | reverse complement strand
CGACCGGTCGCCTGAGCCCGGCACGCGTCCCACGATCCCGGCGCCCGGCTACCATCTGCGGACGTCGCGGGCGAGGTGTTAACGGCTGCACGGGAGCCTTCCAAGCTCTAGGAACGGGTTCGAGCCCCGTCGCCCGCTCTGACATTCGGCGTAGAATCCACCGATCCACGGGGAGTAGCGCAGTCTGGTAGCGCACCCGGCTGGGGGCCGGGCGGTCGCAGGTTCAAATCCTGTCTCCCCGATTCCTTATGAAGCACGTGGACGGTCGGGCCGGCGCACTTGTGCAAGCCCCGATCGCCGCGTGCTTCTCGCTGCTCGAGGGGGTCGAGCGCTACCCGAGTTGGTGCGGTGAGTTGATCCGCGACGTGTCGTCGGTCGAGCGGGGTGACGACGGGCGGCCGGTGCGTGCGCACGTGGTCGTCTACGTCGCGCAGAGCCCGTTTGGCAAGCGCTTCGAGTTCGACGCGACGATCCGAACCGAGCCGCACCGCGCCGTGGATCTCAGCCGCCTCCCGCGCTCGCAAAATGACCTGGACCGGTTCTCGCTGACCTGGTCGCTGGCCGAAGAAGACGACCAGACCGGGATCAGCGTCGAGTTCTCCGCGGCCGTGTCGTTTCTGCCGAGCGCGCTTCCGCTGCCCGGAGTGGGGGACCTGGTCGCCGGCACGCTGCTCGATGCGGCCGTGACGGAGCTTGGCGGCTCGACCACACGCGGACCCGGTGCGCCATCCTCTTAGATGATGGCGGTGTCGGCGCAGCATCCGGTGGCGGTGGGTATGACCGCCTACATCCGGCTCCGGCTTCGCCCACGCGTGTTCGGCCTCGAGCGGCTTTGCATTGAGGAGACAACGATCGTGGCCCCGAATCACCGCTCCGACTACGACGTGCCCGTGCTCGTCGCGGCGCTGTATCACCGATGGGCCGAGGCGGTCGCGCGCGGACTTCCGTGGCCGACGTTTGCCACCGACGACCACGTGCTCCAGCGCGGGTTCCTCGCCGGCTACCCCGAGAACATCCCAGTGAGGCTGCGGCAGCTGCTCTGGCCGATCAACGTAGGTGGCGTGCTCGAGAGGAATCTCGGGTGCGTGGCCGTGCGCGAGCCGACGCGGATGCGGCTCGCGGAGGTACTTCGCGCGGACCCGCGCATGGCGCTGGACGGTCAGCTCCCGCCCGAGCTCCAGGACGCGCTCGCCCGCCGGGCGGCGGAGCGCCGCCGGCCGGCGCCCGAGCACGCCGGCGACGTTTTGCACGGGGAGTACGCGGATCTGCTGTGGACGCCCGTCGAGCGTAACGACGTGGCGTGCCACGGCGAGGTGTGGCGCGATCATCTACACGCGGCGGTCCGCGACTTCGGGCAGCTGGTGCAGACCCTCGAGTCGGGCGGGCTGGTCGTCATTTACCCGGAGGGCGAGCTGTCGCCGGATGGGCGAATCGGTCCGCTGAAACCGGGCCTGGCGTCACTCGCCCGCCGCGGTAAGGCCAAGTGGGTGCAGCCGGTGGCCACGTGCTACGACCCGCTGGCCGGCCCGCGCCCCCGGGTCTACGTGTCGATCGCCCCGCCGATCGTCCCGCAACCGGGGCGACTGCTCGGCGACGTGAGCACAGCGCTGAGACGGGCGACTCCTCTGACCGCCGGACAGATCGTCGCCTGGCATCTCAGCCGGGGCGCGAGGTCGCCGGCGGAGCTCGACACGATCGCGTCGGACTGGATCGGGCGCTCACGTGCCGACGGGCGGCCGATCGAGCCCGCGCTCGACGGCCCCGGGCGTCACGAGATCTTGCGCGCGGCTCACCGACGGGCGCTACGACGGCGCGCGGACGACCCGGTGATCCATCGGCTGGCAGCCGAACTCGACGACGCCCACTCGCAATGACTCGCGAGCGCAAGCGAATGCTGCTGACCGCCGGCGTGGCGGTCGCGGCCACGGTCGCAGTGGTGCTCGTGATCGGCCAGGCCGCGCATTACGCCACCGTCGTCGCACGCCTTCGCTCCGCAAGGCCGGGCTGGCTGCTTCTGTGCGCGGCCGGCGAGGTCGTGGCCTACATGGGCTTCGTAGCGTCCTACCAGGCGATGGCCGAGCTCGACGGAGGCCCGCGCTTGCCTTATCTGACGGTGGTCAGGGTCGTCGGCCTGTCAGTCGGCGCGTTCAGCGTGGCCACGGCGATCGGCGGCCTGTCGGTCGAGTCTGGGCGCTGCGCGAGGCGGGCGAGGCGCCGAGGATGGCCAGCGCCCGTGTGATCGCGCTCGAGACGATGCGGTGGGCTGTGCTCACGGTCGCGACCTGCGTCGCCGCGACCGTCGTACTGCTCGATGTCAGCGGGGGACACGTGCCCTGGGAGGTCCCGGTGGCCTGGCTGGTGATCACGCCGGCGTGTTTCGCCGGCGGGCTCTGGATCAGCGCTCCTCGCCGGTGCGATCGCTTCACACAGCCCACGGGCAACTGGCTGCGCGACGCGCTCGGTGTCGCGGTGCGTGCGCTCGTGCTGGTCCGCAAGCTCGTGCACTCCCCGGCGCGGCTGATCGTGCGCGCGCTCGGCGGCGCGGCGCTGTTCTGGGCGGGAGAGGTGCTCTGCGCGTGGGCCGCGCTGCGTGCGTTCGGGGTGTCGGTCGCCGTCGCGCCGCTCCTGCTCGGCTACACGACCGGCTACGTGTCGATGGGTCTGCCTTTGCCCGCCGGCGGGTCGGGGAGCGTCGACGCGGCCATGACGGCCGGGTTCGTGCTTGCCGGCGCCCCGCTCGGCGGCGCGCTCCTCGGAGCGATCGCGTTCCGCCTGTTCAGCTTCTGGCTGCCCGCGATCGGCGCGCTCGTGTCGCTAGCGACGCTCCGCGGACTTCGCGCCCGCCTGCATGCCGTGGCCGAGCGCCGAGCCGTGCCGCCGATGGCGCTCGGCTGACGAGGCGCCCCTAAGTGGTCGCCGGCCAGCCGGAGTCCGACGCGCCCGTGACCTCGAGCCCGTGGCGCAGCTGGACCGCGCCGACGGCCGCCAGCAGCAGCGGCACCGCGATCGCGATCGTGCGATACACGAGCGCGGCCAGGACCGCGAGGCTAAGCGGCGCGCCGTAGAGCACCAGCGCGCCCGCGAGTCGAGACCACCCATCCCCACGACTATCCGCCTCACGTGGCCTGGAGCGGGCCACAGCTGGGAACATCAGCCGATGGGCAGCGCGCTGACGGTCGTGACCGGCGGGAGCCGAGGGATCGGCGCGGCGACCGTGCTCGCGCTCGCGCGTGAGGGCCACGACGTCGTGTTCAGCTTCCGGTCCGACCAGGAGTCCGCAGACCGCGTCCGGACCGCTGCCAGTGAGGCCGGCGCGCGCTGCATTGCCGTCCAGGCTGACGTAACCGAGCAAGGGAATGTTGAGCGCCTGTTCAGCGCGGCCGCCGGGCTCGGGACGGTCACGGGCCTCGTCAATAACGCGGGGCTCACGGCTCACCTGGGCGATCTGGCGGACACGCCGGTTGAGGTGATCCGGAACGTGATCGAGGTCAACCTCGTCGGCGTCGTCCTGTGCGCACGTGACGCCGTCCGGGCCATGTCAATCCGCCGCGGCGGGCGGGGCGGCGCGATCGTCAACATCTCATCGGCGGCGGCGACGCTCGGCTCCCCGCATGAGTACGTGCACTATGCCGCCGCGAAGGCCGGGGTCGACGCGCTCACTGCCGGCCTTGCCAAGGAGGTCGCCGAAGACGGCATCAGGGTGAACGCGGTCGCCCCCGGGATCGTGAACACCGACATTCACGCGGCGGCCGGTGATCCGGGCCGGGCCCAGCGACTGGTCGCTCGGATCCCAATGGGTCGGCCCGCCGAGCCTGAGGAGATCGTCCCCGCGATCGTTTGGCTGCTCGGCTCCGATGCGGGATACGCTTCTGGCACGGTGCTGCGCGTGACCGGCGGCGTGTAGGCCGGGCGCGTAAAGAGCACGCCCCGGGTCTAAATCTAAACACTCCCGGCGCATCAGTGCTCGTTCAGCCGATGTGGTGTCGGCGATTTAGAAGTCGAGGGGCTGGGCTTGCCCGGCCCCTCGACTCCCAAGCAGCCGCGAAAGACTTCTCATCGAGAGTCGTTGTTCAAATGTCGCGGGGCTTCGGGACCTGCTCCGTTCGTAATGGCTCACGGGGTGCCCGTACCGCCTCCTCGTTCACGGCGATCTCGCCGGGTCGGTCATGCGCAACCGGCTGGTGGGATCTCCAGGGCGGATCGATCCCGCGCTCGTGCAAAGGATCGTGGTGCGGGGTCTCGGCATGGACTTCAACTCACGCGACCTCGGGCGCGGGACCCCGATCGTCACGGACTCGGATCCGCGATGGGAGACCAAGGCAAAGAGGCTCAAGCAGCTGCGGACGGTAAAGGCGCGCGCGAGCGAGCTCGGGTTGAAGATCTCCACGTTGTCGAACTCCCGAGACCGCAACTCGGGCTCGCCGACGCCGCACCCATCCGTCAATCGCTGAGCCAGCCGTCGCGGTAAGGCGCCCACGAGCGCGCCGGCAGGTGGGCGTAAGCGACGCCCGCGTCGTCGGTCTCGCGATCGACGCCGGCGCCGTGCCGCTGCGCCACCTCATCGACCGAATAGCCGCCCCAGACCTCATCGGGCCCGTGCTCCCTCGCGCCTACCGCGAGCACCGCGCACGGTCCGTCGCCGGCGCCCACGATGATGTGTCTCGTCAGTCGCGGGCAGTGAACGAAATCCCACTGCCGCAACGGGCGCTCCTCGCCCCCCACGACCAGAAGCGCCTCGCCGGACACCACTAGAAAGTCCTCCTGGGTGGCCTCCCAGTGGTACATCCCGATCGGCTCACCCGGAAAGAGCACGTACAGGTTGACCCCGACCTGGGGAAAGTCGGTGTCTCCCTCGACGGACAGGCGCGCTCCGAGCCCGTCCCAGAGTCGCCACCGGCCCGCACGCGCGTTGAGCACGAACCAGCCGTCGCTACTCGGCACCAGGCCGGCATCGGTACTTTCCAGACTGGCTTCGGGGACGATCACGAGATCTTACGAATGACCACGTTCATGATGGAGCCGATCGGTTGGGTCCGGAGCGCTCGCACCGAGCCAATCGACGACGACTGGGGAGAGATCATCGCCACCGTCGAGCTCGACGCGGCGCGGTTCGCCGCGGACTCGCTGCGCGGCCTCGAAGAGTTCTCGCACGTCGACGTCGTTTACGTGTTCGACCAGGTCGCACCGGATTCGTTCGAGACCGCCGCCCGCCGACCCCGCGGCAATCCCAAGTGGCCGGAGGTCGGCGTGTTCGCACAGCGCAACAAACGACGGCCGAATCGGATCGGCGTGTGCACGTGCGAGGTCGTCGCGGTCGATGGCGCCGGGCTCACCGTTCGCGGCCTCGACGCGATCGACGGCACGCCGGTCCTCGACATCAAGCCGTACATGACGGAGTTCGCGCCGCGCGCCGCCGTATGCCAGCCCGACTGGTCGCACGAGCTGATGAGCGACTACTGGTGAGAACCCCTACCGGCTAGCCCTACCTCGCAAGACTCCGGCCCTCCGGCTGTGCAGCGCAGCTCGAACGCTTCAGGCTGCAGTACATGTTCAAGCGCTTCTCTCCCACCGCCGTCGGTCGCTGGAGCACGCGCCGGCCCGTGCTCGCAATTGCTGTCTGGTTGACGTTTGTCGTTGCGGCCGTGTTCGCTCTCACGCTCACCGGCTCCAAGCCGCTCGAAAACGGCGCGGTAGGCCAGTCCGCGCGCGGATACTCGCTGATGGACTCCCACCGGCTCGGGCTTCCGCCTGACGAGTACGTGTACCTGCACAGCGACTCGCTCAAGACCGGCTCGCCGGCATTCCGGAGCGCGATCGACACTGTCGACCGAGCGATGCGCGGCGCGATCGGGAGCGGCGTGAGCGTGGGGATTGCGCGCGATCAGCACTCGGCGCTCGTGAGCGCGACGGTCACGAGGCCGTTCGACGAGGCGGCGGTGAACGCCGCGGTGGCGTCGGCAAATACCGCGCATCGAGGCCTGAGCGCGATCATCGTGGACCCGACCTCGGGCGGCGGTAACGACCTGCACCGGGCCGAGCTGCTGTCGATTCCGGTCACGCTGCTCGTGCTGTTGATCTCGTTCGGTGCGCTGGTCGCCGCGCTGGTGCCCGTGATGCTGGCCGCGACGGCGGTGATCGCGGCATTCGGGCTGCTCGGTCCGATCAGCCAGCTGTTCCCGCTAGACGACAGCGTCAAGACCGTCGTGCTGTTGATCGGGATGGCGGTCGGAGTCGACTACGCGCTGTTCTATGTCGTGCGCTCGCGCGAGGAGCGTCTGCGCGGCGCCTCGACCCGCGAGGCGCTTGAGCGCACGTCGCGAACGTCGGGCCGTTCGGTGCTGATCGCGGGGACGACCGTGGCGATCGCGATGGCCGGCCAGTTCGTCGTCGGCTCGGACATCTTCAACGGGATCGCGGCCGGCACGATCGTCGTCGTGGCATGCGCGGTCGCCGGGTCGGTCACCGTGCTGCCCGCGCTGCTCCAGCTGCTGGGGCCTCGCGTCGACCGGGGACGGATCCCGTTCCTGCCGCAGCTGGCGACCGCGGGCGAATCGCGGTTCTGGTCCGGGATGGTGGACCGCGTGATGCGCCGACCGGCGCTGGCCGCCTGCCTCTCCGGCGGGTTCCTGATCGCGCTGGCGATCCCCGAGCTCGGGCTGCACGTGGCCAAGCCGAGTTCGCAGGCGCTCTCTTCAGCGAGTCAATCTGGCCTGGCGGCGCAGATCACCGGCGAATTCCCGAGCACGTCTTCGCCGGCGCTCGTGGTGGCGACCTGGCAGGCGGGCGAGACCCAAGGCGTGCGCGCGGCGGTCATCCGCCTGGAAGCCCTCGCCGCCCAGACGGGCATCGCCCACCCGCCGTTCGCGATCGGGCCAGGCCTCGACGGCCGGTCGCTCGAGCTCGGACTCCCGCTCAGCGGCTTCGGCGACAACACCGCGAGTCGCGATGCCGTCAAGACCCTGCGGAGCGTGCTCGTACCGGGGACGCTCGGGCGCGTCCCCGGCCTGCACTGGGCGGTGACCGGCGACACGGCCGAGGACATCGACTTCACCAACCAGATGCGACAGGGCGTCCCGTACGTGGTCGTGTTCGTGCTGGCGCTCGCGTTCGTGCTGCTGCTGGTCGCGTTCCGTTCGATCGTGGTGCCGATCAAGGCGATCGTGCTCAACCTGCTGTCCGTGGGCGCGTCCTGCGGCGTGCTCGTGCTCGTGTTCCAGCACCATTGGGCGCAGGGCGTGCTCGACTTCCGCTCGGACGGGGCGATCATCTCGTGGCTGCCGCTGTTCCTATTCGTGGTCCTGTTCGGGCTGTCGATGGACTACCACGTTTTCATCCTGAGCCGCGTGCGTGAGGGCGTCGACTCGGGAATGCGCACCGAGGACGCCCTGCGTTACGGGATCTCCCGGACGGCCGGCGTCGTCAGCGCCGCGGCGCTGGTGATGGTCGGCGTGTTCTCGCTGTTCGGGACGGCCAGTGCGCTCGACCTCAAAGAAGCCGGCGTCGGCCTGGCTGTCGCGGTCCTGCTCGACGCGACCGTGGTGCGCGGCGTGCTGCTGCCGGCGACGATGAAGCTGCTCGGCGAGCGCAACTGGTATCTGCCGAGTTGGCTCGCCTGGCTACCGCGCGCGAGCCTCGAAGGGGAGACCCTCGAAGGCGGGATCGCGGACGCGCCGGCAATGCGACCGGACCCGCAGCCGGCCCTGGCCTCGGCAGCAGATTGACGCGACAATCACGCTGAGCATGAGGACGAAGTTCTCCCTCCTGATCTCGGCGGCAATCGCAGCCGGAATCGGCGCCACGTATCTGGCGGCTCACGCGGGCGCCAATCGACCCACCGAGCCGGGGCCGTACGAGACGGCGCTGGTCGGGGCGGCGCTGATCGGCTGCGGACTGGCGTCGTGGCGGGCGCGGCCCGACAACCGTCTGGGCCCGGTGATGGTGGTGACCGGCTTTGTCTGGTTCGCCGGGCTGCTCAGCGAGGCGACAAGCGCACCGCTGTACACGATCGGCGTCGCGATCGAGTACGTGTTCATATGCGGCTTCATCTACATCGTGCTGTCGTTCCCGTCGGGGCGGTTGCGGGGAACGCTCGACAAGGCGATCGTCCTGATCGCTATCGCGGGCTCGCTCGGCCTGCAGGTAGCAGCGATGCTGTGGGGGAGCGGATCGGGGCTGCGGTGCGGTGGTGGCTGCGGAGACAACCTGATCCAGGTGTTCCACGACAACCGGCTGGCGCTCGCGCTGCTCGACCTGCAACGTGCGCTCGGAGTCGTCCTGACGCTGACAGCGATAGGCCTCCTGACGTACCGCTGGCTGCGGGCAAGCCGCCCGCAGCGACGCGAGGTCACATGGGTGCTCATCGCCGGGAACGCGACGCTGCTCGCGCTCACGTTCACCGTCGTCGACGACCTGCTCGGCAACCCGCTCACCTCGACTCCCGCAAAGATCTGGTTCGCGACGCTCGCGCTGGTCCCGATCGCGGTCATCGCCACGTTCGCGCGGCGGCGATTGGCGCGTGGGAGCGTCGCCGGACTCGTCGTCCAGCTTGGCGCGCCGACCGGCCCCGCCGACCTCCGCGCGGCGCTGGCGCGTGCGCTCGGCGACCCCTCGCTCGAGCTCGCGTACTGGTTCCCGGCGGAGGCGCGCTACGTAACCGGCGACGGCCGCCCGGTACACAAGCCGGATTCAGGCAGCGAGCGGGGTTCGACGTTCGTCGAGCGGGACGGGACGCCGATCGCGATGCTGCTGCACGATCCCGCGCTCGAGTACAACTCGGGACTCGTCCAGTCGGTGTGCGCCGCCGCCGGCCTCGCGCTCGAGAATGAGCGGCTCCAGGCGGAGCTGCGCGCGCGCCTCGTCGAGCTGAACGCGTCACGCGGGCGGCTGGTCGAGGCCACGGACGCCGAGCGCCGCCGGATCGAGCGCGACCTGCACGACGGTACCCAGCAGCGGCTCGTCTCGATCGCGATGTCCCTCGGTCTGCTCGAATCCAAGCTGGCCCCTGATCAGAGTGGGGCGGCCCCGATCGTGCGCGAGGCGCGGACCGCGCTGACGCTCGCGCTTGAGGAGCTGCGAGAACTGACCCAGGGCATCCACCCGACGCTGCTGGTCGAGCGCGGGCTCCCGGTCGCGCTCGAGGAGCTGTGCCGGCGCGCCGGCCTGCCTGCGCACCTCAAGGTCGATCTCGACGTCCGCCTTCCCGACCAGGTTGAGACCGCGGCCTACTACTTCGTTAGTGAGGCGCTCAGCAACGCGGTCAAGCACTCGCACGGAAACGAGGTCAGGGTCGAGGTGTCGTACGACGGGCACATCCTCACGGTGGAAATCGCCGACGACGGAATCGGGGGCGCCTCCATAGGCCCCGGGTCCGGCCTACGCGGTTTGGCCGATCGCGTCGAGGCGCTTGGCGGCCAGTTCACGGTCTCGAGCCCACCGGGGCGGGGCACACGACTGAAGGCGGAGATCCCGTGCGCGTAGCCGTCGGAGACGACGCGGTGATCCTGCGCGAGGGGCTGGCGCGCCTGCTCCAGGAGGCCGGCTTCGAGGTGGTCGGGGTCGCAGCCGACGCCGACGAGCTGCTCGAGCTCGTCGACCGCTCGGAGCCGGACGTCGCGATCGTCGACATTCGCATGCCGCCCACCCACACCGACGAGGGCCTGCGCGCAGCGAAGGCGATCCGGGAGGCGCACCCGGCGATCGGCATCCTGGTGCTCTCCCAGCACGTCCACGCTCGCTACGCGATCGAGCTGCTCTCGAGTGGTACCGACGGGGTCGGCTACCTGCTCAAGGAACGCGTCGCCGACCTCGACGAGCTGTCGGCGAGCGTGCGTCGCATCGGGCAGGGCGGGTCGGTACTCGATCCCGCGGTCGTCAGCCAACTCGTCGGCCGGCGCCGGCAGGCCGACAACCCGCTCGAGCACCTCACCGACCGCGAGCGGGAGGTGCTAGCGCTGATGGCCGAGGGCCGCTCGAACAGGGCGATCGCGGAGCGCCTGTTCGTCTCCGAGCACACGGTCGAGAAGCACATCAAGAACATCTTCGGCACGCTGCAGCTGCCGCACTCGCCCGACGACCACCGTCGGGTGCTGGCGGTCGTCACCTACCTCGACTCCGAGTAGCGCACGCCGTCGTCTACCGTCCAGGTTATGGATGAGCGGTCCGACCTACCCGCGATCCGCGTCAGCGACGAGGAGCGCGAGCGGAGCATCGTGCTGCTTCGCGATGCCGTGGTCAGCGGCCGCCTCACGCTCGAGGAGTTCAGCGATCGCGTTGGCCGCGCCCAGCTGGCGCGGACCGATCAGGACCTGGCGGAGTTGACTCTCGACCTGCCGGCACACGCACCCCTGCCGGCGGTCGTCACGCCTGCGAAACATCGAGCCTTGTGCTCGAAGCTCGTCCGTCGAGGAGCGTGGGAAATACCGGAGCGTTCGTCGTGGCGGTCGCTGTTCGGCACGATCATCCTCGACCTGCGCGATGCCCGGCTCGCCGGCCCGGAGGTCGAACTCGATATCTACAGCCTGTTCGGAACGGTCACGGTGCTGGTACCCGCCGGGGTGCAGCTCAGCGTCGAGGGCACCGCGCCGTTCGCGAGCCAGGTGATCGAGCCGCCGTCGCGGCCTCCGCCGCCGGGAGCGCCGCGACTGCGCATTCGGACCGCAGGACCCGGCGGCACGTTGTACGTGCGCGCGCCGGACCACGCGTGAACCAAGCCGCAACTCAGACGCGGTAGCGCTCGGTTACGGCGGCGAGCTGACCCGCGAGCTCGTTGAGCGTCTCGGCGGCCATCTGTGACTGGTGCGCGCCTTCGAGGAACTGGCTCGTGCCGTCGTTGACGTTGTTCATCGCGCGCGCGATTTGCTCGATGCCGACGCTCTGCTGTTGAGCCGAGGCGGCGATCTGCTGTGCGGCGGCGAACGATTCCTGGATCGTCTCGGACAGGCTGCGGATGCCCTCGCCGGCGCGCTCGGTCAGCACGAGGCCGTGCTCGACGACCTTGGTGCCCTGCTGGCTGGCGGTCACCGCCGCCGAGGTGGCGCCCTGGACGTCGCTGAGGATCGCCTCGACCTGCGCCGTGGCCGCCTTGGACTGCTCGGCGAGCTTGCGGACCTCCTCGGCGACGACCGCGAAGCCCTTGCCGTGCTCGCCCGCCCGGGCTGCCTCGATGCTCGCGTTCAGCGCCAGCAGGTTGGACTTGTCGGCGAGGCCGTTGACGGTCGCGGTGATCTCGCCGATCTGCTGGGTCCGCTCGGACAGCGTGACGATGTCGCGGGCGATCGCGTCGACGCGTTCGCGGATCTCCTCCATCGCGCTGGTGATCGCGGTCACCGCGGTGGTGGCCTCGTTCGAGACCTGGAGCGAGTCGTTGGCGCGGTCGGCCACCTCGCTGGCCATGTTCGCGGTGTCCTCGGCCGCGAGCCGGAGCTCGTTGACGGTCGTCGAGGTCTCGGCGATAGCGGCTGACTGAAGGCTCGCGCTCTCGGTGTGCCGGCTGACCGAGGCGAGGATCTCCGCGGTGGAGGAGCCCATGTCCTGCATCCCGGCCTGGATGTGGCTCGAGATCTGCGCGAGCCCGCTGACCATGCTGTTGAGGCTCTCGGACAGCCCCTGGAGATCCGCGCTGCCGCCAGTGGCGACGTTGGCCCGCAGGTCCCCGTCGGCCACCTTGGCCGCAAACTCCGAGTAATCGCGGACCGCGGCCTGGAGCGCCTCGCGCGAGTCGCGCTCGATCCTGGCCGAATCCGCGAGCTGACGGTGACGCTCCTCGGTGAGCTCGCGCAGGCGCATCAACGCGAGGCCGAAGCGGACGCCGGCGGCGACGAGCGTGGCGGTCGCCAGCCCGAGCGCGATCTGGTTGATGTGGTTCAGCGAGCCGACGAACAGGATCAGCAGCGCGAGGCCGGCGGCGACACCGGGGATCACGAAGCCGGAGCTGGTCTCCTTGAGCTCGCTCTCGTCCGGTCGGGGTGACCCGACCCAGACCGACAGGGAGAACAGGAACAGCGAGGCCGGCCACGCGATCGAGTTCCAGAAGTAGCCGAAGTGCGTGGCGCCGATCCCGTTGCCGAACAGCGCGCAGATGTCACCGATCGCGTTGAAGAGGCTCGCCAGCGCCATCAGGTACCAGCGGGTCCGTCGGCGGCCGGCGGGGACGAGCGCCGCGGCACCGAGAGTGAGGATCAGCAGCAGGATGTCGCCGACGGGGTAGATCAGGTTCCAGGCGACGGTCACTGCGTCATCGCCGGCGGCCTTCTGGATCGCCCCGAACGCGAACGCCGCGAACGCCGCCGCGCACGTGAGGGTCGCGACCACGCCGTCGAGATAGTTGGCGGCGGTGAACTTCCGCACCTCCTGGCGCATCAGCATCATCACGCCGACGTAGGCGAGAGGGAAGAAGCCCGCCCACAGGTAGTTGGCCAGGACCGGAGTGGGGGGATTGGGGTTGTGGATGCTCTCGTAGGTCATGGCGAAGTCGCCGAGGGCCCACAGGCACATACCGGTGCCGAGCGCGAGACAGAAGCCTCGCTCCTTCGGGCTGACCGCCGCCCTCACCAGCACAAGCACGCTGCACAGCAGTTCGTAGGCGGACACGCCCCAGCCGTCCAGCCAGTTCGTGCTGGCTCCGTTGGCGCGCAGGACCAGTGACACCGCGTAGCCGATCAGGATCAGGCCGAGGGAGCCGTACAGGACCTTGGGTCCATCGCCCATCTGCTCAGGGCGTGCGGCCGCCGACGCCCGCCGCGCTCGCGACGAGGTCGAGCGCGCCGTCTGGCTCGCCCCAGATTCAGAAACAGTCGCCTCTACGTGGCCCATCCGCGTTGCCTCCCACCCAATAACTCTTTCTGGATGAGTTATCGACCGCGCGGGGGCGGCGCTGTAGGAGGCTGCGCGAAGGGGCTTAGCCCGCGTCGGTTGCGATCATCACGTCGGAGGCCTTGATGATCGCGGTGACCGCGCTGCCTTCCTGCAGACCCAGCTCGCCGACGGCCTCGACCGTGATCGACGCCACCAGGCGCTGGCCGGCCACGTCGAGCACGACGTTTGCGATCGCCTCGCCCTTGTTGATGCTGGTCACTGTGCCGGGCAGCTGGTTTCGTGCGCTGAGCTTCACCTACTCCTCCTGATATTGGGTAGCTTCATCAAGTCGACCATCCTTCAAATCCGCAGAAACTGAACCGTCGCAGAGGAGAACACCTGTGTCCAGCAACGTCTCAGAGAGACAAGCTCGCGAGGTCGCCGAGGCGGCGCGCGAATCGGAGTGGAAGCTCGCGAGCTTCGGCAAGGAGCTGTTCCTCGGCAACTTCCGTCTGGACCTGATCCATCCGCAGCCGCAACTCGATCCAGCGGCCGTCGAGAAGGGCGAGCGCTTCCTGGCCGCCCTGCGCGAGTTCCTGGAGGCCGAGGTCGATCCACTCCAGATCGAGCGTGACGCGAGGATTCCCGACCATGTGATAGAGGGCTTCAAGCGCCTCGGCGCGCTCGGGCTGCTCACCGAGCCAGACGTGGGCTCGGATCCGGCGCGGCTGGCCGCGACCGCGACCCCGGTCGACGGGGGGTACGAGCTCACGGGGGACGAAGCTGTGGGCGACGAACGGCGCGATCGCCGACATCGTCGTGGTGATGGCACAGGTTCCCAAGGGCGACGGGCACCGCGGCGGAATCTCCGCGTTCGTCCTGCCCTACCACAGCGACGGGGTGACGGTCGAGTACCGCAACGAGTTCATGGGCCTGCGCGGGATCGAGAACTCCGTAACGCGGCTCGACCGCGTGTTCGTGCCCGAGGAGAACCGGATCGGGCGTGAGGGAGAGGGCTTGAAGATCGCGCTGACGACCCTGAACACCGGGCGCCTGGCTCTGCCCGCGATCTGCGTCGGGATGGCGAAGTGGGCGACGAAGATCGCGCGCGAGTGGTCGAACGAACGCGTCCAGTGGGGCCGGCCGATCGGCAAGCACGATGCGGTCGCCCAGAAGCTCGCGTTCATCGCGGGGAGCGCGTTCAGCCTTGAGGCGATGCTCGACGTCGCCAGCCGCCTGGCCGACGACAAGTCTCGCGACATCCGGATCGAGGCGGCGATCGCGAAGCTGTACGGCTCCGAGATGGGGTGGAAGGTGCTTGACGAGCTGATCCAGGTTCGCGGCGGCCGAGGCTACGAAACCGCGGCGTCGCTGAAGGCGCGGGGCGAGAAGCCGGTGCCGGCCGAGCAGGCGCTGCGCGACATGCGGATCAACCGGATCTTCGAGGGCTCGACCGAGATCATGCACCT
>Ga0335076_10004387_pt1 | contig 14261 bp, 8 predicted proteins | sample Lox_Sample_25_FD_206717 | JGI IMG/M metagenome (GOLD analysis project Ga0335076, IMG submission 206717) | Soil microbial communities from Loxahatchee National Wildlife Refuge, Florida, United States - Lox_Sample_2.5 | ecosystem: Environmental > Terrestrial > Soil > Wetlands | place: USA: Florida... | reverse complement strand
TACCTAGCGCAAATTTCTTCCGCAAGTTCCAGCTCCATTCCGTGCGGCATGCCAAATGTACTGCCGTTGTCGGCCGCCCACTTCACCGCTTTCACCACCGCCGGGTGCCCGTGTCCTGCCATCAGCGCGCCGAAGCATAGGTTGTGATCGATATATTCGTTTCCGTCGATGTCCTTGATTTTCCCGGCGTGGCCTTCCGCAACAAAAATTGGATATGGATCGTAGGCGCGATAGTTACTGGCCACTCCAAGCGGGATGCGATTCTGGGCCTTCTTGTGCGCTTCCGCCGACCTCCGCGTGCGCTTCTCGTACAAAGCGATTTCCTTCTGTAATGCTTCGTGCATTGTCTTACTCCGTCAGGAGGGCCTTCCTTGGGTCATCCTGTGGCAGGTCTGTTCCCTGCGGTCAGTATTCGTGGAGGCTTTTCGGCTTGCGGAAAACTCTCCGTTTTCTGGTAGGTGAGGGCTTGGACCCTCACGAAAACTTCGGGGTTTCCTGCGGCGAACTGCTCCTCCATTTTACGCTTTCTGGCTGCTAGAGCGAGCGTTTCCCCTCAACGCTTAGGAAAAACGCGTGCCGCCGGATGTCGCGGTATCCTGCCCGTCGAAACGTGTCCTCAGAAGAGGAACTTCAGCGCAAACTGTACTTGTCGCGGATCGCGAACCTTCTCTGCTAACCCAAATGTGCCATCCAGGTAATTGTTCGCTGGTGATCCGATATTCGAGATGTTTCCGTCAACGCTGTAGAACTGGGCATGGTTCCAGATATTGTATAGCTCGGCGCGGAACTCCATCCGCAACCTCTCTTTCAACTGGAATCCCTTGAAGAAGCCCATATCCCAGTTCGCGATTCCCGGCTGGCAGCAAATAGACCGCGGAGCGTTTCCAATGGTGCCCAGCTGAACTGCGCTTGGATCTCCCGGGCAATCCACATTGCTGCAATTATCGAACTGATTCGGGTCGAACGTCAGGCCGCCATGCGTTTTGGGGTCCCAGCGCACGAGATGGCCCGGAATATAACCTGCGGCAGTATTCCAGTTTGGCTCGCCCGGAGCCTCGAAGAAGGTGCTATAAAATTCTTCGTTGTCGTTAGAGGACGTGATGCGCACCGGAAAGCCCGTCTGGTAAGTGACAATGCCTGAGACCTGCCACCCGTTCAGCATCTGACCCTTGAATCCTTCAAATTTGGGCACAGGTAGTTCCCATACGTAGCTGAAGACAAACCGATGGCGCGCATCGAACAAAGACGGACCGTAGGTTGCGTTGAGATTGATCGGGTTCAGTGTGCTTTCAAAACTCGAGGCGTTATCGAGAGATTTGCTGTAGGTATATGCGCCAGAGAATTGCAGCCCGTGGGAGAAGCGCTTCTCCAACAAGACCTGCAGTGAATTATAGTTGGAGTGGGCTACGGTGTTCTCTGTAAAGATGTTCGAAAACACGGCAATCTGGTCCGCGGGGCAACCCGCTCCGGTCAACGGTTGGCAGAGCGGCGAAGAATACGGCCGGATACCGACCAGCGTGATTCCATTCGGTCCTACAACTGTTCCCGCAGGAATCTGCGTTCCACCCGACCCGGCATTGTAAGGAAGAATCAGCCCGTTGAAATTGGGCGAGTATATGTTCTTGATGTCTGGAATGACGGTTCCCGCAGGGATGAAGAAGGAATTGTCTGCAGATTGCGGCCCGCAAGTGCTGAGAGCACCACCAGCGCTGTCGAGCACTCCGGGAATAAGCGCCAAACCATTACAAGTATCCGGATTGCCATGGTTCAAATCGTAGGAGGCCAATAGACGGTGGCCCTGCGATCCCACATATCCGACCTGGAAGAGCAGGTTACCCGGCAGTTCCCTCTTGATCGTCAGGTTGTATTGTGCCGAATATTGCGTTCGCAGATTGCGCGGAAATTGGCCGTACAACAAGATCGAACGGAAGTTTGACCAGTCGAGCGCCTGACCTCGCGGCGGATTCAGAATTCCGTTAAACGGATTCGGATTCACAGAGCCGCCCTGGGTTACGAATGGCGCCTGAAAAACAGGATCGCTGATAAAGTTGCTCCCGCCGAATGGCGGCTCCGCGCTGAACTGTTCCAACACCAATTGTTCGATCGGGTTGTAGAAGAGTCCCCAGCCTCCGCTAATCGACGTCTTGCTCGGTCCGCCGGTAAGTGACTTCAAGAGTCCATTGCTGAACGAAGGGCTCCAGTTGAATCCGAGGCGCGGAGCAAAGGCTTTGTAGTATGTATCGGTGAGGCCGTTCGGCACTCCCTTATCACCGGGGAACACCAGCCCTACTGGCGTGAGTCCTCCAGAAACGCAGCCGCCATCAGCTTGCGTCGAGTCGTACAGCGGATTGCTTGGGTCGATTTGGCAAGGATAAATGGTCGACACTTGTCCCGGACGGTAGGTCTGCACCTTCTTCCCGATATCGGTCAGCGGCGAATTCATCTCCCAGCGCAGTCCGTAGTTCAGCGTAAAATCAGGCCGCACCTTCCAACTGTCCTGCGCATAGAGGTAAACGGAGGTGCTGCGCACCAACTCCGCCTGCGCCGAACCTTGGCTGTAAGAGTTCGGCAAACCTAGCAGGTAATTGGCATAGCTGTCTCCCGTATCATTCGCTCCGCCGGGACCGAAGTTGACAGAACCATTTACGTTGTAATACAAAGTCTGGTCGAACATCTGGTAGCGGATGTCTCCACCGAACTTCAGGCTGTGATTGCCCATGATCCGGCTGAAGTTATCGGCAAACTGATAAGTATTGCCCTTCTGCGGCAGTTGACCTTCGAAGTTGTTGCCGAGAGAAAACCCGCCATTCACGCTAATAAACGGCAAGCCTTCTTTTGAGGCTCCCAGGTTCGGATAGATTCCAAACGCCTTGTTCGGCGGGAGTTGATTTCCGCTGCTGTCGTACAGAGGTTGATCCGTTGTTCCAGTAAAGCAGTTGGCAGTGTTCGATCCACACGAACTCTGCACATCGCTTGTCACTAGAGGAGCATTGAACTTGCCCTGCCCTTCCCGGAAATAGGAAAAACGAAACTCATTCACGGACTTCGTGCCGATGGTCCAAGTGTGAGTAACGTTGACTTGTTGCGTTCGGGTGCTGAATACGCCCGGGAAATTCCCTAGATTTCCGCCCGCTGCCTGGAATTTCGCAAAAGGATCCGTCAGGTTGTCGTCGTCGAAGTAATAGTAGACCGCCAATTTTTGGTTCTTGGTAAGATCCTGATCGACCTTGACGGTGAACTGGTCGCCATTGTCGATTTTGTTCGGGGCCGCCTGGAACACGCCATCCGAGGTGGCACGAACGTATTGGTTATAGATGCTGGTCGAAAGCGGGTCGAAGCAGGAGGTGGGGATCCCATTCGGGAAGATGGTGGAATATGGGATAAAGACAGCACCCGTAGCAGGATCGGGAGGCAAGGTGCCGTTGACCAGTTGGTTCATCTGCGTAACTGCGTTGGCCGGGAGTTGCGAACTGCACCGTCCCAGTAGTGTGCTCGCGGTTGGTCCCGTGGTTAGAGAGCCGGTAAGGTCCGAGAAATTGCCTGCCAACTGATCAGCCGTGGGCAGGGGGACTGGGTTCGACAGAATTCCCTGTTTGATCCGCCGGCCTTCGTACGAGGCGAAAAAGAATGTTTTGTCTTTCTTGATGGGGCCGCCCAGCGTGCCTCCAAACTGGTTCTGCTGGAAATCGGGTTTATTGCTGGGAGTAAACGTGAAGGGTTTCGCGTCGAGGACCGTGTTGCGGAAAAACTCGAACGCGCTTCCGTGAAAGCTATTCGTTCCCGACTTCGTCACAACGTTGATGACCGAACCAGAGTTGCGTCCGTATTCCGCATCAAACGAATTGGTAATCACACGAAACTCTTCGATAGTATCCGGCGACGGCTGCACCGCGGGCAAGTTTGCGAACAGGTCATTGCCGTCCCCGCCGTTGACACTGTAGTTGTTCGAACGCCCGCGCCCACCATTTACCGTCACGACGCCCGGCTTGTCGGAGCCGTAAAACAAGTCATTACCGAGCTGGGACTGCACGCCCGGCTGTAACTGCAGCAACTGATACGTATCGCGAGTATTGAGAGGCAACTCCGTGACTTCGCGCGAGCCTACCACCGCTCCCAATTGAGTTGTGCTTGTGTCGATCACCGGTGGCTCGCCTGTCACTTCGACGGTTTCCGTCGAGCCACCGATCTGCAGCGGGATATCGACGCTGACCACGGCGTTGAGGTCGACAACCACGTCTTTGCGCACGAATCTCTTAAAACCGGTTTGATTCACGTCGATTTCATAGGAACCCACCGGGACTTCCAGAAACAAGTATTCGCCCGTGCCATTCGTTGGCGACGTGCGGGTAATATTTGTCGCCGTATTGATCAGCGTCACCGTGGCGCCCGCGACCGCCGCACCGCTCGAGTCCGTCACCGTTCCCCGAATACGCCCGCCGGTGCTCTGCGCCGTCCCCGTGGGCGCGCACACCGCAAGCAATAGACCCAGCATCGCCGCAAGTACGACACTCCGGCGACACGTATACGTCCACTGCGTCAACTTAAGTTGCATCATTTTCTTTCACCCCTGTTCCACGAAGCCGTTGCCCCGAACCCCGTTTTCTTCGTGGTTGTAGCCGGACCCGAACCTTACTATAATCCAGCAAACTTAGAGAAAGCCGGGAGCCGTGTCAAGCAGAAAGAATTTGTCCGCCGTATCGGAATCTTTGCCAAACCAGAGCCTTCTGCGCATCTCGGAAGTCGCTCGACGCCTCGGCATCTCTTCTTCCGCTTTGCGTTCCTGGGAAACTCTTGGCCTCGTCACTCCGCAGCGTACCGAGAGCCGCTACCGTCTCTACACCGAAGCCGACGTTCGTCTCTTGCAGCGAGCGATCTTTCTTCGCCGCGCCCGCGGACTGAATCCCGCCGCCATTGTTCACGTTTTGAAGAAGCAAGGGCTTGCCATTGTTCCCGCCGACGCGCGCCAGTCTCCCGGCCAGCGTTTTCGTCGCTTGCGCCTTAAGCGCAATCTTTCTCTCGCAGAGGTCGCTCGTGCTACCGGCGTATCCGTCGGTTTTCTCAGCGCACTGGAACGCGGGCAGATGCGCTCGTCCGTCGCTACGCTTCGCCGCATCGCACGTTTTTACAAAACCAATCTTCTTTCGTTTTTCGAAACCAATGGCGACGCCCCCGCTCTCGTGCATCCCTCCGATCGCAAGGTTCTCGAAACCAGTCCCGATGTCCGTATGGAACTGCTCGCCTGGGGCAACACCGCTATGGAACCGCATCTCTTCCGCATCAAACCAGGCGGCGATAGCGGGGAACCCTATGCTCACGAGGGCGAGGAATTCCTTCATGTCCTTCGCGGGGAATTTGAAATTTGGCTTCAGAATCAGGGTCATTACCAGCTCAAACCCGGCGATAGCCTCTATTTCGAAAGTTCCACCCCGCACCGCTGGAAAAATCCCGGCCGGTCGGAAACTTGGATCCTGTGGGTCAACACGCCCCCGACTTTCTGATTTTTGGAGCAGCTTGGAAAGAGTTGGAGATTCTGACATCTAAACGGTATGCACACGCCCAAGATCACCAGGTTCGCGCTTCCAATCTGTCTTCCGCTGTTCTTTGTGTTCTCTGCTTTCGCACAGCAATCCGCACGTGTAGCTCCCGCCGAAATCATCATTCAGCATGCAAAAGTCTTCACCGCCGATGAGAAGCACCCTTGGGCGCAAAGCTTGGCGATTCGCAAAGGCAAAATCGCCGCTGTCGGCAGCGACGAAGAAGTCACTCGCATGCGCGGCATCGGCACCAAGATCATCGATGCCGGCGGTAAAGTTGTTCTCCCGGGCCTCATTGACTGCCATGTCCACTTCCTTTCTGGCGGACTTGGCCTCACGCGCGTCAACCTCGCTGGCGCCAAAAATGCTGCTGAAATTCTTGACCGCCTGAAAAAATATGCCGACTCTCATCCCGACACGCCTTGGATTCTAGGCCGCGGCTGGACTTACGACATGTTCGCGCCCGACGCCCTCCCCACCAAGAAATCTCTCGATCAGCTCTTTCCTGCTTGGCCGGTTTTTCTCCGCGCCTCAGATGGCCACACGTCCTGGGCTAATTCCAAAGCCCTCTCCGTCGCGGGCATTACCAAGGACACCCCCAACCCGCTCAATGGTGAAATCGTTCGCGATCCCGTCACCGGCGAGGCAACCGGCGCTTTGAAAGAATCGGCCTCCGCTCTCGTCGACAAAATAGTTCCTCAACCCGACCACGTCGACAAGCTCAACGCCTATCGCGCCGGCATGCGTTTCGCCGTAGCTCACGGGCTCACCAGCGTTCACAGTGCCGGCGGTGATTTCGAAGAACTCGCCACCCTTGATGAGTTGCGCAACGAAAAACAACTTTGGATCCGCTTTCACATCGCCTATCGGCTCCAGCCTCCGGAGCTTCGTCCGGAAGACCTCAAGACCCTTGAGGAGGCGCACAAGAAATTCCACGATGACTGGATCGATGTCAACGCCGTCAAATTTGCGCTCGACGGCGTGATCGAGTCTCACACCGCGGCAATGCTGCAACCCTATTCCGACGATCCCTCAAAGAAAGGTTCGCTCTTCTGGGATCCCGAAAAATACAAAGCTGCGGTCGCCGAATTCGACAAGCGTGGCTTTCAGATCTACACGCACGCGACCGGCGACCTCGCTGTGCGTACCGCGCTCGACGCCTACGAGTTCGCGCAACAGAAAAACAAGTCCAAGGATCGCCGCAGCCGCATCGAGCACGTCGAAACTATCGATTCCGCCGACATCCCCCGTTTCGGCAAACTGAATATCGTCGCTTCCATGCAGCCGCTTCACTCTTATCCCGACAACGACATCCTCAATGTGTGGGCCCGCAACATCGGAACCGATCGCGCTTCCCGCGCCTGGGTCTGGAAATCGATCGCACAGCGGGGCGGCGAATACGCCTTCGGCAGCGACTGGCCTGTGGTGACCCTGAATCCCTGGGAAGGCATCCGCACCGCGGTCACTCGCCAGACCACCGACGGCAAGCCCAAGGAAGGTTTCGTCGCATCGCAAAAATTGTCCGTGCCGCAAGCCGTACAGGCTTACACCATCAACGCCGCCTTCGCCGGACACACCGAAAAATTCACCGGCTCCATCGAAAAAGGAAAATGGGCCGACGTCATCATCGTGGACCGCAACATCTTCGAAATCGACCCGCGCACCATCGACCAAACCAGGGTCGTTCTCACCATCGTCGGAGGCAAAATCGTCTATGAAGCCGACCACTAATTCTATGTACTTGAGGGTGCCCCATCCTTTGCACATTCTTTGCGCGAAGGGTGGGCTCCTACGATCTAAAACCGCGGCCTTCTTCTCTTCGGTTTTGTTTCTTGTGTTTTTCCTTGTCTCTTGCCAAAAGAAGGAACCTACTCTCTCCCTGCTCGTCTGGGAAGGCTACGCCGACCAATCCTTCATTCACGCCTTCGAAGAATCGCATCATTGCAAAGTCACCGCATCCTACATGGGTTCCAGTGACGACCTCGTCGCCAAACTCCGCGGCGGCAGCGCCTCCAATTACGACGTCATCTCTCCCTCCAGCGATGTCGCCGCTTCCATTGTTCATGCGGGACTCGCCGAACCTCTCGATCTCTCCAAACTCCCGACCTATTCTCAGCTTTCCCCTAAGCTTCGTGACCTTCAACTTGTCAAAGCCGGGGGCCAATCCTTCGGCGTGCCATTTATGTGGGGACCGAACCCCCTACTCTACGACACCACCGTTTTCCCCCAGCCCCCCGATTCCTGGTCCATTTTCTGGGATCCCAAATATAAAGGACGAATCTCTGTCTGGGACGATCTGTCTACCTTATATATGGCTGCACAGCTCCTCGGGTACGACAAACCCGATCCATCGCAACTCTATAACCTGAACGATGACCAACTCGCGGCCGTCAAAACGAAACTTCTTGCGCTCAAACCAAACGTCCGTAAGCTTTGGTCGACCGGCGGCGAGTTGACCAATCTGTTCGAAAATCACGAAATCGTAGCCGCCATGGGTTGGCCACTGATGACCAACCAACTCCGCCAGGGCAATTTCCCCATCGGCGAAATCATCCCCAAGGAAAACACCACCGGCTGGATTGACCATTTAATGATCACGCGCGAAAGCCCTCACAAAGAACTTGCCTACGCTTTCCTTGAATACATGATCCAGGCGCAAACCCAAAAACAAATTACCGACGTGACCCACTACACGCCCGCGAATCCCGGAGCCGCCCAATTTATGACGGACGCGGAGAAGAAGAGCTTGCATCTCGACGATCCCGACGCCTACATGCAACGCATTTACTTCTGGCAGGATGTTCCTCGCCGCGCCAAATACATCGAAGTCTGGAATGAGGTTAAGGCTGCGCAGTGACCGAACCGGCTTCCAGCCCGGCTGTCTTTTCCGCCCCTCCCCCGCAATCGGGCGGCGTACTGCTGGAAGTGCGCAACCTCTCCAAGCGTTTCGGTCCTCGCGAGGTTCTCAAGAACATTTCGCTGCAGATTGCTGCCGGCGAATTTCTTACGCTTCTCGGTGAGAGCGGCTCTGGAAAAACCACTCTTCTTCGTCTTGTTGCCGGCTTCGAACAACCCACCTCCGGCGAAATCTGGATGAACGGCCACCGCCTCGACACCCTTCCGCCTTACAAGCGGCGCGTCAACACGGTCTTTCAGCACTATGCTCTCTTTCCTCATCTCTCGGTTGCCGACAACGTGGCTTACGGTCTTCGCGTCACAAACACACCGGCTGCGGAAGTCCCGTCGCGCGTCAAGGCCGCTCTCGAACTCGTCAAGATGCCCGAGTACGCCGCCACCCGTCCATCGAAGCTTAGCGGGGGCCAGCAGCAACGCGTCGCGCTCGCACGCGCCCTGGTGAATCGGCCGCAACTGCTTCTTCTCGACGAGCCGCTCTCCGCTCTCGACGCCAATCTTCGAAAGCAGATGCAGTCCGAACTCAAATCTTTGCAGCGCGAACTCGGGATCACTTTCCTTTTCGTCACTCACGATCAGGAAGAAGCGATGGCACTTTCCGATCGCATCGCCCTGCTGCGCAACGGCGCCCTCGAACAAGTCGCCTCGCCTCGCGCCATCTATGCGCATCCCGCGACCAGCTATGCCGCGCAATTCATCGGCCAGACCAATCTTCTTCGCGCTACCATTCGCGAAGGCATCGCCGCGGCCGGCAGTCTGAATTGGCCGGTCACGCTCCCCGATGGTTCCGTGGTCTTTTCCCTCCGCCCCGACGCCATTCGTCTAGCGTCGCAAGCCTCCGCCACTCCGTATGCCGCCCGTTTCCGCGCGCGTATCCGCCAGCAAATCTTTTCCGGCCCAACAGAACAGCTTGAAATCGAAGCTAATGGCCAGCTTCTCCGCGCCCGTATTCCGGCACGCGGTCCGCTCACTGGCGAACAGGAGTTTTTCTTCGAACCCGCCGAGGCTATTCCGGTCAGCGACTGAGCTCAACCATGTACTCGCGCACCTACAAAACCAGCCTCTCCGTGCCACCCCTCCTTTGGGTCGGCCTATTCCTTCTTCTCCCCTACGCTCTCATGTTCGCGCACAGTTTCTGGCTCGTTCGCGACGGCCTCATCGTCCACGAATGGAATTTGCAAAATTACGCCAAACTTTTCCAGAATCCCGTTTACGCAGAAGTCCTGCTGCGCACCATGCGCATCGCCGCTAGCGTTACGATTCTCTCGCTCGGGCTTGGCTATCCACTCGCCTACTACATGTCGTTTCACGCTGGTTTGCGCAAAGACCTTCTCTATCAACTGGTAATCGTTCCGCTCTGGGTCAGCTATCTCGTGCGTGGCTATGCCTGGAAAACCATTCTCGGCTCCGACGGTGTCCTCAACGGCTTCCTGCAGTATCTCCACATCACCCATGCGCCTGTCAGCTTCTTCCTCTACAGCCCATTCGCTGTTGTCCTCACATTGACGCACATCTATACGCCGTTCGTTTTCCTTCCCCTCTACGCCTCTCTCGAACACATCCCACGCAACCTCATCGAAGCCTCGCATGACCTTGGCGCCAGCCCTCGCGTCACATTTTTCCGAGTGATCTTCCCGCTCTCCCTCCCCGGCCTTCTCGCCGGAACGACCTTCGCATTCGTACTCACGCTGGGGGATTTTCTCGGCCCGCTCCTGGTCGGCGGTCCGTCCAGCATCATGATCGCCAACGTTGTCCAGAGCCTCTTTGGCACAGCCTACGACTGGCCACTGGGCGCCGCGATCTCCGTTTGCATTCTTCTTCTGACGATTTCTTTACTGTTCCTAACCGAACGCCTGGAAAAGCGGTGGTCCTACAGATGAGCACGGACAGGAGAGACGAGAGTGCCCCAATCCTTGCGAAGCCTACGAAGGGTGGGTCAGCTCTTGCGATTTTCTCCTTCGCCGTTTTGGCCTTCCTCTATCTCCCCATCGTGGTTCTCATTCTTTACTCTTTCAATCGCGACGGCGTCGGGGGTTTCCCTCCAAAACATTTCACTCTGAAGTGGTACTTCCAGCTCTTCGCCGACAACTCCCTTTGGGAGTCCGTCCTCAACAGTCTCTTCGTCGCCGCTGGCGCCGTCATCGTTTCGCTTACTCTCGGCCTACTCGCGGCGCTCGCACTCGATCGCGCCGATTTCCCCGGCAAATCCATTTTTCGCCGGCTCGTGCTTCTCCCTTTGATCCTTCCCGGGATCATCACCGGCCTGTCCTTATTAATGTTCGCTGTGTCGCTGCACTTCTCTCGCAGCCTAACGCTTGTCTTCTTCGGTCACGGCACCGCTCTTATTTCCGTCGCCACTACGGAACTTTTCGCCGGGCTGCAAAAAATGGACCGCGCACAGGAAGAAGCCTCACTCGACCTGGGCGCCACACCCTGGCAAACTTTCTGGCTCATCACGTTGCCAAATCTTCGCCTTTCGCTCATCGCCGCTGGTCTCCTCGTGTTTACGCTCTCCATGGATGAAATTGCCGTCACCTTTTTCCTCATCGGCAGCGACAACACGCTTCCTCTTGAAATTTGGGCCAGACTCCGCCGCGGCATCACCCCCGAAATCAACGCCATATCCACGCTGATTTTCGTCATTTCTGTCGCGCTCATCATCATTTCGTACCGCATCCGCACTCGCTCCATGGGCTCCGAAGCCCAAGAACTCCTGGAGCGTCCCTAATGCCATCATTTGTGTTAGCCGTCATCCTGAGGAGCGCCGTTCGTGACAAAGGAGCCCACCGTCGCGTCTTGGTTCATACTCAATCGATATCGACTCTGTGGAATCCACTTAGGACTTATAACTTATGACTGAAAACTCTCCTTCCCGTCGTGACTTCATCAAATTCGTGGTCGCGGGCTCTGTCGCGTCCGGCTGCCCCATCGACTCAGCCCTGTTCCTAAACCGTGATGATGACGATTTCCGTGCCGCCAAACTGCAAGGCGAACACTTCAACGTCTGCCACCAGGTTCGTGACGGCCACTCTTTCCCCAAGCCCGACGCTACCCGCAAAGTCGAAGTCGCCATTATCGGTGGCGGAATGGCCGGACTCTCCGCCGCCTACTTCCTCCGCCATAAAGATTTTCTTCTCCTTGAAAAAGAAGACCATTTCGGCGGTAACGCCTATCAAGAAGAATTTGCTGGCCAAGCCTACTCCACTGCCGCCGCCTACGATTTTCGCGGTAGCTACAGCGACCAACTCGCTAACGAAATCGGTCTCCACCTGCTTCCTATCGACATGCCGGATCCCACCATCGATAGTGGTGTTTACACGCCCGATAGCTGGCGCTCCGGTTTGTCGCAACTCCCTTACCCAAAGCCTGTCGTGGACAGCTTCAGGAAATTTGTCGACGACATCATGAAACTGGATCCACGCAAAGACATCAACGAGCTCGACGCCAAGCCCTTCACCGACATTACCAAGAACTACGATCCGGAAATCGCCAAGTGGTGGGACGCTTACGGCTTATCCAACTGGGGCGCGGTTACCGAGGACACTTCCGCGTATATCGGCGTTGTCGACGCCCAATACCTTATCAAGGGGGAAGATAGCTTACGCGTGATTCTCCCGGGAGGCCTCGGCTGCATCTCCAAGAAAATCGTCGAAGTGATGCAGCCCAAATATGGCGAACGCCTGGTCGGTGGGGCCACTGTAGTCGCCGTCGTTCCCGATACCAACGAAGTTCGCGTCACTTACTACCACGAAGAAAAGCTCACTACCGTCTCCGCAAAAGTAGCCATTATCTGCACGCCCAAATTCATCACCTCGCGCATCGTCACCAGCCTGCCCAACGAGCAGAAGCAAGCCATGCGCCGTATGCGCTACGCACCTGTTCCCATGGTCAACATGATTTTCGACAAGCCCGTCTATCGGAAGGGCTATGACAATTGGTGTCCCGGCAATCTTTTTACCGACTTTATCGTCGCCGATTGGACCATCCGCAACCAACCCGGTTATCACCCAAAATATGAAATCCTCACGTTCTACACGGCACTTCGCGAATCTCAACGCGGGATGCTCCTCGAAGACGAAGACTGCAAGGAGTTCGCCGGCAAGTGCCTAAAGCAATTCCAGAACCTGCTTCCGGAATTTCGGGTCGACCCCGTCGAAATTCAGGTTTATCGCCGCGGCCACGCCATGATGATGGCGGTTCCTGGCCAGTACACGGTAAATCGCATGATCGCTTCCCGCCCCATGGACCGCATCTTCTTCGGCAACTCCGATTCCGGCGGCCCTGAATCTCTTAGCACCGAAGCCGTCCGCATCTCCCGTGCAGCGGCCGAGTGGGCTGAACTGACCCTGGCTGGCAAGCCCGGAGCCGCCGAGCTAGCCCACAAAGCTCTCACTTCTGTCACTTTCTAGAATTATTTGCGGAGAGGCACGGCACTCCGGCATCTCGTCTGCGCTGCTCTGTTGCTCGTGGTATCTTTCTTGCCATCGCATTCATCTCAGGGCCACTCTATTTGGTCCTTCATGGGGAACCAACATCTCGTGTCTCGTCAAAAGCCCTTTTCCGCAGTCGTGATCCTCCTCCTCGCGCTGATCGCTCTGCTCCCTCTCTTCTCACAACAAACACCTGGCTCGTTCCTGATTCGCAATGCGCAACTCGCCGACGGCACTGGCTCCCCACTTCGTCTCGTCTCCGTACGTATCGCTAACGGCCGCATTGCCGCCATCGGCAATCTTCTGCCCGCTCCAGGAGAAACCACCCTCGACGCGACGGGCTTGGTGCTCTCCCCTGGATTCATCGATATTCACAACCACTCCGAAGAAGGTCTGCTCACCGATCCCCTCGCCGAAACTCAGATCGCCCAGGGCATTACCACTCTCGTCATCGGTGCGGACGGCGATTCTCCATGGCCTGTTGCGGAATGGGTTCAGAAGGTTCAGCAGATTCACACTTCGCTCAACTTCGCCACATTCGTAGGACATGCCACCATTCGCGAGCAAGTCATGGCCAAAGATTTCAGGCGTGTCGCAACCCCCGACGAAGTCGCGCGCATGAAACAGCTCCTCGCCGTCGCTATGGGACAGCAGGCTCTCGGCCTTTCCTCGGGCCTTGAGTACCAGATCGGCAGCTACTCTGACACCAGCGAACTCATCGAACTCTCCAAAGTCGCTGCTGCAAGTGGCGGCGTTTACATGACTCACATTCGCGATGAGGCCGACAAGTCCTTCGAGGCCCTCAACGAAGAAATTTCCATCGGCGAACAGGCACAGATTCCCATCGAGCATTCCCACATCAAGCTCGGCACTGTCGGCGTCCAGGGCAAAGCCGCGGCATACATCAAAGTGATCGAAGACGCGCGCAAGCGTGGTGTCGACTTTCTCGCCGACTGTTATCCCTACGACGCGTGGCACTCAGACCTGAAAGTCACCGTGCCTGACAAGCAATATGAAAATCCGAAAAGCGTTGCTAAAGCTCTCGCCGACGTTGGCGGCGCCTCCCACATCACCATCACGGAATTCAAGCCGCATCCTGAATATGCCGGCCACACCATCGCGGATCTCGCCAAGTCCGCCAAGCTTTCCGACGTCGACATGTTCATCCGCCTTATCCGCGAAGGCGACGCCGCCAACACCGAAGCCATCATCATCGGCCAGTCCATGATTGAGCCGGACATCAAAGCCTTTTATCAGCAACCCTGGGTCATGGTCGCCAGCGATGGCGGCATCAACTCCTCCCACCCGCGTGGCGCAGGCACGTTCCCGCGGGTTCTCGGACTGTATGTCCGCGAAAAGCATTGGCTCACCCTGCCCGAGGCCG
>Ga0335076_10004386_pt1 | contig 14263 bp, 17 predicted proteins | sample Lox_Sample_25_FD_206717 | JGI IMG/M metagenome (GOLD analysis project Ga0335076, IMG submission 206717) | Soil microbial communities from Loxahatchee National Wildlife Refuge, Florida, United States - Lox_Sample_2.5 | ecosystem: Environmental > Terrestrial > Soil > Wetlands | place: USA... | reverse complement strand
CGGCTCAAGGCAGAGCGGCGCAGGCTCGCGCCCGGGGGCGGCAAGACCTGGAAGGATGTTCCCGGCCTCTGCGCCGAGGGCACGTTCGAGAACGGCGGCAAGCACACCTACGCCTACGGCGCGGCCGCCGCGCATGTCGCGGTGGACCCGGGCACGGGCCGCGTCGAGCTGCTCGACTACGTGTCGGTCGAGGACGTCGGGCGCGTGGTCAACCCGCTCACCGCCGCGGGCCAGGCCGTCGGCGCCGTGGTGCAGGGCCTGGGCGGCAGTTTCCTGGAGCACCTGCAGTACGACGCCGAAGGCCAGTTCCTCACGGGCTCGCTCGCCGACTACCTGCTGCCCACCGCGACCGACTTCCCGCGCATCCGGGCGGTGGTTCTCGGCAATTCGCCCTCGCCCAACAATCCGCTCGGCGTCAAGGGCGGCGGCGAAGGCGGCATCGTTCCGGTCGCCGGCGTGGTCGCCAACGCGGTGGCCAGCGCGCTGCGGCCGCTGGGCGTCATCCCGCGCGACCTGCCGCTGTCGCCGCCGCGCGTCTGGGCGCTGATCGCCGCGGCGCGGGCGCGCTAGAGCTCCATCGGCAGCGTGAACCAGAAGATCACGCTGAGCAGGACTCCCGCCAGCGCCGCGTAGAACGCGATGCGCCAGTTGCGGTTGGCCGAGGTGATCTTGTCCAGGCTGTCGATGTAGAGCACCTCGCAGGCGCCGGGGCCGGTGTCGTCGCGGTTGTCGCTGCTGACACGCGAGCCGACCACCTGCCCGTCCTTGAGCGTCGCGTAGTCGATCAGGTAGCCCTGCAGCCGGATCTGGTCGCCGACATGCACGCCCTTGAGCGCCCTGGCGACCGCCGGATCGTCGGTCACGATGTGGTTGTTGGAGAACTCGTTCACGCGGAAGGCCTCGGCCGCCTGGACCGAGTTGAAGCTGATGTGGCACTCCCACTGCGAGTTGCTGAAGCTCATGCGCCGGTAGGCGCCGCTGCGCACGCCCTCGCCCCAGCCTACGCACAGGTCCATCACGTTGATGTAGTCGCCCCACTCCTTGTGCGCCTGGTCCCACCAGCTGTCGGAGTGGTGCAGGCTCACGACGACCGCGTTCAGGTCGTAGGAGTAGCGCGGCTGGATGCGGTAGGTGGCGCCGTTGACGCTGGCCTCGAACGGCGGCTTGCGCACGGCCTTCTGCACCGGCGGGTCGAGCGCGTCCACCTGCAGGCGCTCGGGCGGCGGCGGCTGGTCCTTGAACCACCAGGCAGCGGCGACCGCGGCGAGGCTGCCGAAGAACAGGACCTTGACCAGCCCGTGGGCGCGCACGACGGCGGCTACTCGCGCCCGAGCTCCGCGAGCAGGCGGGTCATGAGGTACAGGCGCGGCACGATCGAGTCGAGCTCGATGTACTCGTCGCGCGCGTGGTAGCCGTAGCCCGCGAGCCCGAAGCTCTCCAGCACCACGGCCTTGCCCGACTGGCTGGCGAAGCCGGCGTCGGTCGCGCCGCCGGTGATGGGCCGCAGCGCGAGCGGCCGGCCGTCCAGCTCGGCGTAGATCGCCTGCGCCTTTTTGCCCAGCGCCTGCGAGCGCTCGTCGCCCTTGAACGGCGGCCGCCCCACCACGAGCGTGACCTCGGTCTTGGTCTCGGGCACCAGCGTGCTTTCCGCCACCTTCTTCTTCAGCGCAGCCAGCAGCCGCTCCGCGGCGTCGCGCTCGAACAGGCGCACGTCCGCGCCAGCCGTGGCCTTCTCGGGAATCTGGTTGCGCACGAGGCCCGCGCTTGCCGTGGTCCAATTGAGCTGCGCGCCGGGCACGGATTTCGCCACGTCGCGCGTCTGCACCAGCTGGTAAGCGAGCTCGATGAGCGCGTTGCGGCCGAGCTCGGGGTTGACACCCGCATGCGCCTGGCGTCCGGTGACCTCCATCGTCGCCGTCGCCGTACCCGCGGCGCCGAGCAGCACGTCCTCCACCTTCGCGACCGCCTTCGCGGTCGTCGGCTCGCAGGACAGCACGACGTCGTGCTCGGCCGCGAGCGCGGCAATGGTCTCGCCCGAGCCGATCGAGCCGATTTCCTCGTCCGGGTTGAACAGCACCGTGAGGCGCGCGTAGTCCTTCCAGCCCGCGGCCTTGAGGATCTCGAGCGAGTGCAGCACCACCGCGATGCCGCCCTTGTCGTCGGCGATGCCCGGCCCATAGAGCCGGTTTCCGTCGACGCGGATGGGCTGCGACTTCAGGATGCCCTCCGGGTAGACCGTGTCCATGTGCCCGATCAGCATGAGGCGCTTGCGCCCGCTGCCCGTGAACGTGCCGCGCACCATCACGGCGCCCGGGCCGCGCGATACCTTCAGGCGCTCGGTCTGCGCTCCCAGCGCCTTCAGGCGCTTCTCGACGTAGTCGGCCATGCGTGCGAGGCCGGCGACGTCGGCGCTGCCCGACTCGATTCCCACCATGTCCTTGAGGGTCTCCACCGCCGCGGGCTGCGCGTTGCGCGCGGCCGCGAGCAGGGGGGCGTCGGGCGCGGCAAACGTGCAGGGGCTGAAAATGCAGGTGCTGCAAAGCGTCAACAGGACGAACGGGCGCCGCATGGCATTCCTCCCGGTTGCATTATCGAGGCATACTAGCCGCCCAACCTTCAGGGAGGTGGAGACATGAAAACAAGGATGCTTGCAACGCTGTCAGCGGCCGCCGGCATGGCGCTCGCCGGCTGCGCGGGCGAGAACGCCGGCTGGGTCAGCGTCGTGGACAACGGCAAGGGCATGGACCAGTTCGAGCGCGTGCACGACGCGAACTGGCAGGAGAAGGACGGCGCGATCGAGGCGAGCGCCGGCGGCAAGGTGCCGGCCTACCTGGTGACGAAGAAGTCGTACGGCGACTTCGTGATCCGCGCCGAGTTCTGGGCGAGCGACGACGCCAACAGCGGCATCTTCATCCGCTGCGACAGTCCGTCAAAGATCGGCTCCGACACCTGCTACGAGGTCAACATCTTCGACCGGCGCCCCGACCCGACCTACGGCACGGCGGCGATCGTCGACACGGCCAAGGTGTCGCAGCCCTACCCGAAGGCCGGCGGCAAGTGGAACACCATGGAGATCACCGCGCGCGGCCCGCGCATGGTCGTCGTGTTCAACGGCATGCAGACGGTGGACGTAGTGAACGACAAGCACAAGGCAGGTCCGTTCGCGCTGCAGTGGGGCAGTGGCGTGATCAAGTTCCGAAAGGTGCAGATCCTTGAGATGTAGCCTGCGCATGCTGCTCTGCCTGGGGACGCTGCTGGCCGCCGGTTGCGGCCGCAGCGACGCCCCGGTCGTCACCACGAGCGAGCCCGGCCTGCACTTCTGGCCGTTCGAATCGGGCGGCACCGAGCTCGACCGGCGCCCGAAGAACGCGGTCGAGTACCGCTGCGCAGGCAGCAAGGGCTTCTACCTGCGCAAGCTGGGAGACGACTCGGTCTGGCTCATCGCGCCCGACCGCGAGATCCGCCTCGACAAGCAGGCCGACGGGCGCTACGGCGTGGGCCGCGTGTCGCTGGAGCTCAGCGACACGGGCGCGACGCTGACCGATCCGCCCACCAGCCTGGTGGGCTGCACGCGCGCGGACGGCGCGAAGAAATAGCCTTCAGTCGGAATCGTCCGGCGCGCCGCCGGCCGACGCAAGATCTTCCTGCTTGATGCGGTCCACGTTGAACTTGGCCGCGCGCTCGCGCATGGTCTTGAGCACCTCCTCCAGCGGCGGCGGCTCGCCCTGGATCCAGCGCAGCGGATTGATGCGCGCCACCACGAAGGCCTTGAGGTAGGGGCTCACGAAGCCCTTGGACTTGAGCTTCGCGACCACGGCGGCGACCTTCCCGTCGAGGTCCATGATGTCGTCGGCGTGCTTCTGCCTTGCCTTCAGGCTCTTCTCCAGGCTCTCCGGCGAGAACTCCGAAAGCCTTCGAACGATCGAGTTGTAGGCTCCGCCGCTGAACCTCGGGTTCTTCTCGTAGCACAGGCCGAGCGTCACGAAGGCCGGATCCTCCAGGTAGAACGCGAAGCCGGATTCGGCGCGCTTGGCGTCTTCGTCCAGCAGGCCGCGGTAGATGCGGATCACCTCGAGCGACTTCTCCTTGAGGTTGTGCGCCTTCTCGGTGTTGAGCGCGAGGATCTGCCAGGCAATTTCGCGCTTGGGCACCACGAGCGCCGTGAGTGCGCGTGCGCCCAGGCGCCGCATCGCGGCGAGGCGATGCCCGCCGTTGGGCGTCCAGAAGCCTTTCCCGGGCGCCGTGATGGCGATGATCGGGTCGAGGAACAGGCCCGTCTTGTCTATCACGTCGGCCAGGCGCTTGTGGTGCATGTCGGACACGTCGCGCTGGAACGGCGTGGGCTCCACGCTCGCCAGCGGCAGGATCGCCAGCAGCAGCGGGTTCCTGCCGAGCGGGTCGCTGTAGGCGCCGACCAGCAGCCCGCCCGCCGCCTCGATGCGGTCCGCGGTCTCCTTCGCCGGCCCGGTCAGGTCCTCCAGCCGGCAGTCCGCCGGCGTCAGCCCGCGCGATCCGGCGGCCGCCTTGCGGGCGCGCTTCTTGGCCGGCTTGCGCTTGAGTCCCGATTTTCCTTTCGTCGCCATGCTGCCTCCGGCCCCCATTATCATCCGGCTTGCCCGTGAAGATCACCCTCCTCCTGCTCGCCACCGCGCTCGGCACCATGGGCTGGGTCTATCGCGACCGCTGGCTGCCCGGCGCGCCCGCGCCGATCCCCGCCCAGGCGAAGCTCGCGTCCATGCAGCGCATCTCGGACGAGGAATTCGCGCACCGGCTGCAGGAGAACGTGCCCACGCGCGTCCAGCTCGCCAAGCAGTACCCCGATTCCTACCAGCGACTCCGGTCGCAGGTAAGGAAGGACCTGCGCGAGTGCATCGTCACCGAGGTGGTGCCCGGCGTGCTCAAGGCGGAATGCCGCTGACCCGGCCTAGGCCTTCGCGCGCAGCGCGCGCTTGATCTCCTCGATATCGAAGATCGAGGGCTGCAGCGCGTTCAGGTATTCGAAGCTTTGTGCGACCGGGTGGTCGCGCGTGTAGGAAATCATCTTCTTGGTCGCGGCGATCGCGACCGGCGCCTTCGAGGCGATGCGTTTCGCGACCTCGAGCGCGCCCGCGACGAGCTGCTCGTGCGTGTCGAACAGCCCGTTCACGAAGCCCAGCCGCTCGGCGCGCTCCGCCGGCAGCCGGTCGCCGGTATAGCCCAGCTCGCGCACCACGGCCTCGGGCAACTGCTTCGGGATCCGGTTGAAGGTGCCCACGTCGGCCATCATGCCCAGGTTGATCTCCTGGATCACGAAGAACGCGTCGCGCGTCGCGTAGCGCAGGCAGCAGGCCGTCACCATGTCCACGCCGCCGCCGATGCAGCCGCCCTGCACCGCCGCGATCACCGGGAACGGCGCCTCGGCCAGCGAGCTCAGGCTGCCCTGCAGTTCCTCGAGCTTTTGACGGAACCGGGCTCGCCCTTCCAGCGAATTCGTATCGAAAGAATTTCCCTGGAAAAGACCAATATCAAGACCACCACAGAAATGCGGCCCGGTTGAAGACAGCACGAGCACGCGCGCGTCCAGGCCGCGCACGATCTGCGGCAGCTCCTTCCAGAAGGCCGCCGTCATGGCATTGCGCCGCTCCGGGCGCGAGAGCTTGAGGTGAACAACGCCAGACCCGGCGCCACCGTCCTGCGTGAGCTCGAAGCAGTCGTAGCTCAGGCGGCGGCCTCGAGGATGGTCGTGCGGCGCATGTCGCGCCCGTGCGCGGTGTCGTCGAACGGCGTGCCGCGGTGCATGGTGCACAGGTTGTCCCAGATCACGAGGTCGCCCACCTGCCAAACGTGCCGGTGCACGAACTGCGGCTGCGTGGCGAAATCGATGAGCTCCCGGATGAGCGCGCGCCCTTCCTCGACGGGCATTCCGACGACATGCGAGGCGTGCGCCGCGAGATAGAGCGTCTTGCGGCCGGAGCCCGGATGGCGTTGCACGAGCGCATGGCGCGCGGGCGGCCGAGTCGCGCGCTCCTCGTCGGTCACTGTCAGTCCCGCCAGCTCCCGCGAGTGCCAGATGGAGTGCTCCAGGACGAGATTTTCATACCTTGACTTTTGTTCTTCACCCAGGCAGTCGAAGGCCGCGCGCAGATCGGCGAACTCGGTCGGCGCGCCGCCGGGCGGCACGAGGTGCGCGGCGAGCAGCGAATAGGTCGCGCGGTTCGCATCGAAGGAAACGTCCGTGTGCCAGAGCAGGTTGCCGCGGTTGTAGGCGCGCCGCCGGTCGTCCTCCGGCAGGATGCCGCCGTCGGCCGCCAGGTTGCCGACGTCGATCAGCTCCGGTGACGACAGGCGCGAGGCGGACTTGCCGACCATCTGCAGCATCTTCATCTGCTGCAGCGGCCCGAGGCGCCGGCTGAACGCGAGGTGCTGCGCGTCCGTGATCGGCGACGCATTGCGGATGACGCCCACCGCGCATGCGTCCATGGCCTGCCTGAACGCCCTGATTTCTTCCTCGGAAAGATCCCCGGAAAGATCGAACCCCCGCAATTCCTGGAAAAACATTCTCAGTCCAGCTTCACGTGCGCGGCCTTCGCCACGCGCGTCCAGCGCGCGATTTCGGCGCGGATGAAGGCGGCGAATTCCTCGGGGGTGTTGGCCGCGGGCGTCAGGCCGAATTCCTCCATCCTCTTGGCCACCTCGGGGTCCTTGAGCAGCCGGTGGAAGTCGCCGTTCAGGCGCTGGACCAGCGGCCGCGGCGTGCCGCCCGCGACCACGATGCCGTTCATGCTGACCACGTTGAAGCCGGCCACGGTCTCCGCGACCGCGGGAACCTCGGGCATCTGCGGGTCGCGCTTCGCGGTAGTGACCGCGATCGCCTTCATCTTGCCCGCCTTGATGTGGCGGTAGATGCTGTAGCTGGGATCGAGTTGCAGGTCGATGCGCCCCGCCATGAGCTCCGGGTAGGCCTGCGCGCCGCCCTTGAAGGGCACGTGCAGCACGTCAATGCCGGTTTCCAGCTTGAGCAGCTCGAACGCGAGGTGCATCGAGCTGCCCGAGCCGGGCGTCCCGTAGGTCAGCTTGCCCGGCCGCTTCTTCGCCAGCGCGATGAGCTCAGCCAGGTTGCTCGCCTCCAGCCCCGGCGAGGCCGCGATCAGGATCGAGGAGATCGCGGTCATGGTGACGGGCGCGAGGTCCTTGAGCGTGTCGTAGGGCATCTGCTCGCGCAGCGCGGGCAGGATCACCATCGGCGTCACCACCATGCAGATGGTGTGCCCGTCGGGCGTGGATTTCGCCGTGTAGTCCATGCCGACCAGCGTGCCGCCGCCCGCCTTGTTGTCCACCACCACGGGCACGCCCCACAGGTCCGAGAGCTTCTGCGCGAACACGCGCCCGAGGATGTCGATCGCGCCGCCCGGCGGGTTGGGCACCACCAGGCTGACCGGGCGCGAGGGAAAGTTCTGCGCCGATGCTGAAAGGCAAAAGATCGACAGAACAAGCACTAAAACGCCTCGGCGCATAGGGGCGATGGTCGCATTCCTGACAATGGCTTGCAAAGGCGTTTCACGCCGACGCTATGATTCGGCTGGAAGCGAAGATCGGGGGACCGTCGCTTGTCCGCTGCTGAAGTACCGCAATCCAGGCCGTTTCCGCGCGGCATCGCGCGCGAGGTCACGCCGCTCGGCCTCTGGGGCGGCGACGTGCTGGTCTACCGCTCCATCATCCTGCTCGCCGGCCTCGCGCTGCCGCTCATCGCGTCGGTCAACTGGTTCGTGCGCGGCTCGCTGTCCTGGCCGCAACTCGCCCTGGCCGCGGTCATCCTCGTTTGCGCCCTCGTCTGCCACCTGCTGTCCCGCGCCGGGCGCCGCGACATCGCAGCGGCGCTGCTGATCGGTACGCTCTGGCTGGCCGTCACCATCTACGCCTTCGAATCGGGCTACGGCATGCACAGCTCGATGGTCTTCGTCTACCTGCCCTGCGTGCTGTACACGGCGCTGTTCTTCGGCCTGGTCGTGGCCTCGGCCGAGCTCGCGCTGACGATCGCCGCCCTGCTGGCGATGTACTTCGCCGAGGCGCAGGGGATCATCGGCGGCGCGGCGACCTTCATCACCCATTCCACGAACTTCAACTTCCTGCTGGGCGTGATCCTGACCAGCATTGGCACCCTGGTCGCCGGCGCGGTCTACCACCGCCGCGTCGAGCGCGAGGCCGCGCGCGTGGTGGCGGCCGCCGAGGAGCGCCGCGTGGCCCTGGAGAAGGCGCAGCAGGCCCAGTCGCAGCTCGAGGCCGCGCATGCGCAGCTGCAGGCGCTGAACCAGCAGCTCGCCAGGCGCGACAGCGCGCGCGCCGAGGAAATGGCGCGCCTGCGGCGCGACCTCGACGTGCTGCGCGAAGTGGTGTCGCGCGAGGCGAGCACGCCCGCACTGATGGCGACGCTCGACGCGCTCGGCATGCGCCGGCACGAGCCGCTGAAGCGCGCGACGCTCGATATCTCGCAGATGGCGCGCCAGGCGATCGAGCTGCTCGATCGCGGGCTCGTCTTCCCGGGACTGCGCTTCGAGGTGGTGCCCGGCCTGCGCGCCGAAGGCGACCGCAAGCTCGTTTCCGCGCTGCTGCACCACCTGATCGGCCGCGCGGCGCGCGTCTGCCGCGGCGAGCCCGAGCCGCTGGTGCGCGTGGGCGGCGGCTCGATGCAGGGCCTGCCCGTGTTCTACGTGAGCGACTCGGGCCCCGGCATGGATGCGGCGCGGCGCGAGCAGCTGTTCCGCCCCTTCGACAACGGCTCGCAGGACCGCGACACGCTCGACGTGGCCGCGCTCAGCGCGCGCCACATCGTCGAGCAGCACGGCGGCGAGCTGACCGTGGACTCGGCACCCGGCAAGGGCACCACCTTCTTCTTCTCGCTGCCTAGCGCAGCGTCCTGAAAAACGCGATCACCTCGCGCGCGAGCGCCTCGGGCTGTTCGAGCGCCGCGAAGTGCCCGCCCTTCGGCATGCGCGTCCAGCGGCGGATATCCGTGTAGGTCTGCGCCGCGAGCGAGCGCGGCGGCGTGAGGATTTCCTTCGGAAACTCGGCATAGCCCATCGGCACGTCGATGGTCTTGCCGAGCGGGATGGGCCAGCCCGAGTGCTGGCGTGCGTAATACGGCCAGAAGGACGAGCCGATGGCGCCCGTAAACCAGTAGAGCGAGATGTTGGCGAGCATCTCGTCGCGCGGGATGGCGTTTTCCGGATGCCCGTCGCAATCGCTCCAGGTCCGGAACTTCTCCACGATCCACGCCGCGAGGCCGGCCGGCGAGTCGGTGAGCCCGTAGGCCAGCGTCTGCGGCTTGGTGCCCTGGATGGCCTGGTAGCCCGTCTCCTCCTTGAGGAAGTTCTTGAGCTGCGCGAGGAACGCCGGATCCTGCACCGCCTCCGGATCGCGGCGCACGATCAGCAGGTTCAGGTGCAGGCCGATCACGCGCTGCGGGTGGCGATGGCCCAGCACCGAGCTCACCGAGGCGCCCCAGTCGCCGCCCTGGCAGCCGAAGCGCTCGTAGCCGAGCAGCGTCATGAGCTCGGCGGCAGCCTCCGCCATGTCCTCGGCGCCGAAGCGCTGCTGTCCCGGCGTGAACGACAGCCCGTAGCCCGGCAGCGAAGGCGCGACGACGGTGAACTCCTCCTGCAGTAGCGGCAGCAGGCGCAGGAACTCGAACACCGAGCCCGGCCAGCCGTGCAGCAGCAGCAGCGGCATCGCCCCGGGCTTCCTCGAGGGCGCGTGGATGAAGTGCAGGTCAATGCCCCGCACGCGCGCGCGGAAATTCGGCAGCGCGTTCAGCCTCGCCTCCCATTCGCGCCATTTAAAACGCTCGCGCCAGTAGCCTGTCAGTTCCTTCAGGTACGCGAGGCTGCTGCCGGTCGACCAGGGCTCGAGCGGCGGCTCGTCGGGCCAGCGCGTGCGCGCAAGGCGCTCGCGCAAATCCTCGAGCGCGGCCTCGGGCACCGAAAAGTGGAAGGAACTTGTCCTATTCACTTGACGTCTAAAGTTTCTCTACCTAGCATCAGCCGCTTTTTATCCCGCATGGAATATACCGTCTCTCCGGAGCACAACCTGCTGCGCGTGCGCGCCTGGGGGCGCGAAACGCGCGACCTGCCGCCCGCCAGCATCTGCCAGTCCATCCTGGCGGAAGCCCGGCGCCTTGGCCTCACGCGCATCCTGATCGAGCTTACCCACAAGGTCGCGCTCTCGGGCGTGGCGCAGTTCCAGATCGTCGATCGCCTGCCCTCAATGGGCATGACGCCGCTGCACCGCATCGCGCTCGTGCACCATACGCCGGGGCTGCGCGAGGCGAGCGACATGATCGACATGGCGGCCGCCAATCGCGGCCTCAACGTGCGCAATTTCGCGGACGTGGACTCCGCTCTCGCCTGGCTGGGGTAGAGTGCCGGGCATGAGACGGCGCGAGCTGCTCCTTGCCCTTTCCGCCCTGCCGATCTGGTCGCTCTCTGGCCCTCTGTCGGGCGCCGACGACAAGGCATCCTCCGCCGACAGCGACACCTACGATCAGGAGTCCGTCCTCGAGGCCGCCGTCGACTTTTTCGGCAAGGGCGCCGAGGGCCTCGGCAAGGTCATCGAGAAGGCCTTCAAGGACCACGGGCGGCCCAACGCCTACGTGAAGGGCCAGGAGGGCGGCGGCGCCATCACGGTGGGCCTGGTCTACGGCTCGGGCGAGCTGATCCCGAAAGCGGGCGGCGCGCGCCACGTCTGGTGGCACGGGCCCTCGATCGGCTTCGATTTCGGCGGCAACGCGGCCAAGGTCTTCACGCTGGTCTATCACCTGAAGAAGACTGGTGGGCTGTTCCAGCGCTTCCCCGCGGTGGACGGCAGCTTCTACTTCATCGGCGGCGCGGGCATCAACTACCAGCAGCGCAGCAACATCATCCTCGCCCCGATCCGGCTGGGCGTCGGCATGCGCGCCGGCGCGAGCATCGGCTACATCCACTACACCCCCAAGAAGACGATCAACCCGTTCTGAAGTATCTGCTCTACTACTGGCCCGAAATCCAGGGGCGGGGCGAGTTCATCCGCCTCGCGCTCGAGGACGCGGGCGCCGCTTACGCGGATGTCGCGCGCCAGCCCGGCGGCGTCGACCGGATGCTGCGGCTCATGGAAAAGGATGGGCATTTCGCCTGCCCCCTGCTGGCGGCCGGCAAGCAGGTCTATTCGCAGACCCCGAACATCCTGCAGTTCCTCGGGCCGCGCCTCGGGCTTGCGCCGCGCGGCGAGGCCGGGCGCCTGCGGGTGCACCAGCTGCAGCTCACCATTGCCGACTGGCTGGTCGAAGTCCACGACGTGCACCACCCGATCGGCTCCGGCCTGTACTACGAGGAGCAGAAGAAGGAAGCGCGCCGCCGCACGAAGGACTTTCTCGCCAACCGCCTGCCCAAATACCTGGGCTACTTCGAGGGGCTGCTCCAGGGTCCATGGCTGATGGGAAAAGCGGCTTCCTATGCCGACCTGTCGCTGTTCCAGGTGATGGCCGGCCTGCACTACGCCTTCCCGAAGACCATGGCCCGCCTCAAATACCCTCGGCTGGACGCGTTGCACGACCGCGTCGCCGCCCGGCCCCGCCTGGCCCGCTACCTGGCCTCCAGGAGGCGCATTCCGTTCAATCGACAGGGCATTTTCCGCCACTACCCGGAGCTGGATACCCGCTGAAACTGGTTGAAATAAGCCCAAAAAAACATGGGCCTGCGTTGCGAACTGTGATAGAATACGCGGACATTACAGGCCGGTGGGCCACCGCCCCGGAACGGCCGTCCAGACGACCAGGAAAGAGCCATCCATGACCGAGGAAGTGCGCGCGTTCGCAGGACGCCCGGAGCGTCGGCGATTCATGCTGGGCAAGTACGAAATCATCGCGCAGCCGATCCCCGGTTCCGCGCACATGCTGCGCTACACGGTGTTCGTCGGCGGCCGCCGCATCGGCGCCACCGCGAGCGTGCCGACCGAATCCGACTGCCGCTACCTGGAGCGCCCGCCGGTGGTTCCGCCGCTCAAGCCCTTCCAGGTGTTCTATCGCCCGGGCCGCCCGAAGAAGGGCACGACGCCGCCGCAGCCGCAGCACGGCACCGAGACGCACGCCGCGCCGCGCGAGGACCTGCCTGCCGGCATCGCCATCCCGGCGCGCTCCGAGGACCTCTAGCCCTCCGGGCTCGGGCGCCGTCTAAGCGCCTTGATCCGGCCCCGCCGGGTCTTGCCCTCGATCCTGCGTTGCTTCGATGCCCTGGTCGGGCGCGTCGGCCTGCGCGCTTTGGGCACGTGCGCGGCGGCAGCGACCATCGCGTGCAGGCGCGCCAGCGCCTCGGTGCGGTTCAGCTCCTGGCTGCGGTGCTGCTGCGCCTTGATCACGACGACGCCGTCGCGCGTCACGCGGCCGTCCTTCGACGAGAGCAGCCGCGCCTTCACCGCCTCCGGCAGCGAGGACGCGGCCACGTCGAAGCGCAGGTGGATCGCGCTAGAGACCTTGTTGACGTTCTGCCCGCCGGCGCCCGAGGAGCGCACGGCGGTGATCTCGATTTCCTCCTCGGGGATGACGGCGGGCCCGGTCACAGGCCCGCCATGCTACTAGGAAGGCCTAGAAGCGCACGCCGATGCCCGCGCCGATCACGTCCGCGTTGCTCTTGCCGGTCGTGCCGCCGTCGCCCACGCGAGAGTAGTGGTCGAACTCGAGCTTGCCGTACAGGTTGCGCGTGAAATCGTAGGTGGTGCCCGCACCGAGCATCCAGCCGGCGTTCGAATGCGACCCGCCCGAGGGCGCGGTGGCGCCCGTCGTCGAAGTGGCGCTCAGGTTCGCGTCGGTGCTCGTCAGGCCGACCTTGCCGAAGAGGTCCCACTCGTGCGTGAGCGGCAGGAAGCCGACCGGCTCGAGCGCCCAGGCGTGCGCCTTGTAGCGCCCCTGGATCACGTCCGCCCCCGGCGCGGTCGCGGGCGAGTTGTAGCTGTACTTGCCGAGGTCGATGTAGTCGCCCTCGAGGCCGAAGTACTTGTTGAAGCGATAGCCGAGGTTGAGGCCCCAGGTCGTCGCGTGGCGATCGAGCGAGCTGCCGCCCGTGGTGATGCCCTGCCCGGCGAACACCGCGTCGAGGTCCGAGCCCTGCATGTTCAGGTGGGAGCGCCCCACGTCGAGCCCGCCGTACCAGCCCGCCTTGTCGTCCGGGCCCGCAGCAAAAGCATTCGCGCATGCGGCTGCGAGAATGGCGCAAGCCGCGCCGCGCATTGCGATGTTCCTCATGTCTTCCCTTTCCAGGTCTACGCCGTAACCGGCACCCTGTTTTGATGCGTCCCAGGGGGGAAGAATTCACGCGTTTTGGTTACAAGATGTTGTTGGCATCTTGCGTCAGCCTGTCAAAGCTGTCGCCGGATGGCGTCGGCGGCCTTCTCCGCGATCATGATCGTCGGCGCATTGGTGTTGCCGCCGATGAGGTCGGGCATGACGGACGCGTCCACGACGCGCAAGCTCCCGACGCCGCGCACGCGCAGCTGCGCATCCACCACCGCGAGCGCGTCCGCGCCCATGCGGCAGGTGCCGACCGGGTGGTAGATCGTGTCCGAGCGCGCACGCAGCGTGGCGCGGATCTCGTCGTCGCTGCGCACATTGGCCGTATAGAGATCCTGCGTGCCTGCCTCGCGCAGCGGCGGCACTTCGAGGATGCGGCGGCCGATCTTGAACGCGCGCACCATGGCCTCGAGGTCGGCTGGGTCGCCGTAGAAATTCGGATCGATGGCCGGCGCCGCGAGCGGATCGGTGCTCGCCAGCGCCACCTGCCCCGCGCTCTTCGGCCGCAGCAAGCAGACGTGCAGGCTGTAGCCGTGACCGAGGCGGAACTTGCGCGCATGATCGTCCACGGCCGCGATCACGAAATGCAGCTGCATGTCGGGGACCGGCTCCTCGGGACGCGTCTTCACGAACCCGCCCGCCTCGGCAAAGTTCGTGGTGATCATGCCGCGGCGCTCGCGCCGATAGCGCGCGATCTCGCGCGCGAGCCGCATGCCCCCGCCGACCGAGCTGCCGAAGAGATCGAGGTCCCTCGACTTCCAGGCGAACACGTAGTCCACATGGTCGCGCAGGTTGCGCCCGACGCCCGGCAAGTGCTGCGCGACCGGGACGCCGAGACGGCCGAGCGCCTCGCCGTCGCCGATGCCCGATAGCATGAGCAATTGCGGCGACTGCAGCGCGCCCGCGCAGACGATCACCTCCGCCCGCGCCTTGAAGATCCGCTTCTGCCCGTCCACGAGCGCCTCGACGCCC
>Ga0335076_10004385_pt1 | contig 14263 bp, 10 predicted proteins | sample Lox_Sample_25_FD_206717 | JGI IMG/M metagenome (GOLD analysis project Ga0335076, IMG submission 206717) | Soil microbial communities from Loxahatchee National Wildlife Refuge, Florida, United States - Lox_Sample_2.5 | ecosystem: Environmental > Terrestrial > Soil > Wetlands | place: USA... | reverse complement strand
GATCGCGAACGCAATCCTCACCACCGAGGATGAAGAACAGGCGCGTGCGCGCCTGGAGGAAAAGGGCCGCGATGCGGCCAGGGTGGCGGTGGAGATGGCCAACCTCATGTGGGCATTGGGTGAGGATGGCGAAACCGACGCCGACGAATAAGAGCGCGGCCGCGGCGGCCCGGTCAGGCAACCGCAGCGCCCGGCGCCGCGCGCGTGAACTGGCGCTGCAGGGGCTCTACGAGTGGCTGGTGGGTGGCCACGACACCGCGGCGATCGAGGGCCACTTAATGGAGCACGAGGGCTTCGACCGCGCCGACGCGGAACACTTTCGTGCGGTGATGCACGGCGCGATCGAAGACGCGCCTGCGCTGCGCATCGAGATCGCGCGTTATATCGATCGCGAGGTCAAGGACCTGTCGCCGGTCGAGCATGCGATCCTCCTCATCGGCGCGTACGAGCTGAAGCACCGGATCGAGATTCCCTATCGGGTCGTGATCAACGAGGCGGTCGAACTCGCAAAGGGATTCGGCGGCACCGAGGGCTTCAAGTACGTCAACGGCGTGCTCGACAAACTCGCTGGACAACTACGTCCTCAAGAGACGGCGGGCACCTAGCGAGCGCGCGCGGTGGCGCGAGCGCGACCTGCAATGACCGAATTCGAACTGATCGCGCGCTTCTTCGATCGCCCGATCGCGCCAGGTGGAATCGTGGCGCGCGGTATCGGCGACGACTGCGCGCTGCTCGACTTTGGCGGCCCGAACCAGGTCGCGGTGACCACAGACATGCTCGTCGCCGGCCGGCATTTCTTCGCAGATGCGGCGCCGGCCGACATCGGGCACAAGGCGCTTGCCGTCAATCTCTCCGACCTTGCGGCTGCCGCTGCCGAACCACGCTGCTTTTTTCTGGCGCTTGCGCTGCCGTCGGCGGACGAAGCCTGGCTGCTTGCCTTCTCCCAAGCGCTTCTGGCGCTTGCCGCTGAGCACGGGTGCGTCCTCGCGGGCGGCGACACCACAAGGACACCCGACGCCGCGGGAACAGCTGGCCCGCTGACCATCAACATAACGGCGGTCGGCGAAGTGCCGCACGGGCGTGCGCTGACGCGCGCGGGCGCCCGCGCCGGCGATGACATCTGGATTTCCGGGCAACTCGGCGATGCCGCGCTCGCGCTGGAAGCGAGCGCGGGCCGGGTGAGACTTACCGCAAGCGATGCCGCTGCCGCTCGCGTTCGGCTCGACCGACCGACCCCCCGCGTTGCCTTGGGCCTTGCGCTACGGGGTCTTGCCACTGCCTGCATCGACGTGTCGGACGGCCTGATCGGCGACCTTGGGCACATCCTCGACCGATCCAAGGCCGGCGCCGTCCTTGAATGGGCAATAATCCCGCGTAGCCACCTTTTGAGCGTCCAGGAACAAAAGATTCAGCTTGGCTGCGTATTGGCGGGCGGCGACGACTACGAACTGACCTTCACCGCTCCGCCGTCGCAGCGCAGCGCGATCGAGGCGGCAGGACGTGCCGCACGCACTTCCGTTACCCGTGTCGGCGCAATCACAGATGGCCGGGATCTGATCGTCAGGGACGAAGCTGGCAGGCCAATGGACACGCCGTTCAAGGCATATGACCATTTCGGGTCATATGATCAGCTCAAGCCCTGAACCTGGCGCTTCCCGAGGAGAACCAATGCCGCCGGCGGTCATGGCCGCTGCCGAGGGCGCTGCGCGGCCACGTGCAGCGTACGCGGTCTACACGGCGAGCCGGCCGGATTGGCGTTTCCTGCTGCGGTCGCCGTTGCATTTCATTGCGCTCGGATTCGGCAGCGGGCTACCGCGGTTTGCTCCCGGCACCTGGGGTACCGTTTTTGCGTGGATCAGCTTTGTCGTGCTCGATCGCTGGATCGATGACCCGGGCTGGGCACTGATCATCGCGGCTGGCTGCGTGGTCGGCGCGCTTGCCGCCCATCGAACCGGAATCCGCCTGGGCGTCATCGACAGCAGCCACATCGTCATCGACGAGATCGTCGCTTTCTGGCTGGTTCTGTGGCTGCTGCCGGCGCGCGCATCACATTGGCTGGAGGCGGGCGCATTCGTGCTGTTTCGCGTCTTCGATATCACCAAGCCGCCGCCGATCCGGCGCCTGGACGCGCGCATCAAGAACGGCTTTGGCGTGATGTTCGACGATCTGGTGGCGGCGTTCTACACACTGCTCGTGATCGCAATCTACTGGCGGCTGACACGCGGATGAAGATGAACGACATGGCCGGGCCAACCAACGACGCGGTCGCGCGTCTCGAGCGTCTGGCGTCGGAGCTCGGACGCGGACTCATCGACAACACGATGATGCTGGCCACGGCGGAGTCATGCACGGCCGGCGGTGTCGCCTACGCGGTGACGATGCAGGCCGGATCGAGCGCATGGTTCGACCGCGGATTCATCACCTATTCCAACGAAGCCAAGATGCAGCAGCTCGGCGTGTCGCCCGCCTACCTGCGCGACTTCGGTGCAGTCAGCGAGCCGGTCGCGCGCCAGATGGCGCTCGGAGCCCTCACCCACAGCGCAGCACAGATTGCGGTCGCCGTGACAGGCATCGCGGGTCCGGACGGCGGCACAGCGGAAAAGCCAGTCGGCACGGTCTGTTTCGGGTGGGCGATCCGGCGCGATCCAGGCGCCGCGCCGTGGGTGCAGACCGCGACCCGGCACTTCGAAGGCAACCGTGCCGCCGTGCGCACGCAAGCGATCATCACGGCGCTGGAAGAGACCGTATCGCTGCTGCGCCAGCGCCGCGATGTCTGATCTGTTCGACGGGCGCTTCGCGCTGGAGCGCCGGCTGATCGACGGCGTTGCGATCAATTTCCGCCATGGCGGCGACGGGCCGCCGTTGCTCCTGCTGCACGGATTTCCCCAGTCGCACGTGCTCTGGCATCGGATCGCTGCGCAGCTCGCCTCGCGCTTCACTCTCGTGATGCCGGACCTGCGGGGATACGGCGATTCCGCGAGGCCCGGGAGCGGGCCGGATCACGCCGCTTACAGCAAGCGCGCGTTGGCACGCGACGTTGGCGGCTTGATGCGGTCGCTCGGATTCGAATCGTTCCTGGTCTGCGGTCACGATCGTGGCGGGCGCGTCGCGCATCGGCTCGCGCTCGACGCGCCGCAGATGGTGCGCCAGATGGTGCTGCTCGACATCTCGCCCACCCGCACGATGTACGAGCGCACCAACATGCAGTTCGCGAGCTTGTACTACCACTGGTTCTTTCTGATCCAGCCCGAGCCGCTTCCCGAGCGGCTGATCGGTGCCGACCCGGTCTTCTATCTGCACAAGAAGATCGGAGGCTTCGGCTCGCAGCGCCTTGACATCTTCGACCCGCGCGCGCTTGCTGAGTACGAACGCTGCTTCACGCTGCCTGGTGCGGTGCATTCAATGTGCGAGGACTACCGCGCGAGCGCATCGATCGACCTCGAGCACGACCGCGCCGACGCCGCACAGAAGATCGCCTGTCCGCTGCATGTGCTTTGGGGCGAACGTGGCGTCGTGCATCGCCTGTTCACGCCGATTTCCGACTGGCAGGAAAAGTGCTCGCTTCCCGTTACGGGTCGGCCGTTGCCGAGCGGTCACTACATCGCCGAGGAGTGTCCTGACATTCTGGCGGATGAGCTGCGGACTTTTTTTACGGTCTGATCCGGTCAGAGCAAGGACAGACGTTCAGCATCGCCAGATCATGCGATCAGGGCGGCGTTCTTTAGAGCCGTCACCTCGCCTCATAATGGGCCGCGCCTGCGTAAGTGGTGGCGCCGACCTTCATCATTCGTTTTCTGAGTTTCGCTGCACAGTTGCACCGATGCCTCCGTTCGGATCGCCGCCACGCTTGCGCTTAGCGCTGGTCTTCTTCAGCGATGAAGACATGGCGATCGCGCGCGAACTCGTGCGTTCGATGCATTCCGAGTTGTTGCCATGGGTGGTGGTTGACGGACCGCCGTTCGAGGCCATGCTGCTCGGGCGCGGACCGCGCACAGCAGATCCCGACGAGCTGGCCATCATGCGATTGAGCGCGTCCGCCGAGCGCTTTGCGCGGCGCGTGTTCGGCGACGCGATGCCGCCGATCGCGCTTCGCAAGCCGCTGCAGCCGCTGCATCTGAAAATGGTGCTGGAAATGGGTGCGGCGAGCCTGATTCCAGAGCACATCGCCCGGCTCGCGCCGCAGACCCGCCCGCGGGTCAACGCCTTCCCCTACAACACGCGCCCGCTCGGGGTGCGCTGATCTTCGCTTCTCGTCCGCTGGCATTTTTACGGGTCCGGTAGCCTTCGGGGTAACGCGACTCCTGGAGTGCGTCGATGCCCGTCGAGGTGCTCGTCCTGCTCGGCCTGATCCTGCTCAATGGCGTGTTCGCCATGTCCGAAATCGCTCTCGTCACCGCGCGCAAGGCGCGCTTGCAGGTGCTCGTCGATCAGGGCGACCGCGGTGCGGAGGCCGCGTTGGCTCTCAACGAGGAGCCGACACGTTTCCTGTCCACCATGCAGGTGGGCATCACTTCGATCGGCATCCTGTCGGGGATCGTCGGCGAGGCCGCGTTTGCCGAGCCATTCACGCGCTGGCTCGTTGGGCTCGGCGTCGAGGACAACGTCGCCCGCATCGGCGCCACCGGGTCCGTGGTCGTGATCGTCACCTACTTCTCGATCGTGCTCGGCGAGCTGGTGCCGAAGCGCATAGGCCAGATCGCCGCCGAGACCGTGGCACGCCGCATGGCGCTGCCGATTCGCGGCCTATCGATGGCGACCAAGCCATTCGTGCGTCTCCTGTCGGGTTCCACCGACCTGATCCTCAACCTGTTCGGGGCGGGTGACGATTCGGCGCAGGCCGTCACCGAGGAGGAGATCCACGCGCTGATCGAGGAAGGGTCGGAGGTCGGTGTGATCGACGAACAGGAGCGCGCGATGGTGCGCAACGTGTTCCGGCTCGATGACCGGCAGATCGCTTCGCTGATGACGCCGCGGTCGAGCATTGTCTATGTCGACCTCGACGATGGCTCCGAGGAGAACCTCAAGAAGGTGATCGATTCGGAGCACTCACGCTTCCCGGTCGTACGCGGCGGTTTGCGCGAGGTGGTCGGGGTACTCAGCGCACGCCAGCTGTTGCAGCAACTGGCGCGCAACGAAAAGCCCAATTTCTCGGTGGGTGCCCAGGCGCCGGTCTACGTGCCGGAATCGCTGACGGGGATGGAACTGCTGGAGAACTTCCGCTCATCGTCGGCGCACATGGCCGTTGTCGTCGATGAATACGGTGAAATCCAGGGCCTCGTGACGCCGCAGGATCTGCTCGAAGCGATCGCCGGCGAATTCAAAACGCCGAGCGTGGAAGACGCATGGGCGATCCAGCGCGCGGACGGTTCGTGGTTGCTCGACGGACTGATTCCGGTGCCGGAGTTGAAGGACCGGCTTGGTTTCGCTTCAGTGCCGGAAGAAGAGCATGGCCGCTACAACACGCTGTCCGGCATGGTGATGCTGCTGCTCGGACGGTTGCCGCACACGACCGACGTGGTCGAATGGGAAGGCTGGCGCTTCGAGATCGTCGACATGGATGGCCGGCGCATCGACAAGGTGCTTGCCGTCCGCGTGCCTCCGCCGCCGGCCGACGACGGCGAACGCGACTGATCAGGCGCGCTTGCGCGACAGGTTGATTTCGTTGCGCGTGCGCTCGGCGACCTTGCGCGCGGCGGCGCTGAAATCCTCGCCCTGGCCGGCGTAGAGGATCGCACGCGACGAATTGATCACGAGGCCCGTACCGCTCGCGGTCTGGCCCGCCTCGACGCACGCCTGCACGTCGCCGCCTTGCGCACCGACGCCGGGCACGAGCACCGGCATCTGGCCGACGATTGCACGTACGCGGGCCAACTCGGCGGGATAGGTCGCACCAACCACGAGTCCCACCTGTCCGCCGGTGGACCAGCCGGTCGCGAGCTGAGCGATGTGCTCGTACAGCTTCACGCCGCCGACGTCGAGCATTTGGAAATCACTGCCGCCCGGATTGCTGGTCCGGCACAACAGGAACACGCCGCGGTCCGGATACGCGAGAAACGGCTGGATCGAGTCTTGCCCCATGAACGGTGACAGCGTCGCGGCATCCGCTCGGTAGCGCTCGAACAGCTCGCGCGCGTAGTGCTCCGCGGTTGCGCCGATGTCACCGCGCTTGGCATCGAGAATCACCGCCACCTGCGGATGGCTCTTCTTGATGTAGGCGATCAGTTCGGCGAGCTGCTCCTCGGCCGCGCTGCTCGCGAAATAGGCGATCTGCGGCTTGAAGGCGCACACGAGGTCCGCTGTGGCGTCGACGATCTGGCGGCAGAACGCGAAGATCGCGTCGTCGCGCTCACGCAGATGCGCCGGGAAGCGCGTCGGGTCGGGGTCGAGGCCAACGCAGAGGAGGGTGTTTGCCGCGCGCCAACGCGCGGCCAGACGTTCGCTGAACGAGCTCATGAACTCGCATTGTAGGAGCGTCGATGCACGGTGCCGATCGTCGGCCTCGAAGCGGTCCCGCCACGTGCAACGCGTGTGTTAACTTGCGCGGCCTCCTGCGCCAAATCCGATGAACCGCCTCTCCAAGCGGGACGTGGTCCTGCTCGTCTTCCTGACGCTCGCCTGGGGCCTCAACTGGCCGGTGATGAAGTACGGCGTGCAGCAGCTTCCGCCGGTGCTCTTTCGCGTCATCTGCATCGGCGGTGGGCTCGTCGCGCTGTGGGCGTACGCGCGCCTGACCGGCGTGTCGTTGTTCGTTGGGCGCGATCGTTGGCTCACCGTGCTGCGCCTTGCGATACCGAACACGATCATCTGGCACCTGCTGGTCGTGATGGCCTTGCGATTGTTGCCGGCCGGCCGATCCGCGATCCTTGGCTACACGATGCCGGTGTGGGCGGTGATCGCCGGCATGCTGTTCTTTCATGAGCGGCCCACGCCCCGCCAGGCGCTCGGAGTGCTTGCCGCCTTCGTGGGCATGGTGCTTCTGTTGTCATCCGAGCTGCGCGCGATCGCCGGTCATCCGCAAGGGACGCTCCTGCTGCTCACTGCCGCCGCCGCGTGGGGTTACGGAACCCATCTGTTGCGGCGTGAGTTGCGCGACATCCCCACGCTGACGCTGACTTTCTGGATGCTCGCCTGCGCCCTCGCAGTCATGGTGATCTACACCGTGGTGTTCGAACGTTCTTCCTGGCGCATGCCCCATCCGCTCGAATGGGGATCGATCGTCTATAACATCCTGCTCGCCATCGCGTTTTGCCACGCGGCGTGGTCGTATCTGGCGCGCAAGCTCCCGCCCGTCGCGAGCAGCCTTTCGGTGATGATGATTCCGGTGCTCGGCGTCTTCTCGAGCATCTGGCTGCTGGGCGAATCGCCCTTCTGGCAGGACTACGTCGCCCTGGTTTTGATTCTGGTCGCGATGGCGGTCGTCCTGTTGCCGACGCGGCTGGTTTCTCTTGCGGCGCGGCAATCGGAAGCGAACGCGGAGTAGCTGTCTTGCGCGATGCGGGTCCATTTGCAGGTAGCCGGTCGCGATCTGTCATTCAGTTTAAATTCAGTTTCGCGCCCTAGGTTGGGACGGGGCGGCGCAACGCTGTCCGGGCGGCGGTTGTTTGGCTGCCCAATCAAAGCCTGGTGGGGGCAATGAATTTGGGTTTCGAGAAGGTGGCCGCGCGCGGTCGGCGCTGGCTTGCGCAATTATTTTTCGGCCGTTTTCGGCTGGTTGCCCTCGTTGTCGCGGTCTTCCTGTCGGTCAGCCTGGCCACGCGCCTTGCACTGGCATTCTTCAACGCCGATATCGCGGTGTTCGCACCGCAGCGTGTCGTCGGATGGCTCGTCATCGGCTGCGTGTTCGACCTTGGTGTCGCGACCTTCGTCGCGCTGCCGTTCGCGTTACTTGCCTGGCTCGTTCCCGACGGTCCGCGCAGCCGCTGGATGTTCGCGCCGGTGGCGCTGACGCTGGCTCTGCTCGCGTTTGGCGGATTCGTTTTTGTCGGTGCCGCGGAGCTGGTGTTCTGGAACGAGTTCGGCACCCGCTTCAATTTCATCGCCGTGGATTATCTGATCTACACGAGCGAGGTGATCGGCAACATCCGCGAGTCGTATCCGATGCCGTTGCTTCTAGGCAGCGTCGCCGGGACGGCTGTGCTGCTCGTCGCGCTTGCGATCAAGCCGTTGTGGCGCGCGACCGAACCCGCAAACACCACGCTGCGCCGGCGCAGCGCGCAGTTCGTTGTATTCGTCCTTCTCGCGGTCGTCAGCGCGGTCGGCCTGGACGATCGATGGAAGGACTTCAGCGACCACGCCGCGTCCGCGCAGCTTGCTTCAAACGGGTTGTTTGCGTTCGTGCACGCGTTTCGCAACAACGAAATCGACTACGAGCAGTTCTACCGGACGCTGCCCCCCACCCGCGCCGCGGGAGTGCTGCGCGACAAATTCAGTGCGGCCGGAGCGACCCGCTTCGTCGCAGGTAGTCCGCTCGCGATCGAGCGCGAGGTGGTGGCGGCCGGCCCTGAGAAACGGCTGAATGTCGTGCTGATCTCGGTGGAGAGCCTGAGTGCCGATTTCATGGCTGCCTTCGGCAACGAGAGGGGGCTTACGCCGCGGTTGGACGCGCTGGCGCGGCAGAGCATGTTCTTCACCAGCCTCTACGCGACCGGCACGCGCACGGTGCGCGGCCTCGAGGCACTCACGCTCTCCCTGCCGCCCACCCCCGGCCATTCGGTCGTGAAACGACCCAACAGCGACAACCTGTTTTCGCTCGGGCGCGTCTTCGCCGAAAAGGGCTACGAGCCGATCTACCTGTACGGCGGGTATAGCTACTTCGACAACATGCGCGATTTCTTCAGCGGCAATGGCTACACCGTGATCGATCGCAGCAGCCTGGCGAGCGCCGAGATCCATGCCGAAAACATCTGGGGCGTCGCCGACGAGGATCTATTCACGCTCTCGCTGCGCGAACTGGACAAGCGCGCGGCACAGGGCAGGCCGTTTTTCGCGCACATCATGACGACGTCGAATCACCGGCCGTACACCTATCCGGCGGGACGCATCGACATCGCTTCGGGAAGCGGACGCGACGGCGCCGTGAAATACACCGACTGGGCGATCGGCGACTTCATCGATCGCGCACGTGCCAAGGCATGGTTCGACCGGACGTTGTTTGTGATCGTGGCCGACCATTGCGCCTCGTCACGCGGCAAGACCGATCTGCCGATCGACCGTTTCCACATCCCGCTGTTCATCTACGCGCCCGCGCAAGTGCAGGCGCAGCGTGTTGAACAGGTCGCTTCACAGATCGATGTCGCACCGACAGTGCTCGCGTTGCTCGGGTTTTCGTACCAGTCGCGGTTCTTCGGCCAGGACATCCTGAGCGACGGCAGGATCAACCCGCGCGCGCTGCTCGCCAACTATCAGACGGTGGGTTACCTGCAAGACGGAGTGCTGGTCGAGTTGCGGCCCAAGGGTGAATATCGCATCGTCGACGCGGTGAGTGCGGCGCCGCTGCCGCTCGACGAAAAGACCGGGCGCGTCCTCGACCAGGCCGTTTCGTACTACCAGGTCGCGAGCGATGCGTATCGAACTGGCGCGCTCAAGGTCGGCCCTCTGGCGCCGCCTTCAACCGTGGCGGGCGACCCGCCACGGCATTCGCTCCAATAGCTCCGACAGGTGCCGGGAAGCTCGCTCAGGCCGCGACGGGCGCGGCGAGCAGCCGCTTGATGTGACCGAGCAGCTCGTCTTCCTGATACGGCTTGCCGAGGTACTCGTTCACGCCGATCTCGAACGCCAGGCTGCGGTGTTTCTCGGCCGTGCGCGACGTGATCATGATGATCGGGATATCGCGTGTCGAGCTGGCGCCGCGGATGTTGCGCGTGAGGTCGAAGCCGTCCATGCGCGGCATTTCGATGTCGACCAGCATGATGTCGGGGCGCGTGTCCTGCAGCTGCCGTAGCGCGTCCACGCCGTCCTTCGCCAGCAGCACCTCGTAGTTGTTGCGTTCCAGCAGGCGCTGCGTCACGCGGCGCACCGTCAGCGAATCGTCGACCACCATGACGACCACCGGTGCATCGGTGCCGGCATTGGCTGCTTCGAGGCGTTCGCGCGCGCGCCGTGCTTCGTCGGAAGCCGCGTCCGGTGCCGTGTAGACCGCATGCGGTTCCGGTGCCCGTGCGATCAGCTGCACCGGGTTGATGATCAGCACGATCTCGCCGTTGCCGAGGATCGTCGCGCCGAGGATGCCGGCAAGGCGGGCGATCTGCTGGCCGACGTTCTTGACCACGACTTCCTGGTTGGTCGAGATCTCGTCCACCGCGATCGCGAGACGGTCATCGCCGGAGCGCAGCAGCACGACCGGCGTTTGTTTCGCGAAGTGCGGAACAATGTCTTCGCCTAGCAACTGCGCGAGCGGCCGCAACACCACGTCGCCGATCGGCGCGAGCGTGACCTGTCCCTCCGCAAGTGCCGGCAGGATTTGCGTCGGCTTGTAGCGCCGCACCTGCTCGACCATGCCGGCGGGAATCGCGTAACGGCGCGAACCGATGGTCGCGAGTACCACTTGTGTCACCGCCAGCGTGAGCGGGAGGTAGAGCGTGAAGCGCGTGCCCTTGCCGGTCTCGCTGGCCACCGCAACCCGGCCGCCGAACGAAGAAAGCTCGGAGCGCACCACGTCCATGCCGACGCCACGACCTGCCAGTTCGGTCACTTCGGTCGCGGTCGAGAAACCCGGCGCGAAAATGAGGTCCATCAGCTCGCGATCGCTGACCACCTGGTGGCGGCCGACCAGTCCGCGCTCGACGGCGCGCGCGCGAATCCGGTCGAGCGCGACGCCGGCGCCGTCGTCGGCGACGACGACGATGATTTCGTTGCCTTCCTGGCGCACTTCGATCGCCAGTTCACCCGCTTCGCGCTTGCCGCCTGCCGTGCGTTGGCTCGGTGTCTCGAGGCCATGCACGATCGCGTTGCGCACCAGGTGCTCGAACGGACCGCTCATGCGCTCAAGCACGCCGCGGTCGATCTCGGTGTTGCCGCCGCGGATTTCCAGGTTGACGCGCTTGTCGAGTTCCTTCGCGGTCTGGCGCGCGACGCGATACAGGCGCTCGGCGATGTTCTGGAACGGCACGAGGCGCACGCGCATCAGCTGCTGTTGCAATTCGCGCGTCAGGCGCGATTGCGACGTGAGGTCCTGGTCCGCGCTCTGCAGGCCCTTCAACATGTTGCTCTGGACCATCGCGACGTCTTCCACCGACTCGGCGAGCAGCCGGGTCAGCTCTTGCAGACGCGTATAGCGGTCGAATTCGAGCGGATCGAACGCGGCCGATTCTTTCGCAAGCTGGTCGGCACGCGCCTGGATCTGCGCGTCGGCCTGGATCTCCACCTCGCGCAGCTGCGTGCGCAGACGCCCGATGTTCTCCGTCAGGTCCAGGAGCGCGCCCTTCAGCGTGCCCACTTCGTTTTCCAGCTTGGCGCGTGCGATCGAGACTTCGCCCGCCTGGTCGACCAGCTTGTCGAGCACGTCCGCGCGCACCCGGATGAACGACGCAGGTTGTGCGGGCTGGGCCGCGGGCTGTGCCGGCGCGGCGACCGGCGCGGTCTGGGCGGGGACATCGCGCGGCGGTTCGCGCCCGGCCTCGCTGCGCGCGCTGGGCAGCGGGATCACCGGGGCCTTGGGCGCGGAAGCGTCGACAGGGGCTGCGATCGGCTTCGCTGCTTCCGCCGGCGTTGGAGGCTCTGCACCCGGATGCAGCAAGCGATCGTAGAGAGCCATCGCGTGGTCGTACTGGCTCTGCAGGTCCTCGATGATCACATGCGGCACGTTGACCAGCTGCATCGCGGCTTCGATGCGGGTCTCCATCTCGTGCACGAGTTCACCCAGGCGCATCGCGCCCGCCATGCGCGCGCTGCCCTTGGCGGTGTGCATCTGGCGCATCAGCTCGCGCGCCACGCTGCGATCGTTCGGATTGGCAGCGAGCGCACGCAGGCCGCCGCCGATCGCCGGGAGCAGGTCGTGCGCTTCAGTCAGGAAGACCGGCAGCAGGTCCGGATCGAGTTCGTCGCGCACGCTGGAGACGAACGCCTTGGGTTCGTCGTCGGTCGGTTCCGGCAGCACGGCGAACGGAGGCGTGCCCGAATTGATCGCGGCGGTCTGGCGTGCAAGCCAATCGTCCTCCGCCTCCTGTTCCGCGACTGGTGCGGGAGCAGCGACGGGTGGCTTCGCCGGCGGCACAGCGGCCGCGGGCTTCGGTGTGGGCGCCGGAGCCGTCGGCTTCGCAGCGGGCGCAGGCGGAGCGATATTGATTTCCTCGACCGCGATCGCGCTCGCCGCTGAGGGCGCTCCGAGACCATCGTCCGCAGCCGGAACTTCCGTCTCGACCGGTTTTGCGGGCGGCGGAGTTTCCGTACGAACGAGCGTTGGTTCCGCGTGCGGCGGCCGCATCGAAACGTCGCGGATCGCACGCAGCACGTCCTGGACCGCACCGGCGTCACGTGGCGAGTCGTTCGGATAAACACCGGCGGCGAACTGGTGCAGCATTCCGCGCATCCGTTCGACCGCCTGTTCGAGCGCATCGAACTGCGCGGGGCTCAATACCGGCGGCGCAAGTTCGCCGCGCCGGCCGAGTTCGTGCATCAGGTCATCGAGGCCGTCGGCGATCGCCCAGACCGGAGTGAGGCCGACCGTCGCCGAAATGCCGGCAAGCGAATGCGCGCGTCGCACCGTCGCTGGCAGCACGGCACGTTTTGGCTCGAAACGCCATTCCGCGACATCTTGTGCGAGCGTGCGGATCGACTCATCGGCTTCGTTCAGGAACACGGAATAAAGGCCGTGGCTGATCTCGATCGGTCCGATGCGCTTGATGTTTTCGTCCGCGTCGGCGGTTGCCGGAGCTTGTGCAGCGGGCGCGGGAGCGGCGGCCTGCACGGGCGCCTGTGCAGGCGCAGTGGCGCCTGCCTGGACCGGCGCCGGCGGCTCGTTGGCCGCGACAACCGGCGCGGGCTCTTGCACGGACAGGGGCGGAAGCGCGGGAACCGCCGAGTCGAAGATCGGTGCGACCAGCACGGCCTCTTCGATCGCCGGTTCCTCGATGATCGTGCGCGGCTCGGCAACGACCTCGAACGTCGGTTGATCTTCAGGCGGCGTCGGCTCGGCCGGAAGCACCGGCGCAACGATGATGGGCTCGGGTTCGACCGGCGTTGCGACAATGGTCGGAGTGATCAGTGTCGGCGCTTCGGCGGGCGCGAGCGCCACTTTGACGGGCTCGGCTTTTTTCGCGGCGGATGCTTCCGCTGCCGCGGGAGTTGCACTCGCCTTGGCAGGCGCGCTCACACCGTACTCGAACGGCGCACCTTCGCGCACGCGCTGCGCCGCCGCCACGAGTTCGTGCACGTCGACCGCGGCGCGGGGGTTCGTCGCGATCGCACCGATCCACTCGCGCATCAAGCGATGCGCCGTCGCGGCAAGTTCGATCAGGTCGTCGTTGGCCGGACGCTCTTGCGCGAGCCACAGGTTGAAGCACTGTTCGATCGCCCACGCGCCTTCGCCGAACTGCTTCAGGCCGACCATGCGGCTCGAGCCCTTGAGCGTGTGGAACGCGCGGCGCACGGTTGTCAGCGTGGCGTTGTCGCCCGGCGCGTTGCGCAAGGCGACCAGCTGCGTTTCGATCGTCTCCAGGACCTCGTTCGCTTCCTCGACGAAGATGTCGTGCAGCTCGCGATCCGCCGCGGCATCCGTCTCCGGCAGCGGCGCGCTCAGCGCCGGAACCTCCGGAGCAGCCTGCGGGGCCAGCAGCGTAGCGAGGTCGCGCGCCACCGAGGGCTCGCGCAGCGCTGCAAACTGGGTGAGCAGGACGGCGGCACGCGCGATACGGTCCTTGAGCTTGGCGTCGTCGAGCAGATCGGCTTCGTTGGCCATCTGCGGCAACAGGCGGCTCAGGCCTTCGAGCGCGGCGCTGTCGCTGTTGTTGAGCACCAGGCGCTCCGCCATTGCCTGGGCGAGCTCGAGGTGCTGCGCCGACGATGTTTCGATGTTCTCGGGGCGACGCGAATCGGCGGTGCGCAGCTCGGGGATGCGCGCGGTAATGGTGTCGTCTTCGGCTTCCGCGCCGGCCGGCTGCTGCGTGAGATCGGCGGAGAAAACGCCGGTCGCCGGGTCGAAATGGAACATGCCGCGCGGACGGTCGATGTCCTGGCCCATGCTCTCGATGAAGAACCCGACCGCGCCGAGATTGCCGGCGATGCGCGCGAACTCTTCGGGTTCCGCCGCCAGCGTGGGATCGGCAAA
>Ga0335076_10004383_pt1 | contig 14267 bp, 16 predicted proteins | sample Lox_Sample_25_FD_206717 | JGI IMG/M metagenome (GOLD analysis project Ga0335076, IMG submission 206717) | Soil microbial communities from Loxahatchee National Wildlife Refuge, Florida, United States - Lox_Sample_2.5 | ecosystem: Environmental > Terrestrial > Soil > Wetlands | place: USA... | reverse complement strand
GTGTAAGGAAAGCCCCCCCCATCTCTCTCCCTACCGCCCATATTGAATTCAATAGGCTGTTAGATTCACCTTGTCCAACCAAACATTGAATGGGGTTCCACTCGCATCCAGGTCCATCTGGAACGCGTTGTCAATTTCTTCCAGCGTCCAGACGGGCTGATACGAGTAATACGTATCCACGTTGTAGACCTTGTCCCCCACTGTCAGGCTGATGTAATGCACTTGCTTTCCCACGCGCTCAACATTCCACACCAGATGAATCCATGTGTTGGCGGGAAAATCACTGGCATTGCAAGGAAATTGCGTCGGCTTCCATCCCTCGACGCCGTCCCAGATATCCCACTTTCCCGTATCTTTGAAATTGCATTCCGAGCCCCACACCCAGCGGCTTCCGCCATAACCCTGGTTCAGGTCAAACTCCAAAGCCTGCGGTGCATTCGGATTGTCAATATAGAAGTAAAGGTCATAGACAAGGTGGCTGACATTGTTTCCGCCCGCCACCGGATTGAAATAAAGCATGTTGCAGTAGTGCGGGCAGTCGGGCGACGAAGGCCCCATACTGAATTGCGCCGCCTTACCGTCCATTGCCGGTGAAGAAACGTTTTGCGTCATCGTAGAGGACGGCGTCCCTCCCCCGGCAGCGCATATCTGCCCGGCGCGCTGCGAGCCCGCCGGAAACAGGCCGCCGCACGACTGCCACCCCGACATCGTTTGAATGTCGCTGATGACCGTCTGACCGTTGGTGCTCGGCGCCTGCCCGGAGACCGTGATCTGCAGCGGAGTCGCCGAGATATACCCCTTCTGGTCCTCCGCCATCACAGTTAGAGTGTGCGAGCCTGAGCCCACGAAAACCTGCGTATCGATCGAATTGTTTGCGGTGTAATACACAGCCAACTGATCCACGTACACGCGCATAAAGAAGAGCGCATTCGTCGGATTCGCATTCGCCACAACATGCACTGGCGAAGTCACTGTTGTATTCGTAAGTGGACTCGCCACCAGCAGAGAAAAATCATTGGCGCCGTCCTTCCACGGTGCCGTGGACTCATCTTCCGCCGTCGGAGCCGGCAAGGTCGTGGAGCCAGGATTCGAGATCGGCCAGGTAATCGCCTCCGGCGGAATCGAAGGATAGTTTGGCTGCACGGGTGCCGACGGAGTCGTCGTATTCTTCATCCCGCTCGTTCCACATCCAGTGGAAATGACGGTTGCAACTGAAAGAACAAAGAGCAATGCGCAATACTTGGAACGACCAGTGAAAGCGACGGCGACGCTCATTGGCCTAAACCTCGTGGTCTTTACACGGGATTAGCGGGAAACCAGCGGTCGAGCGGAGGTCACACCGACAGTCACAACGCAGTTACAACCGTGTTGGCTCATCAACGACAACCTATTGTTGTGGGAGGGCTACACCGTCAACAATACCGCGAGCACCCTAAGTTCGCGGGGCTGATCCCTGATTCCAAGTGTGAACGGAGTATTACAGCAGGTTATCGTGCCCGGGCGAGCACGAGCGTGACATCATCCGGTTGCTCTTTGTCCCCGATCCACGTATCAACAGCGGTCGTCACAGTCTGGCTGATCTGCGCCAGAGGAAGGTTCCGGTTTTGTCGCACAAGGTCAACCAGCCTTTGCTCTCCAAATTCGCCGAAGTCGTTCTCGGGTTCGGTTACTCCGTCGCTGTATGCCACGAAAATTTCTCCGGGATGCATGTCAACGCAGCCCTCTTCATAATTCATCGCGTCAAACAGTCCGACGACGGTGCCCCCGGCCTCAAGCCGGCGAATTGATCCATCTTCGCTGATCAGAAACGGTGGCAGATGTCCGCCGTTGCTGTAAGTCAATCGCCGCGAACGGCCATCGTAGATTCCCAGGAAAAGCGTTGCGTATTTTTCCGAAGGTGTGCTCTCGTACAGTTGATGATTCAACAGGGACAGCAGCGCCCCAGGCGAAACTTCAACGCCTTCGGGCCAGGTCGCCATCACGCGCCCGCCCCCGGACACCGCTCCCACGGCGATCGGTTCACGCATTTGTGGCATGCTCTCCATGCTGTAGGCGCGCACTGCCGAATGAATCGTAGCCATCAGCAGCGCCGCCGAGATTCCTTTTCCGCTGATGTCGCCCACGGCGAGGATCAGTTTGTGGGAACTGGCAGTCAGAAAATCGTAGTAGTCGCCGCTCACCGTCCGCGCCGGACGGCAGAAGCCGTGCACCTCCAGCGATTCGATTTCTGAGAACTGCCGCGGAAACAACTGCGCCTGCACTTCCTGCGCAATCGCCAGTTCGTTCTCCAGTCTTTGCTTCTCTTTCTGCTCCTCGATCAGCTTCTCGATGGATGCCGTCATCGAGTTGAACGAGACCGCGAGATCGGCCAGCTGATCTTTCGACTTTACCGGTATGCGATGGCTGAAGTCACCGCGGTCGACATGCCGCGTCGCTTCATGCAGATGCGCGACCGCGGCCGTAACGGTCCGCGTCATTCGGGTACCGATAATCAGCGCGATCAATTCGATGATGGCAAAGAAGATCGCAACACCAGCGAGGATGTAGACGACTCCTCGTACGAATTCACCCAACGCCGCAAATAGGTGTGCATATAAGATGGCCGGTCTCGTCGTGACCTGCAAGACCGCGCCCAGCGGAGCTTCCTTCCCGCTGTTCCAGTCCACAACCGTCAAGGGAGTTCCGAATCCGATCTCTCGATCGAAGCCGCCAGACGAAGCAGGAACGCTGCCCACCGTAAACAAGGGATGGAGCGCTCCTTGATCGGTCGTTACGTTCATCCCTTGCTGCTGCTGTTTAGTGCTGAAGACCAATCCGCTCTTGTTGCCGGAATTAGGCTGGTTGGCACTGCTTCCCGCCCCGCCGCCCTGATTCTCTTTCTTCCCACCGCCTTCATCAGTCTGAATCGATGATGCGTAGAGCGTGATCTCGCCCAGATCCGCCGCGATCTTGCCCACCAGTTCCTTGTCAAACGGTTCGCTGGTCACCACCATCAGTTGCGACGAACCCACTCCTAACGAAGACCCTACGCGCAGATAGAACTGGTTCTGGTCGCGAACAAGGTCCCGGAACTTGCCATTCAGAAAACCCGGAAATGCCAGCGAGGCACCCTTGTACTCTTCACACAGGGGCAGAGGCTTTCCCTGGTACCAGGCGCACACTTGCCGATGTCCCCATGCGCGATCGCGCTTCCGCAAGCCGCTCAACGACTCCGCGCTTGGCTTCTCTCCGCGCTCTACTCGCGCGGCCAGTTCGTTGCTCACTGCCGCATTCACAGCTTCCAGGCTTCTCAGCTGCGATTGGATCTCCGAAGTCACCACGAACACCGCAAACTGCCCGGCCAGCCCGTAAAGCGTGATTCCCGCCATGGCGATCAACAACACCGCCGGAATCACTCCGATAAACACATATGTGACAATCAACCGGTTCCGCAGCCGCCACAGGATCCGGCGTTTTAGCCATCGGAAAGCGAGGACTGCGTAAAGGACGGCCGCCAAGAACGCGAGAAACCCGACCCATCCCCCCAGGTGTTTTCCCCACGTGGTCCCGAAGAGTCCCAGCAGCCTTTCCATGCCGTACAGAACGATGGCCATGCCGGCAAGGTAGCAAGCCAGCCGTGCCATGCGGCCCCGAGGCCATAGCTCAGCCTTGATCAGTCGGTCTCGGAAATCTGAATAGGACCATTCCATGCTGTTCGCGGGCTTGCGATAGAGGTTAGGATTATACGGCTATTTGCGGTACGAATCCGGCACGGAAGCGATGAATTCCGCCCTCAGATTTCCGGATACAAATCGAAGAACGCTTCCAGGCTCGTGCGCAATTGCTTTTCAATCTCTTCCTTGCTGCCTTCGAGGACGTGCATGGTCACGTGGGCCTCGCGTCCATTCTTGAGCTTGACGGGCGCCTGACCGACCTCAGTCACATCTTCCGACGGCAACAGCCTCATGCCATAAACTAAGGTTAAGTTTGCCATACACCGATTCTACGGCTTTCCCTGAGGAGATGGCGACTCAGCTCGGCCGGAGGATAATCCAAGAATTTTCCTCCTCTTCTCATTTAGAATTTCGCCGTGCCCAGAATCCCGGTTCCCACGTTTGTTATCCCCATTCTGCTTTCAGGAACGTGGTTGACTGCCCAGGAGCAACCTGCGCAAGCTCCTTCCACCCAGCCACAGGTCCAGGTGCACATGTTGAATGTGTGCAGGCCGTCGGCGGACGAGCAGAAGGAAATCGCTTCCGCGCTCGGCCGCATTCCCAAGCAGCCGCTATTCGGCACTGATTTTGAGGTCTCTCGTGGCCGCTCGACTCTCACCGACATGCCGAATTTCGTGAAACCCACCGAATCGATGCATGTCCCGGGCGAAACCTCGGTCGCAAGCTACGTGCGAATCCGCCGCGAGTTTTCTGTGCAGGCCCTGTTTTCCAGCGTGCAGTACTCCTTCAGCAATGACGGTCAGACCATGGTGGAGACCCTCGTCCTCCACGTCCGCGATCCCAAAGACCTGATCCAGGTTTCTCTGGAAGACAGCGCTTCCGCCGTTACCAATGCGAGGACGATGCTCACCACCAGCGCTCCCGTCAACCGCGTCCGCCTTGAGCGCTACGGAAAGCCGTCGGTCGCTCTGGCCCGCTGCTCGGCCGCAGAAGGTACTCCAGTAGACCAAACCGCCTACGAACCGATGTTTCGTAGCGCCTCAGAGGTCCTGTCAAATTATCGCAATCTGCTGGCTGTGAAAACGATTGTCCCGGAAGAACTGGCGAAAGTCTCGGCCAAAACGGAAGCGGGCGCGAAGTCATCCGCCGCGAAGCCATCACAAGAGAAGAAGCCCTCAACTCCGCCGAAGTAGGCAAGTGCAAATAGGCTCAATCCATCGGGGCGTTGCATCAAATCTCGAGCTGAACCATCTAATCATTCTGCCACTATGAGCGAAACTCGAAACGTCGTCATCATCGGCTCCGGATGCTCCGGACATACTGCCGCTCTTTACGCGGCGCGCGCCAACCTGAAGCCACTCGTCGTCGAAGGCCATGAGCCCGGCGGTCAGCTTTCCATGACCACGCTGGTTGAAAATTTTCCGGGTTTTCCAGAAGGCATCATGGGCCCGCAACTGGTCGAGAACATGCGCAAGCAGGCTGAGCGCTTTGGCGCGGAGTATCGCATGGCTCACCTGACCAGCGCGGATCTCAGCCAGCGTCCCTTCACCCTGCATCTCAGCCATCACGTCGTCCACAGCCAAACTCTCATCATCGCCAGCGGCGCCTCTGCTCGTTGGCTGGGATTGCCCCACGAGCAGCAATTGATCGGGCACGGCGTATCCTCTTGCGCGACCTGTGACGGCTTCTTTTTTTCGGGAAAAGAAATTGTGGTGGTCGGCGGCGGAGACTCCGCCATGGAAGAGGCGCTCTTCCTGACTCGCTTTGCCACCAAGGTCACTGTCATTCATCGCCGCGACTCTTTCCGCGCTTCGAAGATCATGCTGGAGCGCGCCCAGAAGAACGAGAAAATCCACTTCCTCCTCGATACTGTCGTAGAGGATGTGTACGACCCTCACAAGCAGGAAGTCACGGGACTGAAGCTTCGTAACCTCAAAACCGATAAAGTCTGGGATTTCCCCACCAGTGCCTTGTTCCTCGGCATCGGACACGAGCCCAACGCCCGCATGTTCGCCGGGCAACTCGATATGGACTCCGACGGCTACCTGAAGACCCACAACTACGTTTTGACCAAGGTCCCAGGCGTCTTTGCCTGCGGTGATGTACAGGATCGTCGCTATCGTCAGGCCATCACCGCCGCTGGCAGCGGTTGCATGGCAGCGATCGAAGTAGAAAAGTTCTTAGAAGACCACGGCAAGTAACGGCCATCGGAAAAGACTTATGCCCGATTCGCAAGTCACCGACAACTCTGCACACCATCGTTTCGAACTACGACAAGACGGTGCCACAGCATTTCTCCTGTATCGCAGGCAGGGAAGTTCTCTCCAGTTGATCCATACCGAAGTTCCCGACGCCCTTCGCGGAAAAGGCGTCGGCTCCAAATTGGTCGAGGGCGTTCTTCGTCTCGCGCAGCAGCAGAAACTCTCGGTTGTCCCCCTCTGTCCTTTCGTCGCTGACTTCCTCAAGAGGCATCCCCAATACCTGGACGTGGTTGATCCGGTTCACCGGCTGCCGCTTGAGAAAACAAAAATCTAGCCGGCCACTCCCCACTCTCATCTGATGGTTGACCCACATTACCAACGTGATCTATAGCGTGGGCGCCTGACCGTTTAGGCTACAAGCGACATGCAAGCCCTGTTGCGGCAGGGAGCGGTTGGGACTCTGCTTCTTGCTGGTCTGATGTGCCTCGTCCCACTTCATTTCCGCGCCCAGGAATCCGCCAAGCGTCGTCTCGTGGAGCGCACCCCAGCCTCTTATCCAGCCTTGGCTCGCAGCATGGCCCTGGAAGGTATTGTCAAGGTCGAAGCTATCGTTGCTCCCGACGGCACCGTGAAATCCATCGAAGTGAGGGGCGGACATCCTGTACTGGCCCAGGCCGCCGTGAATACGGTTCGCAAATGGAAGTGGGAAGTCGCTGCCAAAGAGTCCCGCGAACTGGTGGAAGTGAAGTTCTCTCCCGAATAGGGACGATCCTCCTTAGTCTTCCTCGCGTTGTGATTCTGCTCGCCCTGCCCGATTTCGCATTTGTGATACAAATTGATGTGATCCTGATGCATGCGCACAGCGCTGTTTTTCTCTTCTTGCGGGATCTTATCCTTTCCTACTTGGCAGGTAATCGATGCTGAGGGCTTTCTTCGTCCATCTTTCTGAAAATCGTTCTTTGCGCAACTTCGCCGAACGTTCATCCCTTGGACAACGTGTCTCCGGCCGCTTCGTTGCCGGCACCGAAATCGCCGACGCCGTCCGCGTCACCCAGAATGTCAATCGCGCTGGCATGAGCGTTAGTATCGACAACCTCGGAGAAAACGTTACCAATCCCGACGAGGCCCGCCATAGCGCCAACCTTTACCATCAGATCCTCGATGCCATTGCGGCAAACCGGCTGAACGCCAACATCAGCCTCAAGCTGACTCACATGGGGCTCGACGTCGACGAGAAACTTGCCCGTGACACCGTCGCAGGTCTGGTCGCGAAGGCGGCATCCATGAATCCTCCCGGATTCGTCCGCGTGGACATGGAAGGCTCGCCCTACACGCAGCGTACGCTCGACTTCGTTCACGAATTGCACCGCATGCCCGGTAATGGCAACAGCGTAGGGACCGTAATCCAGGCCTACCTGAAGCGTTCGGAAAGTGATGTCGACCAGCTTCTTTCCGAAGGCATCCGCATTCGCCTCTGCAAAGGCGCTTACAAAGAGCCCGCCAGCATCGCGTATGAAAGCAAGTCTGACGTCGATGCCAGCTACATCAGACTCATGAAGACGCTGATGAAGAGCGGCATCTATCACGGTCTGGCCACGCACGACGAGAACATCATTCGCGAGGCGGAAGCGTTTGCCCGTGCCGAGAAGATTCCCCCCGACACCTTCGAATTCCAGATGCTCTACGGTATCCGCCGCGATCTGCAGCAGAGTCTAGTCCGCGACGGATGGCGCATGCGCGTCTACGTGCCTTTCGGTACGGAATGGTACCCGTACTTCATGCGGCGGCTCGGCGAGCGGCCAGCTAATGTTTTCTTCATTGCGCGAAATATGTTGCGAGCTTAGCCACTCGTGCCATCCCATGGCCCGACCGGGCCAATTTCTTCCCGGCGAGTCTTTGTTAGCATCGGCGCGTGCAGTTCACAGCGTCTTCCGAACTGATTCAAGCCTTGTCCGTCTTCGCCGGGCCTGACGTCGACGACGAGCGGATCGACCTGATCCGCGCGGCCCTGGTCATTGCTCGGACCGAATATCCCACCCTCGATACCGAAATCTATGCTGCCCGTGTGCAGGAGCTGGCGCGTCGCGTCGCTACCATGGCACCTGATCTTCAGCCGCAGCGCACTTTGAGCGCTCTTAATGACGTGCTTTTCGGAGAAGTGAAACTGCGCGGCAATCGCGAGGACTATTACGATCCCCGTAATTCCTTCCTCAACGATGTCTTTGATCGTGGCCTTGGCATTCCGATCACTCTCGCCATTGTTTACATGGAAGTCGCCCGTAGCGCCGGTTTCCCCTTGTCTGGGATCGGCATGCCCGGACACTTCCTGCTCAAGCACTACAGTAGCGAAGGTCAGGAAATTCTGATCGACTGCTTCAATCGCGGAGACATTGTCAGTCCTCAAGATTGCCAGAGCCGTCTCGACGAGATCTATTCCGGCGAACTGAAGCTGCGGCCCGAGTTCCTTCATCCCGTCAGCCGTCGGCAGATTCTCACCCGGATGCTCAACAACCTGAAAACTGTTTACCTCTCCAAGCGCAATTTCCGCAAAGCGCTCTCCATTGCCGACCTGATCCTGGTTCTTTACCCCGCTTCAGCAGACGACGTGAAGCAGCGCGCCCTGCTGCGCTACAGCATGAACCTGCACCGCCTCGCCGCCGAGGATCTGGACGAATATCTGCGCATCGCGCCCCAGGCCTCTGACGCAGACGAAGTCCGCCAGATGTCGATCTCCATCCGCAGAATGCTCGCTCTGATGAATTGAAGGGTGTAGGAGGGGGCTACTCTTCCGGTCCAGCATCGCCGCTATCGGCCGGAGCCAGCGGCAACTTACTCGCTTCCCGCATCAACCCGCGCTCCTGCTCGGAAAACATGCCCTTGAATCGGTCCGAGTTGATCACCTGCTCGCGCTGCTCGGGTGGCATCGCTCGCAAGTCGTCGATCGCAGTGTGCACCATACGGCGGCGGTCCGGCGGCAGCTGCTTCATCTGCCCCCAAAGCTGACGAGCCCGTTGCTTTTGTTCGGGAGTCAGGTGCTCCCAGGTATCCATGCGGTTCAAGAGCCGCAACTGGCGCTGCGGCGGAAGGTTGGAGAAGTTCTGTAATTGCTGCCGCAAATGCTGTTGCCGTTCCGGAGGCAGCCGCCGGAACCATGGATCATTCTGCAGGGCGCGTTCCTGTTCTGCCGGGGCCAGGTCCTTGTACCGGCGCAGCCAGTCTCCTACATGAGCCCGCGCCTGCGGCCGCGCCATCGGTTGCTGTCTCTGACCGCGATATCCACCCTGCTGTGCCCACGTCGGCGAAGGAATCAGCATTGCGCCCGCCAGTGCGGCGGTCGCCAGCCAGGCCGAAATGTTCCATCCCCGCTTCATGTTCCTGCTTGCTCTTCGCCTACCGCTCCTCAAATCACTTTTTGCCGTGCGACCTTCTACGGGTTCGCTACGACATCCTGCTGCAGATCCATGTCATCCAGCAAGTCAAAATCTGCATACAGGTCGTTATTCTTATCCAGTGCCTGCAGATCGCTGACCGCGCTGCCCACCTCAGGCTGATCCAGGTTGGCCGACGCCGCAAGATCCGGTCCCGGAGTATAGATTCCAGTTTGCCGCGTGAAGAACAGTCCCACGCCGATCCCTAACAAGACTGTTAATGCAGCCGCCAGCACCGGTCGTCGGAACCATTGCAACCATCCCGCCTGCGGCCGCGCCATCTCCTCTCGAAGACGAGCCTGCAACCGTACGTCAAAATACGGGGACGGCTCCGGTACCTGCCACTCATCGAGCATTGCCATCGTCGCGCGCATGGCCTTCAACTGCTCGCTGCAGGCGCTGCAAGTCCCCAGGTGCTTGTTCTCCTCGGCTTCCCACTGGCTGAAGCCCGCTGCTACATCGGGCATCCGCTCATGTATCTGTTCGCATTTCATAACCGCTTCCCCTTGCATCTCTTCTTCGCCAGAATCGCTTCGCAGTGTAAATCGCTTTCTAGACAAATTCTTTTAACTGTTCTCGCAATGTCTCATACGCCCGGAAGAGCAGCGACTTCGTCGCCGACTCGCTCTTCTTTAGTACTTCGGCAATCTGTTTGTAATCCATCTGCTGGTATTTGTGCATGATCACTGCCAGCCGCTGCTGTTCCGGCAGCGCCTCCACTTTGCGGCGGATCGCCAGCATTCTCTCCCGCCGTACCATCGCCTGCTCGGCCGTCAGGCCGGCGTCGGGCAGTTCCAGCGTCGTACCGGATTCCTCATCCGGTTCATCCAGGCTGACCGTTACCTCCGGACGTTCATGCCGCGTATCCCGCGCATGATTCACTGCCAGGTTGGTTGCGATCCGGTACAGCCACGTCGTGAACTTCGCGCTCGCCTCGTAACTTTCCCGCGAGCGATACACCCGCAAGAACACTTCCTGCGCCAAATCTTCCGCCGCTGCCGAATTCCGCGCCATGCGGTACATAAAACTGACCAGCGGGCGCCGGTACTTCTGCACCAGGTAGTCAAACGCCCCTTGATCGCCAGCCTTGACCCGCAGCATCACATCCGCGTCGGTCGAAGCGTCTCCGCTCGCAATCGCCCCGGAGAAGCCAGCGGACGCCTGCGGCGCTCCCGCAGCCATCAGCAACCCGCCATCGATTGCGGCTGTACTCACACTTACTTCAACCCCGGCGCGGTCAGGAAGTTGCGTCTTACCTGGCTCTTCGGAACCGCTATAACCCCTTTGTCTTGTTTGGGATGCAGGGGGTCTGCCGGGCTTCGATTCTGGCGCCATATCCACGAGGAGAACCCGGCCACAATTGACGACAAAAATCGCCCCTCGCACCGAGCAAGCAGTTCAGGCTATCACTCTGGTCAGAACCGTCAAGTCGATGCCTTTGGACCGCGTCCGCGCGCCGGTCAGTTGTCAATTTCCCAGCCGATGCAGTCCAATAGGAGGTTTGCAGAAGACAACGGCGAGCCGCCCATGAACGTCGAAGATCTCCGCAAATTTTGTCTGACCTTTGCTGAAGCAACCGAGAACCTGCAGTGGGGCGACGACCTGTGCTTCAAAATCCGCGGCAAGATCTTCGCCATCGTGTCGTTGACCGCGGTGCCGCAGAAGCTCTGCTTCAAGTGCACGCCCGAATCTTTCTCGGAGTTGATTGAAGTCGAAGACATCCACCCGGCACCCTATGTAGGACGCTACAAGTGGGTCATGCTCGACCGCCTCGACGCCCTCCGCAGCAACGAGATCCGCGATTTGATCGCCAAGTCCTACGAAATGGTCGCCGCCAAGGCGCCAAAAACCAAATCAGCAAAGAAGAAGGTAAGGACAAAAAAGGGAACCGCCGACCGGAGCAAGACGCGTCGAAAGAACGGTTAGTGGCGCTCGAAAAGTGTGCCCTCTTGAAGGCAGCGATGCCGTCCATTTCTGCCCTTGAGCGATTCGGGTGCTTCCCCTTCTGCTTCTAAGCTGGCGAAATCCGGGCATTACACTCAAGTTCCAGACAGCGTGCGCCTGATTGCGCTGATTGATCTCGCCGACTCACGCCCGCCCGGCAAACTCGCGGCTCTCCGTCGACACTTTCACCTTCTCCCCTTCTTTGATGAAGAGCGGCACGCGGATCTCCAGCCCCGTTTCCAGACGGGCCGGCTTTGTGGCCCCGCCCGACGAATCCCCTCGACCCGCGGGTTCGGTGTAAGCCACGGCCAGTTCCACGAAGATGGGCAGCTCTAAACCAATCGGATTGCCGTTGAACTTGCGCAGCTCAAGCAACGCACCTTCGCTCAGAAAATCCAAGGCGTCGCCCACCATCTGCCGGTTCAGGGTGATGGTCTCGAAGCTTTTCTGATCCATGAAATGCGATCCCTCTCCGTCGCTGTACAGGTACGACGCCGGCACCGACTCAAGATCGGGCTCCTTGAATTTGTCGCTGGCCTTGAAAGTCTTTTCAAAGACCGCGTTGGTAAGCAGGTTGCGCATCTTCAGGCGCACCAGCGTCTGTCCGCCGCGAGCGGTGGGCGTGTTTACCTCCACGTCCAGGCAGCAGAACGGAGTGTTTTCATGCTCGAAGAACATCTTACGTTTGACATCAATCGCATCAATCAGCGCAGCCATGATTCCTCGAAAAGAGGTCGGGACTGAACACCGGGCAACCCCGATCCTGAACTCGTTTCAGTATAGGGGCACAGCCGGTCCACGGAAGGCTTAGGGTCTCAGTCGGCAAGTTCTAAGGATTGTTCGTTCGTATAGTACGTGGGAGTTCTGCCGGACCTGCCCCCATTCCATGGCTACTTGATCATGAAAACAACGCCCAGGTACTCCAACAAAAGTTGCCGGCTGTATGCAACATTTGACTCTCCTCCCGCCCCTCGGCTAGCCTCAAGAGTCACGCTTCACGCACTTCCCGATCCGGCATGCGATCCCGGCATAAATCACTGATTTGGCTGCTGATGGCGGCTGTGGCCCTTTCGCCCCTTTGGGCCTCCACACATCCCACCCACGCCGAACACGGCATGGTGGTGACAGTCCATCAACTGGCCTCAAAGGTCGGATCGGACACTTTGCAAGCGGGCGGCAATGCCGTCGATGCCGCCGTCGCTACCGGTTTCGCCCTCGCCGTCGTGCACCCACCTGCCGGTAACATCGGCGGCGGCGGATTCATGCTCATCCGCATGGCCGATGGCCAGACTCATTTCCTCGACTATCGCGAAAAAGCTCCCGCCGCGGCCACCCGCGATATGTATCTCGATTCCCAAGGCAACGTGATCGACGAAGCCAGTGAGGTCGGCTATAAGTCCATCGGTGTGCCCGGATCGGTCGCCGGTCTCGTCTATGCCGAAAAGAAGTGGGGCAAGCTGACGCTCAAGCAAGTCATGGCTCCCGCGATCCGCCTCGCTCGCGAAGGCTACGCGCTGACCTGGGAAGAGGCTCGCGACCTCCACGACGAAGGTCTCGCCAAGTTCCCCGAATCCCACCGCGTTTTCCAGCGCAATGGCGACTACTACAAGGCGGGAGACATCTTTCGTCAGCCTGATCTTGCCCGGACCCTCGAGCGCATCGCCGACAAGCCCGACGACTTTTACCACGGAGCTCTCGCCCGCGAGATTGCTGCCGCCATGCAGAAAAGCGGAGGTCTCATCACCGCCGACGACCTCGCCAGCTACGAGGTCAAGGAACGCGAGCCCATTCGCGGCACGTATCGCGGATACGAAATCATCAGTGCGCCCCCGCCTTCCTCGGGCGGAACGGTTCTGGTCGAGGCGTTGAATATCCTCGAAGGCTACGACTTGTCGAAGATGGGCGATCGCTCGGCGCAGTCGATCCACTACACGATCGAAGCCTTCCGGCGCGCGTTTTTCGATCGCGCAGAATTCCTCGGCGATCCCGACTTTTCCAGGCTTCCCATCGCTCAGCTGATCGACAAAAAGTACGCCACCGCCTGGCGCGACTCGATTCAGCCCGCGCACGCCAGCGCCAGCAAAGAGCTCAGGCGCCCCGGCGTTTTCAGCGAACTCGAAACCTACGCCGCCGCCCATCCGCCAGCCACAGCAACCCGCGAATCCAATCACACCACGCACTACTCAGTCATCGACGCAGATGGAAATGCAGTGGCCGTTACCACAACCATCAACGACTGGTTCGGATCGCGCGTCACCGCCGACGGTCTTGGATTTCTGCTCAACGACGAAATGGACGACTTCTCCTCCAAGCCTGGCGTACCTAATTCAGACGGCCTGATTCAAGGCTCTGCCAACGCTATCGCCGCCGGCAAGCGCCCGCTTTCATCAATGACTCCCACCATCGTGGTGCGCAACGGGAAGACGGTGTTGGTGCTCGGTTCGCCGGGAAGTTCCAAGATCATTACCACCGTGGCCAATGTGCTGATGGGTGTGGTCGACTACGGCATGAACATCCAGGAAGCGGTGAACGCTCCCCGCTTTCACAATCAATGGCTGCCCGATGTGCTCAACGTGGAAAAGTGGTTTTCTCCCGACACGCTGAGTTCGTTGCGCCAGATGGGATATAACGTTCAGATTGGCCTTCACACCGGCGACGCGTATGGTTACTGGAGCGACGCCGAATGCATTGCCGTCGACGAGAAGACCGGCGAGCGCCTCGGCGCCACCGACGGCCGCAACAGCAACGGCAAGGCCGTGGGATACTGAAAGAACGATTTGTAATTTGGTGGTTTCGTAATTTGTAATCTTTCAGGCCGCTGGTTTGAAATTACGATTACCGAATCACGAAATTACAAATTTTCTCTATGCAGAAAGCTGTCTCAACCTATCTGTTCGTTCAGGAGCGCCTGCATCCAGGCATTCTTGATGGTCTCGTCCGCAGCGGCGTGCAGGCCATCGAAATCTTTGCCGCCCGCCAGCACCTCGATTACGCCAACCGCAGGCAGCACGTGAAAGAAATTGCGGAATGGTTCCACGGCA
>Ga0335076_10004381_pt1 | contig 14272 bp, 10 predicted proteins | sample Lox_Sample_25_FD_206717 | JGI IMG/M metagenome (GOLD analysis project Ga0335076, IMG submission 206717) | Soil microbial communities from Loxahatchee National Wildlife Refuge, Florida, United States - Lox_Sample_2.5 | ecosystem: Environmental > Terrestrial > Soil > Wetlands | place: USA... | reverse complement strand
GCCGGGCCGCGTGCGAGATGATCGGCCTCGCGCGACGCGCCGGCGCGCGCGTCATCGCCGCGGGCGCCGACGCGAGTGATGCGCCCGAGCCATACCTCGCCGCGGGGGCGGACGTGGTCCTCATCGGCGAAGGTCTGACGACGCTCGAGAGCTTGCTGAAGAAGCTCGACGCCTGCCTCCACACCCCCCCGAGCAAGCTGGTGGAGGGCCTCGGCGGGGCCGCCACGCTCCTCGAAGGCAAGGTCGGCACGGTGAACGGTGCGCGGATACTTCCGGCGCAGCGCTACGGCGAGTTGCCGGCGTGGGATCTGGTCGACATCGGGCGTTACCGTAGCGTCTGGCGCGAGGCTCACGGTTATTTCAGCCTCAACATGGCGGCCTCACGCGGCTGCTCATTCCGCTGCGCGTGGTGCGCCAAGCCGATCTGGGGAAATCAGTACCTGCAGCGCCAGCCGGCAGCGGTCGCGCGCGAGATGGCGCATCTCAAGCACTCCTTCCACGTCGATCACGTGTGGTTCGCCGACGACATCTTCGGGTTTCGCGTCGACTGGGTGAGCGAGTTCGCGCGTTTGCTCGCGGCGCAGGACGCCTTCATCCCCTTCATGATTCAGACGCGTGCCGATCTCATGAGCGAGCGCATGGCTGCGGCGCTGCGCGCGGCCGGGTGCGTCGAGGCCTGGATCGGCGCCGAAAGCGGCAGTCAGCGGGTGCTCGACGCCATGAACAAGGGCACCACGGTGGAGGAGATCGTAGCGGCGCGCGCACGGCTGAAGCGCGCCGGCATTCGTGTCGGATTCTTCATTCAGCTCGGCTATCTCGACGAGGAGCTGAGCGACATTGTGGCCACGCGCGCGTTGCTCGACGAGGCGTTGCCCGACGATGTCGGGGTCAGCGTGTCCTATCCCCTGCCAGGCACGAAATTCTACGACCGTGTCAGGGCGCAGCTCGGTCCGAAGACCCACTGGCAAGAGAGTGCCGATCTGGAAATGATGTTCCATGGGACCTACACCTCGGAGTTCTACCGCGCCATCCGGGATCTGTTGCACGACCGCGTTTCGCTCGAGAGCTTCAACACCACTGCACACGCCGGTGAGTACCGCCGCGGCCGGGGCGCGCTCGAGCAGCGCTGGCAGAACCTGCTCTCGAGCGAGCGGCACTACCGCAACGGCCGGCGCGCGGCGCCCGCGAGCGCAGCGCTGCGCGGGTCGAGCCCTGCGAGCACCCACGGGCAGCCCGGTCGCAATGCCGGCCCGCAAGCCGGCTGAGCCCAGACGTGCGTTCCCGCCCCGCATCCGCTGCGGGTAGATGCGGCGAGCCGTTGTCATAAAGTGCCGAAGCGAATCCTTCGGCGCAGAACTTCGCCCGCTGCCGCGGGCTCACACCCCGTGTCAACCGTCGCCTGTGCCGGCCAGTCTCGTATAGATCGCCTGGAAGGTCCGCGCCGTATGGTCCGCATCCTCGAGCGTCGCACGCTGCCACGCCTCGCGCGCGATGCGCAGCCGCAGCCCCTCGTCGGCGAGCACTGCGGCGATGGCGTTGGCAAGGGCAGCCGGATCGGCGACCGGGACCGCGACGGCCGCCTGCGGTGCCCACTCGGCAATGTGCCCGACCGCCGTGCCGACGGTGGGAACGCCGGCCACGGCGGCCTCGAGGGCCACGAGCGGGCCAGCCTCGTGCCGCGACGAGACGATCATCAGATCGGCGGCTTCGACGAGCGGCCGCAGCTCGCGCTGCGGCAAAAACCCATGGAAGCTCACGTGCGCACCGAGTCCGAGCTCGCCCGCGAGAGTATGGATCTCGCCAGCGAGGGTGTCTTCGCCGACCATATCGAGATGGAACTCGATACCTGCCCGCACCAGCGCCGCCAGCGCCTGCAAGAGCGTCGCCTGGTCCTTGACGCGGTTGAGGCTCGCGACGTGGATCAGCCGGGCGCGGGCCTGCATTTCGCGCCGGCGCGGTGCTCGCGGCGGCCACACGCTCAGGTCGACCCCGAGCGGCACGCGCTGCGCGCTGACTCCGAGGGCGGCGAGCGAGGCGATCAGGGGCGCGCTTGCGGCGGTCACCGCCGAGGCGGCGTGCAGCGTGAGGCGCTCGCGGATGCGCCCGCGGGCGCGCAGCATACCGCCGTAACCGATGTCGGGCAGCGCGACGAGCTCGCCGCCGGCCACATGGACCAGGCTCGGAATGCGCAGCAGCAGCGCCGCGCCAACCGCCACCAGACTGCAGGATCCCGACCAGATCGCCTGCACGACATCGAATGGTCGCGCGCGGTGCCGCGCGAGTATCGAACCCAGCGCGCGCCGGCGTGGCTGTTGCCGCCCGACGTTGTGGATGTGTGTCCCGGCGAGCCACCACTCGCCGGGCTCGGCTTCCTGCGCGAAGGCGAAGACCTCGACGTCGTGGCTGCGCGACAGCCGCTCGAGCAACGCCAGCAGTGCGGGAATCACCCGGTACTCTCCCGATCGGTCGACGCCTCCCGGCACCACCAGCGCGATGTGCATTCTGCGAGGCAGTCTCCCATGCGTGCGCAGCCGTGAACAGGTCCGATAATGGGCTCGACCTGCTGCCACGGTTGCACGAGACGCGCGCGGCTTTCGACAGCGTCGCCGATGAGTATGACGGGGACCGCGGCAACAATGCCGCGATCCAGGACATGCGCAGCGAAATGTGGCGCTGGCTCGATGCGACCTTCACCCCGGGCAGCCGCCTCATCGATCTCGGTTGCGGCACCGGCCTCGATGCAGTGCGCATGGCGCGGCTCGGGCATCGCGTGACGGCCACCGACTGGTCGCCCGAGATGGTGCGCCGCACCGGCGAGCGGGCGCAGAGCGAGGGCCTCACGGAGCGGCTGCAACCGCTCAACGTCGGCGCGCACGAGCTGCAGCGGCTCGGCAATCAGGGCACCTACGACGGCGCCTACTCCAACCTCGGAGCCCTCAACTGCGTGCCCGAGCTCGCCGACGTGTCGCGGCAGTGCGCCCGGCTGCTCAAGCCCGCCGGCCTGCTGGTCTTTACCGTGATTGGCCGCATTTGTCCGTGGGAAGCCGCGTATTACCTTCTGCAGCGACGCTGGTCGCGGGTGAGGATGCGTTACGCCCGCGGCATGGTGCCGGTCAACCTCAACCAACACACGGTATGGGCACGCTATTACGGCCCGCGCGAGTTCTATCGCGCCTTCCGTCCTCACTTTCACCTCGCACACTATCGCGGCGTCTGCATATTCGTGCCGCCGCCCTATCTGCTGTGGCTCCGCGAGCGGCACCGCGAGTGGTATCAGCGCTTGTGGCGCATCGACCGGCGGTTCGCGGGCTGGCCGGGGCTGCGCGCCATCGGCGATCACTTCCTCATCGTGATGCGCAAGCGCTGAGGCGCGCCCGATGATCGTCAACACGCGGCGCCTCTTTGCGAGCCTCCTCGAGAGGATGCAGATCAACGCCGTATGCGACGTCGGCTCGATGAACGGACAGGACGCGCTCGCCTTCAGCGCCGCGGCGCCGCGCTCGAGCGTCTGGGCGTTCGAGCCCAATCCGGTAAACTTCGCCCTGATGGCGGCCGATTGCGCCATCCGTGAGCGCAACATCCGCATCGAGCCGCTGGCCGCGACCAATTATGACGGCGAAGCCGAGTTCTTCCTCGTCGAGGCAGATTACGCGCGCAGCGATCCGCGGCGCGGCATGAGCTCGCTCTACCAGCGTGGCGACGAGTCGGCACCGGCGGGGATGGTGCGGGTGCGAACCGCGCGGCTCGATACTTTTCTCGCGGACAAATGTGCCGCGGATGCGCGGCTCGCGCTGTGGATCGACACCGAGGGCAAGACCTACGAGGTGATCGAGGGACTCGAGGGCGTGGCCGAGCGCGTACAGCTGCTGCACGCCGAGGTCGAGACCTCGCCGTGCATCGGTGCCGGGCAGAAGCTCTATCCGCAGGTGCGGGCGCTGCTCGCGGGATTGGGCTTCGCGGAGCTCGCCACCGACCACGCCAGAAGCCACACTCAGTTCAATGCGCTGTTCGTGCGCGCCCAGCAGTCTGCCGCCATGCGGCTCGAGCTCACCGCACGGCTTCTCGGGGCGCGGCTGCGCTACCTGATGGTGGCCGCGGCGATACGGCTCTGCCCGGCGTGCGTACGGCGCTACGCGGCCTGGCGGAGGAGGGCCGCCTGATGTTGAAGGGTGTGCCGTCGCAAGCGTCAGCCGGCCGGCCGCAGATGGCGGGGTTGCTCGAGGATACGACCGCGCGCGACTACTCGCGCAAGCTGCAGCTCTTCAGCGCGTTCGCCGAGCGGGAGCTGCGCCAGGCTATCGCCAGCCTCGGCCTCGAACGCGGCATGCGCGTACTCGATGCCGGCTGCGGCACCGGCGAGGCGCTCGGGTGGCTCACGGACGAGGTCGGACCGCACGGCCTCGTGGTGGGTCTCGAGCTGGCGGCTGCCCACGCGCTCGCGGCGCAGGCGCGGGCCCGTGCCGGAGCCGCGGTGCTGCAGGCGGACCTGTTCAGGCCGCCGCTCGCCCCCGGCAGCTTCGATCTGGTGTGGGCGGTGAACGCCATCAATCACCTGCGCGATCCGCTCGCCGGGGTGCAGCGACTCGCGACGCTGCTGTGCAGCGGCGGGCGTATCGCGCTCGGCCAGAGCGCGCTCCTCCCGGAGATGTTCTTCGCGTGGGACGCGCGGCTCGAGCGGCTGACCAATGAAGCCGTACGGCAGTACTACCGCGATCGCTACCGCCTCGAGGAGCGTGAGCTCGCGGGGGTGCGCGCGCTGCTCGGCTGGCTGCGCGGCGCACAGCTGCGCGACGTCGCGGTGCGCACGCTCGTCATCGAGCGCTGTGCGCCGCTGCGCGAGGTGGACCAAGTCTACTTCCTCGAGGCTGTCTTCCGCGGCACCTGGGGCGAGCGGTTGCGCCCGTATCTTTCGCGCGACGATTACGAGGAGCTCACGCATCTCTGCGATCCGGGGGATTGCCGCTTCGCGCTGAAACGTCCAGACTTCCACTTCCTGCAGACCTTCACTCTGGCGATCGGCAAGGCTTGAGCGGACACATGCGGCTCGGCACGGAGACAATTTCCCGGCGTCTCGTCACCGGGGCACAGTACGTCGCGCAGCTCACGGCGCGTGAGTCGGACCGCCACGCGCGTGCCGCGTTTCGCGGCCTCGTGCTGCGCATCGCACAGCCGGGGGCGACGCTTTTCGATTTCGGCTGCAGCCCTGGGATGGACGCGCGTTTTTACGCCGAGCGCGGCTTTCAGGTGCAGGCCTACAACGTAGACCCGGAGCAGTGCGATGAGTTCGCCTCGGAGTGTCGCGACCTGATCGCGGCGCGGCGCGTCACGCTCGAGCGTGGAACGTACGAGGATTTCCTGGCGCGCGATCGCTCGAACCGGGGGGTCGACCTGGTCACGGCCAACTTGTCACGACTCGATCTAATCGAGGATCTACACGAGTTGTTCGCTGCTTTCCACGAGCTCACGGCCCCCGGCGGGCGCGTGCTGGCGAGTGTTCTGAGTCCCTACTTCCTCGGCGACCTGGGCCATCGCTGGTGGCGGCGCAAGCTTCCGGCACTGACGCGCAGCGGGCGTTTGGCCGAGCCTGCAGAGCACGCGCCGGACTACCGGCGCCGGCCAGCTGATTTCACCGCGCAGAGCGTCCCGTACTTCGACCTCGAGAATGTGTTCCCGGGCATCGAGGGCCGTCGGGTGCGAGAGGTCGAGGGCTTGCGGGTCGGTAGCGGCACGCGCGGGGCGTGGCTGCGTCTTAGCACCTGTCGTTTCATGTTCCTGCTTTTCACCCGGCGCAACACCAGCGTCAGCCGTCAGCGCGGGGCGAGCAGCGTCACGTCGAGGAATCCGGCCTGCGCGCGGGCCGACGCGGCGCGTAGGTGATTCGAGTCGATGTAAAGCGGTAGTCCATCCGCGCCCACCGACGGACAGCTCATCCCGGCACAGAGCGCCTCGCGCGGATCGAGGACCCTGGCACCCGTGCGGGCGGCGATCTCGCGCAGCCGCTCCATGAGCGGGGCGACGAACACGGCAAACGGCGCCGCGTCGACCGGCGCGGCACGATCGGCGCGCACAGCCCGCGGCGGCTCGAGCGACAGCCGCACCCGAGGCGGCAGCAGCGTGAGCGGCGCGAAGCGCGGGGACGTGGGATTCGAGAGCACGATGTACACCCGTCGGCCGCTCGAGGTGAGCCGGGCGAGCAGCTGCTCGAATTGCGCAAAGGCGATCTGCGTTGCGGGCGAGTCGAGGCGCAGCGGCGTGCGCAGAGGATCGTTCGCGCCGTAGACACCGAAATGGCTCGTCACCGAATACTCGCCGAGCAGATAGAGCTCCCAGAAGGCGCCGAACACCACGGTGTCAACGCGGGGCTGAAAGGCCTGTGCGGTGGCATAGCTGACAAAACCAGGGCAGTCGCGCGGCTGCGCCAGGCTGTTGACTCCCGGCAGCGGCGGACACGCGGCGTACGCCAGTAATTGCGCCGAGCGTGCGGCATCGGGATACGTCTCGACCACGTAGGTGATCCGGGGCCAGTACTGCTCGAGGTGCGAGTCGCCGATGAACAGTGTCGTCGCTGCGCGGTGGCTGCGCGCCGTGAAGCTCTCGAACCCGATACGCCGGTCGACGCTCTTCCCAGCCGAAACGAAATCGGTGGTCGCCGCTTCCCAGGATTGGAACGGGGCTCCGGACAGCCGACCTGGAATCCGATTCGCCGCTGTAGCCGCGCCCAACACGGTGAAGGCGACGAGACCGCCGAGCAAAGCCGGGACGACCCACGGGCCGCGTGCGCCGTAACGTATCGGCACCTCTACCAGCCGGTAGCTGGCATAGGCCGCGGCAAAAGCGAGCGCCACGATGAGCGCAATCGTCGCGGGCGACAGCTCGCGCCCGAAGATGACACGTGCGAACGTAAAGAGCGGCCAGTGCCAGAGGTACAGCGAGTAGCTCAGCCGTCCGACGAACACCACGGGCGCGAGACTCAGCAGGCGGCGGCTCACCAGGGAGTGCGGTCCCGCGCCGATCAGGAGCGCGGCGCCACCGGTCGGAACGAGGCCCCACGCGCCGGGGAAGGCGTTGCCGGCACTGAGCAGCACGGCCCCGGCAGCAATGAGCGCGAGGCCGGCGATTGCGCGCGCCTCTGCGCCGGACCACGCTGGGCCGCGGGCGGATGACGCGCGGACTGCGGCGGAGGGCGCGGGTGCACGTAACTGCCGCGCGGCGAGCCAGCCACCGAGCGCGAGCTCCCAGGCCCGCGCGCCGGGCAGAAAGAAATGGACCGCCGGGGCATACCGTGCACCCCAGATACTGATGACGAGAGAGGCTGCGATCACTGCGCCCAACACACGGAGCGTCGCGCCGTATCGCACCGCCAACACGAGCAATACGGGCCACACGAGGTAGAACTGCTCCTCGACGCCGAGCGACCACAGGTGCAGCAACACGTTGTAGCCGGCCCAGGGATCGAAGTAGCGGGTGTATCGCGCGAAGAACACGTTGGCGAGAAACGGCGTGCACCAGGCGATCGACTTGCCGAGCCAGCGGAATTCGTCAGGCAGCAGCACGAACCAGCCGCAGACAAAGCAGCCTGCCAGGACGAGCAGCAGCGCCGGGACGATCCGGCGCACGCGGCGAGCGTAGAAGCCAGTCAGCGTGAAGGTTCCTGACTCGAGGCCCACGAGCACCAACTGCGTGATGAGATAGCCCGAGATGACGAAGAACACGTCGACGCCGATGAAACCGCCGCGGAACCACTGCGGTAGCGCGTGATACGCAATGACCAGGAAGATCGCGACGGCGCGCAGGCCATCGATGTCGGGCCGGTAGGTGCCGGGAGGCTCGAGGAGAGCAGTGCGTTCGGCGCTCGAGCGCGCCGCCAGGCGACGTCCGGGCAGCTGCCAGAGTGCCGACTCACGTTCTGCCATGGCCGTCCGACAGCAACGCGCGCACGGCCGTAGCGGCCTCGCGCGGATGCAGTCCCCTGCGCAGCTCGTAGGCCGGCAGTCGCGCCAAGTGTGACCTGAAGGCGTTCCACCCCGCCTGCCTGGCGGCGTAGCGCTGGCTGCTGGCGAGCCGGCGCAGCAACAGGCGGCGCTCGAGCGGCGCGAGCAACGGGCGGCCGCCGGCAGCTTGCGAGGATATAAACACCACGGCGCGGATTCGCAGCGGCACGGTGCTGGCGCGCTGCCGCAGACGCCGCAGGTCGATCTCGAGTTTCTCGACGCCGCTGCGTCGGCGGATGACAGCCGAGCTGCGCAGCAGTGCCGCACGGTCGGCACGCTCGAGAAACCGCAGCGTATCGCGCCGCAGGTGAAGGAAATTGGCAACTCCGCTCGCCCGCAGGCCCTGTGGGCGCACCAGCACGCTGTCCTCGGCGAGCAGATCCAGGCCGGCGAGCAGGCAGTGCAGCACGACCGTGGACTTTCCCGAGCCGCTCGGCCCCATGAGCAGCACGCCATGGCCGGCGCGGCCGACACAAGCGGCGTGCAGCGGGACGAGCCGCAGCGCGCGCGCCGCGAGCAGGTATACCGCGAACTCGAGCAGCTCGTAGCGGATGTGATAGGGATGACGCAGGTCGTGCGGTGACACCACGAGAAGCGCGGCGCGCTCTCTCACCGCGACGGTGACGAAGCTGGCGCTGCCCATGACGCCACAGAGCAGCCCGCCGCCGGCGAGCGACCGCACCGGCGGCGGCTCGCGCCGCGAGCTGCCGTGCACCCGTCGCGGCGGTGCCGCAACCAGTGTCACGCGAAAGTGCGGTGCGGCGTGCGCGACCTTATGCCGCGGCAGGCCCGCATACGCCTCGCGCACGATGCGTCGCAGCCGGCGACTGTCGGTCGCGAACTCGAACTCCGCGCCCAACACCTGCAGCCGCTCGCGAAAAGTCGCGCGCCGATGCTCGCCGAAGGGATCGGGAGGCGGCGCCGCGAGTGTCAGTCTGCGCTTGCGCATGGAGCCGCGTTTGGCCGCGTCGCGCTCAGCGAACGCCCGTCATTCGCCGGAATCCCTCCGAGCTCTCGAGCAGTCCGTCGTAGGTTCCACTGCCCATGATCCTCCCCTCGTCGAGGTGGAAGATCACATCACAGGCGCGCACCGTGCTCATGCGGTGCGCGATGAGGAGAATCGTGTAGCGCCCATGCAGGCGCGATAATGCGCTCACCAGCTCGTGCTCGGTGAGCCCGTCGAGGGCATTGGTGGCCTCATCGAGGAGCAGCACCGGCGCATTCCGATACAAGGCACGGGCAATTCCGATTCGCTGACGCTGGCCGCCGCTCAATGCCACGCCGCGCTCTCCAATACGCTGCTCGTAGCCTTGTGGCAGGGTCGCGACGAAATCCTCGAGCTGTGCCAGACGTGCCGCCTCGAGGAGCCGCCGCCGATCGAGGTCGGCGGGAGCGACGCCGAGCGCGATGTTCTGCGCGATGCTCGAATCGAGCAGAGAGATATTCTGTGGAACGTAGCCGAGGCGCGCCTGCCAGGCGGAAACGTTCGTCGCGTCGAGGGAGCAGCCGTCGACTTCCAGCAGGCCTGCGGCCGGTGTGAGCAGCCCGGCGATCAGGTCCACCAGGGTGCTCTTGCCGGAGCCGTTTGCACCGACGAGGCCGACCGTGGTGCGCGCCTGAATGCGCAGCGACACCTCGCGCAGCGCCCAGGGGCGATCCGGCGCGTAACGGTACGACACGTCCGTCAGGCGGATCTCGCGCGCCGGGCGTTCGCGCCATTCGCCGCCGCTGCGCGTGCGACTCGTTTGCGTGCTCGCGCGTTGGGCCGCCCGGGCCCGGCGCAGGTCGGCGCTGATCCCCTCGAGCGCGGGCCGGTCGGCGCGGATCCTGACGATCGAGGCGAACACCTGCTGCAGTGTCGGCAGCAGCCGGTAGACGGCAAACGCCAGGAATGTCAGTGACCCAAGCCGCGGCCCGACACCGCCGTCCTGGCCGATGAGGACCAGCGACACGGCGACGATGCCGGCCGCGGCCACGCACTCCATGATGTAGCGGGGAGTCTGTCCCACGATCTGACTCTGGGCGGCGGCTTGCAGGAACGCCTGGCTGGCGCGGCGGAAATTGTCGCGAAAAAACTCCTGGGCCTGCAGGACGATGACCTCCTTGATGGCGCCGAAGCTCTCGCCGACGATCTGCGTCGTTTCGCCGGCGAAGCGGGACTGGGCCTCGCCGATGCGCAGCAAGCGGTTGCGCACCACGAGATAGATCAGGCCATAGCCACCGGCGAGGGCGGCGAAGGTGACCAGGGCCAGCCACGGCCTCAGCAGCAGAATCGAGACTACGATCAGGGCTGCGGTGACGGTGCTGGTGACGAGTGTGAAGAGCTGCTGCAGAACGCCAAGCGTTGCGCGGGTGGTCTCGAAGACCACGTTATTGAGGAGTGCGCTGCTGTTGGTCGAGGCGTGCGCGAGGTAAGGCCAGGCGAGATATTCGCCGAATAACGTGGTCTGCAGCTCGTTGCCGATACGCAGTGCCAGACGGTTGCAGGCCAACAAGCCGAGGAAGTTGATGAGATTCGCGATCAGGACCACCGCGGCGAAGCCGATGCCCAGTGCCAGCGTGCCGGAGAAGCCGCCCTGTATGTAGAGCCGGTGCAGCACGGCACTGCGTTCGATGAGCTGCGGGTCGCCGAGCACCGCGAAGAACGGTGTGATGGCAGCGATACCGCTTACGGTCGAGAACGCCATGGCGAGCGACACGACCTGCATCGTGAGGACAGCGCGCCGGTGTCGCGGCGTCAGCATCGCCCAGATCTCGGCGGCGAGTCTCATCGGGCAGCGGGCTGAGGCTGACTCACTGCCGCGCGCCGCCGTAACGCCGGCGCACCGTGCGCGCGCGCGAGTGCATCGTGGTACATCGCCGCGAGTTTCGCGCCGAGCGCGGTCAGCGACAGCTCACGCTCGAAGTGCGCACGCACGACGCGCCGTGCATCGGTGCCGGTCTGCTCCGCCACGGCCTTGAGCGCCGCGCACAGGACCGACCGATCGCCGCACGGCCAGAGCTTGCCGACGGCGCCCGCGCCAGTCAGGGCACGAAACGAGGGGATGTCGGTGATCACCGGCGGCAGCCCGCAGGCGAGCGACTCGATCAGGGAGTACCCGCTCCCTTCCCGGTGACTGCCGAGCACGAAGATGTCGGCCGCGCGCATCAACTGCTCGACACGCTCGTGCGCCACCCGTCCGAGCAACCGTACCCGCTCGCGCAGCTGCGGATCCGCGGCGATGCGGCTCTCGACCTGACGCAGGAGCGGAGCGACGCCGTAGCAACAATAGAGACGCATGCCCGGCAGCGCGTCCGCCGCGGCGCTGATGCCATCGAGCACGGTGAGCGGATCCTTGTTGGCGTCCAGATGCCCGACCCAGAGCACTGCGGGCTCGCCCTCGACGCCGGTGGCGCGCCGCGCGGCCTGCCGGTCCCCAGGCGAGAAGCGGCTGGTGGACTCCGGGATCGCGTAGATCGGCGTCTGCGCCGACAGCAGTCTCGCGCGCGCAAAGGGCGCCGCCTGGTCCGCCGCACAGAAGGCGAGGCCGCTCGCCGCGGCGAGCGCACGGCGCCACAGCGCCCGGCGCCAGATGCGCGGCGGCCGGTTGGCATGGTCCTGAAGCAAAAGCGGCACGTCAGGCACCAGCGAGGCGAGCGCCAGCACCTCGCGGCAGAAGCCGAGGCCGTGCACGTGCAGCAGGTCCGGCGCAAGCGCGCGCAGGAGCCTCCCGAGCGCTGTCATGCCGCCGTGCCGCGCTTCGACACCGAAGGGCAGAAAGTGGTAGCGGACACCGCCCTGGGTCAGCTCTTCGCGCTGCGCGCACGCCTGTACCACCGACAGCTGCACTCCGGCCCCGCAGGCGGCCTCGGCCACGTCGACCAGCGTCGGCCAGGCGCGCAGCAGCGCCTGCGGTGCGCGCCCCGCCGGGTCGTGGAAAAACCCGATGTGCGCCACGTGCGGCGTCGTGCGCGGCGCCGTCATAGGCTAAGCGCCCGTGGATCCCACTGGCGGATGAGTCGTCTCGAGACCCGCAGCTCCCAGGGATTGTCGTAGCGCTCGAAGCGGTAGCGCCAAGCGGCCAGCGTGCGCAGCGCGGACTTGCCCCAGGGCGAGGCGCGGATGTCCATGATGGTCGGAAAGCGACAGCCAAGTACCGTCGTGAAGTCGACGATGCGTCGGCGCAGCTGCGGCGAGAGCCACGGCGCGTCCTTGTGGCACCAGTAGCCGAGCCAGTGCGGCTGCGCCCACTCGTCCGCGTTGCGCGGAAACGCCACCGCCTGGCCGCGGCGATCGCGCAGCGTCGCCGCCATGCGCGCTACCTGCGCGTGGGTGTCGCCCGGGCGCGGGGGGAGCGGTGTGTAGATGTAGATCATGACCTCGGTGGGAGGGTGCAGCCGCTTGATGTGGCGGATGAACTCGAAGGTGCGCTCGGTCTCGCCCTCCGGATCCTGCGGCGGCGCCAGCATGAAGGACAGCTCCGGGACCACCCCGTGGCTGCGGCACTGCTCGATGGCGGCCAGCGTCTGGTCGGAGCGGGTGCCCTTGCGGATGTCGTGCAGGAGCCAGTCGCTCGGCGACTCCGCGCCGATATAGGCCAAGCGCAGCCGACATTTACAGACCAATGTGCACGTGCTCACCGACAGGTTAGCGAGCGCATCCGAGCGCGCAAAGCACCACCACGGGATCTCGAGCCGCGCCATGACCTCGAGGAGCGGCACCATGTCGACTTCGCGGTCGAAGAAGTTGTGATCATAGAACTGGATGCCGTTGACGCCGAGCCGCTCTTTGAGGAATCCGAGGTCCTGCTCCAGCCGCTGCGCCGTCGGTAGCGCCATCTTGCCGCGGTACATCGTCGCGACGCCGCAGAACGTGCAACGGAAGCGGCAGCCGAGAGCCGCCTGGTAGCCCGCGGTGCGTGTGCCGAGGTAGGTGTGCGTGAGGTATTGGCGCGGGTTGTCCAGCCGCTCGTAGGGCAGCATGCGCGCGAGGCTCGCGGCCGAGAACGGGCGGTCGGCGTTGTGCACGATGCGCCCTTGCGAGCGCATGCTGAGCCCGCGAATGGCAGCGAGCGCATCAGCGCCGCCCGCGAGCGCTTCCAGCAGCTCGGTGAGCGTCTGCTCGCCCTGGCCGCGCACGGCGTAATCGACGTAGGGAGAATTCACGGTTGCCTCGGGGCAGACCGTCGGAAAGGCGCCGCCCCAGACGATCGGCAGCGCGGGTGAGTGGGCGCGGATGGCGCGCGAGACGGCGATGGCAGAGGTGAGCTGCGGTCCGCCCATGACGGTGACGCCGACGGCGTGAATGCCGCCGGCGGCGATGCGGCGCACCGCGGTGGCGACGAAATCCCGGTCGACGTTGCCGTCGACGATCGTCGGCCGATAGCGCCCCTCGAGGGCCGTCGCGAGACTGAGGACCGCGAGCGGAAAGCGCGCATGGCGCCGCGCGGTGATCGTCGGATTGATGAGCAGCACGCCCGGCGCCGCGCTCATGACAGCCGCTCCGCCGGTACCAACCAGCGCGTCAGCACCATTTCCACCGGCCAGCGGTACTCGTCGCGGCTGCAGCGGTAGCGGGCGAGCCGCTGCAGGAGGCTGCGTCCGCGCGAGACGCGTTGCCAGGCAAGATCCTGGAAGAACTTGAAGCGCTCGATGAGCCGGAACTTCTCCGCCGACACCCACGGCCCCGGCAAGCCCGCCACGTAGTCGAACTCCGACCAGGCCTCGAGCGTCTGCGGCAGGCGGAACCCGCGCGCGACCGCCTCGCGCACCAGCTCGCTGCCGGGGTAGGGTTTGAAGTAATAGATAGGCGTCAGGAATTCCGGGCTCAGGGCGCGCAGGCGCTTGGCGCACTCGAGCGTCGCCTGGATGCTTGCGTCGCTCTCGTCGGGGAAACCGACGATGAAGGGGAAGTGCCCGGCGATCGAGTGCCTGAGCATGCGCTCGACGGTGCGGAATACCTGCTCGATGCGGATGTCCTTGTGGATGCGGCGCAGCATCTCGTCCGAGCCGGATTCGACCCCGACCAGGAGCCGCCGCAGCCCCGACTGCTTGCAGCGCGCCCAGACCTCCTCCGGCAGCCGCACGCCCTGGTCGGCGCGCATGGTGGCCGCCCAGGTGATCTTGAGTCCCGACTCGATGACCCGCTCGGCAAACGCCTGTACGCGGCGCGCACGCGTGAAGAAGGTCTCGTCCTGGAAGTTGACGTCATCGAAGCGGTAGCGGTCCCACAGCTCCCGGAGCCGCAGCGCCATCCGTGCGGGCTCGAGTCCGACCCACTTGCGCCCGTAGACGAACGGGTC
>Ga0335076_10004380_pt1 | contig 14274 bp, 21 predicted proteins | sample Lox_Sample_25_FD_206717 | JGI IMG/M metagenome (GOLD analysis project Ga0335076, IMG submission 206717) | Soil microbial communities from Loxahatchee National Wildlife Refuge, Florida, United States - Lox_Sample_2.5 | ecosystem: Environmental > Terrestrial > Soil > Wetlands | place: USA... | reverse complement strand
GACTGCCGGTAGAGCACGCCCCACCCCTTGTTGGCGAACGCGGCTCGAGGGAACGCCACGAACCAGGCCTCCCCCTCGCGAGAAGCGAACCACGCCGCCCCGCCGACCCCGCCGCGACCAGACCCCTCCCCTCGTCCGACGGCCCCGCGCTCATTGGAATCACATGCAGCTTGCGGCTCGAGGCAGAATCGACTCCGCTGCTGCTTCCCAGTTAGCCGACAGGCATTCGACCGCTGGCACGCCGGCCGCCGCGGCCGCTCGTTCACCGAAGCGGCAGCCGCTCCGGCACGACCGCTTCAGGCGGATTGACAAGAAAAATTAACGGCCGGATGCCGGTTCGAAACGACCGGGAACGCAGCCGCGTACTGCGCTTCGAACGACTGGACGTGATCACCGCGCTCGGGCTCGCCGGCATCGTCAGCAAGCCGCCAATCGCCACACACACGCCACCGACACGGGACGTCTTTCGCCTATCGAGCGCCCGCCAAGTCCACTTGCGCTTCGGGACGGAGAAGCCATGTCTGGCGACGCTGTCGCGTGTCTCGAGCTGTCCGGTCCCGGCAGCGCGCTTGTGCCGACTTACGCTCGCGTGGCAGCACGCGACCGGCGCTGAGCGGAGATCCCGTGTCCGTGTGATTGACGCGGAGCGGCTCAGCTAACTGCCGCGAAGGCGACGGGCAAGTGCGCCGTCACGTCCGAGCCAGCCGGCGCGATGGCATAAGACGTCCGCGCAATGTCGGCCCGGTGATCCGCCAGGATCGCAGATACGAGCATGCCGACGATTACGGCGACAACGCCGATGGACAGGACGAGGTTCAGAATCAACAAGCCGGTCATCGCTTCCTCCGTTGCATCCGGTGATGGTGGAAGTGGACAATCGCTGCTCGCGACCCTCTTGAAAACCCTCCCAAGGGTCAAGCGCTCACACCTCCCCACCGGTCACATTCAACCGCCGGTCCGTCTCGAGACACGCTGGACCCTGGTCCGTCGGGGCAGCAGTCGCGCACGGCGACCACTTCAGGGGCGGCACGGGGCCACGCGCGTCGACGACGCTCCGCGACCGCATCGCGCTCAGACGAGGAATCCATGTGTGGGGCCGGCACGCGCCTGGGCCAACTGCCGGGCCGGGAGGACGCCCTTCCTCGCCAGCTCGTACACGGTCGACGTCGGCATCCGCAGTAGGTCAGCGACCTGGCGTGCAGTCATCACCTCGTCGCGCGTGAGCATTGCCGCGGCTTGAGCAACGGGTCCGGACGGAACTGATTCCGTGATGCGGGTGGCATACGCTCCCATCGTCGTGACCTCCTGGTAGGTCTCGGCCGGGCCCCGGAGTGTTCGCGCACTGCCGAGGCCGCTCTTGTCCTATGAATGCAGGATATCGCTGCCTACGGACGGATCCGCCCCCTACAGATGTAGGATGGCACCCGTGTCCCCGAAGGTCGAGATCGATGATCTCCTCGACGCCCAGGGCGTAGCCGACGTCCTCGGCCTCTCGCACCGCAACACGGTGTTCCAGTACCAACGGAAGTACGAAGCCATGCCACGGCCGGCGATCGACCTCGGTGAGGGCCGCGTCAAACTCTGGCTCCGTCCTCAGATTGAACGCTGGGCGACCGAGCAGGTTGCTCAGGGGCGTACGCGTCGGAAGCGCGGATCCGATCGCTGATCACGCCGGTCCCCATTAGAGGTTCCTGATCGAGCGAGTCTCCGGCCGGCCGGTCATCTGGGCGCGTTTGGCGACGGCAAGGATGCCGTCGCCAAACGCGGGCGCTCGCGTCGCGCCGATCACCAACGAGAACACAGTGAAGTCGCACATTAAAGAGATCTTGCGGAGGCTCGAAGCGCGGAATCGCCTCCAGGCGGCAGTGCGAGCCACCAGGGAAGGTTGGGTCTAAGCCTGAACTCACCGATTCGTTGGGTGGATGAGTCCGTTTGCCGGGGTTGGTCGGGTGAGGTGGTGTGACGGTCGGTTGTGCCTGGGTTTTGGTGGCGTGCGCCCGCGTCCACGCTGGCCGGCTCCTTCAATAGATGCGCGAGAGCCGGGCCACAGCTATCGGTCCGAAGACCGTCGGCTAACGCCGTAGCGAGCACGATCGCGCGGCCAGCGCGCGAGAGGTAGCCGCACGCAAGCTCGAAGTCCTCGCGCGACGCGGCCTGCACGTAGGCATGCGCAACTCGCAGTGCGGCCTCCTGATCCTCAGCATCCATGAGATCGGGCACGACGGCCGGAACCTACCAAGCGGGACCGTCCACGACCCCGCTGGCGCGACGCGCCGGCTCCCTGCCAAGCAGACCACCGCACGTCTGGCTTCTGGATCGTCGCCACCCGGGCAGCCCGGGCCGAGAGTTCTGCTCCTGATCGCGGCCGAGCCGAAGGAGTAGCGCGGCGTCCGGGTTCAGGCGTCGGTCTGGGTGCCGGACGTGCGTGAGAGCGGCAGCGCGCGGGCTCCGGCTAAGAGTTCCGCATCGACCGGGCTGGTAGCCGGAAGCCTGCAAGCACCCGCGGCGCGGTTTTGGCGAACAGGAGGGCTCCACCCCAGCGGCATGCGCCGGACACCTGCACTGTGCTCGCGAGGGGTAATCGACGACGTGACCTCAACGGTCGTGTGGGCCGGGGTCGCCTGTCGGCTTCTGCGTCCTGGAGGACAACAGATGTTCGCCGACCGAGACGACGCTGCTGCTGCTCGACTAACCGGTCAACGGGAGAGAAGTCAGCTTGTTCGACCTGCAGGGGGACGACGCCTTTGAGCAGGAGAGCCGACAACTTGTGCGCGCGACTGTCGAGAGCGCGTGCCACCCCGGGCCGCGCGGCCGGGCGGCGAGTCACCGCCGCGGTCATCATCGGCCGCACCGGCGGCGCACAACGCTTCCGATCACAGGCGTGGTTCGCCAGACACGCCGGCACCGCCCTGATTCCCGCCAGCTCCGGCAAAACCATCCGCCACCGCCTGCACCGCGGCGGCGACCGATAACCAAACCGAGCGGCCGACATCATCGCGCTCGGCCGAGCCAAGCTCGACCCCGCCACCCGCGCCTACCTCCAGCGCAGACAGACCGAAGGAAAGACCAAGCTCGAAGCGATCCGCTGCCTCAAGCGCCACATCGCCCGCCAGATCTGGCACCTCCTCGACAGCGGTCAACCGCGGTCTCAGGCGCCGTCCTCCCAAACACCAACACGCGTCGTTGTCACCGCCGCGCCGGCGCTTATGCCGTGCGTCCGTTAACACGCAAATAGCGACTCGCGCTTGACATAGGAGAGGCGAAAGGGATCGCCGCAAGAGCGCCTCAAAGAAGCGGCCAGCGGCTCACGGGCGGGAAGCCGCGCTCGAGGCGGTGGTCAGCTCTCCCTAGGCCATGCCCGAGGTGAGCAGCACGACGTCCGAGAAAGCTCAGCCGTATCCGGCCGCCGACCGCATCCGCTGCGGCCTGCGTGATCGAAGCACGGGCGCCACTTCTCGCGGGGGATTACCTGCGATGTGATTGCCATATCACTGGGCCCGTTAGGCCCACCCGGAGGACGATCAGGTCGTTACTGCCCGTTCACACCGGCTTGCGCGGGCACGATCGTGGCCTAGCACTGATGCCGAGTAGCGGACTGCAACGGAGGTAACCCCATGATTCATCTCGTCATAGGAATCCTGGTCGTCGCCTTAGTGTGGGTGCTGACCGCGGCGCTCGGCCTTCCGTACATCGTCTCGGTGATCATCACGATCTTGGCCGCCCTGTACGTGCTCGGACCGGGCCTGGGCGTCTTCGGCGGAGGCCGGAGCCGGCTCTCCTAGCCATGCCTGAACCTCGTCGTGACGTCCCGCGGCGGCCGCGAGTGGACCCACTGGTCGCGGCGGAGGAGGCCGCCGCGGCCGCTGAGGCCGCCCGCATCGGCGGCGTGGTGCCGCGAGTGGTCGATGACCCCGCGCTCGAGCCGCTGTACGAGGCGGGCGAGGGCGAAGAGGACGGATGGGAGCTCGCCGAAACGGACCTGATCGAGAACGCGTCGCACGGCGATGGGCATGCCGAGCCGGAGCTCGACGCGTTCTCACCGGAGCGCGAAGCCGATCGTTCAACCGGCGTCCACGGCGCGACCGACGCGATCCGCTCAACCGAGACGGACGAGGACTAACCCGGTCGACCGCGACGGGACGAGGACTCAGTCCGGGTCCCGAGTGACCCCGGTCCCGGAGGTCCTACGGCGTGACCTTGAGCGCGGAGGCGAACCGAGTTCCGTGCGAACCTTGAATCTCCATGTGCAACAGCGCCAAACCCTCGAGATCGGCCAGCGGGCGCCAGGGCGCCTCCAGGAGGTGTTCCTCAGCGATACAAGCCGTGACGTGATCCGCCACGCCCCGGCCCCGTCGTGATCACCCGCCACGCGAGCGGCTAACGCCACCCACGCCGGCGGCTAACGAGCGGCGGCGCGCAGCATCTCGGAAACGCCGTCAGCTCGCCGTCTCGGACCTCGAAGTTCGCCGTGCCGTCGGTCTCGCTGCCGCCGACGAGCTCGACTACGGGCGTATCGATACGCATCGTTCCGTTCCCGCGAGACAAGGTCTCGGTGCCGCGCCGGAACAGCCGCACTCGCGCCTTGCTCGCCGCCTCGACGATCCTCTCCACGGCGTCGCGGCCGTGCAACGATCTCCCGGATGGGTTCCGAACTCTGTGTCGTCCGCCATCAGCACCACGAGGGCATCCATGTCGCGTGCGTCCAGCGCCTCGATGAACAGGCGCGTCAACACGAGCGCGCGTGTGGCCTCGGTGTCAGCCGCTTCGCTCATCCCAGGCTGCCGATAGGACGCTTGCGGCTCCAGGTCAACCCGCCGCAGGCCGGGTTGTGCCTTGCGGGTTGTGGCCTAGCAGCAGATATACGGGTCACCGACGCGAGTCAAGTCACGGCGCCGTCTACCTCAGTGAACCGGGGCCGAGCAGGCAACACCACGACCGAGGAGCTCATATTCACATGGCCACTTCCGAAGTAATCGCCCCACCAAATCAAGTGCCTGCCGGCGCCCGCGCAAACGGCGACGGGATCGTGCTCGGCAGCGGCCCGGCTGTGGTCGACGCGTACATCGACTTCCTGTGCCCGTTCTGCCGGATGTTCGAGGAACGAAGCGGGCCGATGATCGATGCGCTGGTCGATCGCGGCGTGATTACGCTTGTCTACCACCCGCTGGGTTTCCTCGATCGGCTCTCCACGACGCGCTACTCCACGCGCGCGGCAGCCGCCTCTGGTTGCGCGTCCGACGGCGAGCGGTTCCGCGAGTATCTGTACGCCCTCTACGAGAACCAGCCCCCGGAGGGGAGCGACGGTCTCAACGACGAGGAACTGGTCCGGTTGGGGCTCCAATGTGGGCTGGACGAGGACTTTGGGTCGTGCGTGATGGCCGGGCGGTACATCCCGTGGGCCGAGTACGTGACGGCGATGGCGATCACGCGCGGCGTCAACGGGACGCCGAGCGTGTACGTCGACGGGCTGGGCGTGCCGGCGAGCGCCCAGGCGATCTCGGCGGCCGTGACGGCCGAGCTGAGGTGAGGGCGATGCAGCAAGGTGATGAGCAGCGCTCGGACAACCTGGACAATGGCAACGAGGAGCGGCCGAGGCTGCTGGTGGTCTTGACCGGCGCCGATACGTGGACGCTCGCCGATGGGACGAGTCATCCGACGGGGTTCTGGGCCGAGGAGCTCATCGAGCCGATGCGGGTGTTCCGCGACGCCGGCGTCGACGTGACGGTCGCGACGCCCCGCGGCATCGCGCCGACGGTGGACGAAGCCAGTCTCTCTCCGGACGGGGCCCGCGGAGAAGACCGTGCGGCGGAGCTACGCGCCGCGCTGGTCGCTCTCAGCGACGTGCTCGCCGCTCCTGCGGCACTGGAGGAGATCTCCCCGGACGATTACGAAGGCGTGTTCGTGCCGGGCGGTCACGGGCCGATGGAGGACCTCGCCGAGTCGCCCGAGCTCGGGCGACTGCTCATCGCGATACTCGACGACGACAAGGTCATCGCGGCGGTATGCCATGGTCCCGCAGCGCTGCTGAGCGCCGAGCGCGACGACGGGTCGTGGGCCTTCAGTGGGCGCGAGCTGTCGGCGTTCACCAACGAGGAGGAAACCCAGGCCGGTCTCGCCGGGAGTGCGCCGTGGCTCCTCCAAGACAGGCTGCGTGAGGCCGGCGGCAAGGTCGCCACCGCGCAGGCGTGGCAGCCGTTCTCGATCGTCGACGGAAACCTCGTCACCGGGCAGAACCCGCGCTCGAGCACCGAAGTCGCGCAGCGGACCGTCGAGCGTCTACGCGCCAGGGCGCACTTCGTCCACGTCGTGCCTCACCACGGGACATGGACCTACAAGCACGAGCACGGTGAGCCGCAGGGGGAGTTCCCGACCAAGAAGGCGGCCGCCGGCGCGGCCATGGACCACGCCCGAGCCCACGGTGATTGGGAGATCATCCTTCACGATCGGCATGGCCGCATCCAGGACTCGCAGGCCGTCCGTCCGAGCGGCTGATCCGGCGGACCGGCTCGTCTATGTCAGCGGCGGGGAGCTCGCGCTCCGCCGTGAGCGGCGCGACGGTCAGTTCGTCATCACCGACGCGGATGGGGTGCCGGTAACCGACCGCGAGACGCTCGGGCGCGTCGGCGCGCTCCGCATCCCGCCGGCTTGGACCGACGTTTGGATCTCGACGGCACCGAACGCTCACCTCCGGGCGACCGGCCTCGATAGCAAGGGCCGCCGCCAGTACCTCTATCACCCGCTGTGGCGGCTACGGCGCGACGAGGAGAAGTTCGACGACATGCTGGAGTTCGCCGAACGCCTCCCTGGCGTGAGGGCCGTCGCGCGCGGACTGCTGGCCTCGGATCACGCGGATCGCGAGCGCACGCTCGCGCTCGCGGCGCGGCTGCTCGACATCGGCTTGTTCCGTGTCGGCTGGGACCGCTACGCGCGCGACAACGGACACGTCGGGCTGACGACGCTCCGTCGCGAGAACGTCACGTTGCAGGGTCTCGACGTCCGCTTCGACTTCATCGCCAAATCGGGAAAGCGGCGACGGATGAGGGTGAGAGACCCGCAGTCCGTGCGCGTTTTGGCCGACCTCAGGCGCCGCCGGGGCTCCCCGCATGAGCTCCTCGTGTATCCGTCGCAGGGGACCTGGCACCGGATCCACCCGGCCGACGTGAACAAACGCTGCGCTGCTGGGGTAACGGCCCGTACTCGGCCAAGGAGTTCCGCGCCTGGGCGGGCACGGTGCTCGCCGCGGTTGCCCTCGCCCGTGAGCACGCGACCGGCAAGCGGGGCCCGAGGGCAGTGAGCCGGGCAGTGCGGGAGGTGAGCATGGCCCTCGGCAACACGCCGGCGGTTGCCCGCAGCAGCACATCGATCCCCGCGTGATCACCCTGTTCGAGAACGACGTGGTCATCGACCTCTCCGATGCCTCATCGCCGCCGGCCGTGCCGATGCGGATCGATGGGGACGTAGTCGTCGTTGAGTTGCCCACGGACGTCGACGAGGACGCCATCCGCCTCGACGTCGAACACCGCGTTCGTGAGCTCCTCGTGGGTGTGCGGACCGCTCGCGCGCAAGCGGCTTGACCGAGGAGGCATGCGGTGTATACCAATCTCGGAGGTCGATAAGTGAAGCTGAACGAACGCGCATACGACTACGCCAGGAAGCTGATCGCCGAAGGGAGGTTCGTTCTCGACGATCGCGACGACTGGAGTGAACACCAGCCGTCGCCGCAGGACGAGAACCGCTTCATCGAGGAGCACGGGATGGACGAGTACGCCCTCTGGCGCCTGGGGATCAACGAGGACCAGCCCGCGGAGAACAAGGGCCGTTACCGGTTCCCGTACGGCGACTTCGAAGCCGTGCACCGGTGCGGGGTGCTGGCAGCGGAGTCGCGCGCGGGGCAGTACCAGCACCTCGACATCGAGCGCGCGGCCGCCCACATGCACGGCATGCTCGACGCGCTGAGGGACGCGCCCACCGGCGCCTCGAGCCGCCGTCGCTAGTCGCTGTCTCCCGACCGTGACGGCGACGACCACGTTTGAGATCGCGCGGGCTCTGAAAGCGCTCAACGCCGAGGGGCACTACCGGTCGATGTTCCGCGGCATTGAGCTGACCGTGCTGCCGTGGTGCCGTGCCCACGGTGTCCCGGTGATGGCCTACCCCCCTCGAGCAGGGGCGGTTGCTGGAGCATCCGGTGGTGCGAGGCGTCGCCGGCCGCTACCGCGTAAGTCCGGCGCGCGTGGCGCTCGCCGGGTTCTCGCCCAGGACGGAGTCTGCGCGATTCCCGCGGCGGGAACCGTCGCCCATGTCCGCCAGAACCCCTCGCTTGACCTTCGCCTTCACGAGTCCGACATGCTCAGACTCGACGAGGCGTTCCCACCGCCCCTGACGCCTCAACCGCTCGAGATCCTCTGAAGTCCTCAGGTGCTGTGCGCGAGCCGCTCCCCCGCCCGCCGCCGCCCACCGCTTTCACATGCTTGACCACCCCTATCCGACTGCTCGGTGTCATCGACGGGGTTTCACCCGCCAGCCCCGTGGAGGTAACAAAGGCCCAAGTTCGTTCGAGATGACGATCATGATCATGCTTCCGATAGGACAGCCCGCCACACACCGAAGTATCGCGGCTCTGGCATGGATCGCTCCTGGAGAACTGACTCCCTGCTGCAGTAGGTTCGCGCTCCGCGAAGACAAACACGCGCGGCTCGTCTCCGGGCGCACCGCACCTGCGCGCTGGGGGACGCTTGCCTCCCAGTGGCCGCGGTCTGTCTCCGGGGTTCAGCCGGACGAGCGACAGCCGCCTCCGAGAGCCGCCGGTCTGGACGGCGTCACACCGTCTGAGCCGGAGGAGCAGGCCGGTCCGATCCTGATCACCTACAAACGGCTTACCGGCGCCGCTGCGCGCTCCCGTCCTGGCGACGCGGGTGCTCGCCGAGCGCCGCACCCCGCTGGTCGTGTGGAGGAGGGGACTCGGAAGCGAACTGCTTGAGGCCCCGCTTGTCCCGGGACTCCCGCCGGCCCGGATCGACATCCGCGCGGCGCAGGAGATCGACGAGGCGCAGCTGAGACCGCACGCCGGATCGATCGCACGGTCGGCGCCATCGCGCGCGGCGCGGGTTCGGAGACGGAGGTTCTCGCTGTGGCTGAGATGCCGCAGATTGCCGTCTTAGAGACGATCGTCCGGGTCGCGTGCGAGCGAGACCCCTGCGCCGGGCTCGTCGCCGTCCGCGCCCTGCTTTGTCAAAGCCCGGGTCGAACGGTGATCGTGCCGGCGTCGGCGGCGTGCCTGAGGGCCTCATAATCCCGTTCGTTCTGATCGGCATATCCGTCGGCAAAGGCGCACATCGCCAGGTCGAACGTGTTCCCGGTGCCGAGATAGCTGCCGATCGCAACCGCGTCGCCTGAGCGTGCGTGAGCACGCGCGAGGGCCCAGCCGCACAACTCGCCGTAGCGGCCGAGGGCGTCCGGGTCGAGCACGTCGACGGGAGCAGAGCCCTTGCCGTCCCACAACTGGCGAACGTAGAAGTCGCGGTTGACGCCGTCGATCCACTCGGTTGTCCGGATCCACCCCAGCATGATGTCGCTCGCTGCCTGCATCAGCCTTTGGCCCTCCACCACGCGTTGGCCGTGGTTCTCGAACTCGCTGTGGCCGAGATACGGCTCCAGCACCGACGCCTCGGCCTCCTTCATCTGCAGGAACAGCGGGTCGTGGTCATCGCGCCCGAGCATCAGCATGATCCAGGCCCGCGTGCCCACGCTGCCCACCCCCACGACCTTGCGGGCCGCGTGAATGTACCGGTATCGCTCAAGAAGCCTCCGCCGGTCCCGTGGCAGCGTGCGGCGGTAGTAGTGCAGGACGGAATCAACCGCCGCCGCGAGCGTCTCCGGATCATCCGCGCGGGCGAGCGCTTCGATGGGGACGACCAGCGGCGGATCGTGGACGATCCGCGGTTGCCCGTCCACCACCCGTGTGAGCTTGGCGAACGCACGCAGTGAGTCCTTCGCCCTCGCCTTGGCAATGTTGCGTTCAAAGTACCTGAGCTGCTTCCGGCTGACCCGCGATGCCCACTCCCGGACGATCTCCTCGAGGTCACGATCGAGGTGGACGTACCAGAGCTCCAGTGTCCGCAGCTCCGCGAAGCTGCGCATCGCCTCCCGGTAGGAGCGCGCGACGGCTAGATCGAGGGACCGCCGCGCAACCCCATCGAAGCCGCGATCGCGTCCGGCGACCTCAAAGCTGGCGACCAGGCGCTTGACGTCCCACTCGAACGGGCCGGGGAGCGTCTCATCGAAGTCGTTGATCCCGAACACGAGCCGGCGGTCCGGACCGGCGAACGTGCCGAAGTTGGAGAGGTGGGCATCACCGCACAGCTGGGCCTTCAGCGCCGTACGGGGCTCCTGGGCGAGATCCCAGGCCATCACACACGCGGCCCCCCGGTAGAACGTGAACGGCGAGACGAGCATACGGCCGTACCGGATGGGGATCAGCTCCGGCAGACGGGTGCTCGCCTGCTCCTGGAGCAGCTCAATCGGATCCGGCCTGGACGGGTGCGGTTCCCAACCGCCGTGCCTCGAGCGCGGAACCGCCGCCCGGGCCGCCTTGCCGAGCTCCCGCCGGTCGGCCGCACTGGGGTGGCGGAGCCGGGCCAGGACGGGCTCCGGCCGCCATGGCGCACCGACGTCAACGCGCGCGCCTGTCAGCGGCCGCCCGTCCACGGCTCGATCACCGCCCAGGCATGCCAGGACGTCACCTCGATCCAGGCGCTGACCCGGCCCCGGTCCCGCTGGGGGTAGGCCCGTCCGGTGTAGTGCTCAGACAAGCGGTCGATGTCGGTGAACTGCGGATCCGGCACCAGCTCGGCCACGTGTCCGCGCAGCGTGACGTGGTGATACCAGTCTTCACGGCCGAGCACGGTGAGCGAGACCCGGGGCTCCTGACGCAGGTGCTCCAGCCGCCGCCGACCCTCGTCCATGTTGACGAGCACGCGACCGTCCACCCACAGGTACCACGTCGCCGCGGTATGCGGGCTGCCATCCGGCCGGATGGTGGCGATGACCGACGGGTTGGGCTCAGCGAGAAAGGCGACCAGGTCCGGCGGGAGGGGCGGTTTGGGCATGGCCCTTCGACGATCGCGGCTGACCGTCGGCCTAGGGCACGAGCGAGGGCCGGGGGTCAATCGAGGTGATGCGCGCCCAGATGACGTAGAGGACCACGCCGTCGATGCCCTCCAGCTTGACCTGGTCGGAATGGCCGCGTCTGACCACCTGGACCACCTCGTCCTCGGTTCCGGTGACCGCCGTCTCTTGACCGTTAAGGAAGACGATCCGCGTCGCCATGCTGCACCCGGCTTTCGTCGATGGGGGAGTGCGCTCGCTCGGTGAAGCTAGGACGCGGGCGCCCCGGGTCAAGACCAGTGCGCGTCCATCCCCCAGGTCGCTTGACCCGGCGGCCGGCTGGCATGCAGACTGCCTGGTGAGCTTCTTTGCTCAGGCAGGCGTCCCGTCCCAGAACATCGCGCTGCACGAGCGCAGCCGCGAGCAGCGCACGCGCCTACACGCCGTCTCCGCGGAAATCGACCGTATTTGGGAGACGCTGCGCGAGCGGGCCGAGCGGATCGCACACCGTCACGAGTCCACCGGGAGTGGCCAAGCCGCTCTGCATATGCAGCCGATCTGTTCTGCATACCGTCGCACCCGCCCCGCTTCCGGCGAGCCTCGGGTTCCAGCGCGACCACCCCGACGGCAAGCTCTGAGCACCCACAACAACCTCCATCCCCGACGCGGCCCGCTCCAATTCCTGAGGACCCACCCGCGCCGACCTCAGGGCCCCGTAGCCCGCAGCGTGCACCCGACCACCAACCAGAAGCCAACGGCCAGCTCACCGCGGTCGCGAACAGCCGGCTAACCCCAAGTGCTACGTCAAACGAGCAGAACAGCGCTCCCGTCCAAGAGGCAACATCCTCGCCGAGCTCGGCGTGCACTCCCGGCTCCAAGCCCTCGTGTTTGCCCTCCGCTACGGGATAGTCGAAGTCCGCCGGTACCCGCGCGGCGGATGATGGTCAGGACGCGCGTTCGGCGCCGGCCGGCGGGGGTTCGACGAGGCCGTAGTCGCCGTCGTGGCGCAGGTAGAGCACCTTCCCTCGTCCGTCGGCCGCATCGATGAAGTAGAGGAAGCGGTGCCCCAGCACGTCCATCTCGTCCCGCGCCTTGGCGAGCGGGATCGGCTGTTCGTAGCGGCTCCGCTCTGGGACCACGATGTCGTTCTCGCCGGAAAGCGGGCTGCCGGGCGGGTGAAGCAAGCCGATCCGCCCGCCATCGCGCCTGTGCACCACAACGTCCTCTCCCGTCCGGGCGTGACGAAAGAGCAGGAACTCGAGGTCCAGGTCGAGCAGGTCCGCCACGGCGTCGAGCGTCGACTCCGGCAACGGATACGCGGTGCGCACCGGGATGACGTCGCGCAGGTCCGGCCGCTTGAGACTCGGTCTCGGCCGGTGTCTCCGTTCGCGGATGACGTGCGCGAGCGCGCTCTTTATCGCCCTCCGATCGTTCCGCAGCGCCACCGGCGCATCCGCTGCGCGGCGCATCTGCCGGTTGAGGCGATCGGCGGCCTCCTTCGCCGCCTGCGCCGCGCTGCTGCCGGTGGCGTGCGAAGCTAACCGCCTGCCGTTCAGCACCAGCGATGCGTCGGCCACCCATCGCAGGCGCGCGGCCCTCGTCTCGGGGCGGCGGAGCGTGATGCGCACCCCCTCGATCGGGTCGTTGGTGTAGCGCGCGAGCCGCTCGAAGCGCTCGAGTATCTCGCGCCTCTCGCTTCGCGGCAGATCGGCGGGCAAGTGGACCTCTATCGCCACTGCTGCCTGATCAGCGCTCACTACCCTCCAGATAGGCCGTTCGTCGGTCCGGGCAATGCACCGTCCTCGGGCCGGTCAGCCGGCGCTGGCGTTCGATGGCGCCGGACTGGACGCCTATCCAGCAGGCAGCGCGGGCGGGCGCTCGAGATGGATGAGCCACTGATGCTGCTCCCCATCCTCGATGTCGAACGTGACCTCAAGCGGCGGGGGCTCGCCCGTCGCGACGAGAAGGCGCTGCGGCTGCTCGATCACGTGCTCGATCCGCTCCACCTCGGAGTCTGGAGCCTTGAGTCCGTACGATGATCGCGTCGTCGCGATCATCGTAGGTCATGTCGCTCGGGATCTGCCGCTCGTTCGCGAACTGGTCGCCCAGGTCGCGCCCGACCACCTCGACCGTCGCCTCGACGGTGCCGAGCACGTCGGTCAACTCCTCAAAGTACGAGCGCCATGCCTGACCTCGGATCTCCTGCGTGGTGATTGTCATCACCCTCCGGTTTGGCCCCGCCGCCGCGCGACAAGCCGCTCGGAGAAAAGCGCGCAGGACGCCTTGGGTGCTCACGCTCATGGCCTAGCAAACGCAGAGAACTACCGGTCCCAGAAGTGAGGCTTGACCATGATCCACCTGCTCATCGGAATCCTGATCGTCGCGCTCGTGTGGGTGCTGACGGCGGCGCTCGGCCTTCCGTACATCGTGTCGGTGATCATCACCGTCCTGGTTGCACTATACGTCCTCGGGCCCGGACTGGGTCTCTTCGGGGGCGGTCGCCGCAGCATCCCCTAGCCGCGAGGCGGGAAGCTTGGCTCGACGGATTCAGGGCGTGGCTGACGACATAGCTGCCTTCCTTCCGAAGGAGCTGGGAGGCGCCGTGACATCTGTGCCCGAGCCGGCGGAATCGTTCGGATTAGACGAATTCGTCCGCCGTGCAGCCGAGCGCGAGCATGTCGACCGGGACACCGCCTATGACAATCGCGCGGCGCTCGACCTGCACCTCCGCGAGATCGACATGATCAAACTCGAGGAGGCGTTTCCGCCGCCGACCGGACCGCGGCCGCTGGACGTGCTCTGAGCGCAAGAGAACCGGACAACTCATGAGGCCATAGCCATGGCGACACACATCGTTCTTGTCAACGGGCAGGAAGCCGACGTCAGGGAGAACGAGTCCGAGGTGGTCCAGGCGATCCGGCGGGACCACCCCAACCCGGTGAAGCTCGCGGGCCTCAACGGCGTCGTGATGTACGTCAACTCGAGCCGGGTCACCTCGACCGGGCCAAGGCCGGAGCCGCGGCTGGCATGACCTAACGCCTAGCTCAGCGGCCTAATTCAGATCAGAGATCAGACAGGAGGTGCGACGATGAGCATCTACGGACAGGCCGGGATACCGCCACGCACCGCCGACGACCTCTCCTCGATCCCGTGCGAGCTGAGGCTGTTCGC
>Ga0335076_10004379_pt1 | contig 14276 bp, 10 predicted proteins | sample Lox_Sample_25_FD_206717 | JGI IMG/M metagenome (GOLD analysis project Ga0335076, IMG submission 206717) | Soil microbial communities from Loxahatchee National Wildlife Refuge, Florida, United States - Lox_Sample_2.5 | ecosystem: Environmental > Terrestrial > Soil > Wetlands | place: USA... | reverse complement strand
CTGCCTGGCAGTCCGCCGATTCCGGAGCGTTCCTGTCGGAGGCGGCAATGAGCCCGGATGCATCAGCGACAAGGATCACGGCTGATCGGCGCCGCGGGCGACCGTCCGGGTAACCTCATCGCCCAGTGCGGGCTTGCCGGTCCCGTCGAACGTCGGCCAGTCGAGCGGCTCGTCCCACACCCGGCTGGAGATGGCCGCGAGGTGGATTCCCTCCCTGATGATCTCGGCCTCCGGGACCCCACGCCGGGCAGCCGCCGCCTTAATCAGCGCGAGATCCGCATCATCCGCGTAGAACACGTCAGATCCGGGCGGCAACGATTGAGCTGTCCTCGATGTCTTGATACACCCGCCCTACACCTGTCGCACAGATCAGCCGTCCGGGCGCGTTTCGGCTCGCATATCGGCCAACCTGGATCCGCCGCCAATAAGATGATTGCCTGGCGTGACGCAGGACTGCCGCTGGAAACCGCTGTTGGTTAATCTGCAGTTAGATTCCCGCGAGCGTCAGGCGGCCGGCCGACGCGCATGTAGCCGCCGATCGCCGATTCGCCGAGCGGCACCAGAAGTCAGGTGCCGGGCGGGAAGGTGTAGGACCGGTGCGGGGGACGTGCGGCCCGACCTCCAGCACGATCTCGGCGTGGCGGGTGAGAGGGACAGCCGCCAGCGCGCCGGGCCACGGGCGGCCATCGACGAAGATCGTTACGCGGGTCCCGGCGGGCGGGCTGAACGACGCCAGCCTGGCCGGTGAGAGCGGCTGGCCCCAGGAGCGGAACAGGGCACCGAGGGTCAGGCGAGCGCCCGGGCGGACAAGCACGACCCCGGTCGGGTCGAGCGTCACGAGCTGGCCGTAGCACGCAGCCCGGGTGACCCGGCCGTCCAGCAGGGTCGCTGGCGGCCTGGTTCCGATCCCGGCCGGGAGCAGCAGGACGCGGTCAACCGCGAATATCTCCACGTGGACGCCATCGCGGGCCGAGCCCAGGTGTACAGGGACCGCTGACCGGGCCGGCCGCGGGCGGGTGAAAGCGGGGACCGACGCCGATCGGCCGGGCCTCGCTGATCAGTGCCTCCGGGATCGCGGGACTAGACGGAGCGGGCCGGGCCGGCGACGGCGCTGCCGCCGAGGCCGACGGGCTGGCATCCGAGCGGGCGTGACCGCATGCCGTGACGCCGGCCAGCAGCACGGCGGTAAGCGTCACGGGGATGCGCACCGCCGGTGCGCGGATACCGGTGGTCCGCGTGGCCATTGCCTCTGTTTCATCTGCCGAGCCGGGTTTCCGGCCGCTTCAGGCTATCCGGCCGGGCAGGTTCCCCTGGGCAGCAGCGACGTAACGAGAGCGCACTGAGAGCTAGGTCACGATCTTGGTTTCCGGGGAACTACGGCAGTCTTATCCGACACTGTGTAGTTGTGATACGGGATGCTTGCCCCGGCGTGGCTGCGCTGCGGCGCGTGCTGCTGGCGGCCGTACTCGCCGCCTGCACGCTTGGCCTGCTGTCGCCCGCGGCCCGGGCCGACGGGGACCCGGGCAGCGACGTGCTCGTCTACCAGAACCTGTTCGTGGCCGCCGACGCAAACGTGTCGGTGCAACAGCAGATACAGCTGGGGAACCTGCTGACCGAAGCGGACAAGGAGGGCTTCCCGGTCCGGGTGGCGGTCATCTCCCAGCCGGACGACCTGGGCGCGATCACGCCGCTGTGGCGCAAGCCGGCTGCCTACGCGAGGTTCCTCGGGACCGAACTGTCGCTCGCCTACGCGCAGCGGCTGCTCGTCGTGATGCCGAACGGGTTCGGGTTCAACTGGCAGGGCCACCCCGCTGCCGCGGCTTACAAGGTGCTTGACGGGCTACGTATCGGCGCCGGCGGGCCGGGCCTGGGGACTGCCGCGCAGAACGCGGTCCTGGCGCTTGCGCACGCCTCCGGCGTCCGGCTCACCAGGCCGGCCGCCGGGGCGGCGAACGGCCAGGCGCAAGGAACCCAGCCCGTTACCCAGCCGGCCGCGCCGCCTGCGACGGCAAGCGCGCCGTCCGGGGCACCGCGGGGCAGCCCGGTGCCGCTCGTCGCCGGCATCGCTGCCGCGGTGGTGCTCGCGTTCGCCGGGGGCGGCTGGCTTTTCCTGAGTCGGTACCGGCACGAGGGACGCCGGCTGCCGAAGCCGCGACTGCCGCGCGTCACCATCCCCGCCACCCGGCTCGCGGGCGGGTTCGTAGGACTCGTGGTCGTCGCGACCGTCGTGTACGCGGTGGTGCCGCACGCCGGCGCGGCAGGCGCAGGCGCCGGCCAGGCCAGCGCGGCGCAGGCAAGCGCGCTGACGGACAACGAGAACCTCGACCCGGGAACGACCCTGTCCAGACCGGCGCCCGACTTCACGCTGACCAACCAGTTCGGCCAGCAGGTGTCGCTGAGCTCCTACCGCGGCAAGGTCGTCATCCTGGCGTTCAACGACGCCGAGTGCACCACGATCTGCCCGCTGACCACGACCGCACTCGTCAACGCCAAGAACATGCTGGGCGCCGCGGGATCCCGGGTCCAGCTGCTCGGCGTCGACGCCAACCCGAAGGCGATCGCGGTCGAGGATTTGCTGTCTTATTCGCAGTTGCACGGAATGACCTATCAATGGCAGTACGTCACCGGGTCCCTCACGCAGTTGCAAAAGGTCTGGAAGGCCTACAGCGTCGGCGTGACCATCAGCCAGAACCAGACCGACCACGAGCCGGCGATCTTCGTGATCAGCCCCCAGGGCAGGCTCGTGAAGCTGTACCTCACGCAGATGGCCTATTCCGCGGTCGGGCAGCTAGGGCAGCTTCTCGCCAACGAGGCCGCCAGCCTGCTGCCCGGCCACCCGGCGGTGAGCTCGCACCTGTCCTACGCCCAGGTCAACGGCTTCAGCCCGGCCACGAGCACCAGCCTGCCCGCGGCCGGAGGCGGGTACGTCAGCCTCGGCCCGGGACAGCCCGGCCAGGGCGGTCCGCGGCTGTACCTGTTCTTCGCAACCTGGGACCAGGAGATAACAACGCTCGGCGGCCAGCTCGACGCGCTCAACGCCTACCAGGCGGCGGCGGGCGCGGGCGGCCTTCCCGGGCTGACCGCGGTTGACGAGGGCGGTATCGAGCCGTCGCCGTCGGCGCTGCCCGACTTCCTCGGCACCCTGAGACAGCCGCTGTCCTATCCGGTCGGCATCGACGACAGCGGGCAGGTCGCGGACGGCTACGGGGTCCAGGGCGTGCCCTGGTTCGTGCTGACCTCGGCGAGCGGAAAGGTCCTGTGGACTCGTGAGGTGTCCGTCTCGGGCTGGCCGACCGCCGCCGCCCTCGGCAAGTATGTGCGTTCCGCGCTGGCCGGCGCGGACAAGTCTCATTGACGACCGCAGAGGAAACCCATGACCAGATTCAGCCGGCTCCACGCTACGGTCCGCCGTGCCGCGCCGCTCGCCCTGATCGCCGTCGTCGTCGCCGGGTGCGCCAGCGGCGGCTCCGCGGCCAAGTCCGGCGCGAGCCCCGCCGCCGTGAGCAGCATGAGCGGGATGAGCGGGATGAGCATGGCCGCCACGCCGAACGCCGCTGGGGGCGCGGCCGCGAGCAGCGAAGCGGCGGCGGCAGGCGACAGCGGTGTCACCCCGGTGCCTACCCAGGTACTCGGCACGGCCGTCTGGCAGGGGATGAAGATCACCGCGATGGCGATGACCCCGGTTCCCTTCGACATTTACAACGGCACCACGATGCAGCTGGTCAAGTCGCCGAAAAACGTGAGCTTCCACCTGATGGTGCTGCTCAACGACGCGCAGACCAACGTCGTGATCCCGTACGCCAGCGTGTGGGGGACCATCAAGCAAGGCAGCGAGACCCCGTTCGACGAGAGCCTGTGGCCGATGATCTCCCGCTACATGGGCCCCCACTACGGCAACGACGTCGTGCTTCCCGGGTCGGGCAGCTATCAGCTGAGCCTGCTCATCTCGCCGCCGGTCTCCGCCCGCCACGTCGAGTACCAGGGCGTGTGGCTGAAGCCGCACACGGTGACTTTCACCTTCCACTGGAATCAGCCGTCGTGACCGCGGCGAGCGCGCTACCGCGGCGGCTCGCGCGGCTGACCCGGCGCCGCCTGCTGCTCGGCGCCGGAGCCGCCGCTCTCGTCGGCGCCGGAGCCGGGGCCGGGATCGGTACCGCGCTCGGCACCGCCCAGCCGGCCATTCCCTCCGTGCCGCTCGGCCCGCAGCCCGCCGGGCTGCCCGCCCGGCAGCACGCCTGGACGGCCTACCTCACGACCGACGCCGCCGGCAACCCGGTCGCCCCGCGGTTTGACCGGCTGCTGTTCTTCGATGTCGCCGGGGCCCCCGGGCCGGCGTACGCGCGGCTGCTCGAGGCCGCGCTGCGCACCCTGGAGCGGGCCTACCCGTGGCGGCCGTCCGGCCTGCTGTTCACTGCGGCCTGGGGTCCTGGCTACTTCACGGACGTCCTCAAAGTCGCGTCACCTGTTCCCCGCGCGACGGCGCTGTCCGGTTTCGAGCAGCCGGTGATCGACGACTACCACCTGTGCCTGCACCTCGCCTCGGACGACGAGTCCCGGCTCGCCGCGGTCGAGGCCGCGTTCACCCGCGGCGCCCCTGTCCCCGGCGCGGGCGCGGCCGGGCAACTGGACGTCTCCCGCGTGCTGCGCTGGCGGCAGTCCAGGACCGGCTTCGTCGGGGCCGGGCTGCCGGCCAGCCGCCAGAACGTCAACGGCATCCCCGCCGGCGACCCCGTGCCGGGCAGCGCCCCGCTGTTCATGGGGTTCAAGTCGGGCCTGCTCCGCAACCAGGCCAGCGAGGACGCCGTGACCGTCGCTGACGGCCTGTTCGCGGGCGGCACGACCATGCATGTCAGCTACATGCGGCTGCGGCTCGACACCTGGTACGCGGAGCTATCGCCGCGGGAGCGCGTGGCCCGGATGTACGCGCCGCAGGTCACCCCGGAGCAGGCGAGCGAGTTCACCACCGACGCGGAAAGCGACCCGAACCTGCTCGGGCAGGCGATTGCCCGCTATGGCACGATCGGGCACGCCCAGACCTCGGCGCGGGCCCGTCGCGGCGGCAAGCCGGTCATCTTGCGCCGTGACTTCGACACCACCGACGGCGGCCTGGCGGGCCTGCACTTCGTCTCGCTGCAGCGGGCAATCGCGGATTTCGTCGCCACCCGGACAGCGATGAACGCCACCAGCGCGCAGCTTCAGAATCCGTCGATCACCGACACCGTGAACAACGGCATCAACGAGTTCATCTTCGTCCTGCGCCGCGGGAACTACATTGTCCCGCCGCGCGCCCAGCGGTCGTTCCCGCTGCTGCCCGGCCGGGAAACCGTGCTCACCTGACCTGACGCGGCGGCTAGTGAGCGAAGGGAGCGGTGACCGTCGCGGCGACCGTAATCTCACCAGCATTCCTGAAGACCAGGGTGAGCGGCACCGTCTGCCTGTTCTCGAACGGTACCGGGTGCTCGATGAGCATCCCGCCGGTGAGCGGGCTGAGGGTGAGGGTCCCCCCGGCCGGGACGGTCAGGTCCGCGACCTGGGCCGGCCGGCCGCCGGTGTCTCCCTGGACCAGTATGACCTGGCTGGCGATCGGGGTGCGGACGGCGATCAGCTCGTCGGGGGTCGCGCTCAGGTTGCGGATGGCCACGTAGGCCTGGGCGGTGCCGATAGCGTCCGCGGCCTGCGGAGTGAAGGCGCGCATCGCGACGGTCGCCACGGTCACCTGGAGCCGCACCCCGGCCCCGGTCCCCGCATCACGGGCGCCGACCCATCCTGCCAGCAGCCCGGTTAGCGCCAACGCGCAGATGACCGGCCCGGCCGCCGCACGGGCAAGCTCAGCGGGCCAGCCGCGGACCACGGCGCCGGGCCGCGCCTCGCCGGCGGCCAGAGAGTGACGCGGAACTCGCCGGGCCGGCCGGGTGCGCCAGACGCGCCGCGGGTGCCTGCCAGGGGTGAAGCCGCGCAGCCGCAGGCTGTTCGCCACGACGATCAGCGAGCTGGCGGACATGGCGATCCCGGCGAACAGCGGGTTGAGGTAGCCGAACGCCGCCGCCGGGAGGGCGATCACGTTGTAACAGAACGCCCAGCCGAGGTTGGCCCTTATCACGGTCATCGTGGCGCGGGCAAGCTCAACGGCGTCGGCGGCACCGCCGGGGCCGGTGCCGACCAGGGTGAGATCGGCGGCCCCGATAGCGACGTCGGTGCCGGTACCGATCGCCATACCAAGGTCTGCCTCCGCGAGGGCGGCGGCGTCGTTGGCCCCGTCACCGACGAACACGGCCGACTGCCCGTCTTCCCGCAGTTGCCTGATCACCGCCGCCTTGCCGTCTGGGCTTACGCCGGCGAGCACGTCGGCACCGGCAATCCCGACCTGCGCGGCCACGGCCGCCGCGACGTGCTCGTTGTCGCCGGTGAGCAGCACGGGCCGCAGGCCAAGGGCACGCAACCGGGCTACGGCGGCGCCCGCGCCTGGCCGCAGTTCGTCGGCGACCGCCAGCACGGCGCGGGCCCGGCCGTCCCAGCCGACGAGGACCGCGGTCCGCCCGTCGTCCGACGCACTGCCGACGGCGGCGCGGAGCACGGCAGGCACCTCGATGCGCAGTTTGCCGAACAACCCAGGGCTGCCCACGGTCACGTCCCGGTCCCCGACGCAGGCCCGGACTCCGGCCCCGGGCAGGACGGTGAACCCCGTGACCTCCGGCAGGCCACCGCACCAGGCGGCGGCGGCCCGGGCGATAGCCTGACCGACCGGATGCTCCGAGCCGTCTTCGGCGGCGCCGGCGAGCAGCAGCGCCTCCCGCCGCGCGGCCTCCCCCGGGGCAAGGGTGATGATGACGGTAGCCGTCATGGTGCCGGTGGTCAGGGTGCCGGTCTTGTCGAGCACGACGGTCCTGATCCGCCGGGCCGGTTCGAGTGACCGGGCGCTCTTGACCAGGATGCCGAGCTCGGCACCACGGCCGACCGCGGCCACCAGCGCGGTCGGGGTGGCCAGGCCGAGCGCACACGGGCAGGCGACCACGAGGACGGCGACGGCAGCGCTCAAGGCCGCGGCGGCGGGCAGGCCCGCCCCCAGCCAGAACCCGAGGGTCGCCACGGCCAGGGCGATCACGCACGGCACGAAGACGGCGGCGATCCGGTCGGCGAGCCGCTGCGCGCTTGCCTTGGTCGCCTGAGCCTGGGTGACCACCCTGGTGATCCGGGCAAGCAGCGTGTCGGCGCCAACGCGGCCGGCCCAGACGACGAGCCGCCCGCTCATGTTCACCGTGGCCCCGGTCACCAGGCTGCCCGGTCCGACCTCGACTGGCGCGGACTCGCCGGTGACGAGGGAGGAATCCACCGTCGAGCTGCCCTCGGCCACCACGCCGTCGGCGGCGATCTTCTCGCCGGGGCGGACAACGAACAGCTCGCCCGCGGCCAGCTCACCGACCGGGATCCGGTGCTCGGTCCCGTCGCGCAGCACGGCGACGCTCTTGGCGCCGAGCGCGGCCAGCGCGGCCAGCGCGGATGCCGACTGGTCCCTGGCCCGGGCCTCCAGGTAACGACCTGCCAGCACGGCGGCGGTAACCCCGGCGGCAGCATCGAGATAGAGGGTCATGCCGCTGGCCGCGGAGAAGTTGAACGCGAACGGCATCCGCATCCCGGCCGCTCCCGCTCCGCCGAAGAACAGCGCGTACAGCGACCAGCCGGACGACGCGGTAACGGCGAGGCTGACCAGCGTGTCCATGGTGGCCGCGCCCCGGCCGAGCCCCGCGAGCGCGGCCCGGTGCAGCGGCCAGGCGCCCCAGACGGCGACCGGGGCGGTGAGGAGCAGGCTGACCCACTGCCAGCCGGTGAACTGCAGGGCGGGCACCATCGCCAGCACGATCACCGCCACCGCCAGCGGGACGCAGACGGCAAGCCGGCGGCCGAGGTCCCGCACATGCGGATCGCCGTCCTGACCGGCTTCCCGCGGCGGGGCGGGCAGCGCCGCCTGGTATCCGGTGGAGTTGATCACGCTGATCAGCTCCGCGGTCTCCCGGCCGCCCATGCTGCTGAAATACGCGCGTCCCGTGGCGTAGTTGACGGTCGCGGCCACCCCGTCAAGCCGGTTCAGCCGCCGCTCGATCCGGGCCGCGCAGGAACCGCAGGTCATCCCGGTGACCACCAACTCGGCCACGACCTGCCCGCTAGCGGCGAACGTGCCGGTCTGGCTCACGGCATATCGCCCATGTCCATACCGCCCGTGTTCGGCCCGCTGATGGTCCCGCTGCTCCCGGTGTTGTGAACCTGGGAGTGACCGGTGGCCGCCGATCCGACCGTGCCCCCGACAACGTGCGCCAAGACGAAAATCGCGGCGAGCAAGACGAGAAAGCCGGCCATCTTCACCGCAGTCACTGATGAATCACCTCGACCAGGGGTTTTGGGCCGTACCCAGCCCCGTGAACCGAAGCCTACAGCCTGTGCGCGCAGTTGCGGGCGCGGCGGCCGGCCGCCCCGACAACGCCGACGGCCAGGGAAGGGCAGCCCTTCCCTGGCCGTCGCGGCACGTTCGCTACCTGCTACAGCATGAGGACCAGCATCAGCGCCATGGTGACGCCCATGGCGATCCGGCAGCCCACTACGGTTCCCGGCGAGTCCAGGACGGTTATCAGCCCGGAACGGCCGCCGCTCGCGGTACCGCTCTGCCTGGTCCCGTCCGGTCCGGCCGACGAACCGGCGGCCAGGCCGCCGTCGGCGCCTGGTTCACCGACAGCCTCGGTAACGAGAGGCCCGGCCGTTGCGCCCACCAGCGCGGGGCTTGCCGCTCCGGCGACCGCCGCGGCGAGGCCATGCTGGAGGCCGGATAGCTGGTCGAGGTCCCAGATGGTGTAACCGATCAGGACGAGCGCGAAGAGGAACGCCAGGGTCGGGACGTGCAGCGTGGACATCCCGCTCGTCCCGCCCATGCCGCTCATGCCGCTCATGCCGCCGCCTGCGGCGGGCGCCGCGATCGCGGCGAACATGTAGACCATAGCCGCGCTGTGCACCAGGTGCGGAGCGCAGTGCCCGACCGCCAGCGCCCGGGCACCGCTGGCCTGATAGTCGCGCACGACCCGGTAGCCGAACCAGGCCGTCAGCACGGCGAATACCGCCACCCAGACGCCGTTCGGCAGGGTGCTGAGGCTGGGTGCCAGCATGCCCGCCATGGCGATGCCCATGAGCAGGTGGGAGATATCGGTGTCAGTGACGACCGCGCCGCGCTGCCACGGGCGGGCCGCGACCAGCCGGGCCGCGCTGACCGCCGCGACCACCAGCATGATCGCAGCGAAGACATCCAGGATCCAGTCGGGGGTCATCACGCCTCCTCCGTGCTTGCGCTCTCGGCGGGCTCTGCACTGAGCGCGGGCACGGCCTGAGGGGCCGCCGGAACGGTCCGCAGCGGCCAGTAGGCGAGGGCGAGCAGGGCGAGCAGGGGGCCCGAGTTGACGTCGGTCGCGCCGCTTGCCAGGATGCCGCCGAAAGCCTGAGCGAACACCCAGATGAACGCGGCCACCACGATGGCGAGCACCAGCGTGCCCTTGGCGATCCTGGCCGGCAGGTAGACGCCGACGGCGATCAGCACCAGCGCGACCGCCAGGACAATCGAAGCGGCCAGGCCCTGGTTGCCGACCAGTGAAGCGCCCGCCTTCTGCAGATCCTGCAGCCAGACCGGCTCACCGCTCTCCATGCCCGCGATCATGCCGCTGACGCCGGCCGGCGCCCGGTTGTCCGGGGTCAGCGCGAAGTAGGCAAGGCTCAGCCAGAGCACGGCCCACAGCGCCCGGGCGACAGGCGCGCCCACCGCCCTGGCCGCGGTGAAGGGAGCGGGAACTTCCCGGTCGGCCGGCCAAAGCAGCACCGCGAGCAGGGCGTAGATGATCACCGCCCCCGGTGCGCCGTTGAGCGGGCTCGCGGCCCCGCTCAGCACCCCGCCCAGCCCTTCGCCGAACCACCACACGCCCAGCGCCCACAGGACCGAGGCGGCAAGGGCGACCCGGACCGTCGGGCGGAACGCGATGCCCAGGCCAAGCAGCAGCTGGATGGTGGCGAAGATGGCGTTGAGCAGCACCATATGGTGATCGATGAGGGTCGCGTCCCAGGTGATCGGCTTTGCGATGACCGCGGGGTTCCCGTCGGCGGTCCCGGCGAGCATCTGGTTGAACCCGTTGGTGAACATGAACCCCTGGTACTGCAGCACCCCGTCAAGCAGCCAGATGGCCGCGAGAACCAACTGCAGCGCGCGCCTCGCGTCAAGCGACGGCCTGGCTGCTACCGGCTCGGTGCCCAGCTTTCCCCGCCACGCGGTGCGGTTGCCCGCGACGGCGACATCAGTCATCAGCGCTCCTTCAGGTCACCCTGCCGACAGGCGAATAGCAGGCGAGAATGTCGGGATAAACGATAGAAGGACCTTTGCGAAGACGCAATATCGCGGGATGAATCATTGCGATACGGCGGCTCGGGAATCAGCAGCAACACGTTCACGGCCAGGAATAGGAAACCCCCGTACGGTATTAGCAAAACCCTGGCGGGGTACGCGTAATACCTTCCCAGGGTATTTATTCATGAAGGCAATTCCTAAGACTGCGACCGGACGCGGGCCGGTTGGCGGGCGGCTCGGCGGCACCGCCCCTGCGCGGCGTGCGCTGCCTGGGTCAGCCGCAGGTTTGTCGCCTTCTCAGCCGCAGGCGCCGTTTTTGACTTGCGGCTCCTGGGGCTCAGCCATCACGGTGGTCAGGTCCTCGCGCGCCCGGGCGACGCGAGAGCGGATCGTGCCGACCGGGCAGTCGCAGATGGCAGCGGCCTCGGCGTAGGAGCAGCCGATCACCTGGGTCAGCACGAACGCAGCCCGCCGGTCCGGCTCAAACCCGGCGATCAGCAGAGCCGCCACGGTCTGGGTACTCACCTCCGGCGCCTGCCCGCGGCCGACTGCCGGCATGGACGCCAGCCGGGCGGTCAACCGCCTGTCCTGGAGCCGGGCACTGATCTCCGCGCAACAGACGCGGCGCGCGATGGTCAGCAGCCAGGTCCGCACCGGGGCGTCGCCGCGGAAGCCCTTCAGCGCGCCGATCATGCGCAGGTAGGTCTCCTGCGCAAGGTCATCGGCCGCGGCGGGGTCGACGAGGTGCGCGCACAGCCGCCAGACGTCGGCCTGCGTCCGCTGGATGAGCAGGCCGAGCGCGGCGTTGTCCCCGCGCCCGGCGGCGCGGGCGAGGCGGGTCAGCTCATCCATGCATGAAGCGTACGGCCGCCTCAGGATCAGCCCACGACTGGCGGGAACTTCGGCACCGCATCCGCGCACTTACTGGGCATGCAATGCGAGAGGTTCCGTGAGGCCATCTCGGCCCGGATCGACGGCGAAGACCTGGGCCTGCCGGGTAGCGCGGTCGACGCCCACCTGAGGGTCTGCGGCGACTGCCGCGCCTGGCGCGAGCGGGCGCACGCGGTGACACGACGCGCGCGCCTCGGCGTGCTCTACCTCGACTGCGACCTCACCCCCCGGGTGCTCGCGGCGGTCCCGGCCGTGGCCACCCGGGCGCCGGCGGAGGTTCACCCGGCGAGCAGCGCTGGCGGCCGTGGCGGCTGCCCAGCTCGCGATTACCGTGCCCCTGCTGCTCGGGCACGATCATGAAGCGGGAACTCACGCGGCGCATGAACTCGGCGCGTTCGACCTGTCGCTGGCGATCGCGTTCGCTGTGGGCGCTGTCCGCCCGGCGCTTGCGTCCGGCCTGGCCTGGCCGTGCGCCATCGCGGCGGCCGGGCTGACCGGAACCGCCTGCGCCGACCTGATCGCCGGACAGCCTCCAGGCGCCGACGAGGCCCAGCACCTAGCTGCCGTGGCCGGCGCCCTGCTGCTCGTCTGGCAGGCCAGGGCCGGCAGGAACAGTTCGGCTGGCAGCGCCGCGGACCCCTTTCGCGACAAGGTGAGCGCCCGCCCCGTCATGCCGGGACGCGATGCTGCCACCCTGGCGGACGGCGGAGGCGGCACGCCGTCTGGCGACGGCAGCGGGGCGGTGGTCGCGTGACGGCCGCCCCGGAAGCCGACAGGCCGTCGACTGACCTCGAACCCTCGGCTGGCGGAGCAGGAACCGCCGCCACCCGCGAGGTCAGCCTGTCTATCGGGAGGATGACCTGCGCCGCGTGCGCGGTGCGGGTAGAGAAGAAGCTGAACAAGCTGGACGAAGTCAGCGCGACGGTGAACTACGCGACTGCCACCGCCCGGGTGACCGCGCCCGCCGCGATGCCGGTGGCGGAGCTGATCGGCGCGGTGGAGCAGGCCGGGTACACGGCCCCCTCCACCGCGCCACCCGGCGAGCACCCCGAGGCGCCGTCCGGACAGGAGGAAGCAGGCCAGCAGGCCATCCCGGACGACCCGGCCGACCAGCACGCCGCCTACCTGCGCCGCCGGCTGATCGTGGCGCTGATTTTCTTCATCCCGCTGACCGACCTGTCGCTCATGCTGTCCCTGGTGCCATCGCTGCGGTTCCCCGGATGGCAGTGGCTGCTGGTTGCCTGCGCGGCGCCGGTGGCCCTGTGGTGCGCGTGGCCGTTCCACCGGGCCGCGCTGAAGAATGCCAGGCACGGTACTTCCTCGATGGACACCCTGGTGTCGCTCGGCGTCGTTGCCGCCTGCGGCTGGTCGGTCTACGCCATGTTCGTGCTCGACCGCACCGGCCAGGGCGGGTCGCTGTGGGAGCGGCTCGTCCACAACTCGGGCGGCGGCATCTACCTGGAGACCGCCGCCACCGTCACCACGTTCCTGCTGGCCGGGCGGGTCTACGAGGCCCGGGCCAGGCGCATCACCAGCCAGGCGATGCGCGACCTGGCGGCGGCGACGGCCAAAGAGGTATGCCTGCTCGGGGCGGACGGGACCGAGCGGCTAGTCCCGGCGGGGTTGCTGCGGCCAGGAGACCGTTTCATGGTGCGGCCGGGTGAGACCATCGCTGCCGACGGGGAGGTCGAGTTCGGCCAGACCGCCATCGACAGGTCCACGATGACCGGCGAGTCGGTGACGGGCGAGGCGGGCGAGGGTGACAGGGTCATCGGCGGGACCACCGTGCTCACCGGCAGGATTGTCGTCCGTGCGCAGAAGACCGGCACCGACACCCAGCTGTCGCGGCTGATCAGGCTGGTCGAGGACGCACAGGCGGAGAAGGCGGCGATCCAGCGGGTCGCCGACCGGATCAGCGGCGTCTTCGTGCCCGCAGCCCTCGCCTGCGCCGTCGCGACCCTGGCGGGCTGGCTGCCCGCCGGGGCGTCCGCCTCTTCCGCGTTCAGCGCCGGGCTTGCCGTACTGATCATCGCCTGCCCGTGCGCGCTCGGCCTCGCGACGCCCGCCGCGCTCGTGGCGGCGTCGGGCCGGGGCGCCGCCAACGGGATTTTCGTGAAGGGGCACCAGGCCCTGGAATCGTCCCGCACGGTCGACGTGGTCGTGCTCGACAAGACCGGGACCGTTACCACCGGCGAGATGTCGCTGGCCGGCGTGCTTCCCGCCGACGGCGTGAGCCGGGCCGAGTTGCTGCGCTGCGCCGGGGCGATCGAGCAGGCCTCAGAACACGCCGTGGCCGCGGCGATCACCGCGGCCGCGCTGACCGAATCGACGCCGCTCTCGCAGGCCACCGGGTTCCGGGCGCTGCCCGGGCTCGGCGCGCGCGGCACTGTTGATGGCCGCGAGGTCCTGGTCGGGCGCGAGCGGCTGCTCGCCGACCACGGCCTGACCGTCCCCGCCGGCCTAGTCCGCCAGTGCCGGGAATGGGAGCTGGCCGGCCACACCGCGGTGCTCGCCGGCTGGGACGGCGCGGCCCGCGGCGCCATCGCGGTCGCCAACACGGTCAAGCCGTCTGCCGCCCCCGCCATCGCCGAACTACGCGCCCTCGGACTGCGCCCCATCCTGCTGACCGGCGATAACGAGCGGACCGCGCGGGCGGTGGCCGCCGCGGCGGGCATCGACGAGGTCATCGCGGGGACGCTGCCCGCCGACAAAGCCGCCGTCATCACCGGGCTGCAGGCGGACGGGTACCGGGTGGCCATGGTCGGCGACGGGGTCAACGACGGGCCCGCGCTCGCCGCGGCCGACCTCGGACTGGCCCTCGGGTCCGGCACCGATGTCGCGATCTCGGCCGCGGACATGATCCTGCTCCGCGATGACCTGCAGACGGTGCCCGCCGCAATCGGGCTCGCCCGCGCCGCCTTCCGGACCATCCGCCGCAACCTCGCCTGGGCCTTCGGGTACAACGCCGCCGCGATCCCCCTCGCCGCGCTCGGTTTCCTCAACCCGATCATCGCCT
>Ga0335076_10004377_pt1 | contig 14281 bp, 12 predicted proteins | sample Lox_Sample_25_FD_206717 | JGI IMG/M metagenome (GOLD analysis project Ga0335076, IMG submission 206717) | Soil microbial communities from Loxahatchee National Wildlife Refuge, Florida, United States - Lox_Sample_2.5 | ecosystem: Environmental > Terrestrial > Soil > Wetlands | place: USA... | reverse complement strand
CACTCCGGCGGTCGGCGTGGTGACTAGCACCGGTGCGCCGAAGACGACACCGCCATCGGTTGACTTCACTACGTAGATGCTCTCCGTATCGCCCGTCAGCGCGCCCAGGTTCTTGGTGGTCATGTACACGGTGTCCGGGCCGTCCCAGGCCAGCCATTGGCGATCATCTTCCGGGACGTTGGAAGAGAGCGCGTTGCACGCCCATGCCGTGGCGCCATCGCTCGAAGCACAGTCCGTCACTGAGCCCAGCCATAGGGACGAAAGCGCCAATTGCCCGTTGGGCCCAACCACGAGATCCTCGTCTCCACCGCCAATGCCGACATCGGTACCCACGCCCAGCGCCGCAGCAGCCTGCGTGCCGTCCGGCTGTCCCGTATAGGTGAAGGTCTTGCCGCCGTCCATGCTGAGCCAGGTATCGGTGCCGGCTGGCACACCCTGAATGGCGGCAACATAAAGATTGCCGACGTTATCGTGAACTACGCGCGGCTCAGCATCCTGCTCGAGGAACACCGGTCCTGCCGGCGAGGAGTTATAAGTGCCAGCAGGACGTGTGAGCACCAGGGGCTCGCTGAAGCCGAAATTTCCCGGGCGATAACGCGCCCACCCGACTGACATCGTGGGCTCGGCCGCAAGCGTGATCTGGCCCGTGTAGGCAGTATTTACCGCCGCCGAGGTTTCCACCGACACGCTGTAAACGCCAGACGGCAAGGCACCGCAATCGGCGTTTTCCCAATTCGTTAGACCCTGGGCCGAGGAGCACACCACATTGCCGCTCGCATCCATAATATAGACATCGAGATCGTTCAGGTTAGAACTCCAGTTAATGGCTACATGGACGGCGTAACTGGGATTGGCGGAGTAAAAGCTAGCTGGCACGGAAACCGTAAGAGCGTAGGTATCGCAGGTAAGGGTCGTGCACTCAGTGACAACGCCACCTGCGCCGTTGGTGCCGGTGAGAGGACCGCCACTCCAGTTGAGGGTTGATGTCCCTCCCGATTTTGGGGCGGACAGCGTGCCGCTGAAGGTTGCCGCCGATATGGGCACGGCGGCGATAGCGAGGGAGAAGATGCAGAAAAGAAAGATCTTGGGTGTTTTCATGGGTGCTCCTACGCGAAGTTGGGGCCGGGAGCCGCGTATGCTAGCAAGGCTAGTAGTACGGCTACTCGCGATGGATGCAGGGAACTCTTCGAATGGTTGTCTGTTATAGCGACCGTCGTGTTCTCTTATTTTGTCTATTGGAAAGAAGAGGTTTGAAGGTCAGTCACTGACAAGTGGACGGACCATTCCTCGCTCATTCCCAACCAGGGATTTTCAATAGCCTGCCTGCTGAGAAATTCGCGTACATCTTCTGCGTGCTTGAATTCTGTTCCGCCAAGTACTACCTTCTCGCCGGCGTAAAAATAGCAAAGATAGGGGAGGTAAGCGTCATGAAATTTCGTCTGCTCCGGGCCGCTTGCCTGGGGACATTGTTCCTTCTTTTGTGCTTGAGCGCTTGGGCTGCTCCGCCGACTGCGGCCAAGGGCGAGCCCATTATGATTGGTACCATTCAACCTCTGACCGGCCCCTATGCCGCGTTCGGAGTCAAGTTTTATCAGGCCTACAATCTGGCCGCGGACGAGATCAACGCTGCCGGCGGAATCAAGGGACGTCCCATCCAAATTGTTTTCGAAGACAGTCAGGACAAGCTCGACCTAGCACAAACGGCCGCCCGCAAGCTGGTGGAGAACCCCAAGATCGTAGCCTTGATGGGCGGGCGCCTGAGCGGCGCCGGCCTGGCGATCGCGCAGATCGCGGAACGTGAACATATCGCGTATCTGGTCGATCACCCCAGCGCCGACGTCATCACCAAAAGCGGCTTCAAATGGACTTGCCGCCTGAATCCGGCAAGTTCGTTTAACTCCGTTCCGCTGCAGAAGTTCATGAAGGAATATGCCAAGGACATCAAGACCGTGGCCGTGCTGTACGAGAACTCGGTCTACGGCAAGGGAGTTACAGAGCCGTTCAAAACCTGGCTTGGACAAAACGGATATCAGATCGTGGTCAGCGAACTATATCCTCCGCTGGCTCTCGATTATCGCGACCTGCTTAACAAGGTGAAGGCGCAGAATCCGGACCTGCTCTTTCTGGCTTCGAACATTCCGGACTCGGCATTGATCATTCGCCAATCCCATGAATTGGGGCTGGCTCCCAAGATGATCAGCGGCGCAGGCGCGGGGTTCAGCATCAACGAGTTCATCGAGCAGGCCGGAGACGCAGCCAACTCCGTCTACTCGACCGGCCCGTGGTCAGGCAATCCGAAAGATCCGAAGGTGCAGGAGTTCACGGAAAAGTTCTACAAGCGATTTGGCCACTATCCCAAGGAGCACGAAAGCGAGGGCTATTCCGCCGTCTACGTCATGGCGGATACGTTGCGGCGAGCCAAGTCATTCTCGCGCTCGGATATCCACGATGCCCTGCTCGCGACCAATATGCAGACCATCTTCGGTCCGGTGAAGTTTGAGGACTTTGATGGCTACACCAATCAGAACAACGGCCTGAAGAATGGGCAGGTGGTGTTGTCGCAGTGGCAAAACCGGCGGCTGTATAACGTTTGGCCGCCGGAGGTTTCCGAGGGCAAGCCCATGTATCCCGGATCCTACAAGTAAGGAGCGAATGAAACTCGTCGCGTACATCCAGGCCATGGTGAACGGACTGCTTGTCGGCAGTCTGTATTCCGTGATTGCCATCGGGCTGACCATCATCTTCGGCGTCATGCGCGTGATCAACATGGCCCACGGCGAGCTGATCATGCTCGGAATGTACGTTGCATTCTGGGGGTTCACGCTGCTTCACATGGGCCAGGTGGCGGCCTTGCTCGTGTCTCTGCCCCTTTTCCTTGTTCTCGGCGCCGGCATGTACGGCGGGGTGGTCAATCGCGTGGAACGCCGCGCGGGTGAGATGGGAACGCTGCTGGTGACGGCGGGCCTTTCCTACCTGATTGCCAACCTTGCCCAACTGCTCTGGAAAGCCGATTTCCGTTCCCTGCCCTCGTCGCTTACGGCGCGATCGCTGTTTGTGAGCGGCATCTCGCTCAACTATTCGCTACTGTGGGCGTTCGTGGCGGCGGGGATGCTCACCGCAGCGACTTACCTCTTTCTGATCTATACCGACGCCGGCCGCGCCATCCGCGCAACCGCGCAAGACCGCGAGGCTGCTCAACTGATGGGCGTGCAAATCCATCGCACCAACATGCTGGCTTTTGCCCTGGGCACAGCGCTGGCGGGTATGGCCGGCGTGCTGCTCACCCCGGTGTTTTATGTGTATCCGTATGTTGGGCGCGTGTTCTTAGTGAAGGCCTTTGTCGTGGTAGTGCTGGGAGGCATGGGCTCCGTGCTGGGAGCTTTGTTGGGAGGATTGCTGTTCGGCTTGGTGGAATCGATAGCAAGCCTGTTTATCTCCTCTGGCTACCGGGACGCCGTCGGCCTGGTGATCTTCCTGCTGGTGCTGCTGTTCAAGCCGAGCGGCCTCTTTGGTCGCTCACGGGTCTAGCGTTGCACAAGCTCGCACTGGCGGTCGTGGGCGTGGTTGCTCTCGCCGCGTTCCCGCTAGCGGTTCACAATCACTTTCTCCTGCACCTCTCCATCATGGTGCTGCTCTACGCCTTGCTGGGGATGAGTTGGAACCTGCTGGGCGGCTACACCGGGCAGATATCGTTTGGGCATGCCGCGTTCTTCGGCACCGGCGCTTACACTTCGACGATCCTGTTGCTGCGCTTTGGAATCTCGCCCTGGCTGGGCATGTTCGTGGGAGCGGTGCTGGCGGTGCTGCTCTCGCTTCCCTTGGGCTGGCTCACCTTCCGCCTTCGCGGGCCTTATTTTGCCCTTGCCACGCTGGCGTTCGCCGAGGTGGTGCGCGTGATCGTCTTCAACTGGGATTCGCTCACCGGCGGGGGCGACGGCCTGAACATCCTCACTGATCTCGGCGGCGTTGTGCGCTTTTACTACATCATCCTCGCGCTCACGGTGGTTGGAGTCGTGGTGCTGCGCAGCTTCATTCGTTCGCGCTGGGGATATTTCCTGAACGCGATCCGCGAAGATGAAGACGCAGCCGAAGCCCTGGGCGTTCCGGCCACGCGCATGAAGGTGATTGTGCTGGCGGTGAGCGCGTTCTTCGTGGCGCTGGGCGGAAGCTTCTTCGCCTCGTATCAGCTTTACATCAATCCGGACCTGGTCTATGAATCACAGATTTCCATCCAGATGATCGTGGTGACGATCGTCGGCGGCATCGGCACGCTGGAAGGGCCGATCGTGGGAGCGCTGGTACTGGTTCCGCTGTCAGAGTATTTCCGCGGCCTGTCGCCGGTGGCGAATCCGCTGATCTATGGCCTGTTTATCGTCATCTTCATGCTGTTCTTGCCGGAAGGGATCGTGACCCGCGTGCGCCGCTTGCTGGGCGGAGCAGCGGCCGTGCGGGAGGAGCGCAAGCAGGTGGGCGCAAGCGTTTGAACTCTAGAATTGTCATCCTAAGCGCCGACCGGGCAAGCGCAGCGAGCGAGAGCCAGCGAAGGACCTGCTTTGACGAAAAAACCAGAAGCAGGTCCTTCGGTCGCACATCCTTACGCTGCAGCGCTCGGTCGCGCTCCCTCAGGATGACAATATGTAATTAACATGTCTTTCTTGCAGATAACCGGACTCACTCGCCGCTTCGGCGGGCTGGTGGCCGTCAATCGGCTCGATTTCGCGGTTGAACCCGGCGAAGTGATCGGCCTTATTGGTCCCAACGGTGCGGGGAAGACGACCGTATTCAGCCTGCTGACCGGCTTCTTGCGACCCGATTCCGGCAGCATTGTCTTCGACGGCGCGCCGGTCACCAGCCTTGCGCCGCACAAAATCTGCCTGCGTGGCATGGTCCGTACTTTTCAGAATCTCAAACCGTTTCCGCGGCTGACCATCCGCGACAACGTGATGGTGGGAGCGCTGGCGCGCACGGCGGACCGCAAGCTGGCGGCGAGCTATGCTTCCGAAGCGCTCGAACTGATGGGCCTCGCCGACATGGCCGGCCGCATGCCCAACGAGCTGCCCATCGGGCATTTGAAGCTGCTGGAGATGGCCAAGGCGCTGGCTACGCGTCCTCGCTTGCTGCTGCTTGACGAACCTTACGCCGGCCTCACGCCTGCCGAGGGCGCGCACTTCGGCGAGCTGCTGGCGCGGATTCGCGCCGGCGGCGTAACCATCTGTCTGATCGAGCACGTGATGCGCTACGTCATGGCGATTTGCAAGCGCATCGTGGTGCTGCACCACGGGGTGAAGATCGCCGAGGGCGAACCCGCGGCCGTGGCCAGCGATCCCGCGGTCATCAAGGCGTACCTGGGGAAAGCCTATGCTGGAAGTTAGGAACATGGACGTCCACTACGGCCGCATCCAGGCCCTGTGGGAAGTGAGCTTCACCATCTCCAAGGGAGAGATCGTGGTGCTGCTGGGTTCGAATGGCGCGGGCAAAACCACCACGCTCAAGGCGCTTTCCGGCTTGCTCCCGGTCAGCGGCGGCCAGGTTATCTTCAGCGGACGTGACATCCGTTTTCTTCCGCCCTATGAGCGCGTGGGGATGGGATTAGGCCAGGTTCCCGAAGGACGCCACATATTCCCGCTGATGACCGTGGAGGAGAACCTGCTGATGGGCGGTTTCCATCCCGCGCACCGCGGCGGTCGCCGCGCCGCAATCGAACGCGTGCTGGAGATGTTTCCGATTCTTCGCGAACGGCAGCGGCAACTTGGCGGCACGCTCTCCGGCGGTGAGCAGCAGATGCTGGCCATCGCACGCGCTCTGACCGGCAACCCGCAACTGCTGATGCTCGATGAGCCCTCGCTCGGCCTCGCGCCCTCGGTGGTGACGGACATTTTTTCTTCGATCCAGCAGATCAACGCCGCCGGCACAACTGTGCTCATGGTGGAGCAAAACACGCAGGAAGCCTTTCGCATCGCCCATCGCGGATATGTGCTGGAGAACGGCCGCGTGGTGCTCGAAGATACCGCCAGCCGTCTGCTGGCCAATCCGGAAGTGCAACGCGCCTATCTGGGCATCTAGACAGCCTGCTGTTCCACCATCGACAATGGTGCTCAAGCCGCGGTGAGCCATGGATCAGAACGTCCTGAATGCAGCTTCTATCGCCCGATCTCACGAGACCGAGTCGGCTGTGAACCTCGCCCGCATTCAGGCTGCGCGCGAGCGCATCGGCAACGCCGTCGCGGTGTCTCCGTGCGCGCACTCGCATGCCCTCTCGCGCCTGGCGGGAAGTCCAGTCTTCCTGAAGCTGGAAAATCTGCAGCGCACGGGAGCCTTCAAAGAGCGCGGTGCCCTGAACAAACTGCTGTGCCTCGCTCCGGACGAGCGCGCACGCGGGCTGGTGACCGCGTCCGCAGGAAACCATGCGCAGGCGGTGGCTTATCACGCCTCGCGCCTCGGGCTGCGGGCCGAAATCTGGATGCCGCTCACCACGCCGCTGGTCAAAGTGTCGGCCACGCAAAGCCACGGCGCCGAGGTCGTGCTGCATGGGACCAGCTTCGACGAGACTTATGAGGCATCGCTCGAGCACTGCCGCAAGCGCGGTGCGACTTTCATTCATCCTTTCGACGACGAGGATGTGATCGCCGGCCAGGGAACGATTGCGCTCGAACTACTCGAGCAGGTTCCAGCGCTCGAAGTCGTGCTCGCTCCGGTTGGCGGCGGCGGACTCATCTCCGGCATGGCCGTGGCCCTGAAGGCCCTTAAGCCGACGATCCGCGTGGTCGGCGTTCAGTCGGCGCTCATTCCGTCGATGGTGCTTGCGGCGAGCGAGGGACATCCCGTCACCCTGCCGGCGGTCTCCACCGTCGCCGATGGCATTGCGGTGCGCTCCGCGGGCGAGAAAACCTTGCCGCTAGTGAAGAAGTACGTCGACGACCTGATCGTCGCCGACGAGGAGGAGATCGCGGCGGCCATCTTATTTCTTCTCGAGCGCGAGAAGATGCTTTCTGAAGGGGCGGGCGCCTGCGGCGTGGCCGCTCTGCTCAGCGGCAAGATTTCTCTGTCAGAAAAGACCGCGGCTGTCGTGATCTCGGGCGGCAATCTCGACGTAACGCTGCTCTCCCGCATCATCGAGCGCGGCCTCGCCAAAGACGGACGCCTGGTTCGGCTCCGCATTCCGCTTCCCGACCACCCCGGCGCACTGCACCGCCTGACCGAGGTGATTGCCGAGCAGCGCATCAACATCGTGGAAACCGACTACCACCGCACCTTCTATGGCGCGCGGCTGGGCCACACGGTCATCGACCTCACCATGGAAGCCCGCGACCAGAAGCACGCCAACGAGCTCAGCGCCGCCCTCACCGCCGCGGGATACAACTTCGAACGGATCACCTGAGAGTCAGCGCCGTATAATCCGCGCCGGGGGACTGCCATGGAGTCCACTCGACTCACCCGGCGGAAATTGCTCGGCACGCTACTGAAGGCTTCGGCCGTAGGTGCGATCTCTTCTTCGTTCGCGTCCGCGCAGACGGCGAAGCCTGCTTCCACGCTGCTCGATGATCTGGTCGCCGCCAACCACATTCTGGCGCAGCAGGGAATCCTCGACGGCTATGGACACGTCAGCGTTCGCTCTGACGGCGCTCGCGGCCGCTATCTGCTCTCGCGCTCGCAGGCGCCTGCGCTGGTCACAGCCGGCGATATTCAGCAGTACGATCTCGACAGCAACCCGGTCGACCCAGCGGCGCGGCCGTCGTTCATCGAGCGCTTCATCCACGGGGAAATCTACCGTGCGCGTTCGGACGTGCAGGCCGTCGTGCATAGTCACACGCCCTCGCTCATTCCCTTCGGAGTGACCGGCACTCCGCTTCGCCCGCTCTATCACATGACAGCTTTTGTCGGGGAAGGTGTGCCGGTATTCGAGATTCGCAAAGCACGCGGCAGTGACGGCAAGATGCTCATGTTGGTGCACAACTCCGCTCTGGGACGGGCACTGGCGGATACTTTGGGCGCCAAGCCGGCCGCCCTCATGCGCGGGCACGGCGCCGTAATTGTCGGGTCATCGCTGCCGCACGTGGTCGGCCGCAGCGTATATCTGGCGATCAATGCCACCCTTCAGGCGCAAGCCGTGGCCCTCGGCGGAAGCGTCAACTATCTCGATCCGGCAGAAGCTCGGGAAGAGATCCCAGACAATTATCAGCGGGCGTGGGAGCTATGGAAGCGGCAGGTTCAGGAGGCGGGATGCGGGAAGCAGGAAGCAGGTGGTAAGTAAGGGTGCCTTTCGTGTTTCCTGCATCCTGCCCCCTGCCTCCCGCTTCCTGTTCCGTGCCCTGCTACACTGCGCTCGTGGGCACCAGCGACCAGCTCGGACTGACCTTCACCATAGCCGCCGCGCGCCGGGTGTGGCGCGTCGCCGACTTGGTCAGCGCAGCCCGCACCGCACTCGAGCGCGAATACACCGACGTGTGGGTCGAGGGCGAGATTTCGAACTTCCGCCCCGCCGATTCCGGCCACCTGTATTTCACGCTCAAGGACGGCGACAGCCAGCTCCGCATCGTGATGTTCCGGTCGTCGGCGCGCCTTTTGCGCTTCAAGCCCGCTGACGGCCTGGCCGTAATCGCGCGCGGGCGCGTGACCATCTACGAGGCGCGCGGTGAGCTGCAACTCTCCGCCGAGTATCTGGAACCCAAGGGCGCGGGCGCGCTGCAGATCGCCTTCGAGCAGCTCAAGGCGAAACTCGCTGCTGAAGGGCTCTTCGAAGCCTCGCGCAAGAGGCCGCTGCCGTTGCTGCCGCGCTGCATTGGTATTGTGACCTCCCCGCGCGGCGCCGCCATTCAGGACATGCTCAACATCCTGCGGCGCCGGCATGCCAGTGTTCCCGTCCTTATCTACCCCACGCAGGTGCAAGGCGAAGCCGCCGCCAGTGAAGTGCGTGCTGGCTTGCAATATTTCAACCGCGCGCGGAGCGTCGATGTGATCATCGTGGCCCGCGGCGGAGGCTCAATCGAAGACCTGGCGACCTTTAATGACGAAAGCATTGCCCGCACAATTGCTTCCTCGACGCTTCCGGTGATTTCGGCAGTTGGCCACGAAACCGATTTTACTATTGCTGATTTTGTCGCCGACCTGCGCGCGCCCACACCTTCCGCCGCTGCCGAGATGGTGATCGAGTCGCGGCATCAGCTCGAAGAGCGAATCGCCGGCCTGCATCAACGGCTGGCGCGAGGCGCTCGCTACCGGCTGCTCATGGCCCGCCAGGTACTTACCGAGTGGGCGCAGCACACCGCCTTTGCGCGCATCCACGACACGCTTGCCCGGCGCCAACAACGCGTGGATGACGTGGTCTATCGCCTAGTAAGGGCCGAGCACAGTCTGCTGCGCGCGCATCGCAGCCGGCTGGACGTCGCCGGCGCGCGCATCCGGCACTTCGACGTCCGACGCCAACTTGCTGCCATGCGGCGCGACCTAGACTCCCATACCGCCGCGCTGGCCGCGGCCACTCGACGCTACCTGCTCATCCGCCGTGGTCGCTGGGAGCGCACGGGCGCGCGGTTAGAAGAAATGTCGCCGCTCAAGATCCTCGATCGCGGCTACGCGCTAGTGTTTGATTCCGCCGGCAAACTGATCAAGGATGCAGCGCAAGTGGGCGTCGGCGAAGACGTGACTGCGCGCCTCGCCCGCGGAACCATCGTTTCCACGGTCAAGAAAAGTCAGTAGGTCGGCGGCGAATCAAATCGCAAAGCTGGGCTACAATGGATTTGACCGGCGTCGGGACTCTGTAGAAGGTCTCAAGAGAAGATTCAGTGCTGCGCAATCTCACCCATCTCTGGGAACTAGGGCCACGAGTGTCAGCACTCGCCATCCTCGACATCATCATTGTGGCCGTCATCATTTACCAGTTCCTCGTGCTGGTGAAAGGCACCCGCGCCTACCAGATGCTGGTGGGCGTCTTCGTGCTGGTGGTTGCCTTCTACCTGGCGCGGCTGGGCGATCTGCGGACGGTTAACTGGCTGGTCAGCACGCTGCTGCCGTATGCGATCTTCGCTCTCATCGTGGTGTTCGCAGCCGAGATTCGACAGGCGCTAGCCAAAGTGGGACGCAAGGTGACCTTCGCGGGTTCGTCGCACCAGGCGCGGGAATCGTCGTATGACGATATTGTGCTGGCGGCCAACCTTTTCTCGCAGGAGCAGACCGGCGCGCTGATGGTGATCGAGCGCGAGATCGGCCTGCGCACCTACATCGAGAGCGGAGTGCCGCTCGACGCGCGGCTTTCGTATCACCTTCTCGCCACCATCTTCCGCCCTAGCGCGCCCCTGCACGATGGCGCCGCAATCATACAAAAAGACCGTGTGGCTGCCGCAGCCTGCTTCCTGCCGCTCTCGATGAATCCGCTCATCTCGACACAACTTGGCACGCGCCATCGCGCCGGCATCGGCATCACAGAGGAAACCGATGCCGTGGCAGTGGTTGTCTCGGAGGAAACAGGGGCCATCAGCCTGGCGGTGGCCGGGCAGATTGAGCGTGATCTGACGGCCGATCAGCTACGCGACCGCCTGAGCGATCTGGTACATCGCTATCTGCCGCCTGCGGCCCTGCCGACGCCGATTGGTGACACGGCGGAGAATGGCGGGGACAACGGCTTCGAACGCCAGGGAATGGACGTCGGTCGGGAGCGCCGCTCATGAAGGAGCTCTTGCAGCGTTGGGTGCTGCAGAACCTGCTGTTGAAGATCATCGCGCTGGTCGCCGCCGTGATGCTGTGGTCCGCTGTAGCCCGTGAGCCAATGGTGGAGACGGCGTACAGCGTGCCCATCGAATTCCACAAGATGCCGCCTCACCTGGAAATCACCACAACCGGCATTCCCCTGGCCCAAGTCAGGCTGCGCGGACCTGAGCGCCGCATCCGCCAGCTCACCACCAGTGACGTGCATCCCGTCATTAACCTGGATGGCTCGAGCATCGGCGAACATACGTACGATTTGACCGCATCCCAGGTGCACGTGCCCTACAGTATCGAAGTAGTGCAGGTAACGCCCTCGGAGATTCGGATTGGGTTTGACCGTAGCCTGGTGCGCCAGATCGAGATTCGCCCCCGCATCAGCGGGCGGTTCCAGCAAGGCATGGGCATACTGCGCGTGACGGCCGACCCGTCGACGATTACCGTCATCGGGCCGGAAACGCGCGTCCGGGCAGCCGATGTTGCGACCACCGACCCAATCGACGTCAGCGGCATACATGGCAGCGCCAGCGTTATCACCAATGCGTACGTCCCAGACCCGCTGGTGCGCGAGCTCCGGCCGGAGGAGATTCATGTAACCGTGATCACCGGTCCGCTCGAGGGCCACCCAGCCGCGCAAAGTCACAAGTGATCTGTAATAAACTGCTGCACCGTAAGAAGACTCGCTCTTGGGCGTTTGGCTCCTGGCCAGAAGAAGCTAAGGGCCAGGAATTACCGGCTTCTTATTAATTGAATCCATGACATCGGAACGAAAGCTGTTCGGGACAGACGGCATACGCGGCGTCGCAGGCGCATTTCCCCTCGACCCTGAAACCACCTTCGCTATTGGACGCGCGCTCGCGCGGCACCTGGCGCGCACCGCGGTCCGCCGCCGCGTAGTGATCGGGCAGGACACGCGCGAGTCCAGCCTTTCAATCGCCGATTCGGTATCGGCCGGCCTCACGGAAGAAGGCGTCGAAGTGGAGAGCGCCGGAGTAATCACCACGCCCGGAATTGCCCACTTGGCGCGCTGCCGCAAGCTCGATGCGGGAGTTGTCATCTCGGCCTCGCACAATCCCTGGACCGACAATGGCATCAAGGTTTTCGGCCCGGATGGCTACAAGCTGCCGGACGCGATCGAGATCGAGATCGAGCACGAGATTTTCGCTGACATTGAAAAGGGAACGGACCGGAAAACGCCGGTGCGCTCCGGGGTTTCAAGCTTGCCAGGCAAGCGCGAGCTGCAGCTGGATTACGTCGAACACTTGCTCGAGAAGGTCAACGCCGCTCCCGCCGGACTTGAGCTCGTGGTGGATTGCGCCCACGGCGCTGCCTGTGTGGTTGCGCCCGAGGTATTCGCCCGCTGGGGAAGCAGCCTCGGCATCGAGTTCATCAACCGCGACCCTAACGGTCAAAACATCAACGACCATTGCGGCGCGCTCTACCCGGAAACCGTGGCGCGAGCGGTGATTGAGCGCAACGCGGACCTCGGCATTACCTTCGATGGCGACGCCGACCGCGCCTTGTTCGCCGACGCCAATGGGAAGGTCGTCAACGGCGACGCAGTTCTGCTGCTGGCGGCGCGTGCGATGCAAGCTGCCGGCCGCTTGCCGAACGATCTCGTGGTCGCGACAACAATGTCCAACATGGGCCTGGAGGCAGCGCTCAAGCGCTCGGGTATCCGCATGTCGCGCGCCAACGTGGGCGACAAATATGTTCTCGAGGAGATGCAGAAGAGCGGCGCCACGCTGGGCGGGGAGCAATCCGGCCATATCATCTTTTTGAACGATGCCACCACTGGCGACGGCGTGCTCACGGCCTTGCAAGTGGTGTCCATGGTCGGCCGGAGCGGAAAGAGCCTGGCCGAGCTGGTATCAGATTTGAAAGTCTTTCCCCAGGTCATCAAGAACGTGCGCGTGCGCGAGAAGAAGCCGCTGATGGATATTCCCGAGGTCGCGCGCACTATTCGCGAGGCCGAGCAAGCTTTGGACGGCAACGGCCGTGTGGTAGTGCGCTACTCGGGAACCGAAGCCCTGGCGCGAGTGATGATCGAGGCCGAATCCGAGCAGCAGATGCATCGGTCGGCGGATTCGATTGTGGTGGCCATCCAGCAGGCGCTGGGGCTGTAGGTTCGCCGCAGATTCACGCGGACTTTGCCTCTGTTGTTTTGAATCCGTGCAGATCCGCGCCGAAAATGTCCCGATGATTGAGATTACGCCCGACGACCGCCTGTTCATCCTCACCGGCGCCGGCATCAGCGCCGAGAGCGGGCTGCCGACCTTCCGCGGGATGAACGGCCTGTGGCGAACGTATCGCGTGGAGGAGGTCGCGTCACCAATAGCCTGGGCGCGCGATCCGCGGCTCGTCTGGGAATTCTACTCGGAGCGTCGCCGTCGGCATCGCACCGTCGCACCCAACCCCGGACACTATGCTCTTGCACAACTTGAGGTCCAGCTCGGTGATCGGTTTTTCCTCTGCACACAGAATGTGGATCGCCTGCACGAGATGGCAGGTTCGCAGCGCGTGATTCATATGCACGGCAAGATTTTCCAGAGTCGCTGCGAGCGTGATTGCGGCCGTCCTCCGTTCGATGACGACTGGACTATCGAGGAGGGCGCAGCAATCCCGCGCTGCGAGTGCGGCGGAAGCATACGCCCTCACATCTGCTGGTTCGGCGAGACGCCCTTCGAGATGGACCGCATCGGCAGAGCTCTGGAGAACTGCACCATCCTCGTGGCCATCGGCACGTCTGGAGTGGTGGAACCGGCAGCCAGCTTTGTGCGCTACGCGCGAGCGCGCGGCGAAGAAGTCCGCGCCTACTACATCGGTCCGGAGGAGCCGGCCAATCGCGCGTTTTTCGATGAAGTCTTCCTCGGGCCCTCGGGCGAGATTCTGCCGCAACTATTCAGCACAAGAAAATTGGCCACAGATTCCCGCGGGTGAACGCGGATTCTATCCGTGAAAATCCGTGGTGTCCCTATTCCAAGTCGCACCAGTTCGGTCCCACACCGATCTCAACCAACAACGGCACTCTCAGCGGATGGACCTCTTCCATTTCCTTGCGGACCAGTGCGCGCAAGTCTTCGGCTTCTTCCTGCGGGGCCTCGAAGACCAGTTCGTCGTGCACCTGAAGGGTCATGCGCGATCGCATCTTGCGCCGCACGAGCTCCTTGTCGATGCGGATCATGGCAATCTTGATGAGATCGGCCGCCGTGCCCTGCAGCGGAGTGTTTACCGCAGTACGCTCGGCAAAGCCGCGCGCGGCGAAGTTCTTGGAGTTAATGTCGGCGATCGGGCGCACGCGCCCGAACAGCGTGCTGACTCTTTGGTCGCGCTTGCACTCGGCAATGGTGCGGTCGATGAGCGCGCGCACGCCCTTGTAGGTTGCGAAGTAGCCCTCAATGAACCTTTTCGCGTCGCTGGTCTCGATGCCGAGCTGCTGCGAGAGCCCGAAGGCCGAAAGCCCGTAAACGATCCCGAAGTTCACCGCCTTGGCGCGGCGGCGTTGTTCGGCGTCGATCATCAGCGGTGGCACGCCGAAGACGCGCGAAGCGGTGAGCGCGTGGATGTCATCACCGCGATGGAA
>Ga0335076_10004376_pt1 | contig 14281 bp, 13 predicted proteins | sample Lox_Sample_25_FD_206717 | JGI IMG/M metagenome (GOLD analysis project Ga0335076, IMG submission 206717) | Soil microbial communities from Loxahatchee National Wildlife Refuge, Florida, United States - Lox_Sample_2.5 | ecosystem: Environmental > Terrestrial > Soil > Wetlands | place: USA... | reverse complement strand
CGGGCACCGCAGACCTCATCCGCGAGGCGCCGACGGTGGTGCGGGCGCGGTGAGTACGGGGCTGCTCGAGCCGCCGGCGGCCCGCCAGGGTCCTGGACCCCTGGCCGAGCCGCTGATCGAGGCGATTGACCTCGCGATCACGCGGCTGGTGGCGAAAATGCTGCCCGGCGATCGCCGTGCCGCCGGCGTCGGCGTCGGGCTCGAGCTCGCACAGCTCCGTCCTTACGAGGTCGGGGACGACGTGCGCCACATCGACGCGGCGGCTACGGCTCGCACCGGCCAGCCCCATGTCCGCCTGCACGTGCCCGAGCGGGCGCTCACCACATGGATCGTGCTCGACGTCTCGCCGTCGATGGCGTTTGGGACCACGCGCCGTCTGAAAGCCGACGTCGCCGAGGGCGTGGCGCTCGTATTCGGCCGCCTCGGCGTGCGCCGTGCGGGCAGCATTGGGCTCGTCGCATTCGGCGCCTCCGCGCCACGAGTGCTCCCGCCGCGCGGGTCCAAGCCCGGGCTCGTCGCGCTCCGGCGCGTGCTCGCCGAGGGCGTCGCTCCCGACGGCCAGCACCATGCCGATGCCCTCGCCGATGCCCTCACGCGGGTCGGGCGGATGGCGCGCCAGCCGGGACTCGTCGTCGTCATCGGCGACTTCCGCGATCAGCACGCCTGGGAACGTCCGATGGCATCGCTGCGGGTGAGGCATTCGGTGCTCGCGATCGAGATCGTCGATCCGCGCGAGTCGGAGCTCCCCGCGGTCGGACACCTGGCGCTGGTCGACCCCGAGAGCGGGGCCCGGATTCACGTCGACACCTCCAACCGCCGGGTTCGTGAGCGGTTCGCCGAGCTCGAGCGCGAGCGCCGGCAGACGCTTGCCCGCGAGATGCGCCGCCTGCGAATCGACCACGCCACGCTGGCGACCGACCAGGATTGGCTGCCGGCGCTCGGGCGCCACCTGCGATGAGCTTCGCCTCGCCCCTGTGGTTGGCGGCACTCGCGCTGATCCCGATCGCGATCCTGGCGGCGATCGCAGCCCGCCGGCGGGCCCGGCGCTTTGCCGTCCGGTTCCCGGCGGTGTCAACGCTCCAGCTCGCGGCCGCCACGTCGGGCGCCTCGTGGCGGCGTCACCTGCCGGCAGCCCTTGCGCTGGCGGCGATCGCAGCGCTCGGGCTGGCCCTCGCCCGGCCGCACCTCAGCTACAGCGCCCCGGTCGACCGAGCGTCGGTGATGCTCGTGACTGACCACTCCGGCTCGATGGCCGCAACCGACGTCCAGCCGACGCGGCTGGCCGCCGCCGAGCGCGCCGCCAACACCTTCATCGATCAGCTGCCCTCGAACGTGCTGGTCGGTGCGATCGCCTTCTCCAGCTCGCCCGACGCGGCCCAGGCTCCGGTGTCCAATCACGCTGCCGCGCGCGCGGTGATCAACGCGCAGACCGCGAACGGATCGACCGCGACCGGCGACGCCCTGCAACTCGCCCTACAGCTCCTGCGCGGGGCGGACAAGAAACACCCGCCGTCGGCGATCGTGCTCCTCTCAGACGGCGCCGCCAACGCCGGCGTCGACGTCACGACCGTCGCACGCCAGGCGGCGCAGGAAAAGATCCCGATCGACACGGTCGCGCTGGGCACGCCGAACGGCGTGCTCCCGAGTCCCGACCCGTTCCAGGCGCCGGTGGCGGTCCCCCCCGACCCGCAGCTCATGCAGGAGATCGCGCAGCTGTCGGGCGGGCGCTCCTTCAACGCACAGAGCGCGGACGAGCTCAGCTCGATCTACAAGGGACTCGGCCATCAGCTCGGTAGCGTCACGCGCAAGCGCGACGTCACCGCGGCGTTCGCGATCGGCGGTCTCGCGTTCCTGCTGATCGGAGCAGCGGGTTCGATCCGCTGGTCCGGACGCCTCCCCTGATCGCGCCGCACTCCGATCGACGCCCGCGGACGAGCCGTTCGCCAGGGCTGGCAAGATCCCGGTCATGGACGTGATCGAGGCTCCGTTCCGCTCGGCGGTCGACCGCCGCTCGGCTTCGGATCGCGCTCACGTCGGGGACATCGTCGGCGCAATGGGAACGGTCGCGAGTCACGACGTCGGCCCGCGCCGGTCGCTGCGCCGGCGCCTTGTGACGCTCGCGGCAGTGATGGGACCTGGCCTGATCGTGATGGCGGCAGACAACGATGCCGGGAGCCTTTCGGTCTACGCCCAGGCGGGCCAGAACCACGGCCTGGGGTTCGTGTGGATCCTCGTACTGCTCGCACCGGCGCTGATCGTCAACCAGGAGATGGCAGTCCGGTTGGGCGCCGTCACCGGCGCCGGTCACGCCCGGTTGATCGTGGAGCGCTTCGGCAGGACCTGGGGCGCGTTTGCGCTCGGCGACCTGCTGATCGTGAACCTGCTGATGATCGTCACCGAGTTCATCGGAGTGACGCTCGCTCTCGGGTATTTCGGGGTCAGCCGGTACGTCGCCGTGCCGATCGCCGCCGCCGCATTGATGGCGGTCACCTCCACGGGCAGCTTCCGGCGTTGGGAGCGGGCGATGTACGTACTGATCGCGACCAATGTCCTGATGGTGCCGCTCGTGCTGCTCGCGCGCTCGCACGTCGGTGCGGGCGCCGGCGCGGGGCTCGTGCCGAGCGTCCCCGGTGACGCCGGATCGTTGCTGCTCGTGCTCGCGTTGGTTGGTGCGACCGTCGCTCCCTGGCAGCTGTTCTTTCAGCAGTCCAACGTCGTCGATAAGCGCATCACCGCACGGTGGCTTCGCTACGAGCGAGTCGACACCGTGATCGGCGCCGTGATAGTGATCGCCGGAGGGTGCGCGGTGATGTTCGCCGCCGCTTCGCTGCATGGATCGGGCGCCGGATTCAAGGATGCAGGTGCCGTCGCCGCAGGGCTGGGAGCGGGGAGCGGTCAGGTCGCGGGCGCATTGTTTGCGGTGGTGCTGTTCAACGCGTCGATCCTGGGCGCGGCCGCCGTCACGCTCGCGAGCTCGTATGCGATCGGGGACTACGCCGGTCTGAAGCACTCGCTGCACCGGAAGTGGCGAGACGCGCCGGTGTTCTACGGCTCGTATGTGGCCGCCGTGTCGCTGGGTGCCGCGGTCGTCCTCGTCCCCGGAGCGCGGCTCGGGATCGTCACGACCTCCGTACAGGCGCTGGCGGGAGTTCTCCTTCCGAGTGCTGTGGTGTTCCTGCTGCTCCTCTGCAACGACCGCGAGGTGCTTGGCCCGTGGACCAACCCGAGGTGGCTGAACATGCTCGGGGTGTCGGTCGTCACCGTGCTGATCGTGCTCTCGGGCACTCTGACCGTCACCACGGTGTTCCCGCACGCCGATCCGGCACTGGTCGCCTCGGTCATCGCGGCGCTGGGCGCCGTCGCGCTCGCGCTGTGGGCGTATGCGATGTGGGGCGCGCGCCACGAGTCGATCCCCGACGCGGACACTCCGTGGCAACGGGCGACGTGGACGATGCCCTGGTCCGAGCGAATTGGTCCGCCGGGGGCGACGCGGGTGCGTGCGGTCGGTCTCGTTGTTCTGCGTGCCTACCTGTTGGGCGCGGCGGCGCTGGTGGTCGTGAAGGCGATCCAGCTAGCCGTCGGCGGCTGACTTCGACCCTCCGCTCGCCGCCTGCCGCCCCGGGTAAGCGTGCGAGCGCCGTCTCCCGGATCCAAGCTGCGTGGCATGCCGCTCGGCCTCGTCGAGCAGCGAGGCGACGTGCTCGTCGTACAGCGCGTACACGCGCTCGCGTCCCCGTCGTTCCGCTACCACGAGGCGGTGGTCGCGCAGCAGCCGCAGCTGATGTGACACCGCCGGCTGAGCCATGCCCGTCGCGGCGATCAGCTCGCCGACGGTATGCGGCCGCTCACGGAGCGAGCCGAGGATCCGAACCCGGCTCGGGGTCGCGAGCGCGAACATGGTGTCGGCGATGCGCTCGGCGAGTTCCTCGGTCACGGGGCACCGCGCAGCCTACCGCCGGCCGCCGTCGTGACGCCTCGATCTCCCCGGTGAGCACGCCCCGGCGCGAGGACCAGATCCCACCGGCGAGACCGCCCCGAACGCGGGGCGAACGAGTGCCGCCACCCAAGCATGTACATTTGTGCATGCTATCGCTGAAGCCGTCCCCCACGACCTCGGCGGCCGACGGGCGTGAGCGCGACAGCCGCACCTCCGCGCGCGCCGTCCGGGTCCGACCCTCCGGCGAGCCAGACTCCGCCTCCCGAGCCACCGCCGAGCTTCCGGCGCCGGCCGAGGATCTGGCGCCTCCTGCTCGGCTGCGTGCTGGTCGTCGCGCTCAGCGCCGGGGCGACGGTCGTGCTGATCAAGGGCGAGATCCGAACGCTCGCCAAGGACCTCCGCTTCCATAAAGCGGTCAAGCTGTCGAGCGGTGTGCTGGCGCCGGCCGGCTTCGGTGATCCGCAGACGATCCTGCTCGTCGGCAACGACCAGCGCAATCACACCACGACGACGCCGGTGCTCCCGCACTCCAACGAGATGCTGCTCGTGCGGATCGACCCGAACAAGCCGTGGATCTCGATGATGTCGATTCCGCGTGAGCTGATGGTCCCGATCCAGACTCCCGGCGGCACGGTGACGACTCGCCTGAACGCGGCGCTCGAGTACGGCGGCATCTCATTGCTCGTCTCGACGATCAAGCAGCTAACCGGACTCTCGATCAACCACGTCGTGGTCATCGACTTCAACCAGTTCAAGACGGCCGTCGATGACATCGGCTGCGTTTACTCGACCGTCGACCGCCGGTATTACCACGTGAACACTCCCTACAGCCAGCAGTACCAGGAGATCAACCTCCAGCCCGGATACCAGAAGCTGTGCGGCACTGACGCCCTCCAGTTCGTCTCCTACCGTCACGGCGACACGTCACTGGTACGTGACGCCCGAGACCAGGACTTCCTGCTCGACGTCAAGAAGGAGTACGGACCGACGCTGCTCGACAATATCCACAAGTTCGAGCGGATCTTCGGGGAGACGGTCGAGGTCGACCGCGGGCTGCAGTCGGAGAGCGGCGTCGAGAACCTGCTGGGGACGCTGATATCGGCCGAGAGCCTCCGCGTCCGCCAGGTTCAGTTCCAGGTCAACCTCGAGCCGACCGGCTCAAACCCATGCTCGTGCGATACGGCGACACCGCAGCAAATCGCGGCGAGCGTGCACTCGTTCCTCAACGGCAGCGACAACGTTCCCGCGCAGTCGACCGCCGCCGCGGCGCACGCGGTCAACCGAAGGGGCGGGCGGGCCGGGCTTCCGCTTATCCCGAGTCTGGCGGCCGGCCTTCAGCAGGCACAGTCGAGCGCCCGAGCGCTGCCGTTCCCGCTGGAGTACCCGCGCGTGCAGGACGCCGGCGGCAGCGGAACGCCCGTGATACTGCGCGACTACCTGATCCACGCGTCCGACCGGACCGCTTACCCGGCTTACGTCGCCGTGTTCTCTGCCGGCCTGCTCGGTCAGTACTACGACGTGCAGGGGATGACGTGGCTGGGGGCGCCGATGTTCGCCGACCCCGACCAGACAGTGAGAGTGGCGGGCCGAACCTATTCACTGTTCTACTCGGGCCAGCACCTGTCTGTCGTGGCCTGGTATGCCCACGGGGGCGTGTACTGGGTGCACAACTCGCTGACGGACGCGGTCGGCAATGGAGAGTTGTTGGCGATCGCAGAGCAAACCAGACCGATTGGCGTCGCCGGCACCCCCGGCCACCCGATCGCGGGTACCGCCCACCTGCGGCGTGCCGACCTCAGGGCCGTCGTCGTCCCAACGCGGATCGGACCCGCGGCGAAGGTCAGCCCGGTCGACACGATCGGGTCCATCGGAGCGCTGGTGGCGCTTGTGGTCGCGCCGATCCTGTGCGTGATCCTGTTCCGGCGCCGGCGCCGGCTGACCGCACTGCGCGCCGATCTGGATGCGTTGATATCGGTCGAGTCCCAGCTACGGGCAGGTCTTCCGCCAGAGCCGCTTCGGGCTGGGCCCGGCGCCCCGTAGCGACAGACTCGGCCACTCACCTGGCTTTATGAGCCCCCCGCGCGCTCATTCGAGCCGGTAGCCGATACCGGGTTCGGTATGGATCGGCGGAAACCCCCCGGCCGACGCAAGCTTGCGGCGGAGATTCGATATGTGGAAGCACAAGGTCGTGTGGCACGGTTGGTGTGCCGCCCGTCCAGCCCGCCGAGGGGTTGCTCAAGGCGGGTACGGCCATGCCCGATGCGATCGTGCTCGACTTGGGCTTGCCGATCGTCGACGGGATGGAGGTGTGCAGGCGCCTGCGACGCGGCGGCAATCGGACTCCGATTCTGATGCTGACCGCGCGCGACGCGGTGGACGATCGCCGGGCCCCGGCGATGCGGTTTCAGCTGGACATCGAGCCCGCGGTGATCGCGTGTTCGACCGCTTCTATCGGTCCGAGAGCGCTCGCCGTCTTCCCGGATCAGGACTGGGCCTGGCCATCGTCAAACAGGCCGCGGAGGCGCGAGGCGGATTCGCCACGGCCGCCAACGCCCCCGACGGTGGCGCAGTGCTACGCATCTCCTTCGGACCTCCTATCGATGCCGGACAACCGGACACGGACATCCGGGAACCGGCCCTCTCGCAGCCCTCAGCGGGGCGTTAGCCGTGCGATCTGAGGTTCACCGGTGGCAGGGCTTCGACCTCTTCCATGGTGAGGTCTACCCGTAGCTCGCCGGCCGCGCGATTGGCGACTCCGATCGGGATCGCGACCTGCTTGCGCCCCCACACGTGGCCTTCCTGAAGGATCACGTGCGTGACGTGATTGTCGGCAGGGTCGATCACCAGACCCTGTACCTCCCCTACCCACCCATCTCGCGCGTGCACCGGGTCGCCACGGCGTATCTCGACGTCGCCGAGCGGCACGCGGTCGTTGAACATCGGGTTGTGATGATGGCCGAGCGGCAGACCCAAGCCGAAATACGGCCACGCGGAGGCGTGCGCGCCGTACCCCTGGGGAGTCTCGTTGGGCGGAAGAAACTGGACCTCCGCGGCCTCATCAAGCTGCTCGAACCGCTCCTTCGTGCAGTTGAGCTGAATCAGCTCCTCCTCGACGCGTCCGACCAGCGCAACCGGCACCAGCCGCGCGAGCTCCTCATGGTGCCCGGGCTCGACGACCAGATGGGTGAGAACATCGGCAACCGGATCGAAGATCACTCGGCTCAGTTGCCCGCATCGCCCGTCGGTGGCGTCGACGTGGGCGCCAATGTTGAATCTTTCCTCTTCGCCGCTCGAGCTCATCCCCTGGGCCTCGGATTTCGATTTGGGTGTGCAATCGGAATCCTACGGCCAGCAAGTAGATCAGGTGTGCTCTGCGAATACGGCGGCGGCGATCTGGTAGGAGTCGAAAGCGCGCGCGGCGCCCGCGTATGCCTCGAGGTGGATGAAGAGCTCGACGATCTCGTCCTTGGTGACACCGTTGTTGAGCGCAATGCGCAGCTGACCGCGAAGGGGCTCATGGGTGCCGAGCGCCGCGGTTATCGCCACCGAGATCAAACTCCGGCTGCGGGTGTCGAGTTGCTCGGTGCGGGGCCAGCTATCTCCGAACGTATGCAGGGTGGCCAGACGGCGGAACTCGCGTCCGCTCTCGGGCTCGCCGGGTCCAAGCCGCAGCTCGAGCGGCCGGCCGAGCAGCTGTCCGGCCAGCTCGAGCGCAGCATCGTATAGGTCAGACATCGTGATCCTCCTCGTGGTGGGTGCCGTGCGCAACGGGTCAAAGCTTGGTCTAAACCGCCGCTCCGCCGACCACCGCCCGCTGATGCGACAGTCTCGGACTGATGCGGCGGATCCTTGTGACGGGAATGTCCGGAGCCGGCAAGTCGAGCGCGCTTGAGAGTCTGCGGCTACTAGGCTTTCGGACGGTCGACACCGACGAAGGCGATTGGACGGAGTGGTCAGAGGCCGAGGGCGGATACGTCTGGCGGGAGGAGCGGATGTCGGAGCTCCTCGCGGATGACGACGGTCCTTGTATCTATGTCTGCGGAACGGTGTCGAACCAGGGCCGGTTCTACGACCGCTTCGATGCTGTAGTCCTGCTGAGCGCCCCCGTTCACGTTCTCCTGAGCCGGATCGAGATGCGGACGAACAACCCCTACGGGAAGACCGCCGCGCAGCGCGAGCTCGTGCTCGGCGACATGGCAGAGATTGAACCGCGGCTGCGTCGGACGTGCACTCACGAGATCGACGCCACCCGGCCGCTCGCCGATGTCGTCACCCAGCTTGCGGAACTCGGTCGGGATCCCTCCGCTTAGTTCGGTTCGGCGGCACACTCCCGGATCGATGCCGCTTGGCCGGGATGTCCTGCTGACGGGTTCGCGCCGGCGCCCGCGGCAGGCAAGCTCGAACCAAACGTGGCTCTCGCCCTCGTGGATTCCCCACCGGCTGGCCAGCGCGTCGACGATGTTGAGTCGGTGTCCGCCAACGGCCCCGAAGGCGAGCTCGCGAACGGTCCGCTCGAATCCCTCGCCTTGGTCGACGACTTCGATCCTCAGACACTCGTCATTGAGCGACGCCGTCAGTTGGATGGCGCCACGGCCGTGAACGACCGCGTTGGTTACGAGCTCGCTGGTTAAGAGGCCGGCGTCTCTAAGCTCGTCGTTCTCGAGCCTTGCGGCGAACCGTTCAGTCACCCGAGACCGCGCAATCCGGGGCGCCTGGACCGTCGGCGCCAGCCGGAGCTCAAGCCGCACCACAGGCTGCGCAGTCACCGACCCGTGTCCGCAACGATCCGCAGCCCGCTCTGGCCTTGCGCCGGAGCGCGGCCGCATCCCGCAGATCGTCCAACAGTGACTTTGGCATACCGACTAGTGTGCGTGCATGCTCCAAACGCCGACGCGGCCGAAGCACCGCGTGTCTTGCACGTGCCGCGAAGCGCGTCGCGATACGCAACTTCGACGTGCCGTGACCGTTCTCAAGACCCGCGCGAGCCGGCATGAACCCGATGTCCGCGAGTTCGTGATTACGCCGGACGGCATCGTGCTCGGCGAGCCGCTGAGCGATTCGATGCGCTGACCGGCGTGAGTGGGTGTCGCGAGGAAGTGCCGCGTGGCGCACGCTGCACGCAGACGGGTGCTTACCGGATGAACGTGAACAAGCGGCCAGGCAGAGGCTGACACTTGCTCGTTTGTGACGGCTTCGTTGCCACCCCAACGCCAAATCCGCTGGGCTCGCTGTCAAATGCGGTCTCGCGCAGACCAGATTCGACGAACCACCGACGGATTGCGGGCCTCAGGTCGGGCTCGGTGCTGCCGCGGGTCCAAATCACGGTACCTCGAGGGCGGAGCATCGCCGGGCTGACAGCGACGGTGCGCGCGATGTCGGCGTCAGGAATGCTGCCGAAGATCCCACACAACAACAGCAGGTCCACAGGGACAGCAGACTTGATGCGTTCGGTCTCGCCGGCGTCCGCCACAAGCACTGTCACCTGATCAAGCCCGAGCTCGGCGGCAGTTGCTCTTGCCGTCTGCGCCAGTCTCGGATCCTGCTCAACGAGGAGCGCGGACGCAACCTCGGCCTCGCTGTCGGCCAGCACCGGCAGGAGGTCCCTCCCGTCTCCCGAGCACAGACTGAGGACCCGTGCCGGCCCCGCGGTTGAAGGCGCCGACAGGGCTTCGGAAACGCGCGTGCGGACAACTTCCAGGCGCCGCGCGAGCGAGCTCTCCGGATCGTCATAGCGAGTGTGCCATTTGTGCCAATCCGTCACGTCCTGATTCCTACCTGACGGCTCGGCGGCGAGCAGATTCCGCCCAGCGAAAAGAAACCGGTCTGAAACCGCCCTGGGCGTAAAACCGGATGCGACGGCTGCAGTGCCCCAGGAAATGAGACGGCATGCGAGACACGCCAGTCCGATGCGGCTGACCGGCGCGCGACGGGCGCGCGCGGCAGCAGCGCTCCTGAGTGCGATATTGGTGACAGCTTGCGGACGAAGCTCCGGCGGCCACATCACCACGACGGGAGGCGAGACGAGCGCAGCGTCGACTACGGCGAGCTCGGGCTCGGCCACTGCGAGCGCGCGAGGGCCGGGGTCGTCGTCGCTGTTGCCGTTCGCCAGGTGCATGCGGGCGAACGGCGTCCCGGATTTCCCGGACCCGAACCCCGGCGGTGGCGGCTTCCAGGTGAGCGCCGAACTCGATCGCTCATCGCCCGCGTTCCGTGGGGCGCAGGCGGCGTGTCACAGCCTCCTGCCCCCCGGCGGCCCGCCTGCCCCGGGCTCCGTGACGCACCCGTCTGCACATACGCTCGCGAGGCTGCTCAACGTTGCCCAGTGCATGAGGCAGCACGGGGTCGCCGAGTTCCCCGACCCCGGGACCTCAGTTCCGCGCGACCCGTTCGGCTCAGGCTACGGCGTGATTACCGATTACGACGGAGCGGTCCTGCTGTTTCCAAGCACGATCGACATGCAATCGCAGGGCTATACGCAGGCGGCGGCCGCGTGCGATGCCTCGTTCCTCGCTCGTCCGCACCACTGACGCGGGCCGTCCCACCGGGTGGACGGTTGACCGATCGATCGCGCAGCTCGTTTGCGAAACGTTGGCGGCGTGCCGATCACATTCGGCGTCGTGGCCACCGTACTCGACCCATCAACCCTGCCCGAACCCGCCGTCGAACCTGGGGCGCTCGCTGTCGCGCGCGAGAGAGCGGCGCCGTCGAGCAACCTCGCGAATGCCGCCCGCCGGTTCGGCGACCAGTTCCCGCTGGTGAGGCGCCAGCGGCCGATCCGCCTCTCCGGCGCCCTGGTCCTGGTGCTGATGCTGCTCTACCTCCCGTGGTTGCTCACGCATCTGAACACGTCGCTCCCATGGCTCGCCTGGCCATTCGCGGTCGCCAACGTGCTCTCCGCTGTGTGCGTCACATTGTCGGTGGCTAACGGATGGTCCACACGTGTGACGCCCCGGCGGCCGTTTATCGGACAGGACGCTCCCGAGGTAGGCGTGATCATCCCGACGTGGGGTGAGCCGGTTCCGATGGTGTTGAGGACCGTGCTCAGCGTGCTGGATCAGGACTATCCGCGAGACCGGATGCACGTGGTGGTCTCCGACGACGCGCACAATCCGGATCTAGCCGCGGCGCTTGACGGCTCCGGCGTGATCTATCACCAGCCTCCTGCGCGGAATGCGCCAGGACGAGACGGAGCGGCGAAGGCCGGCAATCTCAACTCAGCGCTCGAACTGCTGCTGGAACGCTTCCCGTCGGTGGCGCACATCGAGACGCGGGACGCGGACGACGAGGTAGGAACAAACAACTTCCTGCGACACACGGTAGGACAGCTCGAGTTCGACGAGCGGCTCGCGTTCGTACAGACCGTCAAGGAGGCGCAGGTCTCCGCAGGCGACCCGTTTGTGAACCTGGACGGTCAGTTCTACCGCTGCCAGATGCTGTCGCGGAACTTCGCCAACGCCGTCTTCCCGTGCGGCTCGGGGTTGGTCTGGCGCCGGGACGCGCTCGAGGAGATCGGCGGCTTTCCGACCTGGAACCTCGTCGAGGATCTGCAGTCAGGCGTCGAAGCGCTACGGCGAGGGTGGCGGGGCTGCTACCTGACGATCGTCGGGGCAGTCGGCCAGCACAGCCCCGAGGACGTCGCGAACGTGTTCAAGCAACGTGGAACATGGGCAATCGACACCGTTCGCCTCACGGTGTGGGGAAACCTCCGCGGCCTCAACCTCCGACAGCGGCTTCAGTTCTCCGAAACTCTGTTGTTCTATCTGCACTCATTCACCGTGCTCGTGTACGTTCCGTGCACCGCGCTGGCCTGCGTGGGCCTCGTTCCGGTTAGCGCCTCGGCGCTCTCCTGTCTGCTGCATCTCTTGCCGTACGCGCTCGCCGCCGAGCTCCGGCTGTTCATCCTTAACAAGCCTTTCGGCGACCGCCGGCGCAACCAGCGCTCGCCGCTGCGCGCGCTGTGGCGGCTGAAGCTGATGTGGCTCGGGCTCGCGCCCGTGTACATGCTGGCCTGCGCCAAAGCCGTGTGCTCGGGCCCGAAACGCAAACCGATCTACAAGATCACCCGCAAATCGACCGAGGTCCGTTGGTACTGGCGGGAAACGCTCCCCCACGCCATCCTGGCGGCGATCGTTCCGGTCGGTTTCATCGTCGGGCTCGCGATCGGCAAGCTGCCGCCCGTGCTGATCTTGGTCACCACCGGCTACTGGGGTCTTCTGAACACGGCCGCGCTCGCGGGATTCACGATCCGCGGCTGGTTCGGCACCACGCCCACACGATGGCTCCGGATGACCGAGCGACGCGCCGTGCCGACTCTGACGGGATAAGCCGCTCGATACGGTTGCGGCCATGCGCTCCTGTCGAACCAAGCCGAGCACGGTTCAGGCTGAGCTCGCCTGTGGCGTCGCTGCAGGGCCCCTGTTTGTGACGAGCTTCGCCTCGATCGGGGCCAGACGCGCCGGGTACGACTGGCGTCGTCACGCCGTGAGTTCACTCGCAGCTGGTCGCGGTGGCTGGTTGCAACGCGCGAACTTCATCTTCACCGGCTCGCTCTATTGCATGGCGGGGCACGGCCTTGCGCGGGCCGCGCACTCACGCGTGCTTCCAGCGCTGGTGTCCGGCGCCGGCGGCGGATTGATCGGCTCCGGGGTGTTCGTGACCGATCCTGTGGCCGGGTTCCCGCCGTCGTCGGGCGCCCACGATCAGGCATCGGTCCCGCCCACTCGCGAGGGAACGCTGCACAACCTGTGTGCGATCCCGATCTTCGCCGGGATACCGGTCGCGGCCGTGGCCTCCGCGACGTCCGCCGCGCGTCGGGGCGACCATCGCTGGGCTGCGTATTCGGCCGGCTCGGCGGTCGCGATGATGATCACGTCGGCGCTGTTCGGCGCGGCGTTTGGCGGTGAGCCGCGCCTTGCCGCCTACGGCGGTGTTCTTCAGCGCGTCTCGATCACGGCCGGATTCGGATGGCTGAGCGTCCTGTCGGTTCGCGCGCTGACGTCAGCCCGCGCGTAGCCCTCAATCCGCAAGGCCGTGCGTGTAGGCGTAATGCACGGCCTGGGCGCGGTCGCGCGCGCCGATCTTGGCGAACAGGTGATTGATGTGGGTCTTGACGGTGGCTTCGCTGACCACCAGCGTCTCGGCGATCTCGCCGTTGGACAGCCCGCGGGCGATCAGCGACAGCACCTCGGCCTCGCGCGGGGTCAGGTCGTCGGGGAGGCTGGCGGGCGGTGGAGTGGGACGGCGCGCAGCGCCCGCGCCGGCGGCGGCGATCAGGCGGCTCTGGACGACGGGGTCGAGCAGCGCGTGGTGGTCGGCGGCGGCGTGAACGGCGCGGGAGATCTCGGCGATCCCCGCGTCCTTAGTCAGATACCCGCGTGCGCCCGCGCGGAGCGCATCGAGGATCGAGTCGTCGTCCGCGTGGGTGGTGAGCACGACGATCTCGGTGTCGGGCTGGGCCTCTCGGATCCGCCGCGTGGCCTCGACGCCGTCGAGCCGTGGCATCCGCAGGTCCATCAGCACCACGTCCGGCCGGTGGCGCGAGGACAACGCCACCGCTTCCTCGCCGTCGGCGGCCGCCGCGACCGGCGTGATATCGGGCGCCGCCTCGAGCAGCGTCATCAGCCCCTCCCGCACCAGCGCCTGGTCGTCGACCACGAGCACTCGGACCGGACCGTTCATCGAACCTGCTCCGCCGGGACGGCCCGCGCCGTCGGCGACGGCAGCCGCAGCTCGACCCGCCAGCCGTCGCCGCACGCGCCCGCGTCGAGCGTGCCGCCGAGCAGCGCGGCGCGTTCGCGCATTCCCTGAAGGCCGTAACCGCCCCCGGACTCGGCCAGCCCCGAAGGAGCCGGGCCGGGCCGGCTCGCTGAAGGTCGGTCTTGGATTAGCAGCACCACGTCGTCACCGGGATTCTGCCCGGCGTGGACCGCGACCGAGACGTCGGCGCCGGGGGCATGCTTGCGGACGTTCGTGAGCGCCTCCTGGGCGACCCGCAGCACCGCCTGCCCGGTCTGGCCGGTAAGGCGCGCCGGATCGCCGTCGATACTCAGCTCGGCGGGGGCGTCGGCGGTCGCGCGGTAATCGTTGACGAGCGCCTCGATCCCGGCCGAGGACGACACCGATTCGCCGCGCAGCGCGCCGACCGCCTGGCGGGTCTCCTCCAGCCCCTCGCGCGCCAGCGCATGGGCACGCTGCACGCGCGCCAGGACCGTGTCGCGATCGGCACCCTGTTCGACCAGCGAGCCCGTTGCCTCGAGCTGGATCGTCAGGCCGGCCAGCGTGTGCGCGAGCACGTCGTGGATCTCACGCGCAATCCGGGTCGACTCCTCCAGGCGCGCCGTACGC
>Ga0335076_10004374_pt1 | contig 14284 bp, 10 predicted proteins | sample Lox_Sample_25_FD_206717 | JGI IMG/M metagenome (GOLD analysis project Ga0335076, IMG submission 206717) | Soil microbial communities from Loxahatchee National Wildlife Refuge, Florida, United States - Lox_Sample_2.5 | ecosystem: Environmental > Terrestrial > Soil > Wetlands | place: USA... | reverse complement strand
CCCATCCCCCGCCGACCCGCGCAACCCCGGATCAGTAACGCCGCCACCGGCGTGGCCGACAGCGAACGCCGCGCCGACCATCGGCATGCCCTTTCACAGGACTTCCGAATACTTACTTATGGAAGTCAGCGGCTGGGGCTAATGCTCACGTGGGGTCATGCTGTGCCGGTACTTTCGCTGGGGAGGTTGTGCCGGGGCGAGGATTCCGGGCGCAGGTTACTCGAGGGCGATCGAGGTTATCGTGGTGCGTGAGACACGCCAGATGAACGGGCCGGTTTCTGAGGTCAGTGCCTCGATGCGGCGCCACTGGGTCATGAACACTTCGAGCTGGCCCCATTTGGTCTGCGCGTCCCGCTGGTTGAGGGCCACCATCTTCGCCTTGTTCTCCCGGACGGCGGTGATCTCGTTCCGGTTCTGGATGATCATGCTGTCGCGGGTGACGATCAGCCAGCCTCGAGCAGCGACTTGCGGTATCCAGTCGGTGTCGAGCACGTCAGGGCTGGTGATCGGGCACGGCGCCCGCTGCCGCTTGTGGATGACAGCTCCGGGGTCGCCTGGGTAGGTTACGTCGTTGCGGAGGCCGGCGAGGATCTTGCCGAGCCCGAGCAGGTCAGCATCGAGGTAGATGCGGACCTGAGCCGGACGCAGGTTCATCCGGCTGCGCGCTGCGACAGCTCATAGCTTTGGGCCCACCGCACGGCGTCGATGCCGAGGCCGAAGTCGCCGGCGACTTCTTCCAGGGAGGCTCCGCCGTCGAGTTCGCCGGCGATGGCTTCGGTCGAGATGCCGCCGATCGCGGGCATCCCGAACCGGACCAGCGGGTTGATCCGGACAGGTGATACAGGGTCTTCGTGCGGACGCCAGGCCGCTGGCTCATCGCCTGACCAGTCGACCCGTTCGTAGAACTCTTCTCCCGGTGCGGTCAGGACAATCTGCCCGTTCGCGACTGCGACCAGGCAGAACTCCGGATCGAGGTGGCTGCGGTCCTGCAGGTCGATCAGCAGCCGCCGGCCCGGGCCGACATAGGGACGCCGATCAGCCAGGGGGTACGGTACCTGGAACTCTTCGCGGAGCCGGTCGATGAAGTCCCGCAGTTCCTTCAGCGGCACGTCATGCTCGCGCCGGTAGGACCGCAGGAGACCGGCCTCAACGAATTCCGCCCACGTGACATTGCGGGAACCCGTGGGCTCGACGCGGATCACGGGCCGGTAGCGCGGCGCCCGGCCGTCCAGCCACCAGTGCAGCGTCGACGGGGCGACCCGCAGCAGGCGCGCGGCGGCCGCCTCGGTGTACATCTCGCGGTCGAGAATGGTGACGCTCACGCGGCTAGTGTGACATGCCGCCGCGCCTCGTTCTACGATCTGCCGGGCGGGCTGCCTGTTTGTTCTTGGATGGGTCAGCGTCCAGGTGCTGACCGCAGACGGGTGTTTCCTCCGGGGTGTACGTGGTAGCTGGGATGCGTGACTACGCCGATCCCCATCCCCGGGCTGCAGCGGAGACCCTCTGCACTGACGGCATTGCGCGCAGGTGGCGATTCTGGTCCGGGTACGGACGCCGATGTGCTCGCGGCCTGGGTGGAGCGCGTCGGCCGCCGGGAGGTGAAGCGGGGTAACGGGGGTTTGCGGTTCGTGTTCTACGGGCGGGTCTCGACCGAGGACTGGCAGGATCCGGTGACGTCGCGGGCGCGGCAGCGGGAGCAGGCCGAGGCACTGGTCCGCGGCTACGGGCAGATCGTGGCAGAGTTCTTCGATGTGGGGGAATCCCGGACGGTGGCGTGGGCGCGGCGCCCGCAGGCCGCCGCGCTGGTCGCGCAGCTCGCCGACCCGGACCGGGGCTGGGACGCGATCGTGATCGGGGAGTACGAGCGGGCGTTCTACGGCAGCCAGTACGCGGCGATGGCGCCGCTGTTCGAGCACTACGGCGTCCAGCTGTGGATGCCCGAGGCGGGTGGCCGGGTCGACTACGCCTCTGAGCATGACGAGAAGACGATGACCGGGCTGGGGTTGTCGTCGAAGCGGGAGATCACCAGGACCAGGATCCGGGTCCGGACCGCGATGACGGTGCAGACCCGGGAGCAGGGCCGGTACCTGGGTGGCCGTCCGCCGTACGGGTACCGGCTCGCTGATGCCGGGCCGCACCCGAACAAGGCCCACGCCGCGTGGGGTCGGCGAGCGCACCGCCTGGACCCCGATCCGGCGACCGCGCCGACCGTCCGGTGGATCTTCGCTCAGCGCCTGGCCGGGCATTCGATTGCACGGATCGCGCGGGCCTTGAATGAGGCGGAGGTGCCGTGCCCGTCCGCGGCTGACCCCGGCCGCAACACGCACCGGACCGGGGCGGGCTGGACGCTCGGCACAGTCGCCACGATCCTGGAGAATCCCCGGTACACGGGCCGGCAGGTGTGGAACCGGCAGCGGACCGAAAGCGAGCTGGCTGACCCCGCCGACGTGACCCTCGGGCACAGATCCGTGCAGCGGTGGAACCTGCCTGATGGCTGGGTGATCTCGAACCGGCCGGCGCACCCGGCGCTGGTCAGCGAGGACGACTTCGTCGCCGTCCAGGGCATCAACGCCGTGCGCGGTCCGGTCCCGCAGCGCAAGCCGGTGCTGCGCCGGTACCGGCTGGCCGGGCTGTTGGCCTGCGGGGTGTGCGGGCGGCGGATGGAATCAGCCTGGGCCAACGGCAAGCCCGCCTACCGGTGCCGGCACGGCCGGACCAGCGCGATGGCGCCGGACCCGGAACGCCCCAAGAACACCTACATCCGCGAGGACAAGCTGCTGCCGCACCTGCCTGCCCTGCACCTGCTGCTCACCACCCCCGCCACGCGGGCCAGGCGCCGCACCCGAGCCGGAACCGACGTAACAGGCACCGCCAGCCCGGACGAGGTAATCGCCTACCTGCGCGAGCACGAGATCACCCTCACCTGGAACCCCGTCTCAGCCGCCCTGCAAGCGCGCGGCGCCGAGACCGCCAAGACCGTCACCGTGAAAGCAAGCTAAACCCGGCTGCAAAGCCCTGACCAGGAAGGATAAGAAAGCTCGGAACGCCGATCGCCCGGCGCTAGCGCAAGCCTGCGCCCAGGGTGACAATCCGGCATACCCGGAAACGGGCGGATATGGGGATTTACCGTGTCCGAGGGACTTGAACACGCATTCGAGGGAAATTTCCCGTTTCCGGGAAATCATGAGGTCAGCATAGCGGGAAAAATCCCGCGCACGCCAGGAATCCGCGTCCTCCGCCGCGCTGGCTCCATGGCAATCACGTTTACGAGGTGGCCGCAGTCGCTGTCCTTATCGACGGACACGTCGTCGGGTACCTCAGCCACGATGTTGCCGACAGGCACCGCGAGCAGCTTGATGAACTCCGGCGATCCGGCCACTACCTTGTGTGCAGCGCCCTGATAGTCGGCGGTGAGGCTGGAAAGAAGTATGGCGTCCGTCTCCAGGTCAAGCCCGGAATCGGGAAACGCCGGGCGGCCGACGCCAAACCACCGGCACCCTGACGTCTGCCAGACAACAGCAGTGCCGACCAGAAGCACGGGTCCGCTCAGCGACGCGTCCACTTCTGCACAATGCGCCCGGACCGGCGCATTGCCAGCGGAGATGCCGATTGGAATGCCGAGGTCACTGGGCCCGAGAAGCTGAGCTGATCAGGTCGCTGCCGCCTTGGTTCCGTTGGTGTGGGCGGCTATGCGCAGTGCCCGGTACAGGAGCCGTGGATCTCCTAGGCGGCGCCGGAGTTCACGTTCAAGGCCCGCGATCGGGTAGAGGTTCTGTGGCGCGCGGGAATCCTTGTAGGCGGCTGAGGCGAACCTTCCCAGGCATTTCTGGCTTACGGCTGCGAGCCGGATCACTTCGGAGACAGGCAGGTCGGCCGAGCATTCAATGCGTACCACGCCCGCCCACGGCGACCCGGGAGCACCAGGCAGCCGCAGGTACCAGCTATGCCGATCCCAGCTGGTGCCCATCAGGAACACGGGAGTGCGCTGTCCGGACGAGAGCGTGGCCACGAGCGCATTCAGTTCCGGCGGGAGGTACGTGCTGCGATGGGACTTGATGTATCCGAGGGCGCGTGGCAGGTGCTGCCGGCCGCGCAGCGGCCCGTCAACGACGAGCAGGTCGCCGTCTGCCGACACGCCATGCTCATGGACCGCGGTCCGCGCCTCGACCGCCGTGACCACTTCGACCTCGGCCAGATGACGCTGGAGAGCCTGGGACAGCCGGACCATGAGCGGCGTGCTGGCGGTTTTACCTGCGACGTGACATGCCCCGTAATTGCCGGCCCACGTGACGATGTCGCGAGCATGCGGCGCTACGGTGAACAGGCCGCGCCTTATGTCGGCTTGGACGAGGTAGGCCTGCTGGCCGCAGCAGCACACCACACCTGCCGCGTACGAGGCGCATAGGGCAGCGCTGGCCTCTGTCGCCTGGCCGTTGATGTCTGAGTTCTCGTCGATCCAGACCCGGGCTTCGATACGCCGGACGCCGTCGACAAACAGCAGCGTCTCGGGAGCCGGGCAGTCGGCATCAGGGTCGATTGCCTGCCATCGGTCTGCCGGCAGTTCGACGTTGACGTCCACGACGGCGGTGGACTCTTCGAGGTAATCCTCGAGTTCCAGGCTGGAGCCGTAGGCCGGATCCCACCCGTCGACACTGAATCGCATTCCATTCCCGCTCGCGGCAGCAGTCACAGCGCTGGGCTGGCTGGCCTGGATGTCGCCCGTCATATCACTGCCGCCTCGTTCGTGAGACCTTCCCGTATAACGCTTGAGGTCCGCGCGTCCCTGCAGACCTTGAACCGGACCGGGACTCGCTCGGCGAGCGCCGCGACGTGGGTGACCACGCCGACCATGCGCTGGCCCTGGGCCAGGGTCTCCAGAGTGGTGGCCACCACGTCCAGGGTGTCCGGATCCAGGGTGCCGAATCCTTCGTCGAGGAAGATGGAGTCCAGCCGGGCTGCGCCGGCCGCGGCGAGGGCGGAGATCTGGGACGACAGCGCGAGGGCGAGCGCCAGGGATGCCTGGAAGGTCTCGCCCCCGGACAAGGTGCGAACCGACCGGCGCGCGTCGGCGTCGGTGTGATCGACGACGTAGAAGTCGCCGTCTTCGTAGGTGAGATCGAACTGGCCGCTGGACAGAGCGGCCAGGTTCGCTGACGCGTCGGCGACGAGAACGTCTACCGCTTCGGTCACCAGCCAGCGGGGGAACCGGTCGGACCGCAGCAGGTCACCGAGGAGCCGGGCCACCTGCTGGTCGTCCTGCGCGTCCTGCTGCCTGCTGGTCAGTTCCGCTGCCTGGGCGCGCCGTTCCATGATGCGTCCTGTCGCAGCCCGGGCCTGCGCGAGCGCTGCGGCGACGGCCGAGGACGCGGCGGCGGCCGCTGTCTCCGGGGCGAGGTCGATTCCGGCCGTCGCCAGATCACCGCTCAGCTGGCCGGTCAGTCCGTTCAGGTTTGCCTGGGCCGTGGCGGCTGTCGCGGATGCGGCGGTGATGTCCTGGTCTCGTGACCGGGCCTCCCGGGTCGCCCACGTGGCCAGCGCTGTCCACCCGTCAAGCAGGCCGGTGCCGTCCAGGGTCGGCGCTCCGAGGCTGACCACCTGGTCGCGGACGGCGGACAGGCGGGCTTTGGCCTCAGATTCGGCCTGTTCCAGGGCGGCGAGTGCCGATTCGCTCTCGGCTCGGTCGCTGCGGGCCGTGAGCAGTTCTCTCTCGGCATCTGCTGCCGATGCTTCGAGCCGGTCGCGCATGGCGAGCTGCTCGGTCACCTGCGTCTCGTCGGGGGCGTCCTGGAGGAGCCGGTCAAGTTCGGCGATGCGCTCGGTCAGCTGGGTCAGCTGCGTTCTGGACTCCTGGTCGGCCAGGGCTGCGGTCTTCGCGCCTTCGCGCAGCTGGGCGAGGTTCAGCTCGTCCTTGCTGAAAACGACGGCCAGCTTGGTGTGCTTCCCGGCGGCCGCCGCTGCTGCCTCGCGAGCCTCGGCCAGTTCCGCTGCACGGGTCGTGGCTTGCTCGCTGGCCCATCGGGCCAGGGTCGTCCATCCGGTGGCCAGGGCGGCGTCATCGACGTGCGGTGCCCCCAGCCCGACCAGCGGATCGCGTGCCGTGCGCAAGGCCGCGCGGGCGGCGGTCATGTCGGCTTCGGCCTGCTGTGCTGTCGTCTGCGCGGCGCTGAGCTTCGCGCGCGCGGCGCCTACGGCGGCGGCGGCCTCCTTCGCTGCCCGGTCAAGCTCGTGTCGTGCGTGCAGGCTGGTGCTGAGCTCGGTGAGCGCGTCCGCCACGAGATGCTCATCGATGATAGCGGTCAGCGTTGCGTCGGCCCCGCCCTCAAGGAGGGCCGGCAGGGCCGTCAGGCCTGCGCCGGCCAGGGGGCCGGCGAGCGCGCCGGCCACGGCGGTGGCCAGGCGGGTCCCGCGGTCAGCCAGGGATCTCAGTTCGGACTCGGCCCTGGCCTCGGCCAGGCCGGCGGTCCCTACCTTCTCCCGGGCGTCCAGCACGGCCCGTTCGGCCTTACCGAGGCGCGCCTTCGCGTCATCGATTTCGGGTGCAGGAGGAGCCGAGGGAAGTGTCTGCACGGTCTGCTCGCACAGCGGGCACGGCTGCCCTGCCACCAGGTGGGGACGCAGGTCGGCAATGACATGCGCGCGGCGCACCTCATCCATGATTCGCTGGCACTCGCGATGGAGATCCTCCGCGGAGGCCAGCGCGGTCTCAGCCGCCGATCGCCCCGAATGGGTCCGGTCCAGGCCGAGCCGGGCCGATTCGAGCTCGGCGATCAGATCGTGCAGGTCGCGGACATCACGGGATGCTTGCTGCAGTGCCGCCTCCGCTACGGCTGCATCGCGGGCGGTGCGGGCGGCAGTATCAGCCTGCTCCGCCCCTTGCAGGGCCCGTGCTGCCGCGGTGACAGCGTCAGCGGCGGTCCGGCGCTGCTCGTCGAGCCGGCTGGCTTCATCGGGGACCGAAACCGCCGTCAGGGCAACGTGCTCGGTGCCGAGCCGGTCCACCCGCGCTCTCGTCGCCTCAGCCTCGCGTGCTGCCTCATCCCGCTGGCCACGCAGCTCTTCCAGGCTTGCCGAGGCCGCGTCCACCTTGGCCGAGGCCTGGCCGGACAGGGCCGCTAGCCGCGCGGCGTTCTCCTGCAAGACAAGGCGCCGGGACATGCGCTGGGTCCGCTCGGCGCGGCGGTCGCGAGCCAGCTCCAGCGGCGCTCGCTGCGGGCCTCGCGCTAGTGCCGCCCGCGCGGCTCGGTCGGCCTGCTCAGCCAGCCGCGCCGCGTCCCGGTATTTCCCGGCAGCAGCCCGGCTGGCTGCCAGGTCCGCGTCCAGGCCAGCGACCTCATCCGGTATCGATACTGCCGCCAGGCAAGCCTGCTCTGTTTCCAGCTGCCGGAGCCGGTCTTCGGCGGCCGATACTTCCCCTTGGCCTGCCCGGATCTGCGGCAGGACCGCTTCTACCCGCTGGCCCAGCATGGCCAGCGCTGTCTCTGCGGCCCGCGCCGCCTCCTCGGCTTCAGGTGTCGCGTCGACCAGGGTGATCAGGGTCTCGGCGATAGCCTCGGTTCGCTGCCCGGCCGCGTTGGCCCGCTGGTTCGCGCGCATCATCATCTGCCGGTAGTGCTCGGCTCCGAGCAGGCGCAGCAGGATCTCCTGCCGCTCGCCTGGCTTGGCGTGCAGGAAATTCGCGAACTGGCCCTGCGGCAGGACCACGCACTGGCAGAAATCCTCATACGACAGGCCGAGCATCCGCTCGATGGCCTCGTTAACTCCTGACAGGTCCTTGGCCAGGACATCGGTCCGGTCACCGGGCTGAGCCAGGCCGCGCGGGTCGGCCAGCCACTCCAGGCTGGCCGCACGCTGACTGACCTGGCTGCCCATCCGGCGTAGTTCACGGGCCACCACGTACCGCTGATCGGCGACCTCGAAGACCAGCTTGACCGTCCCCCGGGAGATGGTGGGGGCGAGCGCGAGGGAGACCATTCCCTTGCGGCCCCAGCGAGGCACCGACCCGAACAAGGCGAACGTCATCGCGTCGATGATCGTTGACTTGCCCGAGCCGGTAGGTCCGACCAGCGCGAAGAAGTCAGCGTCGGTGAAGTCGACATGGGCCCGTTCGCGGAAGGAGGCGAAGCCGTCCATGTCCAGCGTGATCGGGCGCATAGCAGACTCCTTCCCGGTCAGTCGGCGTTACCCGCGGCGGTGACCTCGTCGTACAGCTCCCCGAACAAGGCCGCCACCCGCGCGTCCTCGACCGGAACTGTCGCGCAGTAATCGGCGAAGAGCTGTCCCGGAGTCCTCAGCGCATAGGTTTTCTCGGGCCGCCCGGTGCGGGATGTCCCGGCGAAGGCCGGGTCGATGCGCACCTCCAGGGCGTTCGGCAGAACCGCGACGGTATCGTCGCGCAGCCCCGCGCGAGTCGGCTCGCGCAGCCACACCCGCAGGTAGTCCTCCCCGAAGGAGGCCCTCTGCGCTTCGAGCTCTGCAAGCGTCCCGCGGACGGTCCGCAGGCGCCGTCCTGAGGTGATGGGGATGTCGGTGACGCGGGCCGGAACCGAGGGCCGCGCCTCGACCACGCAGACGACGCTGGTGTTGTCCTGCTCGCCGAAGTCGACCGCGATCGGCGAGCCGCTGTAGTGGACCGGGCAGTGCGCGGGCAGTGACTGCCGCCGGTGCAGGTGCCCGAGCGCGACATAGTGCGCGGAGACCGGGAAGATGGTGGCCGGGATGCTGTACTCGAAGATCGACTGGGCGGCCCGTTCGCCGCCGCCGAACACCCCCCCGACGCAGGTGAGGTGCGACATCAGCAGGTTGACTGCCGTCGCTGAATCCGCTGGTCAGCGACGCGACCACCTGGCGGATCATGTCGTCGTAGGCGCGCACGTTCTCCGAGGGGGTCTGCGTGACGATCTCGGCCGCCCGCACGGCGTAGCGCTGGGTCAGGAACGGCAGCACCGCCACCTGCACATCCGCCCCGTCCGAGCGGGCCCGGAACCGGAATACTCCACCTCTGTCCGGCGGCCGGACCGTTCCGGTCAAGGTGATACCGGCGACGCTCATCAGCGGCCGGTAGGCCTCGAACGTGGGGCCGTGGTCATGGTTGCCGGCGATGACAACGACTTCGGCGCCCGCCTGCGCCATCCGCAGCAGCGTCTCAACCACCAGGCGCTGCGCCGGAGCGGACGGCGCCGAAGACTCATAAACGTCGCCAGCCACCAGGACCGCATCGACCTGGTTCGCCTCGGCGACCTGGACTATCTCGGCCAGGACAGCCCGTTGCTCGTCGAGCCGGTCACGGCCCTTAAGCGTCTTCCCGACGTGCCAGTCGGCAGTGTGCATGAACTTCACGGTGTGCCCGTTCTTCCTTCTTCTTCGATTAAGCAATGGTCAATAAGGCGGGATATCGTCATCGACCGCAGGCAGCCGGGCAAACACGTCTCCTGCGGGCGCGGCAGGGGAGCGGGGCGGCTGCGGGCACTCCGACAGCCGGGTCGCCCAGGCCGGGAACGGGAACTCGACCGCCAGTGGCACCGGGATCTCCGGCTGGGAGACGAACATCGCGCCCGGTTTGGCCAGCGTGGCGCGGATCCGCTGGGACGCAGGCAGGAACCCGTATTCGGGACGTCCTGCCTCGGCGGAGTCCAGGCGCCCCACGACCCGGATCGCCGAGTTCGCCACGATGCGCCGTTCGACCTCGCTCGCGGTCTGCTGCGCGCCGATCAAGATGATGCCCAGGGAGCGCCCGCGCTCGGCGATGTCCAGCAGCACCTCCTTGATCGGCGAGCTGCCCTCCCGGGGGGCGTACTTGTTCAGTTCGTCGATCATCGTGAACAGCAGCCCGCCCGGCCCGGCGTCTTCCTTGCGCGCCGTTTCGGCCGCCAGCACCACGCCGACGACGAAACGCTGCGCCCGCTCGTGCAGGTTGTGCAGGTCCACGACCGTAACCTGCTGATCCTGGGTCGAAATCTGGCGGCGTGGCGGCCCGGTCAGGTCCGCGCGGATAACCGGCCGCAGCGGCCGCAGCGACGAGCGCAGCCTCCGGATGAACGCGTTGATCGTCCCCACCCCAGTGACCGGCCCGGCCCACTCCGCCCGAGTCGCCTCGTCAGTCAGCCGGCTGACGATCACATCCACCAGCTCCTCATACGTGGCCACGATGTCGTCATCAAGCCTCACGGCGCCGTTCTCCCCGAATGGGACGGCGTCCAGGCGCAGGCGCGCCGCGACCTGATGGATCACGATCGTGTACTGGTGGCGCTCGTCCTCCGCGTCGGCGAACACATACGGCAGCAACTGCCGCGAGCAGAACTCGGCGATCGTCCACCAGAACGCCTCCACCCCGCTCGTGCGCCCGGCGACGTTCGGCCTGCCGGTCGGGTCATCCGGGATCGGCGGTGCCCAGAAACCAGCCGATGCGAACGGCTCAGCAGGCAGGCCCAGCTCGGCGTACTCGGACCGCAAGTCGTCGTCCAGGCGGACATTCGGCTGGTCGAGGAACAGCAGGTCCTCGCCCTTCACGCTGAACACCAGCGCCTTCGCGTTGACGGCGCGCGCGCCAAGAGCACCGGACCGGAAGATGGAATGAAGGAGGAACGACGCGAAACTAGTCTTCGTCGCCACCCCGGAAATGCCGCTGATCGAAACGTGCGCTCCCCGCGTGCCGTCCAGGAACTCCATGTCGACATAGATCGGGGATCCGTCACGACCGCGCCCTGCCGGCACCCGGTGGGTCATCTGATCGAAGTAAAGAGCCTGGGCCCTTTCCTGCCCCGTGGCCCGGCGCACGACCTCACCAGGACGCGGCGGCACGTAGATCTCAGGCTCAACCCGCGTCGTGCTGACCTCTGCGATCTCCTGCCTGCGGGCCGGCAGCACGCCATCAGAGATAAGGAAGACGTCCGAGCCGAAACTCGCACCCTCATGCCTGGCCCGGACCTGGGTCACGATGCCACTGGTCAGGACCGGCCCAACCCCCGGAACCTGCCGAAGCGTCACCACCACATCGTCCAACTGCAGATAGGAGTCTTCATCCAGGGCAACAGCGAACTGCAACGGGGTCGAGTCTTCAGTCCCAGCCACCAGCCCTACCGGAGGCGCCGACCCCTCAGACGAGCTGTCGCCGTCAGCACCGGCGGCCGGGGCCAGAGGCGCACTCTGGACCTGCGAGCGTTCGCTCGCAACGAAGCGTTCGGCCACGACGGCTCCTTCAGCAGGGGCGACGTTACAGATCCAAGGACCTTGAGCTAACACCATAGACAGCCCAGCTGACATCCGGCCTAGCACCTCACGTCCTTGTCAGGCAGGCTTTTGGAGTGATCGGCGATCGGTTCGCTCCGTGAATTTGGTTCCGATCGGCAGAGATCAACGGACCCTCCGCTGCCGGAAACATCACAATCGTATCTAATTACCGCAAACCGTGAGATAACAGTAATGCCTCCGAGCCAAGCGTGGGCAACGTTGGCGCGTTCTCGCCTATGCCGCGACACTAGACTGCTAGGCTCAATGAGCCGTCGAGTTGTGGCGTTTGATCATCAGTGATAGCAAACACCGCAATAAGACTGGTGACGACTCCGACTGATCGACTGCGACACGGCCGGTGCACGTCGATTCGGCCAGGCTGTACACCGCAGGAGCCCTCGCCCGTGCTGCGCAAAGTACTGATCAAGAACTACCGCGCCTTCAGGGACTTCAAGCTGGAGTTCTCACGTGGTGTCAACATCATCGTCGGCAGCAACGATGCCGGTAAGTCTACGCTGCTTGAAGCGATCAACCTCGCGTTGACCGCACGCCTCCACGGCTACCCGATCAGCGCCGAGATATCGCCACACCTCTTCAATCAGGAAACCACCGCGCAGTATGTCCGCGATCTGCGAAGCGGCGGGAAGCCGGAGCCGCCGGAGATCGTGATTGAGGTTGTCCTAGATGACGTACCGCAGTACGCGGGGCTCGTCGGCTCGAACAATCTGCTCGGCGTGGACGGTCCTGGGGTGCGGCTCAAGATCGTCCTGGACGAGGATTTCAGCGACGGCTACCAGGCCTATATCGCTAACCCTGACAACGTCACCCTCGTCCCCACCGAGTACTACACGTGGCTGTGGCTCGACTTCGGCGGCAACCCAGTCAAGAACGCCAGGTATCTGCCTGATGCCTCTCTTATCGACGCCTCAGGAATCAGGCTGCAGAACGGTACCGACTACTACACGCAGCAGGTCATCGACCGGCATCTCGAGACAGCCGAACGCGTCGAGTTGTCCCGCTCTTACCGCAGCCTGCGCGAGACGTTCGCCGACATCGACGCGATCGGCGGTATCAACACCAAGCTCGCGGCCAGCCAAGGTGCTCTCAGCGACCGGCGGCTCTCCCTCTCGATCGACGTGTCGCCACGGGCCGCATGGGAACGCACCCTGGTCCCGCATCTTGATGACCTGCCGTTCCAGTTCGTCGGCAAAGGGGGGCAGAACTCGCTCAAGATCATGCTCGCGCTCGCCAAGAAGGCGGATGCCAGCCATGTGATCTTGGTGGAAGAGCCAGAGAACCACCTGTCGTTCTCCTCACTCAACATGACCATGGACAAGATCGCCCGGGCGTGCACCGGCAAACAGGTCCTGGTCACGACGCACAGCTCGTTCGTACTCAACAAGCTGGGTCTCGGGAACCTCATACTGCTGACGCCCGCCGGAGGGATGAGGATCACCGATCTGCCGCCTGACACCGTCGATTACTTCATGAAGCTGCCCGGTTTCGATACGCTGCGGATGGTGCTAGCCAGGCGGGTCATCCTGGTAGAAGGCCCGTCGGACGAACTGGTCGTTCAGCGTGCCTACCGCGATACTCACGACGGTCGGCTTCCCCTCCAGGACGGCGTCGACGTCATGAGCATGGACGGGTTGTCTGCCAGGCGCTTCCTTGACGTTGCGGTCCAGCTGGAAAAGCCAGTGGTGGTTGTGAACGACAACGACGGCGACGAAGCGACAATCCGGGCCCGCTACCAGGCTTACGAAGAATGCAGCTTCATTCGCATCTGCATCGGCAAGGGCAGCCCGGAAACGCTGGAGCCTCAGCTCCTAGCCGCCAACGACCGTCACACCCTCAACCAGGTGCTGGGCAAGAACTACCACACGGACGACAAGCTGCTGGCCTACATGAAGCGCGAGAAGACCACCTGCGCACTGGCCATCTTCGAATCAGCCCGGTCGATCACGATGCCGGAGTACATCCGTGATGCCATCACCTAGCAACCGTGCGATCATCGCGGCGGCAGGCTCGCTCAAAACCCAGTACGTGATCAACGAGGCCCTTGCCGCACCGGCAAGCCAGCGGGTACTGATCACCACGTACACCCGCGAGAATTGCGACCAGATCATCCGCAGGCTGTGCCGGGCCAATGGCTGCGTGCCGCCCAACATCAGTGTCCTCGGCTGGTTCACGTTCCTCATGAATCAGGCGGCCCGCCCCTACCAGTCGGCCATCACCGGCAGGATCGACTATGCACGATCGCTGAACTTCAAGGGCAGCCGTTTCCGCCTCACACCTCGGGCCAAGCCGCTCCAGTACTACTTCGACAGCAACGCCGACTTCTACCGGGACGGCGTAGCTGAATTCGCGGTCCGTGCCGACGAGGCCACAGGCGGCCGAGTCGTCCAGCGGCTAGAGGCGCTCTACCATAAGGTGTATATAGACGAGCTGCAGGACTTGGCCGGTTACGATCTTGAATTCCTCGACCTGCTGTTCACATCCCCTATCAAGGTCATCGCCGTTGGTGATCCGCGGCAGCATACCTATGCCACCAACCAGGCCAGCAAGAATAAGCGGTACCGCGGAAACTCCATAGTCGACTGGCTGAACCAACGGCAGGCGATCTGCCCGATCGAGCTGCGGACGGAGAGCTGGCGGTGCAACCAGGAGATCTGCGACTGGGCGGACGCGCTCTACCCTGAGCTGCCCCGAACCGCCTCCCGCAACCTGGACCGGACTGGCCACGACGGCGTTTTCCTCTTGGCCGCCGAACACGTATCCGAATACACCAAGAAGTACCATCCCACCATCTTGCGGTGGGATAAAAGAGCAGACACGCAAGGGCTGCAAGCCATGAACATCGGCGTCTCCAAGGGCAGCACATTCGATCGCGTACTTATCTTCCCCACTAACCTGATAACGCAATACCTGATAGGGTGCTTCTTTCTGAGAGATATGTTATTTCCGGGCATTCTGGTCATGCGGCGAGGTTGAGGTCCTCGATGGTGTCCTCGTCGTAGCGGGCGAGGTGGTGCTCGTCGCGGTAGCGTTGCTTGGTTGG
>Ga0335076_10004373_pt1 | contig 14284 bp, 17 predicted proteins | sample Lox_Sample_25_FD_206717 | JGI IMG/M metagenome (GOLD analysis project Ga0335076, IMG submission 206717) | Soil microbial communities from Loxahatchee National Wildlife Refuge, Florida, United States - Lox_Sample_2.5 | ecosystem: Environmental > Terrestrial > Soil > Wetlands | place: USA... | reverse complement strand
GCAATCACATTCTCGATGTGCACGGCCTGCGCATCAGCGATCCACCGGCCCTCGAGCGCGAGCTCAACCAGATCACGGGCATCGTCACGGTCGGCCTGTTCGCCGTGCGCCCCGCGGACCTGCTGCTGATCGGCACCGCCGGCGGCGTCGAGACCCGCTGACGTTCCCGCCCCGGTCAACGCCGGCGCCCTTTTCTCTTTTTTGTCCTTTTGCCGCGAGACCGCCTCCAAGTACCAGGAGGCTGCGGTCCGTCGCATGCGATGCGCTCTCGCGGAGCCACGCGTGCAGATCGCGGTCCGTTGGGCAACCCGACATGGAGACACCGCGATGCACAGCTGCACACTAACCCGTTCACTCGTCCCGGCCCTCGCCTGCCTCGCAGGCGTGCTGGCTGCACCTGTCGTGCCTGCGGCCGACAGTGCCGACGCCACGCGCTCACTCGCCGTGCGTTACAGCTACGCGGAACTCTCTACGGTCGACAGCGCTACGGGCCTCTACCGGCGCATCGAGGCCGCGGCACGCTTCGTCTGCGGTGCGGAGGGACGGCGCATGGACGAGCGCAGCGACTGGAAGCGCTGCTATCGCGACGCGGTGCACGACGCCGTGATCGAGGTGAACAATCCGCTGCTCACGGCCGTCCACCGACAGCAGCTCGGTGAGCTGCCCGAGACCGCCATGCTGAGTCGCTGAGCGACGCCTCCCCCGCCCGGACACTGCCCGGCTCGGGCACGTTCGCGCCGGGCGGATGAGACGTGCGATGCTGCGCCCACGCTCGCGGCTGTTGCGCCGCGGCACTTCGCCGCGCGCGTGTGGTCGGACAGAGGTACGCCCGGCCCGCCGCGAGACGGCGGGCTCTGCGGCGCGGCCGCTCGTCACAAGGAGGATCTGCAAATGGCGACCACTCAATCGGCAATCGTTCTGCCGCCGCTTCCGTATGCCCACGACGCGCTCGAGCCTTACATGTCGCGCGAGACGCTGGACTTCCACTATGGGAAGCACCACAAGGCTTACGTCGACAAGGTGAACAGCCTGATCGGCGGAACCGAGTTCGCAGACGCATCGCTCGAGGAGCTGGTGGCGGAGTCCACGGGCGCGGTCTTCAACAACGCCGCGCAGATCTGGAACCACGACTTCTTCTGGAACTGCCTGTCGCCGCAGCGCCGGACGCCCGGGCGCGAGCTGAGCCGGGCGCTCGACAAGCTGGGAGGGCTCGAGTCGTTCCAGAAGCAGTTCGACAAAGCGGCCATCGAAGTCTTCGGCTCGGGCTGGGCCTGGCTCATCAAGGACGGTGCCGACGCGCTCAAGATCGTCACCACGTCAAATGCCAACACGCCGATGCGCGAGGGTCACGTGGTGCTGCTTACCTGTGATATGTGGGAGCACGCCTACTACATCGATCACCGCAACGACCGGGGCGCCTACCTGAAGAGCTTCTGGCCGCTGGTCAACTGGGACTTCGTGGCGGCCAACCTCGAGTCCTGACCCAGCGACGCGGGCCGGCCCCGGCGGCGCCCGCTGCCGCGGCGCGGAGAGCAAAAAGGCCCGTGCGCTTGCACGGGCCTTCCTGCTTCTGGCTGGGGGACTAGGATTCGAACCTAGGTAAACGGAGTCAGAGTCCGTTGTCCTACCACTAGACGATCCCCCAAACGTGGCGGATCTGCACGGCGGCTCGCCCGCGGCTCGCGCCCCGCTGAGTTTAGCGCTTCGAGTATTGCGTGCCGCGGCGGGCCTTGCGGCGCCCGACCTTCTTGCGCTCGACCTCGCGCGCGTCCCGGGTCACGAAGCCGGCGTCGCGCAGGGGCTTGCGCAGCGATTCATCAAATTTGATCAATGCGCGCGTGATGCCGTGCCGTATCGCTCCCGCCTGGCCGGTAATACCGCCGCCATCCACCGTTACGTCGATGTCGAACTTGGCAGTGAGCTTAACGGCCTCGAGCGGCTGGCGCACGATCATCCGCCCGGTCTCGCGACCGAAGAACGCATCGAGCGAGCGCTCGTTCACCGTAATGCGCCCGCTGCCGGGCTTGAGGTAGACGCGTGCCGTAGCAGTCTTGCGACGACCGGTACCGTAGTGATTCTGCTGGCTCGCTGCCATGAGGGCGGGTCCTATTGAATGTTGAGCGGTTTCGGCTGCTGCGCCTGGTGGGGGTGCTCGCCGCCGGCGAATACGTGCAGCTTTCTGAACATGCGCCGGCCGAGGGGGTTCTTCGGCAACATGCCCTTCACGGCAAACTCGATCGCCCGCTCGGGATGCTCGGCCAGAAGCTTCTGCAGCGCGATCGACTTGATGCCGCCGATGTGGCCGGTGTGGTGGTAATAGATCTTGTCGGAAAGCTTGCGGCCGGTGACGCGGATCTTCTGTGCGTTGACCACCACGATGTGATCACCCATGTCGACGTGCGGGCTATAGTCGGCCTTGTGCTTGCCCTTGAGGCGGTGCGCAATCTGCGAGGCGAGGCGCCCGAGCGTCTTGTCGCTCGCATCGACGATGAACCAATCGCCGCGGACGGTGCCGGGCTTGGCAAATACGGTCTTCATAGGTCACTCGCGGCGGTGTTCCGCACCACGGCAGGCAATCCTGGGCGCGGCCGGGGCCCGAAAAAAGGCGGGCAAGTGTACTCAAGCAGGTGCACGGATGCAAAGCCGCCCCTGGCCTGCGGGCTCTCGCGGCGATTGCCCCTATAATACCGGCCCGAAACATGGGGTCAGCCCGCACTCTGGACTCTGCGATCGCCGCTCTCGACCGCGCCCTGCGGTCCGTGTGTGCGCCGGCGCGCTCGTCGCGCCCGGCCCCGTCGGCCGGCAGCGACACGGGGGAAGCGCTGCCCGACGCCGACCGGCGGATGAGCGCGGCGCTGATGCGCGTCAACCACGCGGGCGAGCTCGCGGCGCAGGCGCTGTATCACGGGCAGGCGCTCATGGCCCGCTCCGAGTCGACGCGCCGGATGCTGCTGGCGGCGGCACGCTCCGAGTCCGATCATCTCGCCTGGTGCGAGGCGCGCCTCAGGGAGCTCGGGGCGCGACCGAGCCTGCTCAATCCACTGTGGTATGCCGGCTCCTTCGCGCTCGGCGCCGCGGCTGCGCTGCTGGGCGACAGCACCAGCCTCGGTTTCGTGGCCGAGACCGAGCGTCAGGTGGAGGGACATCTCGATGAGCACCTGGCGCGGCTGCCGCCGGGCGATGCCCGCAGCCGTGCCATACTGCGCCTCATGCGGGCGGAAGAGATCGAGCACGGCGCCACCGCAGCGGCCGCAGGCGGTGCAGCGCTGCCGGCCGCGGCGCGCGCCCTCATGCGGCGCATCGCACGTGTCATGACTGGTACGGCTTACTGGGTTTGAGAATCGCGGAAGGTTGTATATTAGAAGCTTCTGTGGGGGAGCCGGTATGGAAGAGAGCATCAAGCCGCTGAGCGAAATTCCCGCGATCAACCGGTTCCTGAGTTACTGCCGCATCCGTGCAGTGCCCTCGAAAACCGTCGTGATCCACGCCGGTGACCTGCCGGACGTGCTCTACTACATCATCAGCGGCTCGGTCGAAGTCATGATCGAGGACGAGGAAGGCAACGAGATGGTGCTCGCCTACCTCAACCGCGGTCAGTTCTTCGGCGAAATGGGCCTGTTCTACGAGCAGCCGACGCGCAGCGCCTGGGTGCGCACCCGCAACCAGTGCGAGCTCGCCGAGATGACCTATCCGCGCTTCCGGCAGATTGCCGCCGAGAGTCCGGGGCTGGTATTCGAGCTGGCGACGCAGCTCGCCACGCGGCTCGATCGCACCAACCGCAAGCTCGGCGATCTCGCGTTCGTCGACGTCACCGGGCGCGTGGCGCATGCCATCATGGATCTGTGCGGCGAGCCTGATGCCATGACCCATCCGGAGGGCATGCAGATCAAAGTGAGCCGCCAGGAGCTGTCACGGCTGGTCGGCTGCTCGCGCGAGATGGCCGGCCGCGTGCTCAAAGTGCTCGAGGAGCAGGGCCTGCTGCGCGCCACCGGCAAGACCATCGTGGTGTTCAATGCGCGGCCGAAGATGAAGACCCGTCCAGTCATCGTGCCGGCCAAGCCCGCGGCCGGCGGCAGCGCCGCGCGGGCGGCGAGCCCGGTCGAGGCCGAAGACGACGATGAGGACGACGAGGACGACGACGAGTAGCCGGGCGAGGCTTCCGGCGGCGTCGGCGTAGCCTCAGCGGGCGCGGCCGCGCGACTGGCCCGCCAGGTCGGTATGCATGGTGATCTGCTGGCGCATCTCGCGGATGGTCTGCGCGTAATCACGGCTGCCGAAGATGGCCGATCCCGCGACGAAGGTGTCGGCTCCCGCCTTGGCGGCGGCGCGGATATTCTCGATCTTGATCCCGCCATCGACCTCGAGGCGCACCGCGCGGCCGGACGCGGTGATGCGCGCCCGCGCGTCCGCCAGCTTGCGCAGGCTGGTGGGAATGAACTGCTGCCCGCCAAAGCCCGGATTCACCGACATGATGAGCACCATGTCGAGCAGCTCGAGGGTGTAATCGAGGTAATCGAGCGGCGTCGCCGGGTTGAACACCAGTCCCGGCTGGCAGCCGTGCTCACGGATCAGCGCGATGGTGCGATCGATGTGCTCGGAAGCCTCGGGATGGAAGGTGATGTAGGTGGCGCCGGCGGCAGCGAAGTCGGGCACGATGCGATCGACCGGCCGCACCATCAGGTGCACATCGACCGGCGCGGTGACGCCACGGCGGCGCAGCGCCTCACACACCAGTGGCCCGATCGTGAGATTTGGCACGTAGTGGTTGTCCATGACGTCGAAGTGAATGAGGTCGGCGCCGGCTTCGAGCACGGCATCGACCTCCTCACCGAGGCGGGCGAAGTCGGCGGAGAGAATCGACGGAGCTATCCACGGCTCGGACATCCGCCACAGTCTAACCGATTGTGATCCGGGGCTGCCGTCATGCGCCGCCAGCCCGACGGGCAGGCTCAGCGGGTCAGCCGCGTGAGCGCCTCGCGGTACTTGTCGGCGGTGGCGGCGATGACCTCGGGCGGCAGGCGCGGCCCCGGGGCCTTCTTGTTCCAGTCGAGTGTCTCCAGGTAGTCGCGCACGAACTGCTTGTCGAAGCTCGGCGGGCTCGTTCCCACGCGGTAGCTGTCGGCGGGCCAGAAGCGCGAGGAGTCCGGTGTCAGCACCTCGTCGATGAGGGTGAGCGTGCCGGCCTCATCCACACCGAACTCGAACTTGGTGTCGGCGATGATGATGCCGCGCGCAAGCGCGTGCCCGGCGGCGAAGCGGTAGAGCGCGAGCGCGCGCTCGCGCACCGCGGCAGCGAGCTCAGCGCCGATGAGCGCGGTCAGTTCGCCGAAGGAGATATTCTCGTCGTGCTGCCCGGGCTTCGCCTTGGTCGCCGGGGTGAAGAGCGGCTGCGGCAGCCGTGCAGCCAGCTCGAGCCCGGCCGGCAGGGCGATGCCGCACAGCTCACCGCGGGCCTGGTAGTCCTTCCACCCCGAGCCGATGAGGTAGCCCCGCACCACCGCCTCGACCGGCAGCGCCTCGAGGCGCCGCACGATCACCGCGCGCCCCTCGAGCAGTGCACGCTCGCCGGCGTCGTGAACCACGCTCGCAGGATCACGGCCCGTGAGGTGATTCGGCACCAGGTGCCGGGTGCGCGCGAACCAGAAGTTGGAGATGCCGTTCAACACCCGCCCCTTGTCAGGAATCGGATCGGGAAGCACGACATCGAACGCCGACAGCCGGTCGGTAGTCACGATGAGCAGTGCATCGTCGTCGAGCGCGTAGATATCGCGCACCTTGCCCTCGTGCAGGCGGGTGAGCCCGCGAAGCTCGGTGCGGTAGACGACGGGAGACGGCATGCGCTTGGTACTATAGCGGCCCTTTGGCCCACGGACATCTGCGCGCCTGACACGCACGGTCGCCATGAAATGGATCGGCAAGCTCACCGGAGGGCTTCTCGGGGGCCTCGTGTACGGGCCCATCGGCGCGGTCCTCGGCATGTTGCTCGGTCATCAGTTCGACGAGCAGCAGAGCGAGGCTCCGCAGCTGTCGGCCGAGGAGCTGGCGGCGGTCGGTGCGACCTTCTTCCGCGCCACCTTCCGCATCATGGGTCATCTCGCCAAGGCCGATGGCCGCGTGTCGGAGCAGGAAATCGCCGCCGCGCGCGAAGTGATGGGCGAGCTGCGCCTCGAGCCCGCCCAGGTGCAAGAGGCGATCGGGTGCTTCACGGCCGGCAAGGTTTCCGGCTTCGACGCGGATGCAGAGCTTGCGGCGCTCACGCGCGTGTGCCGCGGACGGCCCGACCTTGCGCGTGTGTTTCTCGAGATCCAGGTGCGCGCAGCGCTCGCCGGCAACAATCTCGAGGGCCCGGTGCGGCCGCTGCTCAGCCGCATGGCCGACCGGCTCGGTATCTCCACGCTGGAATTCGCGCACATCGAGACGGTGCTGCGCATCCAGCGCGGTGCCTTTCGTGGCCAGCGCCCGCCGGGAGCGCGCTCGGGCGCTGCGCGTGAGGATCAGCTCGCCGCGGCCTACCGCGTACTCGAGGCTTCCGCCGCCGCGAGCGACGAGGAGGTCGCCAAGGCCTACCGCCGTCAGCTGCAGCGCCATCATCCGGACAAGCTCAAGGCCAACGGCCTGCCCGAGTCGATGCTGGCGCACGCCAAGCAGCGGACGCAGCAGATCATCGAGGCGTGGGAGCTGATCCGCGAGCGCCGTGGTATGCGCTGAAACCGCACCTCAAGCGCTCGGCGGCCGCCGCCCTGAGCGCCGCTGTCCCGCCCACTCCCCGATCACCTTCTCGATCGCGCCCACGCCGTCGGTCAGCGCCGCGGGTCCGGGCTGCAGGATGAGCGAGGACTTTATCTCGCGCACGTAGCCCGCGCGCACCGCCGGGATGTCGCTCCATCCCGGACGCGCCGCCACCGCTTCCGGACGGAACTTCTTGCCGCACCACGAGCCGAGCACGATGTCGGGAGCGCGGCGCGCCACCTCGAGCGGGTCGGCGATGATGCGGTTGCGCCCGAGCGGCTCGCGCGAGAGCTCCGGGAAGCAGTCCTCGCCTCCGGCGAGTTCGACGAGCTCCGACACCCAGCGGATGCCGCTGATCGTGGGATCGTCCCACTCCTCGAAGTACACGCGCGGTCGGCGCGTGAGCGCCGCGGCACGCCGGCGCACCTGCTCCAGTCCCGCCTCGAGCTCACCGGCGAGCGCGCACGAGCGGTCGGCGCAGCCGATCATGCCGCCGAGGGTGCGCACCATGCGCAGGATGTCGGCGACGCTGCGGTGATTGAAGACGTGCACCTCGATACCCTCGCGCACCAGACTGGCGGCGATGTCCGCCTGCAGGTCGGAGAACCCGAGCACCAGGTCGGGCCGCAGCGCCACGATGCGCTCGATGCGGGCGCTGGTGAATGCCGAGACCCGCGGCTTTTCGCGCCGCGCCTGCGGCGGACGCACGGTGAACCCCGAGATGCCCACGATCCGCCAGTCCTCGCCGAGCCGGTAGAGCGTCTCGGTAGTCTCCTCGGTGAGGCAGACGATGCGCTGGGGAAATCCCGAATCTGGCGTCATGTGGCGCGGCTCCGGAGCGGCGGCCACTGTATCCTTAACACATGTGGACCCGTTTCTGGGCGTTTCTCGACTGGTGCTTCTTCGGCGCCGCCTCGGAGCGCGCCGGCGCGCTCGGGGCAGTGCTGCGGCTGTTGCGCTATCCCTACGCGGTGGTGCGCGACCTGGCACGCGGAGAGATCAACCTGCGGGCGATGGGACTCGTATACACCACGCTCCTGTCGCTCATCCCACTGCTCGCCTTCAGCTTCGCGATCCTCAAGATCTTCGGCGGCCACCGCGACATCGAGCCGATCGTCTACGAATTCTTCCGTCCGGTCGGCGGCGCGGCGGCGACCCAGCTCACCGCGCGCGTCGTGCAGTTCGCCAGTCGGGTAAGCAACGGCGTGGTCGGCTCGGTGGGGCTGGCGCTGCTCGCCTGGACGCTGGTAGGCACCATCAAGAAGGTCGAAGACAGCTTCAATTTCCTCTGGCACGTCGACCAGCCGCGCAGCTTCGCGCGCCGCCTCGCCGAGTACACGACGCTCCTCATCACAGGCCCAGTGCTGCTGGTGGGCTTCATCGGGCTGTCACACGCCGCGCTCGCCAGCGCCCCGGTGCAGGAGGTGGTGGTACGCCTGCCGCTGCTGCAGCGCCTGCGCGGCACCGGCATCAACCTCGCGCCCTACGCGATGGTCACGGCGTTCTTCACTGCGCTCTACATGCTGGTGCCGAACACGCGCGTCGACTGGCGCGCGGCTCTCATCGGCGGGCTGGTCGGCGGAGTGGTATGGGCGGCCATCGGCAAGATGTTCACCGCCTTCGTCGTCTACTCGACGCGTCTCACGATCGTCTACGCGGGCTTCGCCTTCGTGGTGGCGGCACTGCTGTGGACCTATTTCGGCTGGCTGATCCTGCTCGCCGGGGCGCAGCTGTCCTTCTACGTGCAGAACCCGGCCTACCTGCGCCTCGGCCTGCAGCAGCTGCGCCTCTCGAGCGTGGAGCTCGAGGATCTCGCGCTCAAGCTCATGTACTTCGTCGGTCGCACACACGTCAGCGGCGGGCGGCGCTGGACGGTCAACCGCCTGGCGAACGAGCTCGGGCTGCCGGGCATCGCGGTGGCACAGATGTCCGCAACACTCGAGCGGGCGGGCCTGCTCATCGTGACCGACTACGACGAGCTCGTGCCGGCGCGCGACATCGGTCACATCGGGGTGTACGAGATCCTCGACATCGCCCGCAACCAGCGCAGCGGCCACGTGGCGCCGCGCAACTTCGCCGTCCCCCCCGTGGACCGGATCCTGGCGAGCCTCGAGGAGGCACGGCGCAACCGCTGTACCGATCTCACGCTGCGCGACCTGGTCGATGAGACACCGCGACCGGCATTGCACCTCACTACCCGGCAGTCGACTTCCCGCTGAGCGCCAGCTACTCCCCGGCGATCGTCATCTCGCCGATGAGCACCGAGGGGGTGCGGATGCCGCCGCGCAGATCGACGTCGCTGCCGAGCGCGACGATGTTGCGGTACATCGGCCGCAGATTTCCGGCGATCGTGATCTCATGCACCGGGTAGGCAATGGCGCCGTTCTCCACCCAAAAGCCGCTCGCACCGCGGGAGTAGTCGCCGGTCACGCCGTTCACGCCCTGTCCCATGAGCTCCGTCACCAGAAGCCCGGTATGCAGCTGCGCGAGGAACGCCTGCGGGTCGAGGCCGCCCTGCGAGCTCGTGACGAGCAGGTTGTGAATCCCGCCGGCGTTGCCGGTGCTCTTAAGTCCGAGGCGCCGTGCCGAGTAGCTGCCGAGCACGTAGCCGCCGATGACCCCAGCGCTCACCAGCTCGCGATCGTGAGTAGCCGCGCCCTCCTGGTCGAAGGGACTGCTGGCGAGGCCCTTGGGGATGTGCGGCCGCTCCTGCATGGCGAGGAAGTCGGGAAATATCTGCTCGCCGGCCGCGTTCAGCAGGAACGAGGCCTTGCGATACTGACTGCTGCCGCTGATCGCACCGATGAAGTGCCGGAACAGGCTGCGCGCCATGTCGGGCGTGAACGCCACCGGCGCCCGACGGGTCGTCAGCCGCCGCGCGCCGAGACGCGCCACCGCGCGCTCGCCGGCGAGGCGGCCGGTGCGCGTGGCCGACTCGAGCTCTTCCGGGTCGCGCGCGATGGTATACCAGTAGTCGCGCTGCATCGTCTCGTCCGACTGGGCGATCAGCGAGCAGCTCACCGAATGGCTGGTGGTGGAATAGCCGGCGAGGAATCCGAGCGAGTTGCCGTAGACGCCGCTGTGACGCTGGCTGTTGACGGAGGCGCCTTCGGAATTGTTGACGCGCGCATCGACCGCCAGCCCGGCCGCCTCGCACTCGCGCGCCAGCTCGATGGCCCGCTCGGGCGTGAGGTCCCAGGCGTGGTCGAGATCGAGATCCGGGATGTCACGCGCCAGCGCCTCCGGCTCGACCAGCCCGGCGTACGGGTCCTCGGCCGTGTAGCGCGCAATCGCGCAGGCCTTGGCGACGCTCTCGCGCACCGCCGCGGCGCCGAGGTCCGCAGTGCTGGCCGCGCCCTTGCGCTTGCCGAAATAGACGGTCACTCCGAGCCCACGGTCGCGCTGGTACTCGATGGTGTCCACCTCGCGCAGCCGCACGCTGACGGAAAGCCCCTGGCTGACCGAAGCATCCGCCTCGCACTGCGAGGCGCCCTGCCGCCGCGCTTCCTCGAGCGCCAGGGCGGCAACTTCGGTCAGCTGGCGGGTCGAAGCTGGATCGGCTGCGGACATCGGTGTGCTTGGCGCTCGGCTTTGGGCTTAAAGTGCTTCTCAGCAGGCAAATTGTAGCAGCCGCCGCATGGTGCATTCGCGCGACGTTAGCGACGATGATGGGGACACGGAGCGCCCGAGCAAGAGCGCCCGCAAGCGCGCCGCGCACGCCGCCCAGGAGCTCGGCGAAGCGCTGCTCGAGCTCGGCGATGCGGAGCTCGCGCGCCTCGACCTGCCGGAGTCGCTCAGCGAGGCGCTGCGCGCTGCGCGTCGCATCACCAGCCGCGCCGCGGCGCTGCGGCAGCGCCAATATATCGGCAAGCTGATGCGCGAGGTGGACCCGGCACCGATCCGCGCCGCGCTCGACGCGGTGCGCGAGCGCGCGGCGCGTGAGGCCGAGCGCTTCAAACGGATCGAGAACTGGCGCGCGCGGCTGATCGGCGAAGGTGAGCCGGCACTGGCGGAGCTCGCGCGCTGGCATCCGCAGATCGACCGCGACGAGTGGGCGAGGCGCACGGCTGCGGCCCGCGCCGAGCACGCGCGCAGCGGCACCGGCGGCCCCGCGGCGCGCGAGCTGTTTCGCGCTTTGCGCGCGTTGTTCGCTACAATGCCGCGATGAAACCGCTGGTCGGCATCATCATGGGCTCCGCCTCCGACTGGGAGACCATGCAGTCCGCCGCCGATGTGTTGGACAAACTGTCGATCCCCTACGAGGTCCGCGTGGTTTCCGCGCACCGCACTCCCGACCTGCTGTTCGAGTATGCGGCCGGCAGCCGGGCGCGGGGACTCGAAGTGCTGATCGCCGGCGCCGGCGGCGCGGCACACCTGCCGGGAATGACCGCGGCGAAGACCATTCTGCCGGTGCTCGGCGTGCCGGTGCAGTCGAAGTCCCTCGGCGGGCTCGATTCGCTGCTGTCGATCGTGCAGATGCCCGCGGGAGTGCCGGTGGCGACCTTCGCCATCGGCAACGCAGGCGCCAGCAACGCGGCGCTGTGCGCGGCGGCGATCCTCGCCAACAAACACCCCGCCATCGCCAGCGCACTCGATTCCTTCCGCGAACGGCAGACCGCCTCGGTGCTCGGCCATCCCGATCCGCGCACGCCCTCGCGCGCATGACCGTCGGCATCGTGGGCGCCGGCCAGCTCGGCCGCATGCTCGCTTTGGCGGGTTATCCGCTCGGCCTCGATTTCCTCTGTCTCGACCCCTCGCGCGAGGCGCCCGCCGGAGCCGTGGCGCCGCTGCTGCACGGGGCGTTCACCAACCGGCGGCTGCTCGCACGTCTGGCGCGGCGCTGCGAGGTGATCACGTTCGACTGGGAGAACGTGCCGGTCGCGAGCCTCGCGGGCGTTGCCGGGCTGCACGGCGCGCGCATCTGTCCGCCGGTCGCCGCACTCGCCGCCGGTCAGGACCGTGTTGCCGAGAAACGCCTGTTCGAGCGTCTTGGGATTCCGACCACGCGCTGGCGCGCGGTCGACTCGCGCGCGCAGCTCTCGCGCGCCATCACCGCGATCGGTCTGCCGGGGGTCCTCAAGACGCGCCGGATGGGCTACGACGGCAAGGGCCAGGCCCTGATCCGCACGCGCAGCGACGCCGAGCGTGCACTCGCGCAGCTCGGGGCGGCGCCTCTGCTCTACGAGGAGTGGGTGCCGTTCGACTGCGAGGTATCGATCATCGGCGCGCGCAGCCCGCGCGGCGCTGTGGCGGTGTACCCGCTGTGCGGCAACGTCCACGCCCAGGGGGTTCTGCGCCTCACCTGTGCGCCCTTTGGCCCTGCGCGCTGGCAGCATCACGCTGCAGCTCACCTGGCGCGGGTGCTCGCGCACTTCCGCTACACGGGTGTTCTCGCCATCGAGTTCTTCGTGCGCCGCGGACGGCTGATCGCCAACGAGATGGCGCCGCGCGTGCACAACTCCGGTCACTGGACCATCGAAGGTGCCGCCACCAGCCAGTTCGAGAACCACCTGCGCGCGATCCTCGACCTGCCGCTCGGCGCGACGCACGCCCGCGGCTACAGCGGCATGGTCAACCTCATCGGCAGCCTGCCGCCGCGCGACCGGTTGCTCGCGCTCGAGGGGGTACACCTGCATGATTATGGGAAACGGCCCCGGCCTGGGCGTAAGGTCGGCCATTGCACCGTCGTGGAGCCGACCGCCGCCCGTCGCGACGCTCGCGTTCGGCGGCTACTGAAGGATTTGGCCGTCCGCGTGCGCATCCCGTAACATGGTTGTGAGCCAACATCAATGTACCTGGAACCCTTCAAACTCAAGGAGTTGCCGTTCCGGCTGAGCCCGGACCCCCAATTCCTCTATCTTTCGAAACAACACGCCCGCGCCAAGGCGTACATGGAGTCGACCATCTGGTTCACGGACGGCTTCGTGGTGATCACCGGAGAGATCGGCTCGGGCAAGACTACGCTGATCGAGTCCTTCCTCAAGGAAGTGCCCGCGGACGTGGTGGTCGCGCAGATCAACCAGACCCAGGTCTCGGCCATCGATTTCCTGCAGGCCGTGCTGGTGCAGTTCGGCTTCTCACCCTTCAAGATGCGCAAGGCCGAACTCATCAGCACGCTCAACAGCTTCCTCATCGAGCAGTACGCCGCGGGGCGCAAGGTGCTGCTGATCGTCGACGAAGCGCAGAACCTCTCCATGCGGGTGCTCGAGGAGATCCGCATGCTCTCGGGGGTGGAAACCACCAAGGAGAAGGTGCTGCGGATCATCCTCGCCGGGCAGCCCGAGCTCAATCACAAGCTCGACGCGCCGGCGCTCGAGCAGCTCACCCAGCGCGTGCGCCTGCGCTTTCATCTGCAGACGCTGTCGGAAGCCGAGACGCAGAGCTACATCCAGCACCGCCTCGATGTCGCCGGCGCGGGCGATCGCGAGCTCATCGCTCCCGAGGCATTCGCCGAGATCTACCGCTACACCGGCGGCGTGCCGCGCCTGGTCAACACGCTGTGCGACACCGCCATGATGTCCGCCTTCACGGCCGACCGCACCGTGGTCACGCGTGCCGACATCGCCAGCGCCGTCCAGGAGCTGCAGTGGACGGAGTACACCGCGCGCCCCCATCAGCACGTGCCCGAGCCGCCGGTCGCGCCGGCGCGCCCCGCTTCGGTGCGGACGGCCAAGTCTCCCGCGTCGCCGCCGCCGCTCGGACGGCTGTTGGTCGCGGCCGATGGCCGCACCGTGCAGGAGGTGCCGCTGCGCCTCGGCCGGCTGATCATCGGCCGCACGCCCGAGAACGACGTGCAGATCGACAGCCGCTTCATCAGCCGTCATCACTGCCAGGTGATCACCACCGAGAACACGAGCGTGATCGAGGACCTGAACAGCACCAATGGCATCTATGTCAAGTCCAACCGCGTGCGCCGTCATCATCTGAACGACGGCGACGTGGTGCTGGTCGGCAAGCACGAGCTGATCTACATCGACGAGCGTGCGGTACGCACGCGCGCCCCGACCGCTGACACGGTAGCGGTGCAAAAGCTCGCGGAGCAAACGGTTACGCGCCACGGCACCCCGGCGGAAGCGCTCGCGGGCGAGGCAGCGCGGGCGGCGGCCGAGGAAGCGGACGAGGACGCCGCGGCGCCCTCCGGCTGACCCAGCGGTCGCGGCGCGCTCAGACGTCGTCGTGGGTGCCGAGCGAGTCGGGATCCGCGTACTGTGAGCGCAGCGCGCGGTAGTCGCGGCGCCGCAGCAGCACGACGAAGCCCCCCACTACGCACAGCAACCCCAGCAGTCCTGCCGTGAAGCTCAGCAGCCCGCGCGCTGCGAGCAGGTAGCTGGCGACGAGCGCACCGAGCCCGAAGATTATGTAAATCCAGGGCAGCACCTCGTACACGGGGCGGGAGAGATGCGGAGTGCGGCGCGGCATGCACGCATCCTAACGCGCCAGGCCACCCTGTTGGAATCGTGCAGTGCATCGCGGCGCGGGCGGGGCCTCGCCCGCGCACGCCACCGCCGGCCCCCCGTCAGATCACGCGCGTCGTGTCAAGCGCTGTTAAGCGAGA
>Ga0335076_10004371_pt1 | contig 14287 bp, 13 predicted proteins | sample Lox_Sample_25_FD_206717 | JGI IMG/M metagenome (GOLD analysis project Ga0335076, IMG submission 206717) | Soil microbial communities from Loxahatchee National Wildlife Refuge, Florida, United States - Lox_Sample_2.5 | ecosystem: Environmental > Terrestrial > Soil > Wetlands | place: USA... | reverse complement strand
GCTCGATCGCCCGCGAGGACCGCACGTTCGTCGAGTAGGCGTACAACGCCAAGCTCAGGCCATCACCGACGGCTCATACGCCGCACGGCCGTGGCCATCGGCTCGATATGCCGTGTAGAACGCGTCTAGATCGAGCCGATCGACGCTATCGATCACAAACCACGCCAGGTGATCCGCCGGCAGCCGGTCACGCACCGACGGCGGCATCAAAACGCCTGCTGACGATTTCATTCAATGAAGTTCTGCGGCACCCCCGGAATCCCACCGGGCCACCCGGATGGAGCCGGCGAAGGCGATGGCGCACATACCGATTAGGCGCGTCGCAAGACTGGATCGTTCAGGCTGTCGCCGACGTGATGCGAAACTCTCACACCAGGCAACCCAAGTCCGCTTCCCGCCGGTCGGTCGTGCTCGTGACGGGCATGTCCGGGACCGGGAAATCGAGCGCGCTCGCGGTACTCGCCCGCAACGGGCACCAGACTATCGATGCTGATGAGCCAGGCTGGATCATTCAGAGCCAGACGCCCGACGGGCCCGAGCCGCTCTGGGACCTCGGCCGGGTGGGCGCCCTTCTTGACCGCCACCGGGCGGGTTGGCTGTTCATCGCCGGCTGCGCGGCGAACCAGCGCGCGCTCTATCACCGCTTCGACGCCGTCGTCCTACTGAGCGCGCCGATCGGCGTCCTCCTCGAGCGGGTCACCGACCGGCGAAACCGATTCGGATCAACCTGCGAGGATCGAGCGAAGATCGCCAGCGACCTGGCTGCCTACGAGCCGCTCCTGCGCGCCAGCGCCGACTACGAGATCGTGACCACCGCGCCCCTCGCCGTGGTCGTCTCAACGCTCGAGCAAGCTGCGCGCACCGGCCGCCGAGCAAACCAGTAGCCCTGGCCGAAGGCGAGTCCTTCACGCGACAGCCACCACGCATTGCGCGACTCGTGTTGAGCCGTCGCGCATGCCCGTCGCGGACCCAAAAGCAGGTTTGACCGGGGTTGCTCGAACCGGTTGGTGTGCACCGCGACCATCGCGGTCATGGTTACGGCACAGCGATCACGATCGCCGCGGCGAGCGCCTTGCGGGAAACGGGGTCATCGAGCGCGAGCGTCTGCACCCGAAGCTCGAACATCGCCGCCGTAGCCACCTACAGAGTCGTCGGTTTCTCGCTGTCCCGCGATCGCGTCGCCACCACGGTTGCAGAAGTCGCCCCGACCGTGTGGTCGGGGCTGCCCGGTGTGCGCTCGGCATAACCGACGGCCGCCTGCAGGCGACAGGCAGCTCGCCCGGTCGCGTTTCCTTGTGGAGTGTTCTCGGGCGTGGCCGGAGCCGATGTGGCGTCGCTGCCGAACGGCGATTGCCGACCTCACGCCCACAGAGGCAGGTGCGCTCGCTGCCGCCGGCTCTACTCCCAACCGGCGGCTTGTGCCGGACGTTGGACGGCCGCCTCGGCAGGAGTTCGCCAATACTTCCTCCATGGATATGTTCAATCTCTTTCGCGACGAGACAATCGGCGACGACGGTGATCCGCCGGGATACCGTGCGCAATCCGCGCAGCTCGCGCCAAGGTTCGGAGCGTCTCGCCTCGCGATGACCGTGTATGACCTGCCACCGGGGCAGGCGATTTGCCCCTATCACTTCCACTGGGGCGATGAGGAGTGGCTGCTCGTGGTTTCCGGAACGCCGACGGTCAGGACGCCCAACGGCGAACAGACGCTGGATCCGGGCGATGTCGTCTGCTTCCTCGTGGGTCCTGAGGGAGCACACCGGGTCCACAACACGAGCGACGAAGCCGCCCGCGTCGCCCTTTTCTCCAACAAGCACGAGTTCGGCATCATCGAATATCCCGACAGCGACAAGATTGGCGTCTGGGGCCGCCATGACGAGTCGCTCGACCGCGTGATCCGTCGCAGCCCAGACCTCGATTACTGGGACGGCGAGCGGCCCTGAAGAACGGCGCATAGAAGAAAGCAGACGTCGTCGTCGTGCCTGCTTGAGGCGTCGAGGAGTAGCCCTGCCGCGGCGGCTCGGTCGAGGTCGTCGCCGGCGACTCCGACATGACGGGTTGTGTCCGGGTCGAGAAATCCGCGTCGCGGGATTGGCAGCACATCGTCGCTCCACGCGTGAGAAAGCCTCGCGCCGGCGTGAACCTCGCGCCACATCCCTGGACGAGAACGCGCTCCCGGCCAGGCGCTACGTGGCTTGGCGAACGGCACTCCGGAATTGGCCGGATTTAGCGACCGGGTCCGAGTGCTCGATCAGAAATGCTGCGCGGCGTCGGCAAGACCCTTCTGGACGTCCTCGGGAGTCATCACGGGGAGAAGGTCAATCGACGCGCCGACGGTCATGAAGAACGGCTCGGCGATCGCTGGGATCTGCGACGGCTCCTTCAGATCGAAAAAGATCAAGCCGGTCCGCTTACCGTCAATGGCCGTGAAATAGGCGGCCTCTGGCTTGATCTGCCCCATCACGCGTTCAAGCATCTGTCCGAAGGAACCGTCTCTGATGGCGCGGTTTCCGGCCTCCACATCCATCTGCATCTTCAGCAGCATCCGCATTCTCATTCCTCTCGTGGCAGTGTTTTATGGCGACCCTAAACGATTGGCGATCCGCGCGTGCGATCGTGTGGCGGCTGACAGGGCCGCCACGCTCTTCCGCTGGCGGCGCTATGTGGACACGGGCCGGGAGACGGCTGCTCCTCCCTGGATGCAGCGCGAGATCCGCCCAAACCGCGTGACCCACTGTGTCCGACAGCGCTCGCGCTGAGCGACGCCCGGCGCGTCCACGCGGTGGTCTTTGGACGTAGAGCAGCAGGGCGGTTGGCGACCGGCCCACCACGCGCGATCACGTTCTCGAGCCTGGGTTCGGCTTCTGCTCCGCTGGCTCGAACCGGAAGCGGCCAGCGCATCCAATCGGCGGTTCGTAGCCGTTCCTGGTCGGTCACTCGATGCGACCGTCGACCGAGCGACGGGTCGGGACTCGTGCATCGGCGGGCGGCGGCATTCAGCGCTCGCTTGTGCATTGCGAGCCGCGCGGCGTGTCGGGTGGGCCGGTATGCCCGCATCCCGGAGTTCAGGAGTGGCCCTGATGGCGGCGGAGCGCCTGGGCGATAGGTTGTCGCGCGACATGGCCGACCATGGGAAATTTCCGGGGACGTATGGCCGCCTGGCGGGGCTGCCGGTGGAGATCGAGGCGGTAGAGCTTCGTCGTCTGACGTCTGCGTTTAGCCCCACGTTTGCGCGGGTGACGACCTGCGTTGTGCTCAGCGGTCGCGGCCATGAGGGCGAGGGCGAGGACGTGACGCCGTTCCAGGCCGCGCATGACGGCGTTGTGCGGCTGGCGGCTGAGCCGGGGCTGCGAGGCGCGTTCACGCTGGCGATGTTTGCCCGGCGTCTGGCGGAACTCGACCTGTATCCGGGAGTGCAGCTTCCTCCAGGGTTTCCGAGCACGTTTCGGGGATGGGGATTCGAGAGCGCGGCGCTCGACCTGGCGCTTCGACAGACGGGGGTGTCACTCGGGGAGGTACTGGATCGTCGTAGTCAGCCGGTGCGGTTCGTCAACTCTCCCCTGCTGGGAGGAGATCCGGTCGGAGTCATCTCGCGTCGACTCGAGATTCAGCCGGGGCTGCGGTTCAAGCTCGATCCCTCGCCAGCGTGGAGTGATGATGTCGTGGCGAAGCTCGCCGCGACGGGTGCGGTCGACGTGGTCGACTTGAAGGGCCAGTATCCGCCGCAGGCTCCGGTTGCGGTCGCGGCTGAGCCGAGGCTATATGCGCGGATAGCACGTGGGCTGTCGGGGGCCTGGCTGGAGGATCCGGGGTTGGGCAACGGCTGCCGCGAGGCGCTCGAGCCGTATCTCGATCGTGTGACGTGGGACTTGCCTGTGCGCGACCCGCGGGATATCGACTCGTTGCCGATCCCGCCGCGCGCGATCAATGTCAAGCCCGCGCGGCTTGGGACGTTGCGCCGCCTGTTTGGCACCTACGATCTCTGCGACGCGCGGCGGCTGCCAATGTACGGAGGCGGGATGGGCGAGATCGGCCCCGGACGCGCCCAGAACCAGTACCTGGCGTCGCTGTTTCACCCCGATGCGCCGAACGACCTCGCGCCCGTCCCCTACAACGAGGCGGAGCTCGCGCCGGACCTGCCGGCGAGCCCGCTGCTCGTGTCCACACCCGAGACCGGATTCACGCCGGCGTGGCCGGCCTGAAGCACTGGGCTAACGTTGCGCGGGTCGCGCGCCGGCTTCTCTAAGGTAGGCGAGAACGGCGAGCACCCGCCGGTTGTGCAGGCTGTCCGCGGCCAGGCCGAGCTTGCTGAGGATGTGACGGACGTGGGTCTCGACTGTCTTGGGCGTCAACCAAAGGCGCTCACCGATACCCCGGTCGGTGAGCCCTTCGGCGAGCAACGCGATAATCTCCCGCTCACGGGCGGTCAGTTCATCGAGCCGGCTCCTGGTTGCTGGGCGACCGAGGAGGAGGTTCACGAGTTCGGGATCGACTACCGTCTCGCCGAGTGCGACGCGGTCGATCGCTGAGGCCAGCGTGCGTATGTCGGTGATGCGGTCCTTGAGCAGATAGCCGGTGCGGATAGGGTCGTCCTTGAGCAGGGTGAGCGCGTAGTCCGCGTCAACGTGTTGGGAGAGCACGATCACACCGACGCTGGGGAAGCGAGAGCGGATCGTCCGCGCGCCCGTGATCCCCTCGTCGGTGAAGGTCGGCGGCATGCGGATGTCGATCAGCGCGACGTCCGGTTCCGTCGCCGGTACGGCTGCGAGCAGCGCGGGCAGATCGGCCACCGAGCCGGCGACTTCGAACCCGTGGCCGGGAAGCACGTGCGCGAGGCCGTCGCGGATGAGCGCGGAGTCGTCAGCGATCAGGATCCGCACGGTATCTCCGCTCGAACAGTGGTGCCGGCGCCGGGAGCGCTCGACACGGTCAGATCCCCGTTGAGCGCCCCGACGCGATCGCTCAGGCCGCGCAGTCCGGTGCCGGATTGGTCGTCCGCACCGCCGCGGCCGTCGTCGCGTACCTGAACGACGAGCCGGCCGTTGTCGCGCATGACCGAGACGGCGGCGGACCGCGCGTGCGCATGCTTGGCCACGTTGGCCAGCGCCTCCGACACCACGAAGTAAGCGGCGCTCTCAACCGGTTCGGGGTAGCGCCCGTCGGGCACGTCCACGGTGACCGGTACCGGCGCGCGATCCACGAGGCTTCGCACGGCCGCCGGTAAGCCGCCGTCGGTGAGGATCGCCGGATGGATCCCCCGAGCCAGCTCGCGCAGCTCGCGCAACGCGGACTGGAGTTCGGCCTGGGCCTCGGCGAGCAACTCGCCGTTGCCGCGGTCAGCGGCCAGCAGCTGCAGTGCGAGGCCGGCGGCGAGCAGGCGCTGCTGCGCCCCGTCATGCAGATCGCGTTCCACCCGCTTTCGTTCCGCGTCGCCGGCGGCGACGATTCGCGCTCGCGACGCGCGCAAGTCGGCCAGCTGCGCGCGCAGCGTCGCCTGAAGCCTCGCGTTCTGGAAGGCCAACGACGCCGCGGACCCGGCCGCTTCGAGCAGCGCACGCTGCTCGACCAAGCCGGCGTCGTGGACGATCGCCGCGACCGGCTCGTCCTCCGAACCCACTAGCGTCACCGCCCGTCCCGGCGCGTCCCTCTCGACAGTAGCCGGGGCGCCGTCGCAGTCGACGAAGCGCTGCTCCTCTGGTAGCCACAGGGCCAGCTCGAGAGACGGGTCGCCGACCGCCCGCGCCAGCGCCGGCTCGATCTGATCCGGTCGCGCTGCCCGGAGCTCGATGACCAGGTCGCCGAGCGGACCTCGGTGGCGGCGGATTGTCATCAACCCGGCCAGGACGGCCGACGGCACGACGAGCAAGTTGGCCAGGTCGATCCAATTGAGAACCCCGAACGCCTGGCTCCAGTCGGACAGCGACGCTGCCCGCAGCACGATGAACTCAGCGCAAGCAAACGCCGCCGCGAGGACAAGCGGCAGCAGGGTCCGCCGAGCGGCCGGCGAGCTGCCGCGCAACCTTCGCGCGACGAGCACGAGAAAGGCCAGGCCGAGCCCGATGATCAGCCCCGAGAACACCTTTCCGAGCACGGTCAGGTTCACTTGCCCGACGAACAGCAGCGAGGGAACGTGAGGCGAGCATCCAGGACAATGGAAATCGGCGAACAGCGCGGGCGCCAGCTGCCACAGCAGCGTCACGGAGTAGGCCACGACCAGGAAGCCGCGCTCCGACCGGTCGCGGACGCGACCGGTCGGATACGACAGCACCATGTGCGCGTAGAGCGAGGGCTGGAGCGCTGCCGCCAGCAGCCAAACGGTCACCGCCGGCCGCGAATCCGGCCAGTCGAGTCCGGCGTCCGCGACGACGCCGGCCAACAACCAAGCGAGCATGAGCAAAGCAGTTCGCCGGCGCTCCGGCCAGCGCCCGATCACGACCGCTACTCCCAGCGCCAGGTAAACCGCCGCCCCTGCCACCCACGTCTCCGCGTCCGCCACGCCGAGCCTCGCCTGACGCGCGACGTCCACCGTGTTCAGCACCGCGACCACCGCGGCGCACGCCACCACCGCGAGGCTCCGCTGCGTCACGCCCCTCCGAGCAACTCGGCCAGTGCCGGGCCGCTCAACTCGTGCTTCGGTATGAACTCGCATCCCCCGGGCAAGTCGAACGACGCTCCAAAGTCTGACCTACTCCGGCTGGACGTCAAGACGACCCGGGGCGTGTGCGGCCCGCGGACAAGCTCGCGCGCCACGTCCAGGCCGGATCCATCCGGCAGCATCACGTCAAGCAGGACGGCGTCGGGCTCGAGGCGCGCGATCAACTCTCTGGCGCCTCGGGCGTCAGCCGCCTCGCCCACCACATCGAACCCGGCCGCGAGCAGCACGCGCCGAGTGAGCCGTCGGAAGCTCGCGTGGTCATCGACGATCAACACCTGGGCAGCCACGGGCGGATCCTCGCACGCGCTGCGTCAGGGAAATCCCTGAACTCTGCCGCAGGTCAGGGATGCCCCTGACGAGATCCGATCGGGGGGCCCCTACCGTCACGGCAGCTTCTCAATGCACCGCTCAATGGGGGTTCTCCGATGACTCGCGCGTTCCTTGCACTTCTCTGGCCGATTGCGCTGCTGCCGTGGCTTGTCGCGACGACGCCGATCGCCGGCGCGGCGCCGGCGCCCCATTCCCAGACGCTGTTCTTCGACGCCGTCTTCACCCGTGCGCGGACAGCCGGTCCTGGAGTCACCCACGTCGGACACCGGCAGATCGTGACCGGAGTTCTGCGCGACGCGAGCGGCCGGCGAGCCGGCACTTTCTCGTTCACCTGCACGTGGACCAAGGTCGAGCGTGGCCGCGCCAGCGAGAGCTGCGTCGCTTCCGCGTCCACGCCTGACGGGCGACTCGACGCCACGGGACCGTCCCGGTCGAATAGCGTCACGCACACGTGGCGGCTCACCGGCGGTACCGGCCTGTACCGCGACGCCTCCGGAACAGTGAGCGTCCGCGACCTGGGCGAGCGGGAAGCTCTGCTCAGCCTGGCGGTCATCACGTCCGATAACACGAGCCTGCACACCGGGAAGGTCGCGCGCCCGCCGGCCAACGACGCTTTCATCGCGCGCGCCAACGGTCTCTGCGAGCGAGCCGCTGCCGAATTGGCCAGTCTGCCGCCGTTCCCGTTCGAGGACTTCGACCCGCTGCATCCCGACGTTTCGACGCTTCCTGCGGTCGGCGCATTCTTCACCGGCGCGGGCGATCCCCGCCCGACCTTCGGAGCGCTCGATGCCGGGCTTCGAGAACTGGGACCACCGGCGGGCGAACGCGCCGTCTGGCGCCAGGCGCTGCGCGCCCACGCCCGAGAACTGGCGGTGATCAACGAGCAGGATCGCGCCGCACTGGCGGGCGACGTGGCCGCTTTCGTGCAGAGCGTCCATCACACCGTCGCCACCTTCCGCCAGATCGCAATCACTGCGACTGTGTTCGGCGCCACGCACTGCATCCTCTAGCCCGAACGCGAACCCCAGAGACTCGTATGCTGATCGCTGACCGCACGACGGCCCGGCTGCGGCCTCTCCTCGCCGCGCCCGGCTCGTCCCGGCCGACAGCTAGGACTCGCGACCGCTCGGCGGCGGGTCCACGGTCGCCGCGGTATCCATCCCGCGCCGGCGGTGGAGCACGACCGTTAAGGAGTCAATGATGAAGATCGACATTTGGACGCACATGCTCTCTCCGTCATACGTCCGGCATCTGGAGGGTGCCAGCCAGCCGGGACCGGGACAGTTTCTGCTGACGCAGCGCCCCCTTTACGACATCGACCTGCGCCGTCGCGTTATCGACGCGTACCCCGGGTACCGTCAGATCCTCGCCCCGATTCCCGCACCGCACGTTGATCCAAGCCTCGGGCAACCGGGCCTGGTCGAGCTCGTTCGCCGCAACAACGAAGAGATGGCGGAGATCACCTCACGGTATCCCGAGCAATTCGCCGGCTGGATCGCAGCGACCCCGCTCGTGGATCCCGACGCGGCGACCGCTGAGGCCGCGCGCAGCGTCCGCGAGCTCGGCGCGCTCGGCGTGCAACTGGAGGAAGATGCGATCAACCTGCCGCTGCACGAGGAACGCTACGACCCGCTGTTCGCGGCCATGGAGGAGCTAGACGCAGGCATCTGGCTTCACCCTTACCGCACGCCGGCGACGCCGGGCGCGCCGCCCGAGACCGCGCCGTTCCTGCTCTGGCAAGTGGTCGGGTGGCCGTTCGACACCACGATCACGGTCTGCCGGCTGATGTTCACAGGCCTCTACGATCGCCACCCCAACTTGAAGCTGATCGCGCATCACGGGGGAGGTTTGATCCCACACCTCTCCGCGCGATTCGAACTCATCCCCCACGCCGGGAAGCTCGATCCCACCGGCAGCCTCGAGGAGCAGGTGGCGCGCCTACAGAAGTCACCCTCCGAGTACTTGAAGATGCTCTACGTCGACAGCGCAATGTTCGGCGCAGAGCACGCAGTCAGGTGCGTCATCGACTTCTTCGGGCCCGACCACGTCATGTTCGGCAGCGACGCGCCGTTCGACACCAAAGGTGGCTCCTACTTCATCCCCGCCACCATCTCCGACGTCGAGGGAGCCGTTGCGGATGACGCCGAACGCGCGATGATCTTCCACGGCAACGCCGAGCGGATCCTCCGGATCGAGTCCGACCACCGTGAGCCCGCGACCCAAACGCGATAGAGAAGTTCCGACCTTCCGGGCGGGGCGGACCGACATTTGGGCATGAGGGTCTTGTCCACATCGGCTGGCGTGGTCGGTCACGTCTACCCGTGACCGGGTAGTCCACTCGTCGCGACGCGTCCGCCCGGCGCCCCAATCTCCGTCGAGGGGTTCGCATCGCGGCCGACGCTGGAATGGATGCGAACGCCCACTCGTCCCGGGACGTCGTGTCGGTCATGGGGGGGAGGGCCGCGGATCGGATCAGTTATGCGCACCACGTACGAAGTCCTAAGACAACGACACGGAGGGCGAGCATCGCGGTCGTGTGTCAAGGTGAGGTAGACCTCGAGCAGCTCCGCCTCAAGGTGTCCGCCGGGCTGACCGCGCTGGCGATCGACGAGCCAGTCGTCCAAATCACGCGAGTGGAGCGCCTGTCAAGACTGGCCTCCGAGCCGCTATGAGCGGTGGGGTTGTGGTGGCGAGAGGCGGTGCAGGGTGGCGGCCGCTTCGCGCCGGTTGGGCGCGTTGAGTTTTTGCAGGATGTGCGTTACGTGGACGCTGGCGGTTTTGACGCTGATGACGAGTTCGGCGGCGATTTCGCGGTTCGTGTAGCCGCGAGCGAGGAGGGTGAGAACCTCCGCCTCGCGTGTGGTAAGTCCGAGAGCTTCTGCCGGGTCTGGGTCTCGGCCGGACGCCGGCAGGGGTCCGGCGAGATCGAGCCGCGCCCGCTCGGCGAGGAAGTCAATCTCGCGTAGCAGGGGGGTGGCTCCGATCCGCGCCGCGACGGAGCGCGCTTCCCTGAGCGGTGCGCTCGCCTCGGGCCGAGATGCGCCGGTGGCGACGAGCGCTTCGGCCTGGCGCCAGCGGCTGTAGGCGGCGAGCGGCGGACGCCCGAGTCGTTCCCAATTCCCCGCTGCTTTGGCCCACGCGTCCGGTCGTGCTTCGGCGCGGGCTCGGAGGTACTCGGCTTGGGCGAGGAGGAGCCAGCCGTTGGCGTTGGGCGTGATCGCCGAGGCTTCGGCTGCTGCGCTCCGCGCAACGCTCAGCAGCGTGCCCGCACGAGCGAGTCGCTCGCGAACCGCGTTGACATCACGGCGCGCGCGTGTCGACGCAGCCAGCTCTGCCTGTGCGCGGAGACCTTGGGCGCACAGCAGCACGCGAATCTGGGCGGCCTCGCGCTGGTCTGCGTGAGCCAAGCCCTCCTGAACAGCCGCTTCGGCGTCCGTCCAGCGGCGCTCCCAAAGGGCAAGGTCTGCGCGGTAGGCATCGTGGAAGCCGTAAAGGCCGAGCACGCGGCCTGCCTCCAGCGCTGGGCTGACGGCCTCGAGATGCGCCCGCGCCGCTTCAAAATCCCCGCGCCCGATCTCGACGCTGGCGCGGACGTCGAGTACGGCGAAGCGGGCGTCAGAGGTATCACTGCGCAGCGCGGCGGCGCTGAGCCTGTCGGCCTCATCCCAGTCGCCGATCGCGACCAGCGCTTCGATGCGGTTCAGCTCGAGCAAAGTGCTGTGGAATCCGTAGCGGCGTATCGCCTCGAGTCCCGTTTGCGCGAGTTGTGCCGACTCCCCGGGCCGTCCGAGCATCGTTAGCGTGTCCGTGAAGTTGACGTACGCTCGTTCCAGGCCGGTGCGGTCGCCGATCTCATCGGCGAGTCGCAGGGCCTCACGAAGGTAGGGCAGACCCTCGTCCGACCGGCCGAGATACGCGAGATCGACGCCAAGCACGGTGAGCGCTCGGACTTCTGCCTCCCCTGCGGCGAGATGCCGTGCGAGCGCCAGCGCACGCTGCCCGAGCTCCAACGACTCCGCATGGCGCCAGGCCATCATCCGTCCCCCCGCGAGGGACCCCAGCGCGAATGCCCGCTCGGGCGACGGCGGCTCCTCCGGAACGAGCTCGACTGCTCGCTCGAGCGCGGCGAGCCCCGCGTCGTTATTGCCGGTCCCGTACAGGTCCTCGGCGAGCCATACGTGGAGGAGCCCCGCACGCCGTGGATGCTCGGGGCCGATGAGCTCGATCGCTCGCCGTGTGAGCTCGAGCGCGCGCGCGGCGTCGCCGACCAGGCGGGCGAGCGCGGCAGCGCGGGTGTAGAGCTCGGCCAGGTCGAGGCCGGCGAGCTCGGCAGCGGCGGGCACGGCGGACCAGAGTGCGATCGCTCGCTCCAGGTGGGCGCGAGCCTCCGCGAGCCCAAATACGGCCTCGGCCTCGCGTGCCGCCTCAACCGACGCGGCGAGCGCCTCCGGGTTGCGACCCGCCGCGGCCCAGTGCGGCGCCAGCTCCGCCGAGGGCGAGGCCTCACTGCGGGAGAGTTCTTCGGCGAGCTTCGTGTGCAGCTCCTCGCGCTCGCCGGGCAGGATCGTCGCGTAGATCGCCTCGGCGAGCAGGGCGTGGCGGAAACGGAATCTGCCGGTTGCCTCGACAGGGACCAGGACCGCATGGTCGACCGCCTGCCGGAGCGAGTCGTGGACCTCGTGCTCCGGACGCTGGGCCAGCGCCTGAAGCAGCGGATAGCCGACGTCGCGCCCGGCGGCCGCGGCCAGCCGCAACACGTTCTGCGTTCGAGCGTCGAGCTGGGCCACACGCTGCAACAGCAGGTCACGCAGGCCGCGGGGGAGCTCGGCCGGCCGATCGTCTTGCTGGGCGGCCGTGAGGAGCTCTTCGGCGAAGAACGGGTTGCCTTGGCAACGAGCGACGATTGCCTCGGTCAATGCAGCGAGCGCGGGAGCGGGCGCGCGCGCCGCCAGCAGCGCTCTCACCTCGTCCGCGTCGAGCGGTCCGAGCTCGAGCGGGAACCCTGAGCCAGAGCGTCGGACCGCTGCGGCAAAACGACCCATGCGCTGCGCCGAGGAAAGTTCGTCTGGGCGATACGTCGCTAGCAGCAGTAGCCTGTGGTCGGCGACGTTGTAGGCCAGGAACAGGAACAGGTCCAACGTCGATGCATCGGCCCAGTGAACGTCCTCGAGCATGAGCAGCAGCGGCGTGATCGCCGCGTGATCGCCGAGCAGCCCGAGCGTGTTCTGGAACATGCGAAGCTGCGATCCGGTGCTGCCGGGATCGACATGAGGCACTCGACCCAGCGGGCGCAACGCCTCGAGGAACGGCTGGTAGGGAAGCTCCGTGCCAACGAGGTCGATCGAACGCCCCAGGAGGACCTCGAAGCCCCGCTCGTCGGCGCGCGCGGACAGCTCGGACGCGAGCATGGTCTTGCCAATGCCCGCTTCTCCGGCGATCAGCACGGCCCCACCGTTGCCCGCCTCTGTCGAGTCGAGCGCGCGGTCGAGCTCCGCAAGCTCGTGGACGCGCCCGACCAACACGGTGCCACCCCGGGTCACCATCCGGTCAAGTATCGCGCGACCAGCATGCTGCCGGAAAGACCCCTCAACGCGGACGCCCCGGCAAGATAAGGCGCCGCCCGGCCGAAGATAAGGCTCGTTGCCCGATGTGCGCCGGCTGCTCGACTGCCACGCTCGCGGCGTTATCAATACCACGAGGAGGCATCCCATGGCAGCGATTGCACAGGCCACGCCGGAACGAACGGTGACCGCGCCGATGAAGACTTACACCGTGCCAGGCGGCGGTGGTCTGAGGCTACACGTGCGCGAATGGGGCAACCCCGACGGACCGCCGATCGTGTTCATCCACGGCTGGTCACAGAGTCACCTGTGCTGGCACAAGCAGGTCTCGAGCCCACTGCGCGACGAATTCCGACTGGTCGCATTCGATCTCCGCGGCCACGGCATGTCGGAGGCACCACTGCAATCCCAGCACTACACGCACGCCGGACTGTGGGCCTACGACCTGGCAGCAGTCATCGACGAGCTGCGGCTCAAGCGACCAACGTTGGTCGGATGGTCTTACGGCGCATTCGTCGTCTGTGACTACGTTCGCGCCTACGGACAGGATGAGATCAGCGGGATCAACCTCGTCGCCGGAGCGGTCAAGCTTGGCGCGGCGAGCTTCGGCACGCTGATCGGTCCCGGCTTCTTGGATCACTTCGCGGGCGCGACCGCCGACGACCTGCCGACCAACATCGATGCGATCCGCGGCCTGATAAGCGTGTTCTCGGCGAGACCGCTCCCGGTCGCCGACACCGAGACCCTGCTCGCCGCGAGCATGGCCGTGCCCGCTCGAATCCGAGCCAGCCTGGCCGCCCGCGAGATCGACGACGACGACGTGCTCCGCCGGCTCGGGGTGCCATTGCTCGTCAGCCACGGTCGCGCCGACACGATCGTGCTCCCGGCGATGGCCGACCACATCCTCGCGACCTGCTCGACCGCTCAGGCCTCCTGGTACCAGGACACCGCGCATGTCCCGCATCTCGAACACTCCGAGCGGTTCAACCGCGAGTTGGCGGAGCTCGCGCGACGCGCACGCGCTTGATCCCGACGAGGGCGAACAAGTGATCATGGTGATGCGCGTGAGCCAGCAGCAACGGGCGGGCGCCTCCTGCGGGCTCCATTCGACGGACGGCGGTCGTGCTGGCCCACGATCCCTTCGATCGCGGTGACGGCCCCGAGCCCGCTTGCGCTTGGGCGACCAGACGCGAGCTCGCGATCGAAGAGTGCTGACCAGCATCCGGCAAGCATCCGACCCGCCCACCCCAGCCTGCCGCTGTTCGTCGGGCGAGCGACGGCCGGGTCGTGCCAATGTGCAGCCCTCCGCTCCGCCGGGGGATGCACCGGTCTCCGAGTGCGCCGCAGCAGCATCGCTTCTCGTGGGTTGCAGGCACCAGGTCAGCGGTCCGGTTGGCTCCGGCTCGCTTAGTCGGACTATGCGGCGCGCTCCTGCGTTGGGGGCACGTCTGTCGGTGGGATCGTGGTACCGCGACCGACCGTCGGGTGTGGAGCGGGATCGCGGTGGAGGGTTATCCGAGCAGTTCGGCGATCGTCGTTGCGGCGCGTGCCGCCCCGTCGCTGGCCACCGGGCGATACTCGACGTTGCGTCCGATCTCTTGGGCGATCGCGTGTGCAATGGCCTCCGGCGATGAGTCGTCGAAGTCCATTCGCCTTCCGGCGCGGTAGCGCTCTAGCCGATGGCGGACGTGAAAGTTCTGCTCGAAGTGGTGTTTGAGCGGGAAGTAGATGAACGGTCGCC
>Ga0335076_10004370_pt1 | contig 14290 bp, 10 predicted proteins | sample Lox_Sample_25_FD_206717 | JGI IMG/M metagenome (GOLD analysis project Ga0335076, IMG submission 206717) | Soil microbial communities from Loxahatchee National Wildlife Refuge, Florida, United States - Lox_Sample_2.5 | ecosystem: Environmental > Terrestrial > Soil > Wetlands | place: USA... | reverse complement strand
AAGAGCGCGAGCCGGCATCGCAGCGAAGACCTGGACGACTGCTTTCAGTATCGTCAGCGGCCGCGCCAATAGACGGTCCACCTGCTCGCTTCGGCTGTGTCCGCTCAGACACCAGCTGCAAAAGTGTTCGCAGTTGTTGGTTGTAACGCGATAGCGATTCTCGCCAACTCGTGAACGCGCTCGCTCGACCACTGCGGCGGGTGCGAAACGCGCCCAAGAGGACGGCTGGATCCGCAGCTCGCGACCGCCCAGGAAAGCGTCCAAGTCGACTTCCTCAACGGGGCCGCCACGCAACGTTCGGCTCAGCCCCGCATAGTGAACGACCCGTCCACCGCCGACGTAGATGCCGTGATGCTCGTAACCGAACCTTGGCGTGACGATGTGCGCGCCGACCGGAATGTCGTCGGAGCGGATCATTGAATCGCCCGTGGACGTGCCTGGATGCGCCGCGTATTGCCGCTCTCCAGCGACCAATCGCGCTCTTCGAGCAACGTGCGCAGCGTGTTGCGTGCGCGGTGGAGGATGACCAGGCAATTGTTCTGCGTGATGCCGCAGGCTGCACAAATCTCGTCCGTGTCCATGCCCATCACTTCCCGCATCCTGAACACGCGGGCCGTGTTGGCCGGCAGGCGGTCGATGCAGCGCTCCAGCACTTCGAAGAATCGCTTCTGGTTCAATGCCTGCTCGGGATCGGCCCGGCGCGAAGGTGCGCCATGCCAGTGCGCGTCTTCATGCCGCGACAGGTCGATTTCGGACTCGTCGTCGCTGTCGTCCTCGAGCGGCACTTCGCGCGACTGACGCCGGAAGGTGTCCGTGATCTTGTGCTTCAGGATGCCGAACAGCCACGTGCGCATCGTTGAACGCTGCTCGAAGCTGAGCGGTGCCTGCAGGGCGGCAAGCAGCGTGTCCTGCACGACGTCCTGCGCCACATCCTGGTTGCCGAGGAAGCGCTGCGCGTAGCGTGTGAGTTGAGTGCGGTACTGCTCGAGCTCAGACGGCTCAAAGCCGGCGACCGCATCGGTGCGCGGCGGCGCGTACTTGATGTTGCGTGAGAGGCCGCCGATGAACCGCGTTGCTGGTGCAGCGATAGTGATCTGTTCCATGTTCCCCCCGTTGAGTACAGGGAGAACTTTGCCCGGCTGGTTTCAAGTGCCTTTCACGGAAGTTTCAAATTTTCGTAAACGCGATGGCGAATCGAGGAAGAGCTAGTTCGCCGCAATCGCCGCCGGCCGCCCGGTCGGCTTGAGCGTGAACCAGAACCGCGTGCCCACGCCGACCTCGCTTTCGACGCGGATCTCGCTGGCGTGCAATTCCACGATTCGCTTGACGATCGCCAATCCCAGCCCGCTCCCCTGGGATGAGAGCGAGCGCGATTTATCGACGCGGTAGAAGCGCTCGAAAATGTGCGGCAGATCGCTGCTTGGGATTCCTGTGCCGGTGTCCTGGACTTCGATCCGCACACGGCCGTCCTGCGCAAACACCGTGAGTCCCACGCGGCCCTTGCGCGCGGTGTGCGCGAGCGCATTACCAAGCAGGTTCTCCAGCGTGCGCTCGATGAGGCCGATGTCCGCCTCCACCAGGCCCACCGCATCATCGACAGCGAGATGCAATTGGACGCCCTTCTTGCGCGCCGCGAGCTGAAACTTCTGCATGACGTCGCGCGCGAGTTCGCCAAGGTGCAGGGGCTCGGCGACGATTCGATAGCCGGTGAAATCGAGGCGCGCCAGATCGAACAGTTCCGAAATGAGGGTTTGAAGATGCTCCGCCTGGCGCGCCGCGATCGAAAGATACGACCGGCGCTCCTCGGTACTGAGGGATTTCTCCTTGATGAGCAGGGTCTCGAGATAGCCGCGCAGCGATGCGAGTGGACTGCGCAGGTCGTGCGAGACATTGGCAATGAGTTCGCGCCGCAGGTACAGGTTTTCTTCCTGCAGCCGGTTCTTCAATTGCTCGACCTCCGTTAGTGCGTGCTGAAGGCTGGACTCGGCCTTCATGCGCTCGAGTTCGGTACCCGCGCGACCCGCGGAAAGACGGAGCAGCGCGATCGCGAGGGTTGCATCGGGCATCGGTCGTGTGTCGATGACGACAAAATGGCCGATTACCTCGTCGTGCGCACCGAGCAACGGCATGCCGACATAGCTTTCTGCCTCCCACCGGACAAGGCCGCGATCGGCCGGGAACTGCGTCTGCAAATCATTCGTGAAGTGACAGATCTGTCCTTCTTCGACGACCTGCTGGCACGGAGTTCCGGCGAGCGCGTATTCGAAATTGGGACCGAAGTCCTGGCCGTTCCAAAAGGCGCAGGCACGCGCAATCTTTCCCGAGCCGGATGCCGCCGGAAGGCACTCCGCAACAAATGCATAGCGCACATTCAGTGCGCGCGCGACGTTGCGCACCAGGGCGCGAAAGAAGTCGCGCCCGGTGACCGAAGCAAGGCCCTCGTCGATCGCACGCAACTGTTGTTCGGCACGCCGTCGCTCGGCCATTTCCTGCTTGAACTGCTCGAGCATTCGTGCGCCAGCCAGTGAAAGCACTGCCTGGTCGGCTAGTATCCGCACCACGTCGACCCGGTCCGGACCGAACGCGTCACGTACGAAGAGGTTTTCGAGATACAGCGCGGCGGCCGGGCGTCCCTCGTGAAGCGCGACCGCGCAGAGCACCGCGCGTGGTCGATTGGCGCTGAAGTACTCGCACGCGCGAAAGCGCGGATCCTGTGCCGGATCGGCGACTACAAGATGTCCACCATGGGTGACGACCGAGTTGACCACGGTGTCGCTGCAGCGCGTGGACCAGCGATGCAGTCGCTCATCGCCCACGAGGTGCGTTTCGCTGCTGTCGGCGCTGCCTTCGGCCAGCAGCACGATGTCCGTGCCGCGCAGTTCGAGCAAGACGCCCCGGCTTGCCCCGGAGTTCACGATCGCAATCGCGAGGATTTTGCGAAGCGCGTTGCCGAGTTCATCGCTCTGGGGGACCCGCAGCGCTGGCACGCTCGAAGGAGGGCGCACGGGCGCGTCCTGCGCGGTGCCCAGGAGTGTTTCGTAGCGTGCGAGCAGACTGCGAACCTTGGCGTGGGCTCCCCAGCGTTCGTAGCACTGCACGGCGGCACGCAGGTAGACGGCGGCGACCTTGCGATTGCCGCGGTCGAGCCAGAATGAGCCGCAACGCTCGTTTGCGAGCGCCTGATGGCGCAGGCGCTGCGTGTGCTCGGCGTACGCGATGGCAGACTCGTAGCGTTGCACGGCTTCAAGCGCCTGGCCCGCGACGCGCGCGATCTCCGCGTCCAGGAGCAGCGCCCAACACCGATAGTTGTCAGGGCAGCTCTCCGCCAGCGGCGCGAGCGTGCGGTGAGCCGCACGCATGTCGTCCAGCCAGGCGGCGCGCTGCTCCTCCGAACCTTCCGTGAACTGCGCCGCCAATTGCATGGCGTTCCAGAATTGGAACTGCACGCTCCAAAGCATTCCGGTCAGGCTCACCGCGGTTCGGCGCACCGCCGCCGCCGCCTTTGCCGCGCCCGCCGCGTCCTCCAGCGTGAAGCACACGCTCAGGCGAGCGATCGCGTGGAACATCGAGAAAAACGGATTGTCGCGATAGGTTGCGATATATCGCGCTTCATCGAAATCGCCGTTGCTCAGCGAAACCGAGCCCGGCGTCGCGTTCATCAACGCACGCGCCCAGGCGAGCATCAAGCGCAGCGCGTCGGCAAAGGCGGGGTTCTTGAGCTGCGCAAGCAGCGTCAGGGTTGGCTCGAAATCATCGATGAAGTCGCGCAGGTTCTGAGCGGCCTCCAGCCCGGGCCACGCCGCCGTCGCGGCGCCGTAGGCCGCGTACAGGAAGTCGCCATTTTCCAGTCCGACGCGGCAGGCTTCGCGCGCGTGTTCGACGCAACGTGCGAAGGGCTGGCACCACAGCTCCACGTGTGCATGGAACTGCTGGTAGATCTTCGCCCGCAGGCGACGATCGTCGAAGCGCCGGTTTACCGCCAGTGCCAACGATCCCCATTCCCACGCGGCGGTGTAGTTGCCAATCACCGGCCCGGCCGTGATGGCATGCGTTACGTAGCCGTACGCCGACTCTTCGGCATTGCCGTGCGCCAGCGACAGGCGCACCAGTGTCGCCGACATCCAGCGCGCGAGCGTCGCATCGCCAAGGATGTACGCGGGCGACCAGCTGTCGGTCAGGATGCGCATGACAAGGCGCATCGGCTCGTTGGTCATCACCGGCAACTCGAGCAGCGACTCGATGCTGCGTCCCGCCATCGCGGCCTCGATCGCCGCGATCTCGGTCTGCAACGCGCGTTGCGTCGACTCCGCGTCGGCGGGAAGCGACACGCCCAGTAGCGCGAGCGCGTCCCGCGCGCTGGCCAGTGCGTCCGCGTACCGCGCCATGTTTTCGTACTGGATCGCGCGCAAGCTGGCGACGCGCGCCTTGTCGTAGTTGGTGAGTTCGCGAGCGGCAAGCGCATCGAAATGCTCGGACGCCTTCTCAAAAGCGCCGCACAAGTATTCGCACTGCGCGACCTCCAGATGCAGCTCGAACATGAGCGCATAGCTGGAACGCCAATGGTCCGGTTCGAGGATGCTCAGTCCTGCCTCGAAATAACCGAGCGCCGCGTGATAGGCGGCGGCTGCCTTTGCGCGCGCTCCCGCCGCGCGATTCAAGCGGGCCAGCGCGATGCGTTCCCCGTCGTCCTCGATCAGGTCGGCTCCGATGTTGAGATGCGAAGCGGTCTCGAAAATGCTCTCGAAGTCGCCGATATCGCTGCCATCTTCTGCATGACCGGCCCAAAGCAGGCGGCCCACCTGCAGATGCGTGCGGGGGCGGTCCGATTCCGCGATCCGTGCATAGGCAGCCTGCTGCACCCGGTCGTGCGCGAACGAGAAGCCGCCCGCGACGTCGGCAGTGACGAGCCCTTCGCTTGCCGCGGCGTCGAGTGCGTCGAGCACGTCGCGTGGCGCCATTTCGCAGACGGTGGCCAAGGTGTGCGCGTCAAAGCGACTGCCGAGGCAGGCGGCGATCGTAAGGACGCGTTGTACCGATGCCGGCAGGCGTTCGAGCTTGCGGCGCAAGAGATCGACGACGTTGTCGGTGCTCGGCAGCCCGGCGATTGCCTCGAGTCGACAGGTCCATTGCACGTGATCGCGATCGAATGCGATCAGGCCATCATGGTGGAGCGCGGCAAGGAACTGGGTTACGAAGAACGGATTGCCCAGCGTTTTCTCTTCCAGGACGCGTGCCAGCAAGGTCGCCGGTGCGTCATTGCGCTGCAGGGCGGCCCGCGCAAACCGCTCCAATTCATCGAGCCCCAAGGGCGCGAGAACGATGCGGCGCATTTGAATTGCCGCATCGAGAACCACCGGTGTCCGGCTCGTGCCTACGATCAACAGGTGCCGGAGCGACGGAGTGCCGCCCAGCAACGCGGTCAGCAGTTTCAAGGTCGATGCGTCGGCCCACTGCAGGTCGTCGAGGAAAATCAAGAGCGGCGTGTCGCGGGTCGCGAGCGCGGCGAGAAAGTTGCGGAATGCGACCGTGAAGCGGTTGTGCGCTTCGGCGGGCGGCACCCACGGAACCGGTGGTTGCCTGCCAAGCAGCTCCTCCAGCTCCGGGATCAGCTCCGCGATGACCGCGGCATTCGAACCAAGCTCGGCGGCGAGCTGCTCGCGTTCGTGCGCACGCTGCGCCGGTGGCGCCATGAGCGAATACTGGACGCGCTCGCGCAACGCCTGGCTGATGGCGCCGTATGGAACTTCGCGCGAGAGCTGGTCGAACTTGCCGCTGACGAAGCGACCTCCGCTGACCGCAATCTCTGTCTGCAGCTCGCGCACCAGGGCCGTCTTGCCGATTCCCGCCGGGCCTTCGACGACGACCAATCGCGCCGTGCCGTCGCGCGCCTGTTGATAGGCATCGAGCAGCACAGCGCGCTCGTCAGCCCGACCGAAGAACCGATTCGATACGCTGAATCGCTCCGAAACATCGCGCGTGGCGATCGGGAATTGCGCGATGCGGCCGCGCTCGGTCCACTCGCGGCGACAGCGGTCGAGGTCGTCGGCGAGCCCGCGCGCACTCTGATACCGGTCCTCGGGCAGTTTCGCCAGCAGCTTCATGACGATGTCCGATAGCGGCTCAGGCACATTTCCGGCCACGCTCGGTGCAACCGGTGGGCGCGTGACATGGGCGTGGATCAGTTCGAGCGGATCGTCGGCGACGAACGGCGGGTGCCCGGTGAGAAGCTCGTACAGAAGGGCGCCGAGCGCATAAAAATCGGTGCGGTAGTCCGTCGACCGGTTGATACGTCCGGTTTGTTCGGGTGCTGCGTACGGCAGGCGACTGGCGTGCCGGTGGCGCGGCAGCAGCACGCTGGCATCGCTGGCAGTGCGTGCGGCGTCCGCAAAATCGGTCAGTCGGATGCGCCCGGATTCCCTGCGCACCAGTACCGCGCGCGGACTCAACGCGCGGTGGACGATGCCGGCGCGATGCAGGGCGGCGAGGGCGGCGACGCTCTGCAAGGCGTAGTCCAGCACCCAGCCGAGCGACACCGCGCGCCCGGCGATTACCGATGCGAGCGCAACTTCGTCGCGATCCTCGAGAACGAGTGCGCAGAAGCGATCGTCGCAGACGAGGTCGAGTGCGCGTGTGGCGGCATCGATCGGCGGTTGCTGCAGGATCTCGTACTCACGCTTCAGCCCGGCCACGTCTTCGGCGCGGACCGGCGTGTGTGCCGGAACCTTCAGCAGCACCGTACGACCGTCGGCCGCGCGATTGCTCCGGCACAGGCGATATCGCTCGTCTGCCGCCAGCTCTTCTGCAAGCCGGTATGGAAATTGATCGACGCTATCGGACACTGGCACGAAGACCCGTTCCCTCTTGTTCGCGGCAACAGTAGGGGGGCACGCCGGGCCGCGCAAGACACGGGATGCCGATGTGACGAAAATTTGAAACTTGCCGACCCGCGGCGCAGCTACAGTGTCGACAGTCGACTGGGCAAACCGCTGTTTCCGTGACCGCTCCCCGCAAAGTCTTGGTTGTCGAGGATCACAAGGAGATCGCCGAACTGGTGCGTCTTCACCTTGTGGATCTGCCGTGTCACGTCGACCTGGCGTCGGACGGCACGCAGGGGCTCAAGCTCGCGCAAACGCGTAACTACAGCCTGGTCATCCTCGACCTGATGCTGCCGGGTTTGAACGGCCTCGAAGTCTGCAAGCAGATGCGGGCGGGCGAGGTCTACACGCCGATTTTGATGCTGACCTCGAAGTCGTCGGAGTTCGATCGTGTGCTGGGTCTCGAGTTGGGCGCCGACGACTACCTGGCGAAGCCGTTTTCGATCACCGAGCTGATAGCGCGCGTGAAGGCGATCTTTCGTCGCGTCGATGCGCTGGACGGATCGTCCTCGAAACGGCCGAAGAAGATCGTCGCCGGCGAACTCGAAATCGACTTCGACCGGCGGCATGTGACGCTGGCCGGCGAGTCGATCGAACTCACGGCCAAGGAGTTCGACCTGCTGGCGTTCTTCGCGTCCAACCCAGGGCGCGTGTTCAAGCGGGAGCAGCTGCTCGACAAGGTGTGGGGCTACTCGCACAACGGGTACGAGCACACCGTCAACGCGCACATCAACCGGCTACGCGCCAAGATCGAAACCGACTCGGCAAATCCACGCTACATCCTCACGGTGTGGAGCGTTGGTTACCGCTTCGCGGAAACGCTCTGAAGTCCCGGGCGACGCTCGTCGCTCGATCGAATCCCTCCTTACAGCGCCTGCGATCGCCGATCGAGGGCATCACTCGGTGCAAGGAATCGGCGCGCCGCCTGACTAACACCTGCGCCGCGAATGAGCCAAGGAACTCCGACGGACCGGCGGACCCCGACCACGCTCCGGGGCGCACCAATTTCGCGCCAACAACGCAATCAACTGGAGAAACTGCGATGCAACGTTCGAATCGAGCCACCCTGACCGCGATCGCGGCCGGCATGACGATATTGTTTGCCGGCGCTGCCGTGGCGGGCGAGTGTCCCGCCGACAAGCGCGTGCCGGACGGCCAGGGCCAGAAGATGGTCACGACGGCCGCCAAAGGCGTCGTCGATCAAGTGCGCCAGGCGATCGACCTGGGCAAGGAAGCGCCTGCGCTCGACGGGCGTCTGTTCCGCCTGCGCCAGCTCGACATCGCGCCCGGCGGCATCGTTCCCTGGCACAGCCACGGCTCCCGCCCTGCGCAGATCTATGTCGTGAAGGGCTCGATCGTCGAGTACGCGAGCAACTGCGCCGTGCCGATCGTGCACAACACCGGCGACGTTTCTCCGGAGGGCAAAGGCACCTCGCACTGGTGGCAGAACACCACGACCGAGCCGGTCGTGCTGATCTCGGTCGACATCTTCGACGACCGCGCCAATCAAGACAAACACATGATGTAAGCGGCGACGGATCAAGCCATGAATGCCGTGAGTCCGATGACGACGCCATACGCAGTGCCCGCGGCCGTGCCCGCGCACATCGAGGCGGAGCACGACCCCCAGGCGCTGCGGCGCGCGCTCGTCATCGGGCTGATGGCGTTTCTCACCTTGGTCGATTTGTTCGCGACCCAGGCGATCCTGCCTTCGCTCGCGCGCTTTTATCGCGTGAGCCCGGCTGCGATGGGACTCGCCGTCAACGCAAGCACGATCGGCATGGCGCTTGCGGGATTGGTGGTGGCGTTCTTCAGCCAGCACATCGACCGCAAGCGCGGCATTGTCGTGAGCCTCGGACTGCTGGCGATTCCCACCGCGCTCCTGGCGACGGCGCCGAACCTCACGGTCTTCACCGCCCTGCGCATCGCGCAGGGTCTTTTCATGTCGGCAGCGTTTACGTTGACGCTGTCGTATCTCGCCGAACAATGCAGCCTGCGCGCCGCGGCAGGCGCATTCGCGGCCTACATCACGGGCAATGTCGCGAGCAACCTGGTCGGCCGCCTGATGTCCGCCACCCTCGCGGAGATGCTCGGCCTGGCGGGCAACTTCTACGTTTTCGCAGGCCTGAATCTCGCGGGCGCGCTGCTTGTGCTCATGACGCTGAGCCGCACGCCGCCCATGGCGACTAACGCGGGCGGCCGCTCGGAATGGTCGATCTGGGACGAACACCTGCGCAATGGGGCGCTGCGTATCAGCTTTGCGCTGGGTTTCCTCATCCTGTTCGTCTTCCTCGGCGTGTTCACGTACGTCAACTTCGTGCTCGCACGTGCGCCGTTGTCGCTGACGCCGATGTCGCTGGGATTCGTCTACTTCGTCTTCCTGCCGTCCATTTTCACCACGCCGTTGGCCGGCCGCGCGGTGCAGCGCTTCGGGACGCGGGCAACGTGCGGCGTTTCGCTGCTCGTAGCCGCAAGCGGTTTGCTTCTTCTCGTGGCGCCGAACCTGGCCGCGGTGCTCAGCGGCATGGTGCTGGTTGCGGTCGGGACATTCTTCGCGCAGGCGACCACGACGGGTTTCGTCGGACGCGTTGCAACGACCGATCGCGCGTCCGCAAGCGGCATTTATCTCGCCAGCTATTTCTGCGGCGGCCTGGTCGGATCGGCGGTGCTTGGACAGGTGTTCGATCGCTATGGCTGGACCGCCTGTGTCGCCGCGATCGCACTCGCATTGCTCGTCGCATTGTTGCTCGCGATGCGGCTCCACGATTCGCGCAACGAATGAACCAACCTCTCAATGAAATGGAGCACGACATGTTCACGCGCATTGCACTGCTGTGTCTTGGTCTGCTGATGGCGGTTGCCGCGCAAGCGGCGCAGCCGGGCGACGACGGTATCGTCAACGTAAGAAGCGCCTATTCGATCGAAGAGTCGATCACCCGCATCAAGGCCGACATCGCGGCGAAGGGCATCGTCTTCTTTCTTGCGGTCGATCAAGCGAAGCTCGCCGGCGAGGCGGGGATCAAGTTGCGCCCGTCGACGTTGCTCATCTTCGGCAATCCGGCGCTCGGCTCGCAGTTCATCACGTCCAAGGCGGAGAGCGGACTCGACTGGCCCGTGCGCCTGCTGATTCGCCAGGACGAAGCAGGCAACGTGTGGGCGACGTACACCGACTTCACCTGGATCGCGCACCGCCACGGAATCATGGACCGCGACGCGCAGTTCGCGATGGCGACCCAGGTGATTGCCTCGATCACTTCCGCAGTTGCGGCCAAATAACGACACGCATCAGGAGTTCGAGATGACACTCAAGGGAAAGACCGTACTTGTCACCGGTTCGACCAGCGGCATCGGCCTCGGCATCGCTGAAGGTTTCGGCGCACAGGGAACGAACCTGATCCTGAACGGGTTCGGAGCCAACGCCGAGATTGAACAACTGCGACGCCGGCTGGAGACCCAGTACGGTGTCGCCGTCGCGTACGACGGCGCCGACATGAGCAAGCCCGACGAGATCGAATCGATGGTCCGGCGCGGAGTCGACCGGTTCGGCGCGCTTGACGTGCTGGTCAACAATGCGGGCATCCAGTATGTCGCACCGGTCGACGAATTTCCGCTGGCGAAGTGGGACGCGATCATCGCGATCAACCTGTCGGCGAACTTCCACACCATCCGTGCCGCACTGCCCGCGATGAAGACGCGTGGATGGGGGCGCATCATCAATGTCGCGTCCGCGCACGCATTGGTCGCATCGCCCTACAAGGCGGCGTACGTCGCGGCGAAGCACGGGGTCGCCGGCCTTACGAAGACCGTCGCGCTCGAAGTGGCCGAGCAGGGCATCACCGTCAACGCGATCTGCCCGGGCTATGTGCTGACGCCGCTCGTGCAGAAACAGATTCCGGATACCGCCAAAGCGCGCGGCATCACGGAAGACGACGTGATCAAGAACGTGTTGCTGGCCGCGCAACCAACCAAGCAATTCGTGACGGTCGAGCAGGTGGCGGCACTGGCGGTATTCCTGGCGGGCGACCCTGCCGCATCCATTACCGGTGCGATCCTGCCAATCGAAGGTGGCTGGACTGCACACTGAGTTCGCCGGCCAGAGCGACGAGGAGACAACGATGGGCGCGATACCCAACAACCTGCGGGCCAAGCCTGCGCCGATGGCGGTCGTTTACGCGGACGGTGCGCAAGCGACCGCACTCGCACAGTTCGCGCAAGCGCTCGTGCATACGCTCATGGAGGGCGTGCGGGATGCCGCGAACCTGAACATCGCGACGGTGCACGCGCTGCTCGCTCCAGTCGACAGGGGCGGGCAGATCGACATGAGCCGCGTCATCGAATCGTGGCGCTTTTCATGGCGAACCTATGAGATCTCCGCAACGACCGCGGCGAACGTGATGCGCCTCGCCGAGGCGCATACCCGCAAGGGGCTCGATGCCTTGTGGAAGACGTTCGAGCACGCGACGGGTGGCGAGGCGGCGTTCGATGCAACTGACGTGGATCGTCTGCGCGCGGCCTTCGATGGATTACGCACGACACAGCTTGCGGCTTTCGACGCTGCGATCGAAGCCCATCGCTGCCTGATTACGCTCGCTGCGGAGGCACGGTGATGGATACCTCGACGGCAAAGCCTCGCGATTCGCAGGACGCTTCGGGGCCGTCACGGCCGCCGGGGCAAATCGTCCTTGTGTTCCAGGGCGGCGGTGCGCTTGGGGCCTACCAAGCCGGCGTCTACCAGGCACTGCACGAGGCGGAGATCGAACCCGATTGGATCATCGGCACGTCGATCGGTGCCATCAATGCGGCGATCATCGCCGGTAACGAGCGCGACCAGCGCATGGAGAAACTCGAGCGATTCTGGGAGTCGCTCGAATGGCGCTCGCCATTCGGGCACACGGCGCTGGTGCCGAGTTTCGTCAGTCCATGGGCGAATCTCAGCATCCTGACGCAAGGCGTGCGGGGCTTCTTCCAGCCCAATCCGGCCTCCTGGTGGGGGCTGCAGGCTTCCCTTGGCGTTGAACGGGCCGCGTTCTATCAAACGGCACCGTTGCGGGACACGCTGAACGAGATCGTCGACTTCGCATTGCCGAACCGCTGCAAGCCGCGACTTTCGGTTGGTGCAGTCAATGCGCGCACCGGTCAAATGCGCTATTTCGATAGCCGCTTTTGCCCGCTGCGTGCCGAGCACGTGATGGCGTCGGGCGCCTTGCCACCCGCGTTCCCCGCGATCCGCATCGACGGCGAGCCGTACTGGGATGGCGGCGTCTTCTCGAATACGCCGATCGAAGCCGTGCTCGACGACAACCCGCGCAAGAGTTCGACGATCTTCTCGGTGCACCTTTGGAACCCGAGCGGTTCGGAACCCGATTCAATCTGGCAGGTGATGAACCGCCAGAAAGACATCCAGTACGCAAGCCGTGCCGCAAGTCATATCGCGCGCCAGAAGCAGATCCATCGGCTGCGCCACGTGATCAAGCAGCTGGCCGATCGGGTTCCACCGGAGATCCGGCAATCCGAAGAAGTACGCGAACTGGAATCGTGGGGCTGCCGCACGACCATGCACGTCGTGCGCATGCTCGCGCCACGCCTGATGAGCGAGGACCAGACCAAGGACATCGACTTCACGGCCAACGGCATCCACACACGCTGGGAGGCCGGGTATGAAGACGCCAAGGATGCAATCTCCACGGCACCCTGGACGCAAGAGGCCGATCCACTCGAAGGCGTGGTGCTGCATGAACACGAGTCGCGCCGACTGACGATGGAGTAGCGCTGCGCGCGGCTACGGACGCGCCTCCAACACCAGATTGAATGGCGTTTCTGCCGCACGACGCATTCGTGTGAAGCCACCGGCCGTGATGACCTGCCGCAACCGCAGTTCGCCTGCTTGCGCGCCGAGTGCCAGGCCCACTTCCTGTGACAAGGAGCAGGGCGTGCAAATCATCGTCGAGCCGGAGTAGTAGATGCGTCCGACCGGATTGAGGTTGTCGCGCAATTGATCGTTGGCAAACGGTTCGACCACCATCCATGTGCCGTCCGCCGCGAGCGACGCGCGCACGTGCTGCGCGACGCCGACCGGATCACCCATGTCGTGCAGGCAATCGAAGAATGCGACGAGGTCGAAGCGGCCTTTGAAGGACTTGGCATCGGCCAGCTGGAAGTCTGTGTTGCCGGCGAGTCCCATGTCCTCGGCGGCCTCACGTGCACAGTCGATCGAGGCCGCATGGCTGTCAAATCCGATGAAGCGCGAGTTGGGAAACGCACGCGCCATCACGAGCGTCGACGTGCCGTGGCCGCAGCCGACGTCGGCGACGGTCACGCCGCGCTGCAGCTTTTCCACGACGCCCTCGAGTGCCGGCAGCCAGGACGAGACCAGGTTGGCGTTGTAACCGGGGCGGAAGAAGCGCTCGGTGCCGCGGAACAAGCACTTGCTGTGGTCGTGCCACCCCACCCCGCGTCCGGTGCGGAACGCCTCTGCGATCTTTGGCTCGTCTAGCCAGAAGCTCGAGAGGACTTCGAACGCGCCGGCCATCGAAGCCGGGTTGTTCTCGTCGGCGAAGACACAGGTTTGTTCAGGGTTCAGATGGAAGAGATTCTGGTCCGCGTCGTAGTCCACGTAGCCGGCGGCAGCCTGCGCAGACAGCCATTCGCGCACATAGCGCTCGGTCGTGCCGGTGCGCCGGGCCAGCTCGCCGGAGCTGAGCTTCTCGCCGTTCGCCATTGCCTTGTACAGGCCGAGGCGATCGCCCAGGACGACCAGCGCGCCCGTGGCGATAGCGCCCAATTCGCCGACCATGCGGCCGAGAAAGGCATTGAGGCGATCGGTATCGGGTTCGGGTCGGGAGACGGTTGAGTTGGCCGCTTGCATCGCGTTTCTCCTGAGAGGTAGGGAAGGTTGGCGCTCCGCTTGCCTTGCTTTGCACGGCCAGTGAAGCGTGGCGACAGCCTGCCCGCCGAGCGTCAAAGCTTCGTCAAAGCCCTCCGCGCTTCTATGATTTCCCGATGGCCCGGCTGAAGATCCAAGCGTTTGGCGGCCTGCGTGTCTTCGACACGTCGGGACTGCCGTTGCCGCTGCCCGCCAAGAAGGTGCAGGCGCTCCTTGCTTACCTCGCGCTGCACGCCGGACGCCCGCAGGGTCGCCCGAAGCTCGCGGCGCTGCTGTGGGGCGAGAGCAACGAGACCCTGGCACGCGCCAGCCTGCGGCAGGCATTGCTGGTGCTCCGCAAGTCGCTGCAGCTTGGTGAAGACACGCTGATCCTGGGCGTGGGTGAAACGATCGAGTTCTCGGCGCAAGGCGTGGACCTCGACGTCGATCATTTCGAGCGCCTGTTGGCCGAGGGCACGTCGGAATCGCTCGAACAGGCGGCGCGCCTCTACACAGGCGAGTTGCTCGAAGGACTCGACACGCGCGAGCCGGG
>Ga0335076_10004369_pt1 | contig 14291 bp, 7 predicted proteins | sample Lox_Sample_25_FD_206717 | JGI IMG/M metagenome (GOLD analysis project Ga0335076, IMG submission 206717) | Soil microbial communities from Loxahatchee National Wildlife Refuge, Florida, United States - Lox_Sample_2.5 | ecosystem: Environmental > Terrestrial > Soil > Wetlands | place: USA: Florida... | reverse complement strand
CGACGTGCGTGCGGGAGATGTTGAGCTGCTCAAGTGCTCTGAGGTCTTTGAGCGGCGCGATGTCGGCGACTTGCGTGCTTGAGATGTCGAGGCGCTCAAGTGCTTTGAGCTCCTTGAGCGGCGCGAGATCGGCGACGGGCGTGTTGGAGAGGTTGAGCCACCGGAGCGCTTTGAGGCCTTTGAGCGGCCCGATGTCGGTGATTGGCGTGCCGGAGACGTTTAGCCCCTGGAGCGCTTTGAGGTCCTTGAGCGGCCCGACGTCAGCGACCTGCGATTCGGAGAGGTCGAGCGACTGGAGCGCGGGCAGCCTGCCCAGAAGACGAGCGGCTTCAGAGAGGCCCCCGGGCTCGAAACGCCCGCCGGCGATTGCCTCAAGGCCATCCGGAGTGGATGACACTTCAATGCCTAGTTCAGCTAGCTTCGCTCGCGCTCGATCCGCCGCGCCTGCATTCCAGAAAAGCGCGCCGGCGAGCGCGGCGGCCATGAGCCCGAACAGGGCCGGCGCCGTATAGCCGCGAACGAGGCCCGGCCAATCGAGGCGCCCCCGTCCGAGGTAGCGCGCGACCGCACGGGCGACGAAATCGTGCGAGAGCTCCCACACGCCCTGCGCCGCGTCCAGCGGCCGGGCTAATGCCGCGCCCCAGAGGCCGTTCATCACTGCCCGCACTTCGCCGGGCCGAAGCCCGGTCTCAGCGACAAGATCGCTCTCGGAGCGCGGCCGCTTGGTGCCCTGCTCGGTGACGAGTTCCCTCAGCACCCGCGGCGCGAATTCTCGAATGGCGGGCTGCTCGACCGATTGCTCGATATAGTGGCGAACGAGTTTGCCGGCGTCGAGCGAGGGCGCGCTGGCCCGTCCCTCGGACAGCACATAGCCGACGACGTTGAGGGTGATCGGCCGGATCATGCCGGGGCTGTCGTCGAGTTCGGAGGCGCTTGTCGCCAGCCGGTCGAGCGCGTCTGGCTGGAGCGCAAGTCCCGACCGGGCCATGAACTTGACCCCGGCGGCGGTGGTGAAGCGGCCGATCTCGCGCCAGTTCTCGCCCTGGCGGAACGAAGGCAGGCCGAGATCGTCGAGTCCCGCGGTGTAGTCGCTGCGCAGGACGAGCAGCAGCTTGAGGCCCTTGATCGGCTTTGCTCGCAAATCCGCGATCAGCGCGGCGAACGCTTTCTGCCGCTCAGGGCTCGCGAGAATGAGGAATTCCTCGAACTGGTCGAGGACGACCAGAACCTTTTCATCCGCGCGCCGCGCGATGGTCTCCAGTAGACCGCGGAGATTCAGGGCCTCGCCCAGCCTCCATTTGCGCTCGGCGGCGAGCTTGAGAACGGCGTCGCGCAGCGCGGCCTCCGGGTCCTGCCACGCTCTCGCCTCGACGATCGTCCAGCCGGCCTCACGCAATTCTGGAAGCGCGTAGGCGCTGAGGACCGAACTTTTGCCCGAGCCGGAATCGCCGGTGAGATAGAGCGGCGTCAATTCGGCGCGCTTGATCCAGTCGAGAATCTTCTCGTGCGCCTTGTCGGCGCGGTCGAACTTCGCCTTATCTTCGGCCGTGTCGAGATAGGGGCCGATGCGAAAATAGCCCTCCTGCGCCGCGTCGACCTTGATGGCCAGAGCCTGCGCCTTACGGCGTTTGCGCTCTGCCTGCCACTCGACCGCAATCTGGGCGCCGACGATGAGAACCGGCAGTCCGATCAGAAGCGCATATTTGAGCCAAGGCGGTTCGAGCGGAAAGCCGAGGAACTTCTCGATCGCGAGATCCAGCGACCCCGCGAAGCCGAGCATGAGTACGCCGAGCGCGAGCAGCGCCGCCGTCCGCCCAAGCACCTTGCCGGGCAGGAAATTGCGGACCGCTTTGACGTCCTCGCCGTCGAGTTCAAGCAGCTTTGGCGTAGCCGCCGCTGCGGCGGAGGCGTCGCCCATCGCTCCCCTCCCGCTAATCGCGCGGGAGCTTAGCGGAGACAGCAAAATTCGAGAAGTGAGCCGGATCACATCTCGGGGATGCGCTTAGGCGTGTCCGGTCCTCCGACCTCGTCCTGAGGAGCGCCGAAGGCGCGTCTCGAAGGACGACTTATGTCGCGCGGACGGCGCCGTAAGCGCCTCTGGAGCATCCTTCGAGGCCCTTTGCTCTCGCAAAAGGGCGCCTCAGGATGAGGAAAAGGGTTTTACCCCGGCGGCCAGACGGGGCCGAAGCGCGGCACGAGATGCAGGTCCTTGCCCTCCCACGGATGGGCGAGCGCAACCTCCTCGTTGAGCTCGACGCCGAGGCCGGGCTCCTCCGGCGGGATGACGTAGCCGTCCTCCCAGCGGATCGGCTTCCCCAGGATCGCGGCGTGGAAGCCGTCCCAGCGCTCGATGCTCTCGAGGATGAGAAAGTTCGGGCTGCACGCCGCGAGCTGGATGTTGGCCGCGCCGACCACCGGCCCGCAATAGAGGTGCGGCGCGATCTGCGCATAATGCGCTTCCGCCATCGATGCGATCTTCTTGGCCTCGAGGATTCCTCCGACCCGGCCGAGGTTCATCTGCAGGATCGAGGCCGCGCCGGTTTCGAGCACCCGGGCGAACTCGTATTTGGTCGTCAGCCGCTCGCCGGTCGCGATCGGCATCCGGCACTGGGCGGCGACCCTGGCCATCTCCTCCGGCGCCTCCGGCGGCGTCGGCTCCTCGAACCATAGCGGCTCGTAGGGCTCGATCCGCCGCGCCATCCGCAGCGCCCCCGAGACGGTGAACTGGCCGTGGGTCCCAAACAGCAGATCGCATTTCGTCCCGACCGCGGCGCGGAGCGTCCTGCAAAACGCTTCGCAAAGCTCGAGCCGCTCGAGGCTCGGCTGGCGCGGATCGAAGGTCGAATAAGGGCCGGCGGGATCGAACTTCACCGCGGTGAAGCCCTGCGCCATGTACTTCAGCGCCCGCTTCGCCGCCGCGTCGGGATTGGAATAGACCGGGCTGTCCGAATAGGCGTGCGAGCCGGGCTCGTCGGGATAGAGGTAGGTGTAGCTGCGCAGCCGCTCGTGCACCTTGCCGCCGAGCAGCGCGTAGACCGGCTTGCCGACCGCCTTGCCGACGATGTCCCAGAGAGCCATCTCCAGCCCTGAGAGCACGCCCATCAGCGAAATGTCGGGCCGGCCCGAGTAGCCGCGCCCATAGACGTTGCGCCACAGGGCCTCGATGCGGAATGGATCGGCGCCCTCGACATGGCGCTCGAACACGTCCTCGACCATTGTGACGATCGCTTTCGGCGCGAAGCTCGCCGCATAGACCTCGCCCACGCCCTCGATCCCGTTGTCGGTCTTGAGCTTGAGGAACAGGAAATAGCGGCCGCCGAAGGCGGGCGGCGGGTTGCCGACGACGAAGGTCTTGAGCTCGGCGATTTTCATGTAGGTTCGCTATCGGAACTAGCGGAAGGCTGCTCGGGACGCGGCAGGGGAGGGAAGTCCATGATCGGCGACGTCATAGCATTTGTCCTCGGCAATCTGCCCGCCTTTCTTTTGGCCGCCGCCCTCATTGTCGCAACGGTCGTCAGGAGCCCCGCATCGGTCGCGGAACGCTATCTCGCCTGGCTTCTTCTGCTGGTCGCCGGCGGGGCGGGGCTCTGGTCCGCCTTCTTCCACCTGGCGTTCCCCGATATCGCCGCCGCATTGATCGGCTGGAAGGATAGTCCGTTCCAGTTCGAAGTCGGCATGGCCGATCTCGCCATCGGCGCGGCGGCCTGTCTGAGTTTCTGGCGAGACCTGAGCTTTAAGGCGGCGGTGGTGATGATCAACGCGATCTTCCTGCTCGGCGACGCCGTCGGCCACGTGCGGCAGATGATTGCCGCTAATAATTTCGCTCCCGGCAATGCGGGGACGCCTTTCTTCATCGACATCATCCTGCCCGTGGCGACGATCGCGCTCCTTTTCGCGGCGCGCCGGTCCGAGCGCGCGCAGGCCCTTTAGAACACGATGACGTTGCGCACCGCTCCGCCCGAGCGCGACGAGGCGAGCGCCTCGTTGATCGAATCGAGCCGATAGCGCCCGCTGATCAGTTGGTCGAGTTTGAGCCGGCCCTCGCGGTAGAGCCTGACGATCATCGGCACGTCGATCGCCGGGCGGGCCGAGCCCATCTTCGAGCCGAGGATCCTCTGCCCGTCGGCGGCGATCCAGCCGGGATCGATGGTCGCCGTCACGCCCGAGGGCGGCATGCCGACCAGCACGGTCGCGCCGTTGCGCTTCATCAGCGAAGCGCCCTGTTCCGCCGCGCCCTTGACGCCTACGGTCACGAACACCCAGTCCGCCTTGCGCCCGCCGTTCAGCGCCTTGGCCCGTTCGCCGACGTCTTCGCTTTTGGCGTTGATCGTCTCGGTCGCGCCGAATTCGCGCGCCGCGGCGAGCTTGGCTGGCTCGACGTCGATGGCGATGATCGGCGAAGCGCCGGCGAGCCGCGCCCCCTGGATTGAGTTCAGGCCGACGCCGCCGCAGCCGATCACGACCACACTGGAGCCGGCCTTGACCCCGGCCGTGTTGACGACCGCGCCGAGCCCGGTCAGCACGCCGCAGGCGATCAGCGAGGCGCTGTCGAGCGGCACGTCCTTGGGAATCGCCACCGCCTGCGACTGGTCGACCACCATCCGCTCGGCGAAGGCGCCGGTGCGCAGCCCATGCACGATCGGCCGGCCGTCCTCGTCGTGCAACGGGGTGGCTCGGTCGAGCGGGAACACCTCTTCGCAGAAGACCGGCGCGCCCTCGGTGCAGGCGGGGCAGAAACCGCAATTGCGGATCAGCGTCGCGACGACGTGGTCGCCGGCTTTGAGCCGCGTCACCCCCGGCCCGACCGCCTCGACTACCCCGGCCGCCTCGTGGCCATAAACCGCCGGAAGCTCGCCGCCCCACGCGCCGTCGACATAGAAAATGTCGCTGTGGCAGATTGCGCAGGCGGCGGTCCTGATCAGCACTTCGCCGGGGCCGGGATCGGCGAGCTCGATCGTCTCGACCGTCAAAGGCTTGCCGAACGCGCGGCAGACGGCGGCTTTGGTTTTCATGGCGATCCAGGAGGGCAGGGCGCAAATCGGACGACGCGGCTAAATCCCGCGCGCGCGGCGCAAGTTCAAGCGCAGTCTTGCGGCGGGGGGCGCTAATTTTTGCGGGGCGCGAGGTGGGGCGGGCGGCGGTTGCGCTATTTTGGCGGTCCGGTGCTCCATGTCGCCCAGTCGTCGACAATCGCTTGGGCAAGCTTCGCGGCGACGCGGTGAGCGTTGGCGACCGAGGGAAGGAAGCCGCCGGTGTGTGCCGTCAAAGCCTCCGCCGCGCCCTCGTCCGGCGGCTCGCGGTCGAAATCCGCGGCGGTTCGCAAGATTGCGATCCGGTTGAAATCGAGCAGGCCGGCGTCGGCCCCGCGCTTGAGCGCGGTCAAAGTCGCGTTGTCCTCCTGCTGCGTCGTGCAGGGATTGGCTTCCCCATCGGTGAGGAGCCTTGCGGAAGCCGCCATCGCCTCGGCGAGCCGGTCCCCGAACCACCAGGTGTCGGAGGAAATCGTGTCGCAGATCGAAACCTGCGGCGGCGCGATCGCCGCTGGATCGCGATATTTCGCCCGATAGGTCTTGGCGGCGTCGCTGTCGACGAGTTCGACGTCCTTGGTCAGCCGGAAGGCCGCCTGAAGCAGATCCTCATTCAGGCGATAGACCTGGTCGCCATAGTGCTGCTCGGCCTTGCCGCCCGGAGCCGGCGCCCCGATCTCGAGATAGCCCGAGCTCCAGCCGGGGGGAATTTCCCGGGCGTCGATCTCGTTCTGCAACCCGCCGTCCACGGCGTAACGCGCCCAATGGGCGGAGCCGAGGGTGCCCAAAGCCGGAGCGACGCCGGCGATCCCGGCGATGATGAAATAGGTCTTCGTCAGGTCGAGCTTGCGGCTGAGCACGATTGCGGCGATCGAGCTCGCCGCATTGGCGTAGCCCATGCCGGTCGTCGTCATGCATAGGCCCTCGTCAGAGCAGCCTACCTCGGGAAAGGCTTTGGTGAGCCCCGGCACGGCGATCCTGCGCGGGAACGACCCGCCGTCGCGCCAGGGCTTCGCCTCGCCGGCGAACATGGTGATGACCAGGACCTTGGGCGCGAGCGGCGGCTCGTCCGCGGCGGCTCGCCAAGCGAGGCCGGCCGCCAATAGGACGACCATGAACCGTGACCGCATGAGCATGGCGGGCCCCCGACCCTTGAAAAGCCCGAGCGAGCGAGACGCCCCTGGACTATGACGTGATGCTGGACCCAAGGCCAGCCGCAGACCCGGCGCGCGCGCTAGACGCGGTGTGGGGCTGCGCGGAAGGCGGCCTTTGCGACCGACGAGGGCGGGGCGCACTGGGTGGCCGCGCGCGGCGGCTGCGTTTCGCGGGCGCGGGGCCAACTCGTTCAAAATTTGTTGATCGGCGCCGCAGCGGGGTAAGAAACTTCGACCGACCCTCTTGCCGGCGCAGGCAGCATCCGCTATGCAGCCCGGTCCGGGGTTGACGGCGCGATGCGACCCCGAATGATCAAACATGGCTATCGCCCTGCTAAGAACACACCGGCAGCGGATGATCGAAGCAGGAGCGGCGGATAGGCCGGAGGACGGAAGGGCTTACCTTTGCGTCCGTTCCGGCTATGTCCTGTCCGAGACTGCCGGCGCGTAACCCCTTCGGGGGACACGCTTAATTTTCCCGGCGCCCCGCAGGGGCGCTCTTGGGAAGCCGGCATAGACGGGGAAGACCGAGTTTCTCTACCCGTTCGGGCGCGCCCGGACGGCCAACGCGGTTCGAACCTTCTGTCCGGCGCCGGGCGATTTCGCCCGCCTCCGGGGACAGGCGCAAGTCGCTGCGGCGCTCGATTCGGCTCGCCCGAATCGAGCGGCGCGGCATGTGCAACAGGCGGGTTTCGTGGATTGGAAGCCCGCCGACCGGAGATGAGCACCGTGGATAGAACGGAAAAGAAGGAAGCGGTCGCCGCCCTCCGCGACGTTTTTTCGAAAACGTCGGTGGTGGTCGTCGCCCACTATTCCGGCCTGACCGTCGCCCAGATGCAGCGCCTGCGCAAGCAGATGCGGCAGGCGGGCGCCAGGGTTCAGGTCGCCAAGAACCGCCTCGCCCAGATTGCTCTTAAAGGCACGGACGTCGCCTCGATCGGGCCTTTGCTCAAGGGCCCGACCCTGATCGCTCATTCGAGCGACCCGGTGGCGGCGGCCAAGGCCGCGGTGGCTTTCGCCAAGGATCACGAGAAATTCGTGCTCTTAGGCGGCGCCATGGGCAAGACGGCCCTCGATGTCGACGGGGTCAAGGCGCTCGCGACCTTGCCTTCGCTCGACGAGCTGCGCGCCAAACTGCTGGGGCTCCTCACGGCGCCGGCGACCAAGCTCGCCCAGCTCGCCAACGCGCCGGCCGCCAAGCTCGCGCGCGTGGTCGGGGCCTATGCCGCCAAAGACGCAGCCTGAAGGCAGGCTCTTCACAAACATTCGGTTCGAACTAAATACAGGAAACCCATCAATGGCCAATCTGGAAAAAATCGTCGACGAACTCTCGAGCCTCACGGTCCTGGAGGCGGCGGAGCTTGCCAAGCTGCTTGAATCCAAGTGGGGCGTCTCGGCCGCCGCCGCGGTGGCGGTCGCCGCCGCTCCGGCGGGCGCGGGCGCCGCTGCGGCCGCCCCGGTCGAGGAGAAGACCGAGTTCTCGGTCGTCCTTGCCGCGGTCGGCGAAAAGAAGATCGAAGTGATCAAGGAAGTGCGCGCCATCACCGCGCTCGGCCTCAAGGAAGCGAAGGACTTGGTCGAGGCCGCGCCGAAGCCGATCAAGGAAGGCGTCGGCAAGGAAGAGGCCGAGAAGATCAAGGCCGCTCTGGAAAAAGTGGGAGCCAAGGTCGAGCTGAAGTAATGGCCGACCAGCCCTCGGGGGCTCGGCTGACAAAAAAGGGACGGTCCCGGCCATCGGCCTGGGGCCGTTCCGGCGTTTTCAAAGAGGGTTGCGGGGCGAGCGTCGTCAACCGGCGGCCGACAGCGGTTGACAAGGCCGCTTGAGGCGCCGGGGCCGACGAATGAAGCAAAAAGGGGCGATGCGCCCCGGACAGACCTGTCTGAGGATCCGCGCATGGATCCTGAACGGCGGGCACGCGAGCTGATTGAGGAGCGACATGGCGCAGACATTCACTGGCCGCAAGCGCGTTCGCAAGGTTTTCGGGCACGTTCGGGAAGTCGGCGAAATGCCGAACCTGATCGAGGTCCAGAAGGCGTCATATGACCAGTTTCTGCTGATGGACCCGCCGAAAGGCGGGCGTCCGGCCGAGGGTCTGCAGGCGGTGTTCAAGTCGGTGTTCCCGATCAAGGACTTCGCCGACACCGCTCACCTCGAGTTCGTCAAATACGAGTACGAAGCGCCGAAATACGACGTCGACGAGTGCCGCCAGCGCGGCATGACTTACGCTGCGCCGCTCAAGGTGACGCTGCGCCTCATCGTGTTCGACGTCGATCCCGAGACCCAGGCGAAGTCGGTCAAGGACATAAAGGAGCAGGACGTCTACATGGGCGACATGCCGCTCATGACCGTCAACGGCACCTTCATCGTCAACGGCACCGAACGGGTCATCGTCTCGCAGATGCACCGCAGCCCGGGCGTGTTCTTCGATCACGACAAGGGCAAGAGCCATTCGTCGGGCAAGCTCCTGTTCGCCGCCCGCATCATTCCCTATCGCGGCTCGTGGCTCGACATCGAGTTCGACGCCAAGGACATCGTCTATGCGCGCATCGACCGGCGGCGCAAGATTCCGGTCACCTCGCTGCTCTACGCGCTTGGTCTCGACGGCGAAGAGATTCTGTCGACCTTCTATCGCAAGATCGTCTACACCCGCCTCAAGAACGGCGGCTGGCGCGTGCCTTACGACGCTGAGCGGATGAAGGGCGTCAAGGCCGCGGCCGACATCGTTGACGCGGACACCGGCCAGGTCGCGATCGAGGCAGGCAGGAAGCTGACCGTACGAGCGGCGCGCCAACTCGCCGAAAAGGGCCTCAAGGCGACCCGCGCCGCCGACGCCGACCTTTACGGCCAGTATATCGCCCAGGACCTCTACAATCCGGAGACCGGCGAGATCTACGCCGAGGCCGGCGACGAGATCAGCGAAAAGTCGCTCGCCCAGCTGCTGGAGGCCGGCTTCAGCGAACTGCCGGTGCTCGACATCGACCATGTCAATGTCGGCGGCTACATCCGCAACACGCTTAAGGTCGACAAGAACTCCTCGCGCGAGGACGCGCTGTTCGACATCTATCGGGTCATGCGCCCGGGCGAACCGCCGACCATCGAGAGCGCCGAGGCGATGTTCCAGTCGCTGTTCTTCGATCCCGAGCGCTACGACCTCTCCGCGGTCGGCCGGGTGAAGATGAACATGCGCCTCGACCTCGACGCGCCCGACACCCAGCGCACGCTGCGCCGCGAGGACATCCTCGCGGTGGTCAAGGCGCTGGTCAATCTGCGCGACGGCCGCGGCGAGATCGACGACATCGACCATCTCGGCAATCGGCGGGTGCGCTCGGTCGGCGAGCTGATGGAGAACCAGTATCGCATCGGGCTGCTCAGGATGGAGCGGGCGATCAAGGAGCGCATGTCGTCGGTCGAGATCGACACGATCATGCCGCAGGACCTGATCAACGCCAAGCCGGCGGCCGCGGCGGTGCGTGAGTTCTTCGGCTCCTCGCAGCTCTCGCAGTTCATGGACCAGACCAACCCGCTTAGCGAGATCACTCACAAGCGCCGGCTTTCGGCGCTGGGTCCGGGCGGCCTCACCCGCGAGCGGGCTGGCTTCGAGGTGCGCGACGTGCACCCGACCCACTATGGCCGCATCTGCCCGATCGAGACGCCGGAAGGCCCGAACATCGGGCTTATCAATTCGCTCGCGACCTTCGCCCGCGTCAACAAATACGGCTTTATCGAATCGCCTTATCGCAAGGTACGCGACGGCAAGGTGACGGACGAGGTCGCCTACCTCTCGGCGATGGAGGAGCAGAAATATTCAGTCGCGCAGGCCGACACCCCGATCGACGCTAAGGGCAAGCTGACCGGCGACCTCATCGTCTGCCGTCACGCGGGCGACGTGGTGTTTCTGCCGGCCGACCGCGTCGACTACATGGACGTCTCTCCCAAGCAGCTGGTGTCGGTGGCGGCGGCCCTGATCCCGTTCCTGGAGAATGACGACGCCAACCGGGCGCTGATGGGCTCGAACATGCAGCGCCAGGCGGTGCCGCTGGTGCGCTCGGACGCGCCGCTGGTCGGCACCGGCATGGAGGCGATCGTGGCCCGCGACTCGGGCGCGGCGATCGCGGCCAGGCGCGCGGGAATCGTCGACCAGATCGACGCCACCCGCATCGTCGTGCGCGCGACCGGGGAGACCGACGCGGCCAAGCCTGGCGTCGACATCTATCGCCTGATGAAGTTCCAGCGCTCGAACCAGTCGACCTGCATCAACCAGAAGCCGCTGGTGAAGGTGGGCGACCGGGTCGAGAAGGGCGACATCATCGCGGACGGGCCGTCGACCGATCTCGGCGATCTGGCGCTCGGCCGCAACGTGCTGGTCGCCTTCATGCCCTGGAACGGCTACAACTTCGAGGATTCGATCCTGCTCTCGGAGCGCATCGTCAAGGACGACGTCTTCACCTCGATCCACATTGAGGAATTCGAGGCGATGGCCCGCGACACCAAGCTCGGGCCGGAGGAGATCACCCGCGACATTCCCAACGTCTCGGAAGAGGCGCTGAAGAATCTCGACGAGGCGGGCATCGTCTATATCGGCGCCGAGGTCGTGGCCGGCGACATCCTGGTCGGCAAGATCACGCCCAAGGGCGAAAGCCCGATGACGCCGGAGGAGAAATTGCTCCGCGCCATCTTCGGCGAGAAGGCGTCCGACGTGCGCGACACCAGCCTGCGCGTCCCCCCGGGCGTGCAGGGCACGATCGTCGAAGTCAGGGTGTTCAACCGCCACGGCGTCGATAAGGACGAGCGCGCCCAGGCGATCGAGCGCGAGGAGATCGAGCGCCTGGCCAAGGACCGCGACGACGAGCAGGCGATCCTCGACCGCAACGTCTATGCGCGGCTCGCCGAGACGCTCGAGGGCAAGCGGGCGCTCTCGGGGCCCAAGGGCTTCAAGAAGGATCAGGTGCTGACCAAGACGCTGCTCGAGGAGCAGCCGCGCTCGCAATGGTGGAGCTTCGCGCTCGAGTCCGACCAGACGATGTCGGAGATCGAAGCGATGCGCAAGCAGTACGACGAATCGAAGAAGTCGCTGGAGAGCCGCTTCCTCGACAAGGTCGAGAAGCTGCAGCGCGGCGACGAATTGCCGCCCGGGGTCATGAAGATGGCCAAGGTGTTCATCGCGGTGAAGCGCAAGATCCAGCCCGGCGACAAGATGGCGGGGCGCCACGGCAACAAGGGCGTCGTGTCGCGGATCGTGCCGCAGGAGGACATGCCGTTCCTCGAGGACGGAACGCCGGTTGATATCGTGCTCAATCCGCTCGGTGTGCCGAGCCGGATGAACGTCGGGCAGATTCTCGAGACCCATCTCGGCTGGGCCTGCGCCGGCTTGGGCAAGCAGGTCGGCGAGGCCGTCGACGCCTATCTGCGCTCGAACGACGCCAAGCCGCTGCGCGGCAAGCTGAAGCAGCTCTACGGCGAGGACGAGACGATCAAGGCGCTCGACGACAAGAGCCTCGCCGAGCTCGGCGAGAACCTGCGCCGCGGGGTGCCGATCTCGACCCCGGTGTTCGACGGCGCGCGCGAGAAGGACATCGTCGAGATGCTCAAGCTCGCCAACTACGACCCGTCGGGTCAGGTGACGCTCTACGACGGGCGGACCGGCGACGCCTTCGACCGCAAAGTGACGGTCGGCTACATCTATATGCTGAAGCTCCACCACCTGGTCGACGACAAGATCCACGCCCGCTCGATCGGCCCCTATAGCCTCGTCACCCAGCAGCCGCTGGGCGGCAAGGCACAGTTCGGCGGCCAGCGGTTCGGCGAGATGGAGGTGTGGGCGCTCGAGGCCTATGGGGCGGCCTACACGCTCCAGGAGATGCTGACCGTCAAATCGGACGACGTCGCCGGCCGCACCAAGGTCTACGAGGCGATTGTGCGCGGCGACGACACGTTCGAATCGGGCATTCCGGAGAGCTTCAACGTGCTGGTCAAGGAGATGCGCTCGCTTGGGCTCAATGTCGAACTGGCGACCCTCAAGCGCCCGCTCGACGAACTGCCGCCCGCCGAGGCGGCCGAATGATCGTTAGAGCCGCGCCCGGCCGCGTGACGGGCGCGAGCGGTTTTTTGGCGTTCGCGAGCCCTGGGCCGTTAGGTCCGCGGGCCGCGGTTCCAACAATGCGGGTCCAGAGGCGGTTTTTCTCCGGACTTCGCGGGAGACCTCAATGAATCAGGAAATCACCAATCCGTTCGCGCCTGTCGCCCCCCCGCAGGCGTTCGACCAGATCCAGATCGCAATCGCGAGCCCGGAGAAGATTCTGTCGTGGTCGTTCGGCGAGATCAAGAAGCCAGAGACGATCAACTACCGCACGTTCAAGCCGGAGCGCGACGGCCTGTTCTGCGCCCGCATCTTTGGGCCGATCAAGGACTACGAGTGCCTGTGCGGCAAATATAAGCGGATGAAGTACAAGGGCGTCATCTGCGAGAAGTGCGGCGTCGAGGTGACGCTGTCGCGCGTGCGGCGCGAGCGGATGGGTCATATCTCGCTCGCCGCGCCGGTGGCGCATATCTGGTTCCTGAAGTCGCTGCCGTCGCGCATCGGGCTCCTGCTCGACATGACGCTCAAGGACCTCGAGCGCATCCTTTATTTCGAATCCTACATCGTGCTCGATCCCGGCCTGACGCCGCTCAAGGACCGCCAGCTCCTGAGCGAAGACGACTACCTGCGCGCGCTCGATGAATACGGCCAGGACAGCTTCACCGCGATGATCGGGGCCGAGGCGATCCGCGAGATTCTGAAGGGCATGAACCTGCAGAAGATCGCCGACGACCTCAAGGTCGAGATCGCCGAATCGAAGAGCGAGCTCAAGCCCAAGCGCCTCGCCAAGCGGCTCAAGATCATCGAGGCCTTCATCCACTCCGGCAACAAGCCTGAGTGGATGATCCTGACCGAGGTGCCGGTCATTCCGCCCGACCTGCGGCCGTTGGTCCCGCTCGACGGCGGCCGGTTCGCGACCTCCGACCTGAACGACCTCTACCGGCGTGTCATCAACCGCAACAACCGCCTCAAGCGGTTGATGGAATTGCGCGCGCCCGACATCATCATCCGCAACGAGAAGCGGATGCTGCAGGAATCGGTCGACGCGCTGTTCGACAACGGCCGGCGCGGCCGCGTCATCACCGGCGCCAACAAGCGGCCGCTGAAGTCGCTCGCCGACATGCTCAAGGGCAAGCAGGGCCGGTTCCGCCAGAACCTGCTCGGCAAGCGCGTCGACTATTCGGGCCGCTCGGTGATCGTCGTCGGCCCGGAGCTCAAGCTTCACCAGTGCGGACTGCCGAAGAAGATGGCGCTCGAACTGTTCAAGCCATTCATCTATTCGCGCCTCGACGCCAAGGGCCTGTCGGCGACGGTCAAGCAGGCGAAGAAGCTGGTGGAGAAGGAGAAGCCGGAGGTCTGGGACATCCTCGACGAGGTGATCCGCGAGCACCCGGTCATGCTCAATCGGGCGCCGACCTTGCATCGGCTTGGGATCCAGGCGTTCGAGCCGGTGCTGATCGAGGGCAAGGCGATCCAGCTCCATCCGCTCGTCTGCTCGGCGTTCAACGCCGACTTCGACGGCGACCAGATGGCGGTGCACGTTCCGCTGTCGCTCGAAGCGCAGCTCGAGGCGCGCGTGCTGATGATGTCGACCAACAACATCCTGCATCCCGCCAACGGCCAGCCGATCATCGTGCCGAGCCAGGACATCGTGCTCGGCCTCTACTACGTCTCGCTGATGCGCGACGGCGAGCCCGGCCAGTACGAGGAGGACCCGAAGACCAAGCGTCCGCTGCGCGGCGTGTATAGCGACATCGGCGAGATCGAGCACGCGCTCGCCGCCGGCACGATCACGCTCCACTCGAAGATCAAGGGCCGCGCCTGGACCTACAATGAGAAGGGCGAGCGGGTGGCCAAGATCTTCGACACCACGCCTGGGCGCCTGTTCCTCGGCCAGCTCCTGCCCGAGCACGTCAAGATTCCCTTCGACGTCGTCAACAAGCTGATGACGAAAAAGGAAATCTCCAACATGATCGACATCGTCTACCGCAACTGCGGTCAGAAGGAGACGGTCATCTTCTGCGACCGCATCA
>Ga0335076_10004367_pt1 | contig 14294 bp, 7 predicted proteins | sample Lox_Sample_25_FD_206717 | JGI IMG/M metagenome (GOLD analysis project Ga0335076, IMG submission 206717) | Soil microbial communities from Loxahatchee National Wildlife Refuge, Florida, United States - Lox_Sample_2.5 | ecosystem: Environmental > Terrestrial > Soil > Wetlands | place: USA: Florida... | reverse complement strand
TCGCCCAGGCGGCGTCGCCCGGGTTCATCGAGCTGTGGTCGCTTCAGTCGCGGATGGCGTGGCGGTTGCGCCACGGCGGCTCCGGGGAGGGTTGAGCCCCCGGCTCCCGCGCCACCGGACCCCCCCGGAGGATTGAGCCCTGAGGCACCGGGGAAGCCTCTTCCTCAATGGGTTACAAGCTTCTTGGATATATGGTCTGGCAGGGCGGCAAGTGGTACGCCCGCCGGCGTCTGCCCTCGGCGCCGCCGAAGGCCGCGGTCGCGGCCGGGGTCGCCGGCGTAGTGCTCGCCAGTGGCGCGCTCGTCGCCGTCCAGCGCCGGTCCGCTCGGCCTGTATAGGCGTCGTCCGCTCCGCCTGGATAGCGTCGACATCGGCGCGGGGGTCGAGTCGACCGTGTCCTGCTTTGACGGGCGGGCACCTGAGAGCGCGGTGGCAGCGCTCGTTGGCGGATTGACCCCGAAAGAACCTGCATAACACGACAATCGAGCCGATTCGCAAGGACCGTGTCGTGTGGTGCATGTGGGGCACGCGTATTACGCCACGGTCAAGCCCTGACGCGTCAATTGTCGTGTTATGCATGATCCGGCGTGCGCCGCGAGGCCGTTCGCCGGCGCGCCACACCGCGACCCCACGCGCGGACGCGCCACACCCGCCGGCGCTCTGACGTCCGCTCGCGACCGTACCGTCCGGGCTGATGAGCGACCTGCCGTCCGCCCTGGGGATCGAGGCGGTCGAGCTCGTGTCCGAAGGGGGGCGCAGCATCACCGTTCGCGTGACCGGGCGCTGGCGGCGCCGGCGCCCTGAGATGCGCGGCCAGGCGATGCTGGTGGTCGAGACCGACACCGGGCGCCAGCGGTTCCCGGCGATGCCGGAGCCGCCGTCGCTGATCGGGGCGGCCCCGGGGACCTGGCGGATGAGCTTCACCGTATCGGCTGAGCTCGCGCCACAGCTGCCGGGTGGGACGTTCCTACAGCTGGGGGCGGTGATGGTGCGACTCCCGGTCGGCGAGGTGCCGTCGCCGGCTGGGGAGGTGGCGGAGGGGCCGCCGCCGGAGCTGCTCGAGGCTCGCCAGCTCCGCACCTCCGAGCTCGCGGCCGAGAGCGCCCGCCGGCGCGCCGCCGCGGCCGAGGAGACGGTTGCGCGGTTGCGCGTGCGGATCGGGGAGATAGAAGACGAGCTCACGGGCGCCCGCGCCGAGTCTGACCGGCTGCGCGGAGTGATCTCCGAGCGCGAGCGTACGCTGCGGGGTGCGGAGCAACACGTCCACGCCGAGCGCGCGCTTCGTGCCGAGGTCGAGCAGACGCTGGCTGACAAGACTCGCGCGGCCGCGCACGACCTCCGCGTACTGCACGAACACGTAGCCGACCTCGAGCGCGACCTGACCCGCATGCGACGGGCGGTCGACGAGGCCGAGCATCTGGCCGCCGCCGCCGAGTCCGCGCGCGCGGATGCCGAGCGGCGGCTCGCAGAGCGACCCCCGCCGGCGCCGGTCGAGACGGTGGCGCCGGAGCCGCCGGTGCCAGTGTCGGAACCCGCGACAGCAGAACCAGAACCGCCGCCGCCGGAGGTAGATCGAGCCCGCGCACGCGTGATCGGGGCCGAGCTCGAACGCTCCCGAGCGGCGCCGCCGTCCCCGCCGACGGTGACGGCGGCGCCGTGGCGCCAGCCGGCGCGGCCGGGCGACCAGGAGGCGCTCCGTCTGGAGGAGGCGATGGTCGACCGGTCGGTGAGCCTCGAACGCGACCTGGCGGGCGCTCGCCAGGAGCTCGCCGGCGCCCGGCTCGAGCTCGCTGAGGCGCGCACTCACCTCGAGGACCAGCGGCTGCGGAACGTCCGCGCCTACGAGGCGATCGAGTACGTACGGCGAGAGCTCGAGCAGATCCGCGCCACCGCGCTCGAGCCGCCGGCCCCCGCCACCACGCTTGAGCCGCCGCGCCCCGCCCCAGCCGCGCCGGCGCCCGCCCCAGCCGCCCCGGCGCCCGGCCCGATTCAGGCCGAGCAGCTGAGCGCCGCGCTCGCTCGCCTGCGTGAGGGGGCCCCGCCGGCGCCGGAGCAGCTGGCGCCGGAGGAGCCGGTGACGGAGGAGCCGGTGACGGAGGAGCCTGAGGCCCCGGCGACGCCTGAGCGCCCCGCCAAGCCCTGGCTCGGCAAGGCCTTCCGGGCGCTCGCCGCGCGCGATCCTTCCGAAGCGGGGCGGCTGCTCCTCGACTTGCTACCGGCCCAGCGGGCCGCCGATCCGCACCCGGTGGCCTACGACCTGATCATGGGCGATCTGGTGTGCGCCCACGTCACGGTGGACAGCCTGGCGGTCCACGTCGAGCTTGACGCCTGGGCGCGCCCCGCCTATGAAGTTGACTTCCAGCTTGTCGGAGATCTCGCGAGCATTGCCCGCCTGCTGGCTGCCGGTCCGGTAAGGCGGCTGCTCGGCCGCCTGCCGTTCCGCGACCGCCTGGCTCGGGTCCGGGGCGACCGCCAGAGAATCCCGGCGCTTGAGCACCTGCTCGACGCTCCCCTCACCGTGGGCCGGCTCCACGCCGCCGGCGTGAGGCTGGATCCGGTCCTGGCCATGACCCTGGCCGCTCTGATGATCGAGCCGGCCTGGACCGCGGGCGAGCGCTTCTCGATCGCCCACCAGGAGCCAGGCGCGGCGGCGCCCGACGCCTTCCTGCAGGTGCGCGACGGCAAGCCCCCGCTGGCCTCGGCCGAGGCGCCCCATGGCCCGGTGGCGAGCATCGTGGTCTGCCCCGCGGACGAGCTCCTGCCGGCGCTCTCCGGCGATCACGTGGCATCCGTCGCGATCTCTCCGGATGACCGGCCGATCGCTCTGATCCGGCAGTGGCTGGATCGCGCACAGTGCGGCTGACGGGTTCGCCTCGGGGCAAAATCGTCCGGCTCGATGCCTATGCTCAGAGAGTGGGCTGAGCCCGCGTTCCCGAACCCTCGTATGACCGATTCCTGCGCCCACCTGCACGTCCACTCCGAGTACTCGCTACTCGATGGAGCGTGCAAGATTGAAGCCCTCGTCGAGCGGGCCGCCTCGTTCGATCAGCCCGCGATCGGTCTCACCGACCACGGCGTGATGAACGGCGCGGTGGAGCTGTTCACCGCCGCCCGCAAGCACAACGTCAAGCCGATTCTGGGCTGCGAGGCCTACGTCGTGGACGACCACGAACGACGCGCCCCGGGCCGGCTCGACCGCTTCCACCTGACGCTGCTGGCGGCGACGCCGACCGGGTATCGCAACCTGGTCAAGCTGTGCTCGGCCGGGTTCCTCGAGGGCTATCAGCGCGGCAAGCCGTCGGTCGACATGCCGCAGATCGCCGCCCACGCCGAGGGTGTGATCGTGCTGACGGGTTGCCTGCAGTCGCGCTTCTGCCAGCTCCTGCTCGAAGGCCGACCCGACCACGCACGGGCGCACGCCGACGAGCTGATCCAGACGTTCGGCGCCGACAACGTGTACTTCGAGGTGCAGAAGAATGGCGTCGCGGCTCAGGATCAGGCCAACGAGGGGATCGTCAAGATCGCGCGCGAGGTCGGTCGGCCGCTGGTAGGGACCGGCGACGTCCACTACCTGCGCCGAGAGGACTACAGCCACCACGCCGCGCTGCTGTGCGTGCAGACCAAGTCGACGCTCGATCAGCCGAAGATCAGCTTCGACGCGAACGAGTTCTACCTGCGCTCGAACGGGGAGATGGTTCAGGCGTTCGCCGAGTGGCCCGAGGCGATCGCCACCACGCTCGAGATCGCCGAGCGTTGCGACGTGGAGCTCGAGCTCGGGCGGCAGCTGATCCCGCGCTACCCGACGCCGGGCGGCGGGAGCGAGGCGGCGTACCTGCGCGAGCTGGTCCAGCAAGGGCTGCGCGAGCGCTACGGCGACCCCGCGCCGGCGGAGGCGCTCGAGCGCGCCGACTACGAGCTCGAGGTGATCGAGCGGATGGGCTTCAGCGGCTACTTCCTGATCGTGTGGGACTTCGTCAAGTACGCCAAGGACTGCGGTATCGCGGTCGGCCCGGGCCGCGGCTCGGCCGCCGGCTCGCTGGTGGCGTACTCGCTGCAGATCACCGACGTCGACCCGCTCCGCTACGGGTTGCTGTTCGAGCGCTTCCTCAATCCCGAGCGCGTGTCGATGCCGGATATCGACATCGACTTCTCGGTCCGGGGCCGCGATCGCGTGATCCGGTATGTGACCGACAAGTACGGCAAGGAGTCGGTGGCGCAGATCGTGACCTTCGGCAAGATGTTCCCGCGCGCGGCCACGCGCGACGCGGCACGCGTGCTCGGGCACGACTACGGCGCCGGCGACCGCCTGGCCAAGCTGATCCCGGACCCGATCATGGGCCGGCCGCCCAGCTTCGAGGACTGCCTGAAGCCGGGCCAGCCGCTCCGCGCCGAGGTCGACCGCGACCCGACGGCCAAGCAGATCGTCGACGTCGCGCGCGGTCTCGAAGGGATCGTGCGCAACTCCTCGATCCACGCCGCCGCGGTCGTGATCGCCGACCGTCCGCTCACCGACATCGTCCCATTGCAGATCGCCGACGCCGGCGCGGACGAGAACGGCGAGCGCGTGTTCCGCACCGTGACGCAGTTCTCGATGAAACCGGTCGAGCAACTCGGGCTGCTCAAGATGGACTTCCTGGGGCTGCGGAACCTCGACGTGATCGAGGACGCGCTCGACATCATCAAGCGCTCGACGGGCGAGCGGCCTGACATGGCCACGCTGCCGCTCGATCATCCGCCCACGTACGAGATGATGGCCCGCGGCGACTCGGTCGGCGTGTTCCAGTTTGAGTCCGAGGGCATGCGCGAGGCGCTCAAGAAGGTCAAGCCGGACGAGTTCGACGACCTCGTGGCGCTGAACGCGCTGTACCGGCCGGGGGCGATGGACCAGATCCCGACCTACGCCCGTGGCAAGCACCGCCCCGAGTCGATCACTTACCCGGACGACCGCCTGCGACCGATTCTCGAGGCGACCAAGGGCGTGATCCTCTACCAGGAACAGGCGATGCAGATCGCCAAGGACATCGCCGGGTTCAGCGGCGCCAAGGCCGACGACCTCCGCAAAGCGATCGGCAAAAAGAACCGCGAGGCGATGGCCAAGCTGAAACCCGAGTTCGTCGCCGGCTGCCAGGCCTCCGGGACGAGCGGGCAAGTGATCGAGTGGCTATGGACGACCAACGAGCGGTCGGCTGACTACAGCTTCAACCGCTCGCACGCCGCCTGCTACGCGCTGATCGCCTACCGGACCGCGTGGCTCAAGGCCAACTACCCCGCCGAGTACATGGCGGCGCTGATCTCATCGGTGATGGACACCAAGGACAAGGTCCCGTTCTTCGTCTCCCAGGCCGAGCAGATGGGGATCTCGATCCTCCCGCCCGACGTCAACCTCTCAGACCACGAGTTCGTGGTGGTCGACGGCAACATCCGCTTCGGTCTCGACGCCGTCAAGGGCGTTGGCTATGCGGCCGTCGAGGCGATCAAGCGCGCTCGCGGCGATTACGACCCGCCGGCGCGCCCATTCCTCAACCTGTTCGACTTCTGCTCGCGGGTCGACAGCCGAGCGGTCAACAAGAAGGCGATCGAGGCGCTGATCAAGTGCGGCGCGCTCGGGTCCACCGGAGCCAGCCGCAAGGGGATGCTCATGGTGCTCGAACAGGCGCAGGGGGCCGGACAGAAGGCGCAGCAGGACGCGCAGATAGGACAGGGCTCGATCTTCGATTTGGTTCCCGCCGACCCATCCCCCTCCTCCCTCGACGACGCAGCCGGCGGCGCCGGCGACGGCGGCGGGTTCGTGACGCCGAGCCACGCCCCGATCCCGGCGATCGAGTTCGACCGGGCGGAGCTGCTCGCGGCCGAGAAGGAGTCGATCGGCCTGTTCATCTCCGCCCATCCGCTCAAGGACGTCAGGGCCGCGCTCAACGCCCGCGTCGACTGCCGGCTTGCCGATCTCGCCGACAAGCGCGACGGCGACTGGGTGCTCGTGGGCGGAATGATCACTGAGACCAAGAAGATCAGGACCAAGAAGGGCGACCCGATGATGTTCGCGACGCTCGACGACCTCGACACGTCGGTCGAGCTGCTCGTGTTCGGGAACGCACTGGCGGCCGCCGGCGAGGTGCTTGCGCCGGACTCGATCGTGCTCGTCCGCGGCCGCGTGGACCACAAGGATCGCGAGAAGACGTGCATCGTCGCCCAGCAGATCGAACCCTTTCGTCCCTCCGCCGAGGAGGTGAGCGAGGCCGAGGAGCAGGAGGCCAGGCAAGCGGCCGCCATCCCGAGCGCGCTCCGGCTCCGCCTTGACGCGACCGCGCTGGCCGCGTCGGTGCTCGGCGAGCTCAAGGACGTGCTCGCGGGATTCCCGGGCGAATGCGAGGTGGTGATCGAGCTCAGCACCTCGATCGGCGACCGGCGGCTGAAGCTCGGCCCGGATTACCGGGTTGCCCACAGCGCCGCGCTGCACTCGCAGCTCGACGACCTGCTCGGCCACGCGATTCTCTCGGACAGCGACGTCATGACCGAGAACGTGAGCGAAGCAAGCGAGCGCCGGCGTGCCGGCGCCGCGGTCGCGTCCTGATCGCAACTCGACACCCGCTCCTTGCCGTGAGCGCCTGACTTCCGGCAAGCTTCCGGACGTGCTCGGCCTGCCGGACGGCATCACAACCTGTCTGTTCGACCTTGATGGCGTCCTGACGCAGACGGCCAAGGTCCACGCGAAGGCGTGGAAGCAGATGTTCGACGAGTTCCTCCGCGGCTGGTACGCGCGGCAGGGCCAGCCGTTCCGCGAGTTCGTGCTGCCGGACGACTACGACGAGTACGTCGACGGCAAGCCCCGCCGCGACGGAGTGCAGTCGTTCCTCGAGTCCCGGGAAATTGAGCTGCCCATGGGATCGCCCGAGGACTCGCCGGACGACGAGACGATCTACGGACTGGGCCTCCGCAAGAACGACATCGTGCTCAAGCTGATCCACGACGAGGGCGTCGAGCCGTACGAGGGGTCGGTTCGCTACGTCGAGAAGGCACGCGAAGCGGGTTTGCATCGCGCCGTCGTGTCCTCGAGCACGAACTGCAAGGACGTTCTGGTCGCCGCGGGGATCGAGGACCTGTTCGAGGTGAGGATCGACGGGATCGTCGCCGAGCAGGAACACCTGAAGGGCAAGCCCGCGCCGGACACCTTCCTCGCCGGTGCCAAGGCACTCGGGGCAAAGCCGGCCGAGGCGGTCGTGTTCGAGGACGCGCTGGCGGGCGTCGAAGCCGGACGGGCCGGCCACTTCGGCTTTGTCGTGGGGGTCGACCGCGTCGGGCACGCCAACGCGCTCCGTAAACATGGGGCGGACGTCGTAGTCCAGGATCTCTCAGAGCTTCTCGAGGGGGGCGACCACTCATGATCAGAGAGGACGTATTCGAGGTCGAGCCGTGGACGATCACCGAGCGCGAGCTCCACCTCGATGCGTTGGCGCAGACAGAGTCGGTGTTCGCGCTGTCCAACGGGCACATCGGCCTGCGCGGCAACCTCGAGGAGGGCGAGCCGGCCGGGTCGCCGGGTACGTATCTCAACAGCTTCTATGAGGTTCGGCCGCTGCCGTACGCGGAGCTGTCCTACGGAAATCCCGAGGACGGTCAGGTGATGATCAACGTCACCAACGGGAAGGTGTTCCGGTTGCTGGTCGATGACGAGCCGTTCGACGTCCGGTACGGGCGGTTGGAACGCCATGAGCGAACGCTCGACCTGCGCCAGGGCGTGCTGCGCAGAGAAGTCGAATGGGTATCGCCCGCGGGCCAGCGCGTTCTGGTCCGCTCGACGCGGCTCGTGTCGTTCTCCCAGCGTTCAACCGCGGCGATCCTGTACGAGGTCGAGCCGGTCGGCAGCGGGGCCCGGATCGGCGTTCAGTCCGAGCTCGTCGCCAACGAGCCCGTGCCGGCCGAGACGGGTGACCCGCGGGCGGCTGCAGCGTTGCGAGCGCCGCTCGTGCCCGAGCAGCACTCATCCAACGGTTTGAGGGTCAGCCTCATCCACCGGACGAAGAAGAGCGGTCTGCGGGTTGCCGCGGGGATGGACCACATCGTCGAGGGCCCGGACGGAACGGTCACGGTGGCAGAGAGCGGGCCCGACCTCGGACGGCTGACGGTGAGCACCGAGCTCAAGGAGGGGGAGACGCTGCGGATCGTCAAGTTCCTCGCCTACGGATGGTCGAGCCAACGATCGCTGCCCGCCCTGCGCGACCAGGTCGACCTGGCTCTCGCCTCGGCGAAGCGAACCGGGTGGAAAGGGCTCGCCGAGTCCCAGCGCGAGTACCTCGACGACATGTGGGAGCGCGCCGACGTCGAGCTCGAGGGCGCGCCGGCCCTCCAGCAGGCAGTGCGCTTCTCGCTGTTCCACGTCGTACAGGCGGCCGCGCGGGCCGAGCTCCGCGCGATTCCGGCAAAGGGCCTGACGGGGAGCGGCTACAACGGCCACACGTTCTGGGACATGGAGACGTACACGCTGCCGGTGCTGACGTACGTGTCGCCCGACGCGGCCCGCGACGCGCTGTGCTGGCGCCACTCCACGATGGATCTGGCCGCGGCCCGAGCCAAGTTGCTCGGGCTCGAAGGCGTCACATTCCCGTGGCGGACGATCCGCGGTCAGGAGTGCTCCGGGTACTGGCCGGCGGGCACCGCGGCATTCCACATCAATGCCGACATCGCCGACGCCGTCCGCCGCTACGTGGCCGCGACCGGCGACACCGAGTTCGAAAAGTCGGAGGGCATGGACCTGCTCGTCGAGACCGCGCGGATGTGGCGTTCTCTCGGCCACCACGACTCGTCGAGCGGCTTCCGGATAGACCGGGTCACCGGACCGGACGAATACACGGCGCTCGGGGACAACAACGTCTACACCAATCTGATGGCCGCTCGGAACCTCGAGCACGCCGCCGACCTCGCCGTCCGCTACCCGCACCGGGCCGGTGAGCTCGGCGTCGGTGAGGAGGAGATCGCGAGTTGGCGCGACGCCGCCGCGGCGATGGTGATTCCGTCGCCGGAGGGCGGGGTCACGCCCCAGTGCGAAGGCTTCACCAACCTCCGCACGTGGGACTTCTCGAAGACCCCGGCGGACCACTACCCGCTGCTTCTGCACTACCACAATTACATGCTCTACTCGAGCCAGGTCGTCAAGCAGGCCGACCTCGTGCTCGCGCTTTACCTGTGCGGTGACCGGTTCGACGCCGAGCAAAAGGCCCGCGACTTCGACTACTACGAAGCGATCACCGTCCGCGATTCGTCGCTGTCGGCCTCGATGCAGTCGATCGTCGCGGCCGAGTGCGGACATCTCCAGCTCGCACTCGGGTACCTGGCCGAGACCGCGTTCATGGACCTGCGCGACCTGGCTTCGAACACGCACGACGGGGTGCACCTGGCGGCTCTGGCGGGCGCCTGGCAGGCCGTGGTGGCCGGCCTCGGAGGCATGCGCGACTACGGCCGGACGCTGTCGTTCGCGCCGCGGCTGCCGCCTCGGCTGACCCGGCTCAGCTTCGGGCTGCTGTATCGGGGGCGCCGGCTCCGCGTCGAGGTCTCGGGCGACGAGGCCACGTACAGCCTGCTTGACGGGGAGCCGCTCGAGCTGATCCACGATGGCGACAGCTTTACGGTGACGCAGGAGTCTCCGGTTTCTCGGCCGCTCGCGCCGGTGCCCCACCGACCCGTGCCGCAACAACCACCGGGACGGGCGCCGGCGGTAGAGCTCGGCGATTTCCACCCACTCCCGCAGGCGACCCACGGAGGGTGAGCAAGCCCACCGGCGGGTGAGCGGTTTCCGCTTGGAGCGCGCTGCAAACGTGTGCATAATCCGTTTGCGATGGCGACGAGCAAGGTGAGCCTCGCCGGGCCGATCACGCTCCGGGACGTGGCGCGGGCCGCCGGGGTGCATCCGGGGACGGTCTCCCGTGCGCTCAACCCGGAAACCCGCGCGCTCGTCAACGACCGCACCGCTCAGCGCGTGCTCGCCGCGGCCAAGGAACTCGGCTACCGCCCCAACCCGATCGCCCGTGGCCTGCGGACCAATCGCTCGCACACGGTCGGGGTGCTGGTCCCGGACCTGATGAACCCGCTATTCGCCGCGGTCGTCCGCGGCATCGAGGACGGCCTGCGCGACGCCGGCTACACCCCGCTGATCGCCAACACCGACAACGACACCGAACGCGAACGCGTCGCCTTCGAGGCGATGAGCGCCAGGCAGGTCGACGGGTTCATCGCCGCCACCGCCACCCGCGATCACTGGCTGCTCGCCGACGCGGTGCCCCTGGGCGCGAAGGTCGTGCTCGTCAACCGCCGCGTCGACAGCGACGCCCTTCCGGCCGTGACCGGCGACGATCATGAGGGCGTCCGGCTGGCCGTCGAGCACCTAACCGGGCTCGGTCACCGCCGGATCGCCCACCTCGCTGGATCCCAGGCGCTCTACACCGGCTGGTCGCGTCACCAGGGATTCGTCGACGCCATGCGCGCGGCCGGCCTCAAACCCGACCCGAGTCTGATCGTGTTCAGCGAGGCGTTCACTGAGCGTGAGGGCGCGCGCTGCTGCGGAGGGCTGCTCGACCGCCGGCGCGACTTCACGGCGATCGTCGCCGGCAACGACCTGCTCGCGCTGGGCTGCTACGACGCGCTCGAGGAACGAGGTCTCCGATGCCCGGCCGACGTCTCGGTCGTCGGCTACAACGACATGCCGTTTGTCGACCGTTTCCGGCCGCCGCTGACAACGGTGCGTGTCCCGCACTACGAGCTCGGCGCCACCGCCGCCCGCCTGATGCTCGAGCAGCTCCAGGGGATCGACCCGCCGCCCCGCCAGCTGCTGCTCGCGCCCGAGCTCGTGGTTCGAGGGTCGACCGCGGCGCCCGCGGGGGCAACCGGCCCACCGCCGCGGTCCCGCCGCCGTAAAGCAGATCACAACACGCCCTCCCTTGACACCTCACAGTCACGACGATAACGTCGCACACGATTGCAGCAAACGTTTGCAGTCCGGGTGATGGAGCACGTGAAGACCCGCTGGTCTTCACGTGAGTTCGGTGTCCAGAAGTCGACGTAATCACCGCTGGGAGGAGAAGGGCGAGATGACAAGGTCGAGGCGACAGGCTTTGATCGTTGCGGCCGTGGCCGCCATCGCCGCGTTCGTCGCGGGGTGTGGAGGATCGAGCAGCAGTTCTTCGAGCGCCGGAGGCTCGAGCGCGAGCACGGGTTCGGGCACCAGCAGCTCGAGCAACAAGTCGCCGATCACGATCGGCACGTCGCTGTCGCTTTCGGGTGACTTCGCCGCCGACGGTCAGGCGTTCGAGAAGGGCTACCAGCTGTGGGCCGCCGACCAGAACAAGGCGGGCGGCCTCATGGGGCACCCGGTGAAGCTCGACATCATCTCTGACGCCTCGAGCCCCGCGCAGGTCGTGACCAACTACCAGAAGCTGATCTCCTCCGACCACGATCAGCTCGTGTTCGGCCCGTTCTCGACGCTTCTGACCGTGCCGGCGTCGAAGGTCGTCAACCGCTTCGGCTACGCGTTCGTCGAGGGCGCAGGCGGCGCGCCCGCAGCGTTCGGCAACGGCCTGAAGAACATCTTCGACGTCAGTCTGCCGGTCGTCGACAACCTGGTGCCGTACGCGAAGTGGATCGCGTCGCTGCCCGCGTCTGAGCGGCCGAAGACGGCGGCGTACGCGACCAGCGATGATCCGTTCACGCAGCCGCAGATCCCGCTCGCCCAGAAGATCATGCAGGCGGCCGGAATCAAGACCGTCTACAACAAGGTGTTCCCCGCCGAGGTCACCGACTACACGCCAATCGCGACCGCGGTGGCGAGCAGCAAGGCCGAGGCGGTCGTGCTCGGATCGGTTGACGTGCCGACGGTGTCCGCGTTCGTCCATGCATTCATCCAGCAGCACTACAACCCCAAGTCGTTCATCGCGACCGCGGGACCCGACCAGGGAGACGCGTTCCTGAAGGCGGTCGGGGGTGCCTCGAACGCCGAGGGGATCATGTACCCGAACGGGTGGTATCCCGGCTACGCCAACGCGGCCAGCCAGCAAATGGTCAACGAGTACGTCTCGAAGTACGGCGGAAATGCCGCCGGGGTTAACGCGGACGTTGCCGAGGCCTACTCGGTGGGCCAGGCGGTGGCCCAGGCGGTCGCCGCGACGCACAGCCTCGACAATTCGAAGATCATCTCCTACCTGCACAGCGGCGTGACCCTCAACACGGTCCAGGGACCGGTGAAGTTCAACTCGCTCGGTGAGAACGGCGCAGCGGCGGCGTTCGTGTTCCAGTGGCAGAAGGGCAACCAGGTTCAGGTGCTGCCGGTCGGCGCCTCTGGCTCCAAGGCGGCCACGTATCCGAAGCCGAACTGGGGATCGTGAGCGCCTCCTCGCTTGCCAAGGCGGTCATCGACGGGATTCTGACCGGCGGCGTCTATGCCCTGATGGCCGCCGGGCTCACGCTGATCTTCGGCGTGATGGACATCATCAACATCGCTCAGGGCGCGCTGATCGTGCTCGGCGCCTACATGAGCTACGTGCTGTCGGTACATCTCGGGATCGACCTGTTCGTCGGGTTGATCATCACCATCCCGGCGTTCTTCGTGCTCGGAGTCTTTATCGAGTGGGCGTTCATGCGCCGCCTGCGGGACCAGGAGCGGACGGCGATGTCGATCCTCGTGACCTACGCGGTAGCGATCATCATCGAGGGCATCCTGAGTGTCATCTTCGGAGTGGATTTCGTCCAGCTCCAAGCCTCGTACATCAACTCGAGCTTCCACCTGCTGGGCTTCTACCTGCCTTACATCTACGTGTTCGGCTTCCTGCTCGCGGTCGTTCTCCTGGGCGTGCTCTATTACATCCTCTACCGCACTCACTTCGGGCGGGGCGTGCGAGGGTCACTGCAGAATCGCAGCGCAGCCGAGTTGATCGGCGTGAACGTAAATCGGGTGCGGGCCCTGTCGGTGGGGATCGGGGTGTCGGTGACGGCAGCCGGCGGCATGGTGTTCGGCGCGACCAATTCGTTCAACCCGAGCAGCGGCTACGACCTGATCTCGCGCTTGCTCTCGATCGTGATTCTCGGCGGCCTCGGCAGCATCGGCGGCGCGCTCGTCGCTGCGGTGTTCATGGTCACGCTCGAGGACGTGGTCGCGGTCGTGTGGTCACCGGTGTGGGCGACGCTCGTGTACTACGCCTCGCTGATCGTCGTGCTCTCGTTCATGCCGAACGGTCTGTTCGGAAGAGCGGCCATTCGAGCTCAGTGAGGCCAAGGGCCGCGGTCTGGTGACGGCACGCCTTACGGTCCGAGCGCTGCTGGTCGCGATTGCGATCGTGATCCTCGGCGTGTTTCCACTCGTGTTCTCGAACCCGACGACGACGTCGATCGCGGTGTTCACGGTGATCTACATGGTCGCCGCGTCCTCGTGGAACATGTTCAGCGGCTATTCCGGATACATCGCGCTCGGCCACGCGGTGTTCTTCGGGGTCGGTGCGTACGCGCTCACGCTGCTGGCCAACCACCTCGGGTTCGCGGCGGGGTGGGGCATTTTCGCGCTTGTGCCGGTGGCCGGCATCATCGCCGGCCTGATCGCGATCCCGACCGGGCTGATCGCGCTCAGAGCGCGCCGCCACACGTTCGTGGTGATCACGATCGCGTTCATGTTCATCTTCCAGCTGGCTGCGTCCAACTTCGCCTTCACCGGCGGCTCGTCGGGCCTGCAGCCGCCGACCCCGCTGTGGTCGGCCACGAGCTACAACGACCACTTCTATTACGTCGCCGCGGTGATCCTTGTCGCCACGGTTGCGCTGTCATGGCTCGTGCGTCGGTCGCGCTTCGGGCTTCAGCTGTTTGCGATTCGCGATGACGAGGAGCGCGCTCGCGGGCTCGGTGTCCGCGTCGGACGGGTCAAGCTGTCGGCGTTCGTGCTCTCAGCGATCCCGATCGGGATGGTCGGTGGTGTCTACGCCTATTTCCTCGGCCAGATCTTTCCCCAGTTCGCGTTCGATCCGCTATTTGACCTGTCGATCGCGCTGATGGCGTTCATCGGTGGCCTCGGGACCGTGTGGGGCCCCCTCCTCGGAGCGCTGGTGCTCGAGTCGCTACAGCAGTACTTCACCGTCCAGTCGGGCGCGAGCCAGGTGTATCTGATCATCTACGGCGGGCTGTTCCTCGCGGTCATCCTGCTGCTGCCGCGGGGTGTTATCCCAAGCGTCGAGGATCTGATCCGGCGGTGGCGGACTCGGGGGGCGACGCAGGACCGGTCTCGTGGGGAGGGCGACGGCGGCCGGAGTGCCGACGTCGTCAAGGCA
>Ga0335076_10004366_pt1 | contig 14298 bp, 11 predicted proteins | sample Lox_Sample_25_FD_206717 | JGI IMG/M metagenome (GOLD analysis project Ga0335076, IMG submission 206717) | Soil microbial communities from Loxahatchee National Wildlife Refuge, Florida, United States - Lox_Sample_2.5 | ecosystem: Environmental > Terrestrial > Soil > Wetlands | place: USA... | reverse complement strand
CTCCCGGCGCCCGTCGGGCCGCGGCGGCGCGGGAGCCGCACCGAGAGCCCGTCGCCGAGGCGGAAGATCGCGTTGTCCGTGCCGGAGGGCTCGATCCGGCGGAGCGGAAGCTCCGCCCACTCCGGGAACTGGTCGGCGAGGAGACGGTGGACGAGCCCGTCGTCGAGCTCGAGCTCGTCGTCGTGCATCCGCGGCGTCACGGGATCACGCGCGCGACGAGCGGGATCTCGAGCTCGTCGGGCGAGAGGCCGCCGTGCTGGCCGAGGAAGTGCTGCTCGAAGCGGCCCGGCTCGAGCCAGTAGACCGCCTCGCCCGGAAACGGCAGGCACACGACGTCGCCGAGGCGCGAGAGGAGCGCGTCCGTGACCGCCGGCCCGAACGCGCCGGCTGCGACGAGGTCCGCGACCGCATGCACGTCCGCGACCTCCACGAGGCGGGCGCGCAGCCCGTCGACGACGTCGTCGACGCGGCCGGGCGCGGCGTGGAGGAAGAGGTCGCGGCACGACCCCGCGGGCGCGAGCGGCCTTCCGTCCGCGCCGAGCCGGAGGTGTTGCGCGAGCTCCGGCCAGACGACGTTCACGAACGTCGTGCGCTCGGGCGAGATCGCCGACATGCCGTGATCCGACGTCAGCAGCACGAGCGTCCCGGACGGCAGCGGCGCGCGCTCGATCGCCGTCAGCGTGCGGTCGAACAGCTCCGCCGCTCCCGGGTCGTCGGGCCCGTTCAGGTGCATGTGCGAGTCGACCTCCGGTAGATAGATCAGGCCGTACGCCCGTTCCTCGCGCGCGAGCGCGGCGCCGAGCGCGGCGAAGCCGTCCTCCGCCGTCTCGAAGCCGTGCACCGTCGTGCCGCGGAGGAAGTGAACGTTCGGCGTCGCGTTCACGATCGGCGCCGGCATGGCGACGTGGCTCGCGACGGCCGCCGACGCGAGCCGCTCGTACAGCGACTCCGCCGGGAAGAGGTCGCCGGCGCGGAACCCCGTCGCGGCGAGCGTCTCGCGCCGGTCGTCCCCGGCGAAGGAGAAGAGCAGCGGCGCGACGATCCGGTCGAGCGCCGGCTCGAGCACGAACCACTCGTAGAGGCCGTGCGCGCCGAGCGTGAGCCCGGTGTTGATCGTCGTCGTGTGCACGACGGTCGTCGACGGGAACTGGCTCGTCAGCGGCTCGACGAGATCCGCGGTGCGGAGCAGCGGATGGTCGGCGTGCCGCTCGGCGAACCGCCACGCGAACGCGTCGAGGTAGACGAGGACGACGCGGTCGTAGCGCGCGTCGAGGACGCCGCCGAGCCGCAGCGCGTCCCCGTCGCCGCCGAGCAGCCGCTCGATCGCCGCCGGCAGCGCGTCGAAGCAGCGGCCGCCGTAGTCCGGGATCCGCAGCGTCACAGCTCTTCGACGGCGGGGTAGCCCCAGCGCGAGAGCATCTGGAGGATCTCGTCGCAGTGCGCACGGTCGCGCGTGAGCAGCGTCAGCTCGACGCCGGTCTCCCCGACCGGCACGTCGGCGGACTCGCGCCAGTGCTTCACCTCGACGACGTTCACGCGCGCCTCGCCGAGCAGCGTCAGCAGGCGCGCGAGCTGACCCGGCCGGTCGCCGACGCGCGTGCGGACGACGAGGTACCGGCTCGCGACGGAGAGCCCGTGGCGCATGACGGAGAGCAGGAGCGTCGCGTCGATGTTCCCGCCGGAGAGCACCGACGCGACCGGCCCGTCGCCGCCGATCTTCCCGGAGAGGAGCGCCGCGACGCCGACCGCGCCCGCGCCTTCGACGACGAGCTTCGTCCGCTCGAGCAGCAGCACGATCGCCTCGCTGATCTCCTCGTCCGATACGGCGACGACGTCGTCGAGGACCTGGTCGAGGATCGCCGACGTCAGCTCGCCGGGCGACTTCACCGCGATCCCGTCCGCGATCGTGAACCCCGCGCCCCCCGGGAGCGTCCCCGCGGCGCGAACGCCGACGAGCCGGACACGCGGCCGCACGGCGCGCAGCGCGAGCGCGATCCCCGACGCGAGCCCGCCGCCGCCGATCGGGATCACGACCGTCTGCGCGTCGTCGACCTGCTCCGCGAGCTCGAGCCCGATCGTCCCCTGCCCCGCGATCACGACCGGGTCCTCGTACGGATGGACGAACGTCGCGCCGCGCTCGGCGACGTCGGCGCGCGCAGCGTCGAGCGCGTCCTCGAGCGCGGGCCCGGTGAGCTCGATCTCGGCGCCGTAGCTCCGCGTCGCCTCGACCTTCGCCATCGGCGCGTCCTGCGGCATGAAGATCCGAGCGCGCGCGCCCACCTCGCGCGCCGCCCACGCGACGGCCTGGCCGTGGTTCCCGGCGCTCGCGGTGACGACGCCCGCCGCGCGGTCCTCCGGGCTCAGCGTCGAGATGCGGTTGAACGCGCCGCGGATCTTGAACGAGCCGGTGCGCTGGAGGTTCTCCGCCTTCAGGTGCAGCTCGCGGCCGACGAGCCCCGACAGCGTCTCGGAGCGGTAGACCGGCGTGACGCGCGCGACGCCGTCGAGCCGGGCGCGCGCCTGCTCGATCTCAGGAAGGCCGGGTGCGGTCTGCGTCGTCGCCAATTCTGAACACCTTCTCCAGTATCTCCCGCACCGCGCTCAGCGGGTCGAGCTCGCGGCGCTGTACCTCGTCGAGCAGCCGCCGGAGCTCCGGGTCGCCGGCGACGGCCGCCTCGAGATGCTGCTTCGCGCGGCCCGACGCGACCGAGAAGACCTCGCGCGCGAGATTCCTGCGCCGCCGCTCCTCGAGCTGACCCGCGTCGACGAGGTACGCGCGGTGCTCCTCGACCTTCGCCCAGAGCTCGGGGACGTTCTCGCCGCGCACCGCCTCGGTCAGCACGATCGGCGGCTTCCAGTCGCGGCCGCCGTCGAGCGCGAGCACGGAGCGCACCTCGTTCAGCATCGTCTTCGCGGCCGGGTGGTCGCTCTTGTTGATCGCGATCACGTCGGGGATCTCCATGATCCCGGCCTTCAGCGCCTGCACCGAGTCGCCCGAGCCGGGCATCAGGACGAGCAGCACCGTGTCCGCGATGCCGATCACCTCGACCTCGCTCTGGCCGGTTCCGACCGTCTCGAGGAACACGAGCTCCTTGCCGGCGGCGTCGAGGACGAGCAGCGCCTGCAGCGTCGCCTCGGCGAGCCCGCCGAGGTGGCCGCGCGTCCCCATCGAGCGGATGAAGACCTCGGGGTCGAGGAAATGGTCGGCGAGGCGGATCCGGTCGCCGAGCAGCGCGCCGTGCGAGAACGGGCTCGACGGGTCGACGGAGACGACGCCGACGCTGCGGCCCTCCTCGCGGACGTGGCGGACGAGCGCCGAGATGAGGCTCGACTTCCCGACGCCGGGCGGGCCGGTGACGCCGATCGCGAAGGCGCGCCCGGTGTCCGGGTAGATGTCCGCGACGACGTCGTAGGCGAGCGGATCGCCGTTCTCGACGAGGGTGATCGCCCGGGCGAGCGCACGCCGGTCGCCGCTCCGGACGCCGGCGGCGAGCGTCTCGCGAGTCCAGTCCCTGCGCCCTGCCACCGGGAGAATCTAGTGCACTAGTGCGCCGCCACCTCGTACGGCGCCGGCTCGGACGGCGCGGGCGGCGGGCTCGAGCCGACGTCCGCCTCCGCCGAGCCGCGCGCGAGCACGTAGCCGGCCACGGCGGCGAGCGCGCACGCGATCCCGGCGCCGATCCAGAGCCGGCGCGCATTGCCCGGCGTGAGCAGCGCCCCTGCGACGACGGTGCCGATCCCCATCACGGCGTACGTCGCGCTCATCACGAGCGTGAGCGCGCGGCCGCGCATCACGTCGGGCGCGCCGCGCTGAACGAGCATCGCGTTGCAGACGATCGCGGCGCCGTCGCCGAGGCCGAAGACAACGCACAGGACCGCCGCGACCCAGACGTTCGGGCTCAGGGCGGCGCCGGTGAAGCCGACGGCCATCAGCGCGAGCGCGAGCCCGTAGGCGCGGGCCGTGCCGATGCCGTCGATGAGGCGGCTGCTCCAGAAGCTGCCGACGACGAGACCGAGCCCGATCGCGCCGTAGAGGAGCCCGTACCCGAAGTCTCCGGCGTTGAAGATGTTCTTCGCGAGGAACACCTCGGCGACGTTCGCGGCGCCGATCCCGAAGGACGCGATCCCCCAGCCGACGAGCACGGCGAGCAGCGCGCGCGACCGCGCGACGACGCGGAAGCCGTCGCCGAGGTCGCGCCAGTGCCCGCGCGTGAGCGCCGTCTCGGACTGGAGCTGCCGCGCGGAGATGCGCGCGACGAGCGCCGCGGAGAGGAGGAACGAGCCGGCGTTGATCCAGTACGCGGCGTTCGGGCCGGCGGCGGCGGTGAGCAGGCCGCCGAGGATCGGGCCGATCGCCCAGCTGACGTTCTCGATCGCGACGAGCAGCGCGTTCGCCTCGGACAGCTGCTCCGCCGGCACGAGGTTCGGCACGCTCGCGAACGCCGCGGGCCGGAAGAAGCCGTTCGCGAGCCCCGCGACCGTCGCGAGCCCGACGATCAGGCCCGGGCTGTGCGCGAACGGAAGCGCGCAGAAGACGCCGACGCGGACGAGGTCGGCGCCGATCATCAGCGACCGGCGCTCGAGCCGGTCCAGCAGCGGCCCGAAGAAGAGCCCGACCGCGACCGTCGGCAGGAACTCGACGAGGAGGACGGCGCCGACCCAGAGGCCGGAGTCGGTCCGGTCCTTGACGTCGATCGCGAGCGCGATCGCGGCGAGCAGCGTCCCGAGGCTCGACGCGAGGGTCGAGTAGAACAGGAACCGGAAGCCGGAAACCCGCAGCGGCGCCAGTTGCCGTCGGGAGATCCAACCGGCCACTGGTGCCTCAGGGTAACAGCGTCAGCGGGCGAGCGGGGCGTCCGCGAGGACGTGCCCGAGCGCGTCGGCGAAGAACGCGAGCTCGTCCCGCGTGCCGACGGTGACGCGGATCGCCTCGGGCGCGCCGAAGCCGGCGAGCGGCCGGACGATCACGCCGCGATGCAGCAGGCGCTCGAAGACGGCGCGCCCGTCGCCGACGTCTGCGAAGAGGAAGTTGCCGACCGCCGGGCCGACCGGATCGAGGCCGTTGCCGCGGAGGATGTCCTCGAGCGCAGCGCGTCCCTCGGCGTTCAGCGCGCGGCGCGCGGCGAGCTCGTCCTCGTCGCCGATGCTCGCGAGCGCCGCCGCCTGCGCGGTCGCGCCGACGTCGAAGGCGCGCCGGACCTTGCTCGTCGCGACGACGACGTCCTCGGGCGCGACGCCGTAGCCGATCCGGAGGCCGGCGAGGCCGTAGATCTTCGAGAACGTCCGGAGGACGGCGACGCGGCGGCCCTCGCGACACATCTCGACGCCGTCGAGGTAGTCCGGGTCCTCGATGTACTCGAAGTACGCCTGGTCGAGGACGACGAGCACGTGCTCCGGGACCGCGTCGAGGAAGCGGACGACCTCGTCGCGCCCGTTCGCCGTCCCGGTCGGGTTGTTCGGGTGGCAGAGGTAGACGAGCTTCGTGCGCGGCGTGATCGCGGCGAGCAGGCCGTCGAGGTCGTAGACCTGGTCGCGCAGCGGCACCGTGCGGGCGACGGCGCCGAGCTTCGCCGCGTCGATGACGTAGCTCGGGAAGGACGGCCAGCCGCAGACGATCTCGTCGCCGGGGTCGAGCGTCGCCTGCGAGAGGAGGTCGATCACGCCGTCCGCGCCGCCGCCGATCGCGATCTCCTCGAAGCGCACGCCGTGATGCTCGGCGAGCGCGGAGCGGAGGGCGTAGGCGCCGCCGTCCGGATAGCGGTTCAGGTCGCGCGCGGCGCGCTCCATCGCCTCGAGCGCGGCCGGGAACGGCGGGAACGGACCCTCGTTCGACGCGAGCTTCACGACGCGCTCGAGCCCGAGCTCGCGCTGGACCTCCTCGACCGGCTTCCCCGGCTCGTACGGGACGAGCTCCGAGATCGCGGGGCGGAAGAGCCCGCCGCTCACTCGGTCTCGGCGGCCGCGGCCGCGCGGCGCTTGCTCTTGACGCGCCAGGCGACGAGCGCGGCGGCCGCGAGCGTCCCGGCCGCCCAGCCCGCCTTCAGCGCGCTCGGCCTGGACTCCTCGGCCTTCTTGCGCACGGCGTACTTGCCGCCCTTGACGACGGCCCACCCGATCACCGCGTTCCGCGTGTTGACGATGCCCACCGGCACTCCCTTCCGTTCCCGCCGAGGCTACCGGGACCGAGCCGGAGCCGCCCTGCGGAGGGCGGCTCGACCCTGCGTGAAGAGGCAAATTCCCCCGGGGCCCGCGGGCGGCATGGCCCCGGGGGATAGGGACGAGGGCACGTCCTTGGGAGTTGAGATGCCGCTCCCCGGAGAAACTTGCGCCGGTTTTTCTAGGCCGTCGCGGGGGCCTTGCGCTTCTTGGCCATCACGTGGATCGGGCGGCCCAGGGCGACGAGGCCGGCCTCCTTGATCGCCTCGGAGAGGGTCGGGTGCGGCGCCATCCCGTCGGCGACGGTCTCGACCGTCGACTCGGCGTCGATCGCGACCACACCGGCCTCGACGAGGTCGGTCACGTGCGGGCCGACCATCACGAGGCCGAGCAGCTCGCCGTAGCGCGTCTCGTGGATCGACTTCACCCAGCCGACCGTCGCGTCCTGCATCACGGCGCGCGCGTTCGCGACCCACGGGAACTGGCCGACGGCGACGTCGTCGCCGTACTGCTCGCGCGCCTCAGCCTCGGTCAGCCCGACGCCCGCGATCTCCGGGTCGGTGTAGATCGGGCGCGGGACGGCGCGGTTGTCGACCGTCGCGTCGTGGCCGCACGCGTTCTCCGCGGCGACCTCGCCCTCGCGGAACGCGGTGTGCGCGAGCTGCCAGTAGCCGGCGCAGTCGCCGACGGCGTAGATGTGCGGGACCGTCGTTCGGCGGTGCTCGTCGGTGTCGATCCCCGTGCGGCGGTCGAGCTGGACGCCGATCTCCTCGAGCCCGAGACCGTCGACGACCGGGCCGCGGCCGACGGCGACGAGCATCAGGTCCGCCTGCACGGACTCGCCCTCGCCGAAGCGGACCGTGAGCTCGGAGCCGGTGTCGTCGACGCCGGTGCACTGCTTGCCGAGATGGAGCGCGATCCCGCGCTTGCCGAACTGCTTCGCGAGCTCCTTCGCCGCGTCCGCATCCTCCTGCGGGATCAGCGTCTCGAGCATCTCGATGATCGTGACCTCGGAGCCGAAGCGGTTGAAGATCGATGCGAACTCGCACCCGATGATCCCGCCGCCGAGCACGACGAGCCGGCGCGGCACGGACTCCTGCGCGAGCAGGCCGGTCGAGTCGACGCAGCGCGGCGAGTCGAGGCCGGGGATCGGCGGACGGAGCGGGAACGACCCGGTCGCGACGATCGCGGACTTGAAGCTCACGTCCTCCCCGCCCTCGACGGCGATCGTGCTCGCGTCCCTGAAGCGGCCGACGCCCTTCACCCACTCCACCCCGTTCCCCTTGAAGAGCGACGCGACGCCGCTCGTCATCTGGTTGACGACGCCGGCCTTCCACGCGTTCGACGCCGCGAAGTCGAGCTGCGGCGCGCCGACCTGGACGCCGAACTTCGCGAAGCTCTCCTCCGCCTGGTGCAGCGCGTGCGCCGTCTGCACCCACGCCTTGGTCGGGATGCACCCGACGCGGAGGCAGGTCCCGCCGAGCTCCGGCTCCTTCTCGATGCAGGCGACCTTCGCGCCGAGCTGCGCTGCGCGAATCGCTGCGGTGTACCCGCCGGGGCCTCCGCCCAGGACGGCGACGTCAACGTCCATTGGTCTCTCGCTCCTCGACTCGTTTTCCTCGACAAGCGTAGTCGCGGTGGCGCCTGTGTCGCAGCGCGACAGGGGCCGCCCGGGCGGGGCGGCCCCCTTGCTGTCGCCGGGAGGAACCCGAAGCGCCGTCAGCGAGGCACGACCGGCAACGTGACCGTGCCGGTCAGTCCCTGGTAGACGGCGTTCACCGTGAGCGACAGGTGCTTCCCCTTGTACGACTTCGGCAGCTTCCACGCGCCCGCCCGGACCGGCTTCACCCGCTGGCCCTTGTACGTGAGCGTGTAGGTGACCGAGTCCGGCGCGACCATGTCGCCGGTCGAGAGCCGGAGCTGCGGCTTCGGCACCGTGAACGTCGCTCCGGCCTTCGGCGCCAGCGCCGAGGCGGAGACGACGATCGCGGAGATCGACGGCTGGGCCGCCGCGTCCGGGTAGCTGAAATCGCCCACCTCGGGCGCCGCGTCCTCGTCGTCTCCGTGGTACGAGAGGACGACGAACCCGAACTTCGTCGTTCCGAAGTCGGAGAGCGTCAGGGCGAACGACAGCCGCCCGCCGACCATGCTGGCGTTGGCGGGCTGGTGGTTGAACGGCTGCCAGTCGCTGCCGTTCCACTTGTTCATCCAGATGCCGGTGTCGTCCGCGGCGACCGCGTAGTCCATGCCGAACGAGTCGCCGGTGCTCTGATTCGAGTCGGCGTCGACGAGGAACACGATCCCCGACCCGTCGGCCGGCAGCATCGCCGCGAGGTCGATCTCGACCCCGACGAGGCCGTTGCCCTGATCCGTCAGGACGACCTTCTGGATGTCGGGCGCCGACGCGTTGTCGCCGGACTTGTCCGTGTAGACGTACGGAAGGCCGCTTGCCCGCGTCGCGCCCGAGGCGCTCGCACCCGCGAGCGCGACGAAGGCGACGACCACGGCGATCCCGATGGTGCTCGCGAGACCTGCCCGCGATGTGAGTCTGAACATGAGTGCACCTCCTTGGCCGGAGCGTCGGCGGAGGCGCTCACAGACCGCTCACACGGGGCGCTCGCGCCCGCGACCGCGCCGTGCCAAGCTCCGCACAATGACCGTCGAGTTCCGGCTGCTCGGCCCGCTCGAGCTGGTGCGGGACGGCGAGCCCGTGCCGCTCACCGCGGCGAAGCAGCGGCTTCTGCTCGCCGATCTGCTCGTGCACCGGGGCGAGACGGTGTCGGTCGACCGGCTCGTCGACGACCTCTGGCCGGAGGCGCCCCCGGCCGATCCGCGACACGCGCTCGAGGCGCACGCCTCCCGGCTGCGCGGTGTCCTGGACGGTGCCGCCGACGTCCTCAGCCGGTCGCCGGGCTACGTCCTCGAGGTCGCGCCCGACACCGTCGACGTGGTGCGGTTCGAGCGGCTCGTGGCAGAGGCGCGCGGCTCCGGCCCCGACGCGGCAGCGGCGCTTGCCGCCGAGGCGCTCGCGCTGTGGCGCGGCCCGCCGCTCGCCGACTGCACCTACGAGCCGTTCGCGCAGAGCGAGATCCGGCGGCTCGAGGAGCTCCGCCGAGAGGCGCTCAACGTGCGGATCGACGCCGAGCTCGCACTCGGCCGCACCGACCTCGTCCCCGAGCTCGAGGCTCTCGTCGCGGCCGATCCGTCACACGAGCGACTGGTCATGCAGCTGATGCTCGCGCTGTATCGAGGAGGACGGCAGACGGACGCGCTCGCCGCCTACCGCGCCGCGCACCGGCGGCTCGCAGAGGACTTCGGTGTCGAGCCGACTCCGGAGCTCCGCGCGCTCGAGGCGCAGATCCTCCGACACGACCCGGCGCTCGCCGGACCCGCGCCGCTGCAGCCGGCGGCGGCGCAGCGGAAGCTCGCGACGATCCTCTTCGCCGACGTCGCGGACTCGACCGGGCTCGCGGTCACGCTCGACCCGGAGGCGTTGCGTGGCCTGATGCGTCGCTACTTCGACATCGCCGCCGAGGCGGTCGCGCGGCACGGCGGGACGGTCGAGAAGTTCGCCGGCGACGCGGTGATGGCCGTGTTCGGCACACCGGTCGCGCACGAGGACGACGCCCTGCGTGCCGCACGCGCCGCGGTCGAGATCCGGGACGCGATCGCGCTGCTCGACCGGGAGCTCGAGCGGACGCTCGGCGTTCGGCTCGCGGTGCGGCTCGGGCTCGCGAGCGGCGAGGTGCTGACCGGCGGGCCGGACGAGCCGATGGCGACCGGGCCGGCGACGATCGTCGCCAATCGCCTCCAGCAGGAGGTCGACCCCGGCGAGGTCGCGGTCGATGCGCTCACGCGCAGGCTCACCGCCGCGGCCGGCACCTTCGACGACCTCGGGGACGTCGAACTGCGGGGGCTGCGACGGCCGACGCGCGCGTTTCGCCTCGTCGAGCTGTCGGCCGACGCGCCGGCGCTCGAGCGCCGCCTCGACGCGCCGCTCGTCGGCCGCGAGCAGGAGCTCGCCGTCCTCCGGACGGCGCTCGCCGACGCCGTCGCCGCGCGCGAGCTGCGCGCGGTCACGGTGGTCGGCGCGCCGGGGGTCGGGAAGTCGCGGCTCGTGCGGGAGCTCGCCGCGTCCGTCGCGGAGGACGCAACGGTGCTTCTCGGCCGCTGCAACGCGTACGGCGAGGGCTCGGCGTTCCGGCCGCTGCGCGACGCGCTCGGCGACGCGGACGCGATAGCGGCGGTGTTCGGCGAGGACGGCTCGACCCCGGCCGACGAGGTCCCGTGGGCATTTCGGCGCCACTGCGAGCACGTTGCGGCGGAGCGGCCGCTCGTTCTCGTCCTCGACGATCTCCACTGGGCGGAGCCGGCACTGCTCGACCTCGTCGAGTACCTCGCCGGATCGTCGTCGGCCGCGCCGATCGCCCTCGTCTGCATCGCGCGCGACGACCTCGCCGAGGAGCGCCCGGCGTTTCCCGGCTCCGGCGAGCGCGTCGCGCTCGAGCCGCTCTCGGACGAGGAGACCGGGACCCTAGCCGGGCATCTGCTGCCCGAGTCGTCGCTCGACGAGGCGACGTACGAGCGGCTCGTCGCGGCGGCGGAGGGGAACCCCTTGTTCCTCGAGCAGCTCGTCGCACACATCGCCGAGACGGGACTGCTCGAGCCGCCGCCGACGCTGCGCGCGCTCCTCGGGGCGCGTCTCGACCGTCTCGGCCCCGGCGAGCGCGGCGTCCTGGAGCGCGCGTCGGTCGTCGGGCGCGAGTTCGGTGCCGTCGACGTCGCGGAGCTGCTGGACCCGTCCGCAGCTCCGACGGCCGCAGCGCATCTCGAAGCGCTCGTCCGCCGCGGCTTCGTCCGCGCCGTCAACGGCGGCTTCCGTTTCCGCCACTGGCTGATCCACGACGCGGCGTATCGCGCAGCGCCGAAGGAGCTGCGGGCCGAGCTGCACGAGCGATTCGCTGACATCCTCGCCCGCGCCGCCGCCGACGACGAGCTCGTCGGCTACCACCTCGAGCAGGCGTACCGGCTGCTGACGGAGCTCGCGCCGCCGGACCGCCATGCGTTGCGGCTTGCGGAGGACGGCGGGCGTCGGCTCGGCTCCGCAGGAATCCGCGCGTGGAAGCGCAGCGAGTCTGACGGCGCCTCGCGACTGCTCAGTCGCGCGGTCGGTCTCCTGCCGGAGGACGACGAAGAGCGGCGCGATCTGCTGTGCGAGCTGGGCGCAGCCCTCATCGCAGCGGGCGACAACGACGGAGCCGATCGCGCGCTCCGGGACGCGCTCGAGACCGCCCGGCGGACCGGCGACCGCCGCATCGAGTCGCGCGCGGAGATTGAGCTGTTCGGACGGCATCTCTACGACGATCCGCAGGCTGCGTCGGAGCGCCTGCTCGCGCTCGCACCTCGGGCTCTCCCGCACTTCGAGCTGCTGCACGACGACCGTTCGCTCGGCCGCACGTTGATCCTCACCGGATGGGTCGAGGGTGGGATGCGGTGTCAGTACGCCGTGTCGAAGGCGTCCGCTGAGCGGGCACTCGCCCACTACAGACGCGCCGGTTGGCCCGTTGCGACGTGCCTCGGTCTCATCGCGTCGGCAGAGTGCTTCGGCCCGTCACCGGTGCCCTCGGGGATCGATCGCTGCGCGTCGCTCCTGGACACCGAGGTGACCGACCGCGCCGGCGAGGCAAACGTCCTCGTCCATCTCGGCGGCCTTCGAGCGATGCGCGGCGACGCCGCCGAGGCGCTTTCGCTCGTGGAGCAGGCGCAGAAGACGTACGCGGATCTCGGGCGAACGCCGACCATCGCCTCGACCTGTCTCCCCATGGCGGCCGGGATCGCGCTCTCGATCGGCGACCTCGACGCAGCGGAGGAACACCTTCGAGGGGCCTGCGCGAGCCTCGAGCGCATGCGGAATCGGAATTCCCTGGCGTCGGTCGCCGCAGAGCTCGCCGGAGTGCTGCTCCTTCGTGAAGAGCTCGCGGAGTCGGAGACGTGGATCGCAACGGCCCGACGCGACGCCACAGAGGGCGACGTCGACGCGCAGATCCGACTGCGGAGCGTCGATGCGAAGCGGCTCGCGCGCCGCGGGGAGCATGCCGAGGCCGTTGCAATGGGACGCTCCGCGGTCGAGCTCGCCGAGACGACCGATGCGACGAATCGCCGGGCGCGCACGCTCCTCGAGTTCGCAGCGGTGCTCGACATGTGCGGCAGAAGCGACGACGGCGCGGCGTACACCGCGGATGCGGTGACGCTGTACGAGGAGAAGGGCAACATCGTCGAGGCGGCGGCGGTGCGGAGGGCGCAGAAATGGCAACCCCCCGCACGGCCGACGGCGAGCTAAACCCCGCTCGGATCGCCGTTCCCCGCCAGCGCCACGAGCGGAACGATCGCGGCGAGGACGAGGATGAAGCTCACGGCGAGCGACATCCGCAGGGCGACGTGCTGATTGATGAAGCGGCGCATCTCTTCCTCCTTGAGGAGTGGTGGATGACGCCGCCCAAACTCCGATGACCCGCCAACGGCGAGCCCGAGTTGCGCTAACTGCGCACTAACGAGATGGGTGGTGGTTGCGCGTTACAGACGCGCGAGCATCGTCACGGCGTTGCCGGACTCGCCGACGGGCTCGAAGCCGAAGCGCTCGTAGAAGCCGGTCTGCCCCTTCTCGGCGCTGAGGCTGACCTGCGCGTACCCGTCGGCGCGGGCGCGGTCGAGCAGCGCCTCGAGGAGTTCGGCGCCGGCGCCCTTGCCGCGACGGCTCGGGACGACGGAGACGGTCAGCTCCGGCGTCTGCTCGTCGACGAACCCGAACCCCGGCTCATCCGCGGGGAACAGCCGGAACCACGCGGCGCCGTACGCGTGCGGGCCCTCGAAGGCGACGACACCTGCGTCGCCCGGGCGTCCCCAGTTCTGGACGTAGCGGAAGACCGGCAGGTCCGGGTCCTCGTTGAACCGCCAGTGATACGCGTGCCGGAGCATGTCCCGAAGGAACCGCGCGTCCTGGCTGTCGACCGGACGGAGCACCGCCGGGAGTGTAGGCGCGAACTTGGCCAAGCGTGGCTACGCCACATGGCGTGGCTACGCGTAGCCAAGTGGCGTGGCGTGGCGTCGCCAACTTAAAGCCCCTGGAAAAGCGTGGCCACGCCACTTGGCGTGGCGTCGCCACCTGTAACGGAACGCGCGCGACAGGCCGCCGACGCTGTTTACAGCGCGAGGCCCGGGTCTTCCAGGAACGCCTTGATCGTGCCGAGGAACTCGGCGCCGGTGGCGCCGTCGACGGCGCGGTGGTCGCACGTGAGCGTCATGGTCATGATCGGGAGCACGAGCAGCTCGCCCTCGACGGGCACGACCTGGTCGCGCGTCCGGCCGACCGCGAGGATCGACGCCTGCGGCGGGTTCAGCACGGCGACGAACTGGTCGATCCCGAACATCCCGAGGTTCGAGATCGTGAACGTGCCGCCGTCGAGATCCTCGGTGCGGAGCTTCGCCTCGCGCGCGCGGGAGACGAGATCGCCGCGCACGGCAGCGATCTCCGCGAGCGTCAGCCGGTCGGCGCTGCGAACGACGGGGACGACGAGCCCCTGCGGCGCGGCGACCGCGATGCCGACGTCGGCGCTCGGGTAGACGAGGAGCTCGTCGTCGCCGAAGCGCACGTTCATGTCGCGATGCCGCATCAGCGCCTGCGCGCTGAGCCGCGTCAGGAGATCCGTCACCGTGATGCGGACGTCCGGGTTCAGCTCCCGCTGTCGGCGCACGAGCTCGTCCGCGCGCGACATGTCGACATCGACGGTGAGCTGGAACGCGGGAACCGTCCACGCCTCCGTCAGCCGGCGCGCGATCGTCTTGCGGACGCTCGTGAGCGGGCGGTGCTCGATCTCGCCTGCCGGGACGGCCGCACGCGACGGCGCAGGCGCGACCTGCGCAGGCGCCGCCGCCCCCGCCTCGGCGCGCTCGACGTCCTCGGCGACGATCCGGCCGTCGGGACCCGTGCCGCGCACCGCTCCGAGGTCGACCCCGCGCTCGCGCGCGATCCGGCGCGCGAGCGGCGACGCCTTGATCCGGCCGTTCGTCGTCGACGACGACGCGACCTCGACCGGCGCCGGAGCTTCGACGGGCGCCGGAGCTGCGGCGGCGGGACCCTCGGCG
>Ga0335076_10004365_pt1 | contig 14301 bp, 13 predicted proteins | sample Lox_Sample_25_FD_206717 | JGI IMG/M metagenome (GOLD analysis project Ga0335076, IMG submission 206717) | Soil microbial communities from Loxahatchee National Wildlife Refuge, Florida, United States - Lox_Sample_2.5 | ecosystem: Environmental > Terrestrial > Soil > Wetlands | place: USA... | reverse complement strand
TTCGTGGTCGATCCCATGCACGGGTCCGCCGCGGGATTGCTTCGCGAGCTGTTTCAGCGCAACGGTGTGGCCTGCGCCGAGATACGCGGGACACGCGACTCTCATTTCGGCGGCGTCCATCCCGAGCCGATTGAGCCGCACATCGAAGCCCTCCGGAAAGCGGTGCTGGCAGGAAAATACGATGCAGGGCTGGCTTCTGACGGCGACGGGGACCGCATCGGGGCCATCGACCGAGACGGGACGTTCGTCAATCCACATCAGATTTTCGCTCTGCTGGTGTGGCACCTGATCGGTACGCGCAACCTGCCCGGCGACATTGCAAAAACTTTTTCGGTCACGAAACTGATTGATGCCCTGGCTGCAAAGTATACGCGCAAACTGCACGAAGTACCGATTGGATTCAAATACATCTGCGAACTGATGCTGGAGCAGAATATTCTGATTGGCGGGGAAGAAAGCGGCGGAATTGGAACGAGCCTGTACCTGCCCGAACGCGACGCGACGGTATCAGCTCTGTTGCTGGCTGAATTGATGGCTTGGCACGGCAAATCGCTTGGCGAACTGATCGGCACGCTTGATCAAGAGTTTGGCGAATTTCACTATAGAAGGGTTGATCTGGACGTAACGGCCGCGCAAAAGCAAAGAGCCATCGCGTACTTATCTGATCCCAAGCTGACTCGTTTCGAAAACTGGACCGTCACGCAGCGGGAGGATCTGGATGGTATCAAGATTTATCTCGACGACATTGGTTGGGTGATGGTGCGGGCCTCCGGCACAGAAAATCTCCTGCGGATTTACTCAGAAACATCAAAGGCCGCGACAACCCAAGAAGCTCTGCGCGCTACGGTGGCAACGATTCAGAAGCTCTAGGAGGCTCGATGCAAACGGTGAATCTGGCGCAAAAATTCGGGCAGTTTCAAGACTATTGGAATCCGCGGATTGTGGGAGAGCTGAACGACTTTGCGGTGAAAGCGGTGAAATTAAAGGGCGAGTTTGTCTGGCATCACCATGAGGTTGAAGACGAGCTGTTCCTGGTAGTGAGAGGTACGCTGCGCATGCGGTTCCGCGACCGCGAAGCAGTCGTGCGAGAGGGCGAGTTTATCATCGTGCCGCACGGCGTGGAGCACCAACCCGTGGCCGACGAGGAAGTCCATCTCATTTTGCTGGAGCCAAAGTCCACTTTGAACACCGGGAATGTCACGAATGAAAGGACAGTTCGCGAGTTAGAACGCATCTGAGCGGCACAGATTCTCCATCGCGAACGGCAAATTATGGATCACCGTTTCTACACTCTCGACGTTTTCACCACCACACGCTTTCAAGGCAATCCCCTGGCGGTTATCGCCGATGGCGACGGCCTGTCGAACGATCAAATGCAGGCCATAGCGCGGGAGATGAATCTCTCGGAAACGGTGTTCGTACAAAAGCCGACCGATGATCGTGCCTTGGCCCGCCTGCGGATTTTCACGACGAAGGAAGAATTGAAGCTGGCCGGTCATCCGGTGATTGGCACATGGTTCCTGCTCGCCGAGTTGGGCGTCGTGCCGGCACAAGAAGGTGGCGTACACGTTTTACAGCAGACCGGCGCCGGAATACTTCCCGTCGAGATCCGCTTTAAGGATGGCCGACCACAGCGCGTGACGATGACCCAGAAGGAAGCGGCGTTTAAGCCGTCGAAAATCGACAAGAAGAAGTTAACAGCAGCGCTCGGGCTATCGCCGAAGGATCTTGACGCCAGGCTTGAGCCAGAATTTGTGTCTACCGGGATTTACAATCTGATGGTGCCGTTGAAGAATCGCACGGGGCTCGGCAAGATCCAGATGAACATGGTGGAGTTGGCACGGATCTTCGGCAAGGAAGCTGCCTTAGCGTATTGTTTTGTGCTTGGAGGGAATCATACGGTCTGGGCGCGCGGCATGATGCCCTGGGAATTGTATGAGGACGCAGCGACAGGCTCCGCGGCGGGTTCGCTTGGCGCGTATCTAGTCAAGCACGGAAAATTCGGGGCAGGACATACCCTGCAGATCACGCAAGGCGTGGAGATGGGCCGGCCGAGCCACATCGAAGTGGAAGTCACGCAGAATGGAAAGAAGCTGACACCCCGTGTAAGTGGCGCGGCAGTTAAAGTATTCGAGGGCGTGATTCGCACCTAAGCGAGTCGCGGAGGGAACCGCTTAGTTCACTCAACGTTCAGCGATTTGCGGTAAGCGTCAAGGACCCCGTTCACGAAACCACTGGCCTCTTCGCCCGAAAACTTTTTCGCCAATTCCACTGCTTCATTAATGACTATTTTTGCGGACGTGTCCCTTGCGCGCATCTCATACATCGCCAGGCGCAGGATCGCACGGTCGATCGCCGCAATTCGTTCCGCACGCCAATTCGCAGCGTGTTGCGCAATGATCTCATCCAGTTCCTTGGCGTCTTGCGCCGCGCCTTCGAACAACTGATTGGCAAAATTGCGTGTCTGCGCTGAACCCTTGGCCGACTTCCAAAATATGGCTTCCAACTTTGCGGGATCCTGCTGGCTCATGTCCCACTGGAACAGCATTTGCATGGCGAACTCGCGGGATTTTGTACGCAGCACGGAAACGTTACGCATGCCGCCTCTTGCCTGACGTAGCCGCCTTTGCGTTTTCGCGCAGTTTCCTGAACAATCGCGCCATCTCTACGGCGCCCAGTCCTGCTTCGAATCCCTTGTTTCCGCCCTTCAGCCCCGCGCGGTCAATCGCCTGCTCCAGCGTGTCGCAGGTCAGCACGCAGAACATCACCGGCACACCCGTATCCATTTGCGCCAACTGCAAGCCACGCGAAGTCTCCGAGCAGACATAATCATAGTGCGCGGTTTCTCCACGTAAAACGCAGCCAATCGCGATGATGGCGTCATAGCGGCCTGTCTGTGCCAGTTTTTTCGCCGTCAGCGGTAACTCGAATGCGCCAGGCACGTGCATGACCTGCACATTTTTGCCAGCCGCTTCGCTGCGCTCCAAAGCGTCCAACGCGCCTTGTAGCAGTCGCTCTGTAATAAAACTGTTGAACCGGCTGACCACAACAGCAAAGCGCAGTCCCGCTCCGCTGATGCCTGCCTCAATCTTTCCTGGCTGGAATTTTCCCATGACGTTTAGCAGTTCATTTTCCTTGAAATTGCGCGGCGCGCTTCTCCAAAAACGCTTTGGTTCCCTCGCGCATGTCTTCCGTGGCGCAGCATAACCCGAACAATGTAGCCTCTAGAAAAAGTCCTTCTTCCAGAGGCATTTCACTTCCACGTTCGATGGCTTCCATGCAGTATTTCACGGCTAACGGTGCCTTCTCGACGATCTTCCGGGCCATCGCTTCCGTGGCCGGCAATAGCTCTGCCGGTTCGTAGATGCGGTTCACCAGGCCGATGCGCTGTGCCTCCTCCGCAGTAATCATTTCACCAGTCAGGCATAGCTCGTGGGCTGCTCCTTTGCCGCACAACCGCGCCAGTCGTTGCGAACCACCGTATCCCGGTAAAATACCTAGTTTCACTTCCGGCTGGCCCAGCTTCGCGGTTTTGCTGGCCAGACGGATCGAGCAACACAGCGCCAACTCGCAGCCACCCCCGAGCGCGAACCCGTTGATCGCGCAGATAGACGGCTTGCCGATCGTTTCCAGCAGATGAAGCACGCTTTGTCCAAAAATCGAAAACTCTTTACCATTCACCGGCGTTTGCTGCGCCAGTTCATTGATATCCGCACCAGCAACAAAAGCTTTCTCACCCGAACCAGTAAGGATCAGGACGCGAATGGATGAATCATTTTTTGCGTCGAGCAGCACCTGCTGCAATTCTTCAACGGTCTTCCGGTTCAGCGCATTCAACACTTTGGGGCGGTTGAAAGTTATATACGCGATGGCATCTTTCTTCTCATACTGCAGATTCTCATAGGACATATCTTGCCCTCACAAACTCATTGCCGTGGGATTTGCTGGATCGGAGTAGTCATAAAACCCGCGGCCGGTTTTCTTGCCGTGCCAGCCCGCCAACACCATGCGCTTCAGGAGCGGCGGTGCCGCGAAGCGCTTTTCCTTGAACTCCTCGAACATAATCTGGGATATGTAATAAGTCGTATCCAGCCCCACGAAGTCCAGCAACGTGAATGGCCCCATGGGGTAGCCGCAACCGAGCTTCATGGAGTTATCGATGTCCACCACCGAGCCAACGCCCTCTTCTAGAGCCCGAATTGCGTCGAGCAGGTAAGGCACAAGCAGCCGGTTCACGATGAACCCGCCGCTGTCATTGGCGCGCACCGGCGTCTTTCCGAGCCTGGCTCCAAAACTCACCATTTCCTCGTACACCGCGGGGTCCGTGGCAATGGTGCGAACCACTTCCACAAGCCTCATTACCGGCACAGGATTGAAAAAATGCAGGCCGACAAAACGCTGCGGACGTTTGGTAGCGGCAGCAATTTCCGTAATCGTGAGCGAAGACGTATTGCTGGCAAAAATCGTGTGCGAAGGGCACAGCCCATCTAACAATGCAAAAAGTTCACGCTTCGCAGGCAACTGCTCGATAATCGCTTCGACGATCACATCGCAGTCTTTTAACTCCTCGACCGACGTAACACCTTTCACGCGTCCGCGCGTCTCGTTTCTAACCGCTTCGGTGATGGTCCCCTTTTCAACTAGACGCGCCAAGTTCTTCTCAATTCCCTTCAGCCCTTTTTCCACGAGATCCGGGCTGACTTCCCGCACAACAGTGGCGAACCCGGCTTGCGCGCTCACTTGCGCGATGCCCGAACCCATCAGTCCACACCCAACGATACCCACTTTTTGAATCGCCACCAGATCCTCACTGCAGAAGAACTACCGGGAACGGCAGGGAACTACCCGTCAAAGTGTATCAAAGACAAGGCTGGCGCGTGGTGTACTGGCGCGACGGAAAAAGAGTCGGCGACAGTTTCAGTGGTCGAGGGACTCCACAATCATGGCGATGCCCTGACCGCCACCGATGCACGCCGTCGCTAAACCATATCGCAGACTCTTTCGGCGCAGTTCGAGCAATACAGTGAGCACAAGGCGTGTGCCGGATGCGGCGAGCGGATGACCGAGGGCAATCGCACCGCCGTTCACATTCGTTTTGTTCCGGTCAAGGTCCAGCTCTTTTTCGACGGCGAGGTATTGGGGAGCGAACGCCTCATTTACCTCCACACGGTCTATCTGCTCCAGTTTCATGCCCGCCAATTGCAGCGCCTTCCGCGTCGCGGGTACCGGACCGATGCCCATGATCGTGGGATCAACTCCCACTGCCGCCCAGGAAACGATGCGCCCGAGCGCTTTCAGCCCCCGGTCTTTTGCTGTTTTCTCACGCGTCGCCACCACCGCCGCTGCACCATCGACAATTCCGCTGGCATTCCCTGCCGTCACGATTCCGTCTTTCTGGAAGGACGGCGGCAATTTTGCCAAGGTTTCCAAAGTGGTTTCTGGCCGACGATGGTCGTCTTCCGTAACGGTAATCGTCTTTTTGCCTTGCTTCACCTCTACCGGAGCGATTTCTTCCGCAAAGGCCCCGGTTTTCGCCGCCGCATCAGCCGTCTGTTGACTCCTCAGCGCATATGCATCTGCCTCGGCCCGCGTAATTCCCTTCTGCGCAGCAAGTCTCTCTGCAGTGACGGCCATGGGCAACCCGCAGTAGGAATCCGTCAGTCCCACGAACAGGAAGTCCTCCAGCGCGCCGCCTCCCAGCTTCAATCCGTTGCGTGCGCCACGAATCACGAACGGCGCTTGCGTCATATTTTCCATGCCACCAGCGATCACCATATTCGCTTCACCGAGCAGCAGCCGTTGTGCGGCCTGGGCGATTGCCTCGATTCCAGAACCGCACAACCGGTTCACGGTCACCGCGGGCGTCTCTGTTTTTAACCCTGCCTTCAGGCCTACGTGCCGTGCCCCATAGATAGCATCGGAGCTCGTCTGCAACACATTGCCGAACACCACATGATCAAACTCGGCCGGGTCCACACCGGAACGCTGGACCGCGGCCTTCGCCGCATGCGCACCGAGATCGATCGCAGACACTTCCGAAAATACGCCGGTATAACGCGCCATCGGTGTGCGCGCGCCAGCAACGATCACAATGTCGGTCGGAAACATCATCGTCCCCCAGTTGAATTGAACCTGAATTTAGATGCGAATGGATTGCTCAACGTCGCGCCCGCCGGTCGCAACGGGTCAATAGACGTTCCTCACTGTCTTGCCGCCTCGGCCACCACTACCGTGTCGCCACCTCGCTTGCGTGCCTCTTCCATGGTCAGTTCTGCACGATTGATCAGGTCGGTGACAATATCTTCGCTTTCGAAATCCTGCCGCGCCGCCGCTTCAACAATCCCGGCACTCAACGTAATTTGCGTGGAATCCCATGGGGGACGCACACCCGCCGCGGCCCGGCGCAATTTCTCCACGAGATTTTGCGCGCCGGAACTGGTTGTATCCGGAAGAATAAAAGCCAACGCCCACGATGTGTATTTCACCGCCATGTCATTCTGACGAACCATGGGCTGAAGCGAACGCGCAAGTTGCTCCAGGAATTTCTCTAAGGGCGATTCACCCTGCTGCCGTAGCATCTCCGAGCCCCTATCGATTTGCAGAATTGCCAGCGACAACGACGTCCCTTGAGTACGTGCCCGGTCGGCTTCGTTCAACAAACAACCCACATACGAACTACGGCTGAGCAGCCCGGTGCGATCGTCGGAAACGCCCATGCGGCGTACCAATGTGCGCAGTCGCGTATGGCTGACGCTCATCATCATCTGATCGCCAATCGCCTGGAGGAAATACGTTTGATTTGGTTTCCACTTGTGAGGCGAAGAGTGCCCGACGATGAGCATCGCGGCCGGTGCCTGCGTTTCTTTATCAGTGATGGTCACACCCACGGCGGTTTGCAATCCCAACTCCGAGAGAATCGATCCTTCGCTGGCATCGACCACCATTCCTCCGAGCTCGTCGGGCACCGCCTTCTCCATCTGCGCGAGCAACAACACAACTTGGGAGCCCGGAGCAGGTTTCAAGCCCGCGGTGCAAAATTCCGCAGCCATTTCTGGCGGGCGCCCGGGCGCTCCGATTACCGCGAGAGTCCGCGCAGCGCGCATGTACGTCCCGACCTCGGTAACGGTAGTGTTCAACATCGCGCGTGGCGTCTGCTGCCGAAACGTCTTCTGATTAATTTCTGAAATCTTCGTCAAATCGCGGAGGGTGTCCGCAGTGTACGTTCCGGTACGGCCGGTCGGCTGAGCCGGCTCGGCTTCGATCACCGGAACGGCGGGAGCCTTTACCGGCTTCTCCGGGCTGGCTTGCGATTTGGGCCACCAGTTCGCGGTTTGGTAAAGACCCTGCAGCCGGGGATTGCGCTCTTCTTCCCCCGGAAACATCGAGGCGATCTTCTGGAGCCGCTCCACCGCCTTGGTCTGCAACGAGTATTGAAGGAAGATTTCCGTCTGCACAATCAGGTCTTCGAGGGCTTGTTGTTTCTTTCCCTCTTCGGTCGCTGGCAGATCCGCGGCCATCTCCTGGCTGGATGTGGCCTTCGGCGTACCATGCGCCGCAGGTGCAGAAACGGTTTTAGCCATGCGCCCAGCGATCCTGCGCAGGAACGAGTCGTCCACGCGGCCGCGCAGTTTTTCCAGCCGCTCCTGATTGCGGTAGTCGTAGGAATCGATGTCCACCAGACGCTCAAGAATCTCGCTGGCTTTCGCGAAATTGCCGGAATTGAAATTGGCGTCAAACAGACGGATCAAAACTTCAAAGTATTGCGACTCGCGATTCAGTTCGTTATAAAGGGCGGCCCAAAACTCCAGGAGGGGCAGGCATTCTGGATGTTTCGCAGCGAGTTCTTCGATTTGGGTGGTGAAATCGTTCTGTTTCTTGTCCGCGAACATCCGACGTTTCAGCGTAAGCAGAATTTCGACCGCCTTGCCGTCCTGGCCGGCATCCGCAAAAGAATCGGCTAGTGCAAAGAGCCGCGTCGCACCTTCATTTTTTTCGCGCAGCAGTTTTTCCAGAATTCCCCGCGCACGGTCTAACTGACCGGCCTGGTGCAACGCGTCGGCAAAAGTTTCGAGAAAGGCCGTGTCGCTCTCATTGGCAGCGAACGGCTCAAGCAGAGCTGCGGCTTCGGCGGCGGCGCCTTCCCGAAGCTTGGCCTCCGCATAGAGAAGGGCCACGCTGCGCTCCTGCGGCGCCAAGGCGTAAGCACGTCCGAGGAGCTTGATCGCTTCCTTCGGAGATCCCCCGACCGACGCCAAGGTGCCAGCCCGCAAAAACGAGCGGGCGGCCAAGGCATTCTTGCCGAGTTGCTCTGCCGTCTCCGCCACCTTCAGTTGCCGGGTGAGGTTGTCCGGATCCAGTTGCGCCGCGCGTTCCCAGCAGAACAGAGCATCTTCCTTGCGATCTGCCTGGCTGAACAGCTCGGCCGCCTTTATGTACTGGTCTATCGCTTCGTCGGGGTGATTCTGCTTTTGCTGCAGAAACGCGTAACGCGCAATGCGTTCCGGGGGCTGCGGTGTCGGCGAATTGCGCAGAAACCGGTTGTAGATGGCCATTGCCTTCGATTCATCGCGTGGATCAACCAGCAATTCGAACAGGTGGCCGTAGTAGACCGCGGCACGATCGGGATGATCAAGGCGGGTATAGAGATCGCCAAGCATCTGCGCCGCTTCGATATTCTGCGGAGCGTCCTGAAGTACCAGAAGATAGGCTTCGATGGCATCCTCGAGGCGGTTCTTCTCCAGGTATTTCTTCGCGCGCTCAAGATTCTTATTTACGTCTGCGGCCATCTGCCAGCTTCGTCCTTGGAACGCTTCGTTCGTTGGTGGAATTGAGCGGTTCGCGGGTGGTTCGAACCAACTTCCACTATATACCGCGGTACAAGAGGGACCAAACCAGCGCGCGTGAACCGATGTGGAATCGGGCAACGGCTTATGGGATTACACGTCCGAAGCCAGTTTGAGCGGGCTGACGGGTCCTTTCACTTATGGCAAACTAGAACATTACACGGCATGGATTCGGCTGGGTAGGTAACAGCGCCTCAGCAAAGTGCGCGCCGTCGTACACTCTACGCACACCCTCAGGTCTATCCTGGCGGAAACGGGAAGCGAATGGATCCGAAGTTTATACGCAATTTCTGCATTATTGCGCATATCGATCACGGCAAATCGACTCTGGCGGATCGCCTGCTGGAAATGACCGGGGCGCTCTCGCAGCGCGAAATGCACGAACAAGTGCTCGATTCGATGGACCTGGAGCGTGAGCGCGGCATCACCATCAAAGCCAAAAGCATTCGCCTGCACTACAAAGCCAAAGACGGCAATACGTACCGCTTGAACCTGATCGATACGCCTGGCCATGTCGACTTTTCCTATGAAGTGTCTCGTGCCCTTTCCGCCTGTGAGGGCGCGCTGTTGGTGGTGGACGCCAGCCAGGGTGTGGAAGCCCAGACCGTCGCAAATACGTTCCTTGCCGCGTCGCACAATCTCACCATTCTCCCGGTCATCAATAAGATCGATTTGCCCGCGGCGCAGCCCGATTTCGTGAAAGAACAGATTGAAAATGTGCTGGCCATTCCAGCGAGCGACGCCCTGATGATCAGCGCGAAAAGTGGTATCGGGGTCGAAGACGTGCTGGAAGCGGTCGTCCACCGCATTCCACCTCCGAAAGGCAGTGCGGATAATCCTGTTCAAGCCCTGGTCTTCGATTCCTGGTTCGATATTTACCGAGGCGCCGTGGTGCTGGTACGTGTGATGGAAGGACGCATCACAAAGCACATGAAGATCCGCTTGGTGGCCACCGATGAGGTTTACGAAGTGGAACAACTGGGTACCTTGACGCCCAAGCCTGTTGCTCTCGACGAACTCGAAGCAGGAGACGTCGGCTTCATCGTTGCAAACATTAAGCGTGTCGCGGACGCCCGGATGGGCGATACCGTGACCGAAGCCTCCCGACCAGCTCCGGCGCTTCCCGGGTTTGAAGCCATTAAGCCCATGGTTTTCGCGGGAATCTTTCCGGTTTTGGCCGACGAGTATGAACCGTTGCGCGACGCGCTGGGCAAGTTGCAGCTCAATGACGCGGCGTTCTTCTACGAGCCAGAAAATTCCGTGGCGCTTGGCTTCGGTTTTCGTTGCGGCTTCCTAGGCTTGCTTCACTTGGAAATCGTGCAAGAACGACTGGAACGGGAATTCGGCTTGAACCTGATCACCACCGCACCAAGCGTGCAGTACCGCATCACCAGGGTGACCGGAGAGACCATCGAGGTCGACAGCCCCGCAAAGTTTCCGAACCCCAGTGACATTGAGAAGATCGAAGAGCCGATCATCAAGGCGATGATCATCACGAATGACGAATCGGTGGGCGGGATTCTGCAGCTTTGCCAGGACAAGCGTGGGACGCAGAAGAACTTCGAATACCTTTCGCCCACTCGCGTGATGCTGACCTACGAATTGCCCCTCAACGAGATCGTGTTGGACTTCTACGATCGCCTGAAAAGCGTCTCGCGCGGATACGCTTCGCTGGACTACCACTTGGCAGGCTATGTCGAGTCGGATCTCATCAAGCTGGATATTCTGGTGGGTGGCGAGCCCGTCGATGCGCTGGCACTCATCATTCATCGGGAATTTTCCGTGGAGCGCGGACGTGAACTGGTGAGCCGTCTACGTAAACTAATCCCACGACAAATGTTTGAAGTGCCGATCCAGGCGGCGATTGGCAGCCGCGTTATCGCTAGAGAGACGGTATCCGCTATTCGAAAAAACGTACTGGCCAAATGCTACGGCGGAGACATCACGCGTAAACGCAAACTGCTGGAAAAGCAGAAAGAGGGCAAGCGGCGCATGAAACGCGTGGGCCAGGTCGATATTCCACAGGAAGCCTTCCTGGCCGTTCTCAAAGTCGGCGGCGACGACGAATAAGTTCAGCTATGTGATTTATCTTTCCTTCTCTTTGACTTCCGCAGCCAACCGTCCGCGCCACAACCGAATGCTGATCTGGTCGCCCAGCGACACTTGCTCACTAGCCCGCAGAATCGTTCCGGCAGCGTCAGTGACGATCGCGTAACCGCGCTCCAGCACTTTTCCGGGGCCGCGTTCTTCCAACTGCAAACTCAGGCGCCGAACTTCCTCGCGCTTTGAGCGCAAGCGGTCTTTGGAGCACGCGCCAAGGTCGTGTTGATACCTTTCCAGACGCAACCGCAAGGCCGCAATTTTAACGCGAAAATCGAACGAGACGATCCGTAAATGGGTGGCCAAGAATCGGCGACGAGCGGTCTCGAGTCGCGCCCGAAGATCGACTGCCAGCTGTGCTTGCAGGTTTGCGACGCGCTTATGATAAATGCTGACGCGTGCGCGCAGATCGAACCGCGCCACGCTGACCTGCGCCCGAGTTAAGCGTTTGTGCGTCTGATTGAAATGCGCACGCACACCCAGCATTAGCCGGGAAGTCATTTCGTCCGTGCGTTGGCGATTCTGCCGCAGCAAATCCTGGGGACGGCGGAAACCACGCCGGCTGCCGAGTTCGTGCACTCTTCGCGAAAATTCCAACAGCCGATAATGGATCAGTTTTCCTGACGTCTCACGTAAGTTCGCGACGTGCTTATCGAACTCCCGTCGCGTATGGATCACCAACTCCGCCGCCGCAGACGGAGTAGATGCGCGCATGTCCGCGGCAAAATCGGCAATGGTGAAATCAGTTTCGTGTCCAACTCCACAAATCACGGGGATCTTCGAGGTCGCAAGCGCCCGTGCCACGCCCTCCTCATTAAAGGCCCACAGATCTTCGATCGAGCCACCACCGCGGACGAGCAGAATTACATCCGCTGCAAGCTTTCGATTGAAGTAGGACAACGCTTCAATAATCTGTATCGACGCGCCCTCCCCCTGTACGCGAACGGGGTAGAGCGTTAAACGGACATTGGGAAAGCGCCGCGTCAGAATGCGGACAACGTCTCGAACTGCAGCGCCCGTGGGGGAAGTTATCAGGCCGATCCGGCTGGGCAGCAGGGGCAGAGGCCTTTTGCGCGCGGGGTCGAACAGCCCTTCCTCCTGCAGTTTTTTCTTGAGCTGTTCGAAAGCGAGCTGCAGAGAGCCGCGTCCCAGCGGCTCCAGTGATTCCACATAAATCTGATACTCGCCGCGCTGCTCATACACGCTGATAGAACCGCGAACGCTGACCTTCAAGCCGTCTTCAGGACGGAATCGCAGCCCTCGTTGCTGTTGTTTGAAAAACACGCAACGAATCTGCGCTCGGTCGTCCTTCAGTATGAAGTAGATGTGGCCGGAAGCGGCAGGCCGGCAATTTGAAATCTCACCCTGGACGATCACGTCTGTGAAGTTCCGCGCGAGCAGATCGCGGATTCGCGCGGTAAGATCCGCGACTGTGAAGACCCGGCGTTCCGGTTGCAGATTAAATTGCAGTTGATCCATAACTAGAAGGAAAGAACATCAACACATGGCTCGCGACGCGCGTTATTCTTCTTCGGGATTCTCGCCCATCTGCATGGTCAGGTAGCGCTCATAGCCCAATTCCTTAATTTGATGCATCTGCGCTTCCAGCCAATCCACGTGGCTTTCCTCGTCTTTCAGCAGTTGCACGAACAGGTCCCGGGAACCATTATCCTTTTCCGCGACGGCAATCTGAATCGCAGCGTTGTAATCTCTTACGGCACCGACTTCCAGGTCCAAGTCGCTTTGCAGCATCTCTTGAACATTTTTCCCGACAGTAAGTTCCAACGGCTTCATGGATGGTGAGCCGTCCAGAAACAGAATTCGCTCCATCAGCGCCTCGGCGTGTTTCATTTCGCCGATAGACTGCATCTTGATGTATTCCGAGAGCCGTTCATAACCCCAGTTCTCACACATTTCCGCGTGCAGGAAATACTGATTAATCGCGGTCAACTCTTCTCGCAGAGCTTTATTCAATTGCTCGATCACCTTGGGTGAACCTTTCATGCCGGGCCTCCTGACCTAGTTGACGACCTGTGCCATCATCACATCACGTCCCATTTAGCGGCGCAAGTGCGAGAGCACCCAAAAAACCAAGCTCAATCCGAGGCTCAGTAGCAGGCACGTTACAATGGGAAAATAGAAAGTGGTGTGTTCGCCCTTATGAACAATATCCCCGGGCAGGCGGCCCAGTCGTAAAGGCAATTTGCCACCAATATAAAAAAACCCGCCGACGATAGCCAGCAACGCCCCGACAATCAGCAGCGTTCGGCCAAGTTCACGAAAAGGATCCATAGTTGCAGTGTACTGCCCCGCTTGCACGGCGCAAGCCGTCTTCCATCCGCTTGCTCTTTGGGCGGTTTGGCTAAGCCGCAACAGAAATGCGCTTCATCAGGTCGGTCTGTTCGTTGATCGATTCCGCGCCAATGGTGAATGCGTCCAGCAAGCCAAGCCCTAACGCATACTTCAATGCGTCGTCTTGCTTGTGCCGGAGATCGCCCGCACCCAGAATCTTCATCCCGACAATGCCCTTACCAGCCGCGCGCATTTCTTTAATCACCGGAATCACCGTTTCCGGGCTGCCATCCATGTAAGCGCCAATAGGATTGATCCGAACCAAATCCACTTCCACCCACGGCGATTTTGCAGCAGCTCGCAACGCTTCAATCGAATGGCAGGAACAGCCGTGTGCGCGAATAATTCCCTTCTGCTTCGCCGCTTCAAGCGCGTCCATCGCCGAACGGAAACGTGCGGTCCAATCCCCTTCCGTCAGGCAGTGCATTAGAACGATATCCAAGTAATCGGTGCCCAGTTCTTTGCGAAAGCGGTCCAAGTCCGTGGTGATTTCCGGTCCCGTGCGGGCCCAGGACTTGGTCAGCACAGTGACCTTGCTGCGGTCGACGTGCTTCAACGCATCCGCCACATGGGGATGGCTGCCGTAGGAGTCCGCAGAATCAAAGAACCGCAAACCGTTGGCATAGCCGTTCTGCAATAGCCGCGAGAGTCCCTCAATCCCCAGGGCCGTCTGGTGCGAATGATGCTGCACACCAACCGTTCCCGTGCCCATCGCCAGCATCGACGTTTGAATCCCTGTTTTGCCTAAGGTGACAGTCTCTGAAGCGGCGAACTTACGGTCTAGGGCAGGCACACTGGCAAGTCGTTCGGCCAGCGTTTTTGGTGCGACCCAAGCCACAGCGGCTGCAGTGGCGGCGGAGTGAATAAAGTCTCGACGGCGAATTCCGGGCATAGACACCTCCTGCTACGGCGCGCTGGGTCCGACTATCTAAGCACTTCGTCGGAGGCAGGGGAAGCACAAAATAAGGGGCACCCTACAGTTGTCACTGGGAAATAACGATAATTT
>Ga0335076_10004364_pt1 | contig 14302 bp, 9 predicted proteins | sample Lox_Sample_25_FD_206717 | JGI IMG/M metagenome (GOLD analysis project Ga0335076, IMG submission 206717) | Soil microbial communities from Loxahatchee National Wildlife Refuge, Florida, United States - Lox_Sample_2.5 | ecosystem: Environmental > Terrestrial > Soil > Wetlands | place: USA: Florida... | reverse complement strand
CGTGCGTGACCTGCGGGGAGTGCGTCGCGGCCTGCCCGACGGGCGCGCTGACCAACAAGCCGATCCGGGGTATCCCGATCCGGCCGCGCAGCGAGCTCGACCAGGTGAACAGCGTCTGCCCGTACTGTGGCGTCGGCTGCGCGCTCACCTACCACGTCGACCGGGAGCGCGGCGCGATCGCGTTCGCCGAGGGCCGGGACCAGCCGGGCTCGAAGGGCCGGCTGTGCGTCAAGGGCCGGTACGGCTGGGATTACGCGGCCTCACCGCAGCGTCTCACCGTGCCGCTGATCCGCCGCGACGAGGCCTATCCCAAGGGAGCTCTGTCCACGGACGTGCGCGGCGAGATGAACCGCGCCGACTACGCCGACGACGCCGAAGAGCGGGCCGAGCGCCGGGAGCTCAGCGCGGGCCGCGACGTCAACGCCACCCGCAACGGCCGGAACGGCAAGGGCCGGGGCGGCAACGGCGACGGCGGCCGCAGCGGGAAGCGCCGGCGAAAGCCCGGGGGACTCGTCGACTACGACGAGGTGCTGCCGCACTTCCGGGAGGCCACCTGGGACGAGGCGCTGGACCTGGTGGCCCGGCGGCTCACCGAGATCTACGCGGCGGGCGGGCCGGGCGCGATCGCCGGCTTCGGCTCGGCCAAGTGCTCCAACGAGGAGGCGTACCTCTTCCAGAAGCTGATCAGGACCGGCTTCCACACCAACAACGTGGACCACTGCACCCGGCTGTGCCACGCCTCCAGCGTGTTCGCGCTGTTCGAGGGCATCGGCTCCGGCGCGGTGTCCACCACCTACGGCGACGTGATCAACTCCGACGTGGCCATCGTGACCGGCAGCAACCCCACCGCGAACCACCCGGTGGCGTCGTCGTTCTTCAAGCAGGCCCGCCGCCGCGGCACGACGATCATCTACGTCGACCCCCGGGCCGACAAGATGGCCGACCACGCCGACATCTTCTGCCAGCTCAAGCCCGGAACGGACGTCGCGTTCTACAACGGGGTCATGCACGAGGTCATCCGGCTTGGGCTGACCGACCGCGAGTTCATCGAGGACCGGACCACGAACTACCCGGCGCTGGCCGAGACCGTCAAGAACTACCCGCCGGAGCGGGCCGCGCAGATCACCGGGGTGGACGCCGACGTGATCCGGCGGGTGGCGCGGGCCTGGGGCGAGGCGGACGCCGGCGTGATCTTCTGGGGCATGGGCATCTCCCAGCACACCACCGGCACCGACAACGCCCGCTGCCTGATCGCGATGTGCGCGATCACCGGCAACGTGGGGCGGGCGGGCAGCGGGCTGCACCCGCTGCGCGGGCAGAACAACGTGCAGGGTGCCTCGGACATGGGCCTGATCCCGATGTTCTATCCCGACTACAAGAAGGCGGACGACCCCGAGGTCCGGGCCAGGTTCGAACGGATCTGGGAGACCGACGACCTGGACCCCAACAAGGGGCTGACCGTCACCGAGATCATCGGCTCGGTGCTCAAGGGCGGCGTCAGGGGCATGTACATGCTGGGGGAGAACCCGTTCTTGTCCGACCCCAACATCAACAAGGTCCGCAAGGCCCTGTCCGCGCTCGACTTCCTCGTGGTCCAGGACATCTTCCTGACCGAGACCGCAGAGTTCGCCGACGTGATCCTGCCGGCCTCGTCCTACCTGGAGAAGGACGGCACCTACACCAACACCGACCGCCGGGTCCAGCTCGGCCGGAAGGTGCTGGACCCGCCGGGCCAGGCCCGGGTGGACTGGGAGGTCGTGCAGGACATCGCCAACCGGATCGGGCTGGGCTGGGATTACGGCTCGCCGCGGGAGGTCTTCGAGGAGATCGTCGCGGTGATGCCCAACTACGCCAACCTGAGTTACGACAACCTGGGCCTGACCGGCAAGCTCTACCCGAACCCCGACCCGGAGCACAGCGACGGCACCGTGGTCATGTTCGGCGAGAAGTTCAAGACCGACGACGGGCTGGCTCACCTGGTGCCCGCCGAGTGGATGCCAGCCAAGGAACTGCCCAGCGACGAGTACCCGATGATCCTGTCCACGGGCCGGCTGCTGCAGCACTGGCACACCGGCTCAATGACCCGCCGGTCCTACGCGCTGGACGCGATCAGCCCGCGGCCCGAGGTGTACATCCACCCCGACGACGCGGCCGAGCTCGGCCTGGCCGACGGCGAGCTGGCCCGGGTCACCTCCCGCCGGGGCACGATCGTGCTGGCTACCCGCTTCTCCTACCGGGAGGGTCGCGGCGCCTGCTTCATCCCGTTCCACTTCCGGGAGGCCGCGGCCAACCTGCTGACCATCGACGAGATCGACCCGCTCGGCAAGATCCCCGAGTTCAAGTTCTGCGCGGTGCGCATCGAGGCGGCGGCCGGACCGGACCGGGCCGAGGCCGCGCCCCAGGCGCAGGGGCAGTGATGGCCAAGGCCCAGGCGAGGGTGCCCGGCGTCGAGGCGCGGGCGGGTAAGTTCCCCGGCCCCAGCCTGATCCCGGCGCTGCACGCCATCCAGGAGCGGCTCGGCTGGCTGCCGCGCGATGAACTAGAGGCCCTGGCCCGCGACGTGCACCGCCCGCTGTACGAGATCCAGGGGCTGATCTCGTTCTACCCGCACTTCCGCACCGACCCGCCGGCCAAGGTCGCGCTGCACGCCTGCCACGACCTGTCCTGCTGGCTGCAGGGCGCCGACCGGCGCATCGCGGCGCTGCGGGAGCGTTACGGCGACACCGCCGACGTGGAGTTCACCGAGGTGTCCTGCCTCGGCCGGTGCGACGCAGCGCCCGCGGTGGCCGTCAACGAGTGCCCGTCCGAGGCCGGGGACGCGGACGCGCTGGTCACCGCGGCCCGGACCGGGCACCGGGCCGAGCCCGTGCCCCGCGCCTACGGCGGCGGGGCCCCGTGGCCCAACGACCCGTACCCGGCGGCCGGGCCAGAGCGGTACCGGGCGCTGCGGCAGCTGCTCTCCGGAGAGCTCGGTTCCGACCAGGTCATCGCGGCGCTGCAGGACTCGGGGCTGCGCGGGATGGGCGGGGCCGGCTTCCCGGCGGGGCGGAAGTGGGGGCTGGTCGCCGCGCAGACGGCCACGCCGAAGTACGTGATCTGCAACGCGGATGAGTCTGAGCCGGGCACGTTCAAGGACCGGCAGATCCTCGCCGAGCAGCCGCACCTGGTGCTGGAGGGCCTGCTGCTGGGCATGGCGGCGGTCGGCGCCGAGGAAGGCTGGGTGTTCATCCGGCACGAGTACGGCCCGGAGGAGGCGGTGATCCGCCGCGAGATCGAGTCGCTGCGCGCCGCCGGGCTGGTCGGACCGGACGCGGGGGGCTCGGGCCGGCGGCTCTCGGTAGAGGTGTTCACCTCGCCGGGCGGTTACATCCTGGGCGAGGAATCGGCGCTGATCGAGTGCATGGAGGGCCACCGCGGCGAGCCGCGCAACAAGCCGCCGTTCCCCGGGACGTACGGCCTGTGGGGACGGCCGACGCTGATGAACTCGGTCGAGACGCTCGCGCACGTCCCGGTGATCGCAGCGCGCGGGGCCGACTGGTGGAAGCGGCAGGGCACCAACGGCGGCACCGGGCTGAAGTTCTTCGCGGTCTCCGGGCACGTCGAGCGGCCCGGCGTGTACTGCGTGCCGATGGGCAGCACCGCCGCCGACCTGCTCGGGCTGGCCGGCGGGGTGACCGGCGGGCGGGCCGTCGGCGCGATCCAGCCGGGCGGCGCGTCGTCGAACTTCCTCGGGCCCGACCAGCTCGACGTGCCGCTCGACTTCGACACGCTGGCCCGGGCCGGGTCGATGCTCGGCTCGGGCGCGCTGGTCGTCATGGCCGAGGGCACCGACCTGCTCGCGGCGGCCACGAACGTGCTGCGCTTCTTCCGCAACGAGTCCTGCGGCAAGTGCGTCCCGTGCCGGGTGGGATCGGCCAAGGCGCACCAGATCCTCAGCGGCCTGCTCGCCGAGGGCGGCGGGCCGGCCGAGGTGAACGGGACCATCGGCCAGCTCGAAGAGACCCTGCGCAAGACGTCGATCTGCGGGCTCGGCCAGGTCGCCCTGGGCCCGGTGACGAGCGTGCTCAGGCTGGGGGATCAGCGGGGGGAACAGCCACGGAGCACCTGACGCCCGCGCCCGGCGGCGCCCGCGGCTCGCGGGGCCGGGAGTTCTTCGCCACCCGGACCGTGGGCGAGGCCCGGTCCGGCTTCCGGCCCGGGCGGCGCACCCCCGCCGAGACCGTCCCGCTGGCCGGCGCGCTGCACCGGGTCCCGGTGGCGCCGGTCACCGCGCCGGACGCGCTGCCCGGCTTCGCCCGCTCGACCGTGGACGGCTACGCGGTGCGCGCGGCCGACACCTACGGAGTCTTCGACGGTCTGCCCGGCTACCTCGACGTGGCCGGCGCGGTCCGGATGGGCTACCCGCCCGACGTCGCCGTGGCCCCGGGGACCGTGGTCAGCATGCCCACCGGCGGCATGCTGCCCCCCGGCGCGGACGCCGTGGTGATGGTCGAGTACACCGAGGCGGTGTCGGACGGCACCATCGAGATCGTCCGGCCGGTGGCCCCCGGCGACGGCGTCGTCCGGGCCGACGAGGACGCCGCGCCCGGAACCGAGCTGGTCCCGACCGGCCGGCCGCTGCGCGCTCAGGACCTGGGCATGCTGGCCGCGGCCGGGATCACCAGCGTGGCCGTGCACGCCCGGCCGCGGGTGACGATCCTGTCCACCGGCGACGAGGTGGTGCCGCCCGGCACCGCGGCGCTGCGCCCGGGGCAGGTGCGCGACGCGACCGCGGTCGCGCTGGCCGCGCTGGTCACCGAGGCCGGCGGGGAGCCGGCCAGCGCCGGGATCGTCCCGGACGATCCTGGCCTGCTCGAGGCCGCCCTGCGCGCCGCGCTGGCCGACAGCGACCTGGTCGTGGTCTCGGCCGGCTCGTCGGTCGGGGCGCGCGACGAGACCGCGGCCGCGGTGCGCCGGCTCGGCCCGCCCGGCATCTGGTGCCACGGCCTGGCGATCCGGCCCGGCAAGCCCACGCTGCTGGCCGAGTGCGCTCGGGTGCCGGTCATCGGGCTGCCCGGCAACCCGCGCTCCGCGCTGGTGATCTTCCGGCTGATCGGGATGCCGCTGGTGCGGCTGGTCGGCGGGTGCACCCGGCCGCCGGCCGAGCCGGTGGTGCGGGCACGGCTGGACCGTGACCTGGCCTCGGCCGCGGGCCGTCTGGACGTCGTCCAGGTCCGGGTGGCGGGCGGGCGGGCCAGCCCGGTCTTCGGGCTGTCCGCGCTGCTGTCGGTACTCACCGCCGCGGACGGGTACGTGAGCGTTCCGGAAGAGGCGACCGGGCTCGACGCCGGCACCGAGGTCGACGTCACCCTGTACCGTTGACCTACGTCATGGCCGATAGCCCGTTCCTGTCCGACGTCCCCGCCGCCCGCGCTCTCGACGCCTGGCGCCGCGCCCGCGCGGCCGCGGGCTGCCCGGCCCGGCTGCCGGCGATCCGGGTCCGGGTGCAGGACGCCGCGGGCCGGGTCACCGCCGAGCCGGTGTGGGCCACCCGCTCCTCGCCGCCGTTCGACGCGGCCGGCATGGACGGGATCGCGGTGCGCGCCGCCGACACCCTCGGCGCCAGCGAGACCACGCCGGTGTACCTGGAGCCGGATGCCTACGACGTGGTGGACACCGGCGACCCGATGCCCGCCGGGCGGGACGCGGTGGTCATGCGCGAGCACGTGCACTACGCCGGCCCGGCCGCGGAGCTGCGCGCCGCCGTGCCGCCCTACCAGCATGTCCGCTCGGTGGGCGAGGACGTCTCGGCCGCCGAGCTGCTGCTGCCCGAGGGCCACCGGCTGCGGGCCGTCGACCTGGCCGCCGCGGCCGCCGCCGGGGCCACGCACCTGAGCGTGCGGCGGGCCCCGGTCGTCGCCGTGCTGCCCACCGGGGACGAGGTACGGCCGATCGGCGCGGCGACCGGCTCCGGGGAGATCCTCGACACCAACTCGCTGATGCTGGCCACCCAGGCCCGCGAGGCCGGCGCCGTCGCGCGCTGCCTGCCGATCGAGCCCGACGACCCGGCGGGCCTGGCCGCAGCGGTCCGCGCCGCCGTGGCCGACTGCGACCTGCTCATCATCGTGGCGGGCTCGAGCGCGGGCCGGGACGACTACACCGCCCGGATCGTGGCCCAGCTCGGGACGCTGGCCGTGCACGGCGTGGCGGTGCGGCCCGGCCACCCGGTGGTGCTCGGCGTGGTCGACGCCGTGCCGGTGCTCGGGGCCCCCGGCTACCCGGTATCCGCCGCGCTGACCTTCGACATCTTCGCCGCGCCGCTGCTGGCCGAGCTGGAGGGGGCGGTTCCCCGCCGCCGCCCGCGGGCCCGGGCCCGGCTGGCCCGCAAGCTCGCCTCCCCGCTCGGCATGGACGACTGGGTGCGGGTGCGCCTGGGCATGGTGGGCGCCGCGATGGTCGCCACCCCGCTGCCCCGCGGGGCCGGCGTGCTCACCTCGCTGGTCCGGGCCGACGGGCTGCTGGTCGTCCCGGCCGGCCTGGAGGGCTACCACCCGGGCGACGAGGTCGAGGTCGAGCTGCTGCGCGGCCTGGACGAGATCTCCGGCACGATCGTCGCGATCGGGTCGCACGACCTGGTCCTGGACCTGGCCGCCTCGGCGCTGCGCGCCGAGGACCCGCGGGTCACCCTGGCGTCCTCGAACGTCGGCTCCCTCGGCGGGTTGGTCGCCCTGCGGGACGGGCTGTGCCACGTGGCCGGGTCGCATCTGCTGGACCCGGCCACCGGCGAGTACACCCTGCCCTACCTGGACCGGGTCCTGGCCGGGCGCGAGGTGTCGGTGATCCGGCTGGTGCACCGCGACCAGGGCCTGATCGTCGCCGCGGGCAACCCCCTCGGCCTGAAGGGGATCGACGACCTGACCCGCGCGGGGGTGCGCTACGTCAACCGGCAGCGCGGCGCGGGCACCCGCGTGCTGCTCGACCACGAGCTGCGGCTGCGCGGGATCAGCCCGGACGACGTCGAGGGCTACGCGCGCGAGGAGCCCACGCACCTGGCCGTGGCCGCGGCGGTCGCGGCCGGGCGGGCCGACGCCGGGCTGGGGATCATGGCGGCCGCGCGCGCGTTCGGCCTGGACTTCCTGCCGGTCACGCGCGAGCCGTATGACCTCGTGGTCACCGCCGCGGAGGCAGACAGCCCGCGGCTGGAGCCGTTGTGGGCGCTGCTGCGCTCGGGCCGGTTCCGGGCCGCGGTGGAGGAACTGGGCGGCTACGGCACCGAGGAGATGGGCCGGCGGATCAGGTGATTGCCGCGCCGCGGCGGTTCCGCCAGGCCCGCGCGGCCGCGATCAGCATGCCGGCGAACACCACCAGGCCGCCGAGCACGAACAGGTTCCAGCTGATCAGCTGGATGCCCTGCAGGTGGAAGATCTCGCTCCTCGGGCGGTGCCGGACGGCAAAGCGGACCAGCCCGCGCGGGACGAAGGCCAGCCGCCCTGTCCAGTGGGCCGGCCAGTCCACGAAGATCCCGGCCAAGGCGGCGCCGGATCCCCAGTACCCCCAGCGCACCGCTCCCCGGGCGCGGAAGCCCGCGTCCGCGAGCAGGACGAGCACCGGCACGACCCACACCCAGTGGTTGTCCCAGCTGATGGGGGAGATCAGCACCCCGGTCACCGCGCAGGTCACCCAGCCCGCGGTCGGCCGGCCGGTCCGGGCGAACACGGCCGCCGCGGCCAGCCCGAGGCACCCGGTGACCGCGGCCAGCGCCAGCCACAGCGCGGTCACCGAGCCCGCGCCCGCGGGCGTGCGGGTGACCAGGGCCAGCAGCGACTGGTTCAGGAAGGACCCCCGGGTGGTGTTCAAGAAGTCGCCCGCGTGCAGGAAGTAGCCGGTCAGCCACCACGTGACCGAATCATGCGGCAGGACCACGAACCCGATCGCCACGGTGCCCGCGAACACGGCTGCGGCCACCGCCGCCTGCCGCCGCTTCCCGGCCAGCAGCAGGTACGGGATGAAGATCAGCGGCACCAGCTTGATCCCCGCGGCCAGGCCGATCCCGGCGCCCTTCCACCTCCGGCCGTCGCCCTGGCCCGTATCCCAGGCGATCAGCGCCATCAGCAGCAGCTCGATCTGGCCCACCTGCACCGCGCGCAGCACCGGTTCGAGCCACAGCGCCACCGAGCAGACCGCGAGCACCGCCGCGGCCCGGTCCCGGCCGCGCCAGCCGAGCTGCCCGAACGTCACCCAGACGGTGACCACCATCGCGGCCAGGCTGGCCACGGTCATCAGCCACTTCAGCACGGCCCAGGGCAGCAGCGAGCCGACCGCGAACCCGAGCGCGGCGAACGGCGTGTAGAGGTACTGGACGCCCGGCAGGAAATGCCAGGTGTACAGCGTGTCCGGGGCGTGCCGGACGATCAGGCCCGCGTGGTTGTAGATGTTGAGGTCAAACCAGCTCAGGGTGAGCTTGATCGGGTGGGTCGCCACCACGGCCACGTACGCGGCGAGCGCCACCCCGAACGCCGCCGCGGCCCAGGCGAGCGCGGTCCGGCCCCGGCGGCCGCCCGCGGGCCGTGGGCCGGCTCCGGGCGGCGGCGTGGTCGCGAGCCGCGCTCCGCCGACGGGCCGCGGACCTTCCGAGGGCTGCGCACCGGCCGGCCTGGCGAGACCCGGCTTCGCCTGTGCCATCGGCATCCTTCCCCGGGACCGATCTGCCGCCGCCACGACGGGCTTCGCGCGGCGCGCCCCCTGCGCCCGGCGTAACTTCAGCCACACAGGATAGAGGCACCGGCCGGCCGCCGCCTGAAGCGGGCTCGACTAGGTTCGCGCGCGCCGCCCGGTCCCGGGGGAAGCCGCCGCGTAGGCTGGCGCACGCCGCCCGAGTGTGGAGCGCGCTGCCGCGGCGACCGCGAGCGCGAACAGCGCCAGGCCGGACAACACGTACAGGTTCCAGCCGATCACCTGCAGGCCGTACAGATGGTACTTCAGGTGCACCGGGTGCGGGCCGACGAAGAACCCGAGCAGGCCCCGCGGCACGAGCGCATCCGGGCCGGTCCAGTGGCCCGGCCAGTCGGCGAACAGCGCCGCGACCACGGCGGCCAGCGCCCCGTACCTCCACCGGGCGGCGCCGCGGGCGCGCGCCGCCGCGTCCGCGAGCACCACCAGGACCGGCACGATCCATACCCAGTGGTGATCCCAGCTGATCGGCGAGACCAGCAACCCGGTCAGCGCGCAGGTCAGCCAGCCGTACACCGGCCGCCCGCTGCGGTGCAGCGCCACGGCCGCGGCCAGGCCGGTCACCGTGACCACGGCCGCCAGCCCTAGCCACGGCCCGGTCGCGGGCTGCACGCCCCCGGCCGCCCGGGTGAGCAGGCCGAACAGCGACTGGTTCAACAGCGACCCGACGTCGCCCACGTTGCCCGGGTGCACGAAGTACCCGGTCAGCCACCACTGGGCCGAGGCGTGTGGCAGGGCGGCGAAGCCGATCACGACGGTGCCGGCGAACACGGCTGCGGCCACCCCGGCCTGCCGTATCTTGCCGGCCAGCAGCAGGTACGGGATGAAGATCAGCGGCACCAGCTTGATCCCCGCGGCCAGGCCGATCCCGGCGCCCTTCCACCTCCGGCCGTCGCTCTGGCACAGGTCCCAGACGATCAGGGCCATCAGCACCAGCTCGATCTGGCCCAGGTGCAGCGCGCGCTGCACCGGCTCGAGCCACAGCATGACCGCGGTCAGCCCGAGCAGCGCGGTCGCCCGGGCCCGGCCGCGCCAGCCGAGTCCGCCGAGGGTAACCCACACCGTCCCGGCCAGCGCGGCCAGGCTGGCCGCAGTCATCAGCCAGCGCAGCACCGCCCACGGCAGCAGCGAGCCGCCCGCGAAGACCAGCGCGGCGAACGGCGTGTACGTGAACTTGATCCCGGGATGCAGCTGCCACGAGTAGAGCCGCTGCGGGAGGGTGCGGGCGATCAGGCCGGCGTGATCGTAGACGTTGAGGTCATACCATTTCAGCATCGGGACCGGATGCCAGGCCAGTTCGGCCAGGTACGCGGCCACCGCCAGCGCGCACGCCGCAGCCGCCGCCCACAGGGCCCAGCCACGGTGCCGGGATGCCGGTCCTGCGCCGCTAACCCGGGCGAGCCCGGGCTCGGCAAGTACCATCCGGTATCCCTCCAGGTCCCCGTTGCCCCTTGCCCGGCCGTCACCATACCGACGGTTAGGTCAGCCGAGGGTCAAGCGAAAGTCAGGGTCCAGCCCGCAGATGGTCAGCAGACGATCAGCCGGGCCCGCCGCCGGGTCCAGTGCCCCGGGATCTTGCGGCGCGGGCGGCGGCATGGTGGCATGACGATCAGGCATCCGGGGAGAGATCCCCGCCGAGGAGGGGGTGGACGGTGACGGCAGAGATCCTGCAGCAGCGGGCGGACACGGAGCGGGCGGCCGCGGTGAACGGAGGAACCCTGTGCGGCATGCTGGCGCTCACGGCCGAGCAGTCGGGCGGCGAGCCCGCGTACTCCGACCGGGACGACGACGGGCCGTGGCAGACCCTCACCTGGGCCCAGGTCCGCGAGCAGGCCCTCGAGCTTGCGGCGGGGCTGATCGCGCTCGGCCTGCGGCCCGGCGAGCGGGTCGCGCTGATGCTGCCGAACCGAGTCGAGCACGTGCTGGCCGACCTCGGCGTGGTACATGCCGCGGGAGTGCCGGTGACGTTCTACGCGACCCTGGCCGCGGACCAGATCGGCTACGTGGCCGCCGACTGCGAGGCCGCGATCGCCGTGCTCGACGGCGCGTCGGAACTGGCCCGCTGGCAGGCCGTGCTGGCCGGGCTGCCCCGCGTGAGGAAGATCATCGTCCGGGACGCGGCCGCCTGCCCGGCCGGCGATCAGTACCTGACCTGGGCCGACTTCGTCACGCTGGGCCGCGAGCGGTTCGCCGCCAAGCCCGGCGCGGTGGCCGACCGGATGGCCGCGATCGATCCCGATGATCCCGTGACCGTCCTCTACACCTCGGGCACCACGGGCAACCCGAAGGGGGTCGTGATCACCCACCGCAGCGTGCTGTACGAGGTCACCGTCGCAGACGCTACCGGTTACGCGATGGAGCACATCCGCGGCGTGTCCTACCTGCCCCTGGCCCACATCGCCGAGCGGGTCCTCGGCATCTACCTGCCGGTGCACTTCGCCGGGCACTCGTACTTCTGCCACGACGCCGCCACCGGCCTGCTCGCCACGCTCGGCGCGGCCCAGCCGACGCTCTTCTTCGGCGTGCCCCGGGTCTGGGAGAAGATCCAGGCGGGCATCCAGGCGCTGATGTCGGTCGAGCAGGATCCGGACAAGCGGGCCGCGGTCGAGGCGGCCATGGAGACCGGCCGCCGGTACGTGCATAGCTGCGAGTTCGGCCACACCACCCCCGATGACCTCGCGGAGGAGTTCCGCCGGGCCGACGAGACCGTGCTGCGGCCGATCCGGGCGCTGCTCGGGCTGGGCCAGGCGGAGGTGGTGTCCAGCGGAGCGGCGCCGCTGCCGCCCGACGTGGGAGAGTTCTTCGCCGGGCTTGGCCTGAAGATCATGGACGTGTACGGGATGACCGAGACCACGGGCGCGTTCACGACCAACCGTCCCGGCGAGTTCCGGCTGGGCACCGTGGGCCGGGCGGTGCCCGGAGTGGAGGTCAGGATCGCCGAGGACGGGGAAATCCTGGCCCGCGGGCCGCTGAACACCCCCGGGTACCTCAACCAGCCCGACCGCACCGCCGAGCTGATCGACGACGACGGGTGGCTGCACACCGGCGACATCGGGGCGATGGACGCCGACGGGTTCCTGTCGGTCGTGGACCGCAAGAAGGAACTCATCATCACCTCCGGCGGGGAGAACATCTCGCCGGCCGCGATCGAGAACCTGCTGGTCGCGCACCCGCTGATCGGCCAGGCGCTGAGCTACGGGGACCGGCGGCGGTACGTGGTGGCGCTGCTGACCCTGGACGGCGACGTGGCGCCCGCGTGGGCCCGGGCCCGCGGGATCGAGGCGTCCTCGCTGGCCGAGCTGGCCGAGCAGCCGGCGGTCCTGGACGCGGTGGGCGAGGCCGTGGCCGCGGCGAACGAGCGGCTGGCCCGGGTGCAGCAGGTCAAGCGGTGGCAGCTGCTGCCGGTGGAGTGGACCGCGGAGAGCGAGGAGCTGACGCCCACGCTGAAGCTCAAGCGGCGGGTGGTGCACGCCAAGTACGCCGACGTCATCGACGCGCTGTACGCGGACTGAGCCGTCGCACGGCCGACGCAGGCCGTCACGGGCGGAAGATCAGGCAGCTGCTGGTCGCGTGCGCGTACCGCCTGCCGTCGGCGTCGGTGAGGCTGGCCTGGGCCAGCGCGGTGCGGGAGCCGAGGTGGATGACCGTGCCCTCGCACCGCAGCGGGCCGGCCGACGCGGTGATCGCGCGCAGGAACTTGACGGTCAGGTCCTGCGACGTGTAGTGCGCCCCGGCGGGCAGCATGCTGTGCACGGCGCAGCCGCAGGCCGAGTCGCACATCGTGGCGTACACGCCGCCGTGCACCGAGCCGATCGGGTTGTAGTGGTACTCGGCCGGGGTGAACTCGAAGACCACCCGGCCCGGGTCCACGGACACCACGGTGAAGCCGAGCGTGCACGCGATCGGCGCGGCGGGCAGGTCGCCGGCGGCGATGGCGCGCAGGAAGTCAAGGCCGACCATGCCCCGGGCGGCGCCGGCGGACACCGCGGGGTCCTGCCACTGGTAGCTGCGCCGACGCGGCCCGGCCGGCCGGTGCCCGTCGCGCTGGTCCCGCCGCTCCAGCTGGTCCGGCCGGGCCGGCGGGCGCCCGTCCGGGAGCACGTCACACGGGCCGGAGCGCCGCGCCACGGTGACCTCCTCCCGTCCCGGGCGAGCCGGGCAGGACCACCCGCACGGTCACCGCGCCGCCGCCGTATTCGTACCGCGCGCCGGCCCACCGGCGCGCGATCATCGCGAGCATCCGCCGGTTCTCCGGCAGGATCTCCATCTCCAGCCCGCTCACGCCCCGCGCCGCCGCCCGCGCGATGATCCGGTCCAACAGGTCCGACCCGATTCCCCGGCCCTGCCAGCGGTCGGACACCACGAGCCCGATGTCGGTGACCTGGCCGCCGTCCGGCCCGGCGACGTCGGCGGCCATCGCGTGGCCGACGACCGTTCCGCCGGCGATCGCGAGCAGCACGTCGGTGGTGCGGCCCGCCCCGCACAGGCCCCGCAGCACGGCCGGGCTCGGCGTGGCGGCCGGGGTGAAGAACCTGAGGTACCGGGCGCGCAGCGACAGCCCGGCCACGAAGGACCGGATCGCCTCACAGTCCGCGGCCGACGCGGCGCGGATGTCGACGCCGCCCTGGATGCCGTCGGCCGGCGCGCCGCCCGGGCGCGCCCCTGGAGCCAACTGAGTTCGAGTCACGGACTCAGCTTGCACCGTCATTGCTAAGTCTGTCAACTAGACTTAGCATGTGCAGATGAACCGTCCCTGGGTCCTCGACTATGACACGGAGAACTGCACGATCGGCGCCGCCCTGGCCATCGTGGGGGAGAAGTGGACCTTCCTGGTCCTCAGGGAGGCGTTCAACGGCGTGCGCCGCTTCGACGACATCCAGCGGCGCATCTCGGCGCCGCGGCAGATCCTCAGCGACCGGCTGGGCCGCCTGGTGGAGCAGGGCCTGCTGCGCAAGGTGCCCTACCGGGAGCCCGGCCAGCGATCACGCAGCGAGTACCGGCTGACCGAGAAGGGCCTGGCCCTGTTCCCGCTGATCGTGGCGCTGCTGGAGTGGGGGAACGAGTACGCGGCGGCCCCGGCCGGGCCGGTGGCGGAGCTGACGCACCGGGACTGCGGGGCGCCGGTGCACTTGGAGCTGCGCTGCGCCGAGGGTCACCCGGTGCGCTCGGCCCGGGAGGTCACCCCGGTCCCCGGCCCTGGCGCCCGCCTCATCGCCTGACCCTCCAGACGCCGACTGGTGGTCGCAGGCCGGTCATGACCAGGTAATCCTTGGCCAGGAGAGCCTTGTCAGGACCGCTGGCCCCGGAGGAACATGAGGCAGGCACGTGCGCGAAGGCGAATGCGGCGCCGCCGCGGCGTGAGGCGCAAGGGGGACCTGATGCTGATCGCGATTCTCAACCAGTCAGGCCTGGTATCCGACGCGGACGCCGCGACCATGACCCAGGCGGTCGCGACCCAGGTCGGCCTGGACGCTGCCCCGCTGTGGGACCGGATACCGGCGGCGGTCGTGTTCTTCACCGACCCGGCGGCCGTCCCGGCGACGGCGTACCGCATCTCGATCGTGGACACCATCCCGGACCAGCCTCAGGGCGT
>Ga0335076_10004363_pt1 | contig 14303 bp, 18 predicted proteins | sample Lox_Sample_25_FD_206717 | JGI IMG/M metagenome (GOLD analysis project Ga0335076, IMG submission 206717) | Soil microbial communities from Loxahatchee National Wildlife Refuge, Florida, United States - Lox_Sample_2.5 | ecosystem: Environmental > Terrestrial > Soil > Wetlands | place: USA... | reverse complement strand
AACTCGACCGACGCAAGTTCGCTATCCGTGGCATCCGTCAGGCCTTCCGCCAGCCGCGCGGGAAACGCAAAGCTGCAGCCGTTCTCGAGTTCGACCAGGATGCGGCGGGTGCGCCGGTCGTAGCGTGCCTGCTTCGCACGTGGCTCTTCCCGAAGCGATCGACGACCGCGCCGTTCCGCCTGCTCGACCATGCGATCGAAATCATCAGTCATGGATCGTCCTCCACGCGCGAAGCAGCAATGCATGCCGCGCCTGCGCTTCCGTCATCAGGCGCCGCAAGTCCGCCGGCGACACCCGATTCACCCAGGCGAGCCGCACCGAGCCGCCGTCCAACAGTTCGATCTTGGCCTCGCCGCCTTGGCCGAACACATGGACATGGAAGCCGAATGCCCGATGCACCGTAACCACGAAGACGATAACCCATCAATGATAGGTTATCAACCGGCGAACGACGGCAGGAGCCGGCGGAAGCGGTCGACGTGGAGCGGCGCGAGGTCGATCGGCGGCTTGCGGCCGGCCGCCAGGTCGGCGATCAGCCGGCCGGTGACCGCGCCCATCGTCAGGCCGAGATGGCCGTGGCCGAACGCGAAATAGGCGCGCGGCGCGCGCGGCGCCTGGCAGATCACCGGCAGGCTGTCGGGGGTGGACGGGCGGTGACCCATCCACGGCCGCGGGTCGGCGGTGTTGAGGCCGGGCAGCGCGCGCTTGACGATGCCGAGCAGCCGGTGCGCGCGCTTGAAGTTGGGCTCGGCATCCAGCGTGGCGAGCTCTGCGGTGCCGGCGATCCGCACGCCGCCGACCATCGAGGCGACGCCGACGCGATAATCGCCGATCACCACCGGACGCGTCAGCTCGATGCCGGGCTCGGGCAGCATCAGGTGATAGCCGCGCTCGGTGTCGAGCGGCACGAAGCTGCCGAGCCGCGCGGCGAAGCGCTTGGAATAGGCGCCGGTGGCAAGCACCAGCCGGTCCACCGGACGCCGGCCGATGTCGGTCTCGAGCGCGATCACGCCGTCGGCGTCGACCGCGATGTCGCGCACGGTCTCGAGGCTGAGCTCGCCGCCATCCTGCACGAAGCGCGCGGCGAGCGCGCGCGTCAGCAGATGCGGGTTGGTGGTGCGGATGCAGTCGCGGAACCACACCGCGTGCTTGAAGTCGGTCGCCAGCGCCGGCTCCAGCTGGCGCAGCTCTTCCACGGGCACCGGCTCGATGCGCACGCCGTGGCGCCGGCGCAGCTCGTGGTGCGGCTGCGCCGCCGCGTACGCCGCATCGCCGTGATAGACGTAGAGCTCGCCGGTGTCGCGGATCAGGCCCTGCGCGCCGGCCGCCTCGACCAACGTCCGGTAGGTCGGGATCGCGTGCTCGAGCACGCTCGCCAGCGCGCTCGCGATCGCCTCGACGCGCGCCGGCCGCGCCGCGGCGACGAAGCGCAGCAGATAGGGGAGCAGGCGCGGCAGATATTGCCAGCGGATCACCAGCGGCCCCTCGGGATCGAGCAGCATGCGGGGAACCTGGCGCAGCACGCCCGGGGTCGCGATCGGCACGCAGGCGCCGATCTGGATGATGCCGGCATTGCCGAACGAGCAGCCGCTGCCCGGGGTCGCGCGGTCGATCAGGGTGACGCGATGGCCATCGCGCTGCAGGTAGAGGGCGCAGCAGACCCCCACCGTGCCGGCGCCCAGAACGGTGAAGTGACGCTGTTCCGGCATGACGCTCCCCGCGCGATCGACGGGCCAGGATAGCGGGCCGCGACGGTTCGTCGAGAGCGCCGGAATAAGCGCGGCACGATCGCGATCCTGGTTGCCGAGCGCCGCGCGACCGCGCATCCCGCGCGATCGGGGCGCCCAGGAGACCCTCATGCGAACGATCCTGACGATCGCGGCGACGCTGGCGCTGATCGGCGCGCCCGGCCCGGGCTTCGCGCAGTCCGGCCAGGGCGGTTATCTCGGCGTCAACCCCGGCGGTCACATCGGAGCGTCGAGCGCGAGCCCGCCGCCGCAGCTCGGCTCCCTCCAGGGCGGCTATCTCGGCAAGAACCCGGGCGCGGGCGTGACGCCGCTCAAGCCCGCCACCGCGGCCGACTATCTCGCCGATCCGACGGCGTGGTGCCGCAACTCGGTCGAGCCGTCGCGCTGCCGGCCGCGCGCCGCCGAGGATCACGCCTGGTGCATCGCGCACGATGCCGCGCACTACGCCGACTGCCGGCGCACCATGGACTTCATGGGTTGGCGACCCTGAGCGCCGGTCGCGCTCGACGCCGGCACGGGGCGTATGCTATACGATACGAATGTCAATTATAATAGACGATGATGCCGAGGCGGGGGTCGGTCACAATGGCGGGCCCCCGCTCGCGCCCGAGCACGTGCCCGAATGGGGCAGCGGACCGATCGGCGGCTATTTCTATTGGAAGGCGGCGCACCGCGCCGCCTGGCGCGGGGTGTCGCGCGACGTCATGCTGTTCCGTCTGGCGCGCGCCGAGCGGCTGGGCCTGACCTACAAGGAGTACACGCTCGAGATTCTCGAGCACGGCCGCTATCTGCAGGAAGACGACGTCGAGCGCATCGCGGCGATCAAGCGCGCGCGCCGCCGGGCCTGATGGTCAGGCGGCGACCCGCATCGTGTCGAGGCCGTCGGCGGCGGTCGCCGAGATGGTGGTGCGCACCATGTGGCGCGGCTGATCGGCCGGCCACGGCCGGCCCCGATGCAGGGTCGCGCGGTTGTCCCACATCACGACGTCGCCCGCCCGCCAGCGGTGCAGATAGGTGAACTCCGGCCGCGTGGCATCGGCGATCAGGTCGGCGAGCAAGACCTGCGCGGCCGCCTGGTCCATACCGTCGATCGCGAAGGCATGCGAGGCGATGTAGAGCGCCGGCCGGCCGTTCGCCGGGTTGACCCAGCGCAGGCGCCAGCGCACCGGCGGCAGCGCGGTCTGCTCGACCGCGGTCGCCAGGCCGGGATCGATCTTGCCGCGCGAATGCGCGTAGTCGTGCCAGGCGAACGCCTCAGCGAGCAGCGCGCGGCGCTCCTCGGACAGGCGCTGCCACGCCAGCCGGGTCGACGCGAACTCGGTTTCGCCGCCACTGGGCGGGATGGCGCGCGCCGACAGCACCGAAGCGAGCGCCGGCGTCTGCTTGAACGAGCTGTCGGTGTGCCACAGCTGGTTGGCGCGTGCGACCAGGGTCTCGCGATGACCGTCGGGGACCAACTCCCCGTTCGGGCCGATGTTGGTCAGGATCGAGAAGTGCGTGCCCTCGCCGAGCGAGGCCACCTTGGTGCGCTCGAGCGGCCCGAAGCACGCCGAGAACGCCTCCTGCGCCTTGTCGGTGACGCGCTGATCGCGCAGCAGCAGCACCGAGTGCTCCTCGAAGGCCGCGCGCACGGCGCTATAGAGCGCCGGCTGATCGGCGACCTCGGCGATCGCGATCCCGCGCAGCTCCGCCGCGAAGCCGGGTCCCAGCGGCACGATCTCCATGGCCTCTCCTCCGCTGCCCAGTCTAGCGCCGGAGCCCGCGCCCGAGCAAATCCACGGTCGAGCCAAATTCAAAGTAATTGTTTTTCTTAACCGCCCCGCCGGAATCTTTGCGTCGCGTCACTGCGGTCGGGCTCTGCGCAATCAAGGCCGATTGAACATTAAATTTCGACAAGGCTGGGGACAAGCACACCTCACCGGGACTATAACGTGATGCAACGGCAATCGTTCGGCACCGCCGTCCGCTTTGCGAGGAAATTCCCCACATGACCCTGAATCGGTCCCGGTCCGCTCGGCTCCTGACCGCCTGCCTTGCGGTCGGCTTGCTGGCGGCGGGCGCGTCGCGCGCGCTCGCCGACTATCGTCTCGTCGTCCTGCATGTGAGCGACTTGCAATCGCGGCTCGATCCGGTGACCGGCAGCGGCGCCGCCTGCGCCCCGGCCGACCGCGGCCATTGCTACGGCGGCGCCGCGCACCTGGCCGCGCGCATCCACGCCGAGCGCGCTACCGGCGGCAATGTCGTGGTCGTCAATGCCGGCAATGCGCTGACCGGCTCGCCCTTCTACGACCAGTACAAGCAGCGCGCGATCTCCGACACCCTCAATCTGATGGGCTTCGACGCCATGACGGTGGGCGAGCGCGACTTCATCGATGGCACCGGCATGCTGAGCCAGTTCCAGGCCAACGCCCGCTTCCCGCTGCTGGGCGCCAATATCGACGTGCAGAGCGACCCGGCAATGCGCGACCGCATCTATCCCTTCCTCGCCACCACGGTCGGCGGCGAGCCGGTCGCCTTGATCGGCTATTCGACCGAGCAGCTGATCGCGCTCGCCAAGCCGACCGGCGTGATCCACGTCCAGCCGATCGAGACCGCCCTGAAACGCTGGATGGCGCAGATCGAGATGATGGGCATCAACAAGGTGATCGCGATCTCGCATGCCGGCCACGAGCGCGATCGCGAGATTGCCGCCACCATCCCCGGCATCGATGCCATCGTCAGCGCCGCGCCCGACCCGGCCGGCGGCAAGCTGGCGCGCTATCTGACGGTGCACAAGGGCCCGGGCGGCCAGCCCGTCATCATGGTGCAATCGGACGCCTACGGTCGGTCGCTCGGCCGGCTCGAGCTGACGTTCGATGGCCGCGGCGTTCCGACGCGCTGGAGCGGCGATGCCATCGAGATCACCGACGCGAGCGCCGAGGATCCGACCGTGAAGGCCTTCGTCGGCCAGCTCGCGGCACCGCTGGCCAACCAGGCGGTCGCCGATCGCGTGCTGGTGCAGCAACCGCCCCGCTAGCCGTACGGGAATTTCCGCCGCGCCCGCCCGGTCCATGCAGGATCGGGCGATGGCGTGTGGCGGGCGATGCGGGACTGCGGGCGGATCGAAGCGCTGCTGATCGCCGCCCTGTGCGCGCCGCTCGCCGCGCCGGCGCGCGCGTCGGACTGTCCCGGCGCCGCCACGATTGCAACCGACCGGCCCGACGTCACCAACTCGAGCCTGGTGGTGCCGACCGGCAGCCTCCAGCTCGAGAACGGCGTCAACCGCCTGGTCGGCACCGACGCCACCACCGTGAACCTTCCCAACAGCCGGCTGCGCGCCGGGCTCGCCGATTGCCTCGAGCTGCTCGCCGACCTGCCCGGCTACAGCGGCCCGACGCGCGGCCGCGCGCCAAGCGGCGTCTCGGACCTGACGCCGGCGATCAAGCGCCAGCTGCCAGCGCTGCCGGGCGAGTTCGTCGCCTCGGCGGTCGCCGGGATCGCGCTGCCGACCGGCGATCCGCGGATCGCGCCGCGCGGCGTCAACCCGTACCTGCAGGTGCCGTGGTCGCGCGAGCTCGTCGGCGGCTGGGGCCTCAGCGGCATGGTGACGGCGTTCTGGCTTCCCCACCGCGATCGCGCCGAACCGACCGTCGAGCCGACCTTCGTGATCGGCCGGCAGCTCGATGCGCAAACCGAGCTGTTCGTCGAGTACGTCGCCGACATCGTGCCGCATGCGTCGACTGGCCAACTGATCAACACCGGCGGCGCGCTGCGCCTGACCCCGACCCAGCAGATCGACATCCACGGCGGCTTCGGCATCGCGGGCGACGCGCCGCGCTGGTTCATCGGCCTCGGCTACTCGTTGCGCCTCGACCGGGTGTTCTAGGTCGGCGCGGCCGCGCGCAGCTCGAAACCGGCGGGCCGGCCGCTGCGCGCGACGTTGGCGTCGACCGACCGAGCCGGATCCCAGCGGTTCGCGTCGAAGCGCCAGCCCGTGACCGCATCGGCGGCGCGCGACACCAGCCACAGCAGCGGCGGCACCATCTCGTCGGGCTCGACCAGCTTCGGCAACGCGCCGGTGCGGCTGGCCTCGCGGCGCTCCTCGGCCATGCCGGGCGTGTTGGCGCCGCCGCCCGGGTTGAGCACGTTGACCGTCACGCCGGTGCCGGCGAGGTCCTTGGCCCAGATCTCGCTCGCCATCTCGAGCGCCGCCTTGGACGGGCCGTAGGGCGACGAGCCGGCGCGATGCATGGTCTCCAGCATGGTGGTCACGTTGATGATGCGGCCCCAGCCCTGCTTCACGAAGCGCGGGGCCACTCGCCGCGCCATCTGGTCGGCCGCGACGTAGTTGGTGTCCATCACGCGCTGGATGATGTCGTCGTCGACCTCGTAGAAGCGCTGGACGTCGGGCCGCCGGAATTTGTCGGGCGTGATCGTCGTGAAGGTCAGCCCGGCATTGTTGACCAGCACCTGCGGCGCGCCGAAGGCGCGCTCGGCGGCCGCCACCACGGCATCGCATGCCGCCGGGCGGCGCAGGTCGGCGATCACCGGCTGCACCCGTCCGGCCAGCCCGCGCGCGTCGGCTTCGAGCGCGCCCATGTCGGCCTCGATATGCGCGGCGGCCACCACGCGTGCGCCGGCGCGCGCCAGGCCGAGCACCATGGCGCGGCCGAGCCCGCGCGCGCCGCCGGTGACGATCGCGACGATCCCGTCCATCGCTCAGCCTCCCGTCATGCCGAGGAAGCGCGCCATCTCCTCGGCCTGGCCTTCGGTCATCGGCCGGCCGCCCATCACGGCGCAGCCGCACTCCCGCGCGGCCGCCAGCAGCGGCGTGTCGTGCGGCAGGATGATGACGTCGGCGACCACCATGCCGGAATGGAACCCGGTCGAATCGAGGGGCGACGGGTCGCCCGGCCTCATGCCGATCGGGGTGGCGTTGACGACCAGCTCGTAGCCGGTCGCGTTGGCCGGCCCGACCCCCGCGCCGGCGTCGGGGAACGCCGCCGCGATGCCGCGCGCCAGCCGCTCGGCCTTGTCAGGGTCGATGTCATGGACGGTGAGCCGGCTGACCCCGGCCTCGGCCAGCGCGAAGCCGACCGCGCTGCCGGCGCCGCCCGCGCCGACCAGCAGCGCGCGCTTGCCCTTGGGCTCGTGGCCGTGCTTGCGCAGGCCCGCGACCATGCCCTTGCCGTCGAACATGTCGCCGACCCAGCGCCCGTCGCGCTCGCGACGCACCGCGTTGATCGCGCCGACCCGGCGGCCGGTCGGCAGCACGTCGTCGACCAGCGCCAGCATACGGACCTTGTGCGGCACCGTGATGATGATGCCGTCGAAATTGCCGATCGCCTTGATGCCGCGGATCGCGGTCTCGAGATCGGCCGGCGCGATCCGCATCGGCACCAGGATGCCGGCCTTGCCGGCGCGCTGCATGATCGGGTTGAGGATCTCGGGCGACTTCACCTGCTCGATCGGATCGCCGATGATCGCGTACAATCTCGACCGGCCGGTGACGATCGGCTGCGGGCTTGGCTCGGCCATGCGGCGTCCTCCCACGGGGGTGTCGTGCCAGCCTAGCCCAAGAAACCCCGAGGAGGGCTACCGATGAGCGACATGCCGAACCGCAATCGCCCGACCGCGCTGGTCACCGGCGGCCGCCGCGGCATCGGGCGCGGGGTCGCCTGGGCGCTGGCGTCGGCCGGCTTCGACGTCGCGATCGCCGACCTGACCGAGGACACCGCGGTGCGCGAGACCCTCGACGGAATCGAGGTGCGCAAGAGCCACGGCCTGTTCGTGCCCTGCGACGTCGGCGATCTCGACGCGCACGAGGCCATGATCGCGCGCGCCTGGGACTATTTCGGCGGGCTCGACTGCCTGGTCAACAACGCCGGCGTGACCTCGGACGTGCGCGGCGACCTGCTGGAGCTCACCCCGAAGAGCTACGACCGCGTGATGGCGATCAACCTGCGCGGGCCCTTCTTCCTGACCCAGCGCTTCGCGCGGCGACTTGTTGATACGGCACCTCAAGGCTTCGCGCGCACGATCATCAACATCGCCTCGATCAACGCCGTGCTGCCGGCGACCGAGCGCGGCGACTACTGCCTGTCCAAGACCGGCGTCTCGATGATGACCCGGCTGTTCGCACTGCGGCTGGCCGCGCACGGCATCGCGGTGCACGAGATCCGTCCCGGCGTGATCCGCACCGACATGACCGCGCCGGTCGCCGAGCGCTACGAGGCGCGGCTGGCCGCCGGCATGTCGCCGATCAACCGCTGGGGCGAGCCCGCCGACATCGGCCGCGCGGTGGCCGCGCTGGCCACCGGCGCGTTCGCCTTCTCGACCGGCGACGCCTATCACGTCGACGGCGGCCTGCACATGGGTCGGCAGTGAGGGGGCGCCAGTGACGAGGCCCCTGCTGAGCGACCGCGTGCCGTCGCCGATCGGTGCGATCCGCCTGATCGCCGACGGCGATGCGCTGTGCGCGCTGGTGTTCGAGGACCACGGCGACTGGCTCGACCGGCATCTGGCGCAGCACTATGCCGACCGCGCGGTCGAGCCGGCGCGCGGTCCCGGCGGCATCGGCAGCCGGCTCGCCGCGTACTTCGACGGCGCGCTCGAGGCGATCGACAGCATCCCGGTGGCGCCGCGCGGCAGCGCGTTCCAGCTCGAGGTGTGGGCGGCGCTGCGCGAGATCCCGGTGCGCACCACCACGACCTACGGCGCGCTGGCCAAGAAGCTCGGCAAGCCGCCGGGCGCCAGCCGCGCGGTCGGGCTGGCCAACGGCGCCAACCCCGTCTCGATCGTGATCCCGTGCCATCGCGTGATCGGCGCCAACGACAAGCTGACCGGCTACGGCGGCGGGCTGCCGCGCAAGCAATGGCTGCTCGCCCACGAGCGCGTCGAGCTGCCGCTGTTCGCGGTCCCCTGATCCGGGCTATTGCCGGCGCAGCGTGCCGCGCGCCACGGTCGCGGCGGCGGCGCTGATCACCGTGCCCCAGGCCATGTCGACCAGGGCGATCGACAGCGGGTAGCCCTTGAGGGTGGCGAGGTTGGTCAGGTCGTAGGTCGCATAGGCGAAGAACCCGAACAGCGCGCCGCGCCCGAGCGCGCGCGCCACCCCGCCGCTGTCGGCCGGGCGTACCGCGAACACGACCAGGCCGAGCGCGTAGACGAGGTAGAACACGACCGCGGCCGGCAGATTGACGGGATCGGCCATCAGGGGCCCGAGCGCGTCTCGATAGAGCGGTGCGGCAATGAGCCCGAGCCAGGTGAAATCCAGCACCACCATGGTGGCCAGGGCGGCGACATAGACGACGGCATAGCGCATCGGCACCTCCGGTGCCTTGATGGCGCGCGGTCGGCGCGCCGGCAAGCCGGAATTGCGGACGCCGCCAAATCGTTATGATGCGCTTTCCACCAACGACGGGGGGATCCCATGAAGCCTCAACATCCGACCGGCCTCGCGCTCGGTCTCGCGCTCGGTCTGGCGCTCGTCGCTTCCGCCGCCGGCCCGGCGCGCGCCGAGCTCATCGCCCACAAGGACCTGTCGCTCGACACCGCGGTCACGATGGCGACCACCGCGATCGCGACCTGCAGGGCCAACGGCTACAAGGTCTCGTCGACCGTGGTCGGGCGCGCCGGCGAGGTCATCCTGCAGCTGCGCGGCGACGGCACCGGGCCGCACACCATGGAGAACAGCTTTCGCAAGGCCTATACGGCGCGCACCTTCCGGGTGCCGTCGGGCGAGATCGTCGAGCGCCTGAAGCAGAACCCGCAGCTCGGCCTGATCCACCTCACCAACGTGATCGCCGCCCAGGGCGCGCTGCCCATCACGGTCGGCGGCGACGTGATCGGCGCGATCGGCGTATCGGGCGCGCCGGGCGGCGAGAAGGACGAGGTGTGCGCCAAGGCGGGCATCGACAAGGTCGCCGACCAGCTGAAATGACGCGGCCGACGGCCGTCGTTGTACGATGACCGTATGACATGGTAAGACCGCCCGAGGCCGGTTGGCGGCCGCGGAGGCGACCCATGGCGATGGAACTCGGAGACGTCAAAAGCCGGCTCGGCGCGGGGCTGCTGGCCTTCCCGGTGACGCACTTCACGGCTGATCTGGGCTTCGACGAGCCGGCCTACCGGGCCAATCTGCGAAACAACCTGGCCGAGGGCCCCTCGGCGCTGTTCTGCCCGGGCGGCACCGGCGAGTTCTTCTCGCTCACCCTGGCGGAGTGCCGGCGCGTGGTCGCCGCCGCGGTCGCCGAGGCGGCCGGCCGGGTGCCGATCATCGCCGGCGTGGGCTACGGCACCGCGATGGCGATCGAGTTCGCGCGCGCCGCCGAGGAGGCGGGCGCCGACGGCGTGCTCGTGCTGCCGCAATACCTGTTGAAGTGCGACCAGGCCGGATTGCTTGCGCACCTCGAAGCCATCTGCCGCGCGATCCGGATCGGCGTCGTGGTCTACAACCGCGACAACTGCCTCGTCGATCCGGCCACGCTGGAGAAGCTGGCGGCGCGCTGCCCCAACCTGATCGGCTTCAAGGACGGCCATGGCGACGTCGAGCAGCTGGTCGCGGTGCGCTCGCGCCTGGGCGACCGGCTGGTCTATATCGGCGGCATGCCGACCGCCGAGGTCTACGCCCTGCCCTACCAGGCCGCCGGCTTCACGACCTATTCCTCGGCGGTGTTCAACTTCGTGCCCGCGATGGCCAAGCAGTTCTACGCCGCGACGCGCAGCGGCGACCGGCGCACCACCGATGACCTGCTGCGCCGCTTCTTCATGCCCTATATGGCGATCCGCAACCGCAAGCCCGGCTATGCGGTGTCGATCGTCAAGGCCGGCATGCGGCTGGTCGGCCGGCCGGCCGGTCCGGTGCGCCCCCCGCTGACCGACCTGACCGACGCCGAGACCGCCGAGCTGCGACGTCTGCTCGCCGAGGTGCTCGGGGTCGCGGTCGCGTGATGGCCGAGCCGCCGATCGCCCAGCGGCTCGCCGATCATCGCGCGCGCTTCGATCTCACGGGCAAGACCGCGCTGGTGCTGGGCGCCGCCTCGGGCATCGGCAAGGCGTCGGCCGAGGCGCTCGCCGCGCTCGGCGCCAGCGTGATCTGTGCCGACCGTGACGCTGAGGGGCTCGCGCTCACCGCGCGCGACCTCGACGCCGAGTCGCACGTCGTCGACGCCGGCAGCGCCGGCGACATCGCGCGCCTGGCCGGCGCCATCACGGCCAAGCACCCGCGGCTCGACATCGCGCTGACGACGCCGGCGGTGCATGTCCGCAAGCTGATGCTCGACTACACCGACGCCGAGTACGACACGGTCGCCGACCTCAACCTGCGGGGCACGTTCTATTTCCTGCGCGCGTTCGGACGGATCATGCGCGACCAGGCCGGTGGCAGCCTGATCGCCAGCTCGTCGGTGCGCGCCAGCACGCTCGAGCCAGGCCTGGCGATCTACGGCGCGACCAAGGCGGGCATCATCCAGATGGTGCGCGGGCTGGCCTCCGAGCTCGGCCCGCACGGCGTGCGGGTCAACGCCATCGTGCCCAGCATCGTCGAGACCAGGTTGGTGGCGCCGCTCAAGCAGCGCCCCGAGATTTTCAACGCGCTGGCCGCGCACACCGTGTTCAATCGCTGGAGCACGCCGAGCGAGGTCGCCAGCGCGGTCGCGTTCCTGGCCTCGGACGCTGCGAGCTACATCACCGGCACCGCGCTGCTGGTCGACGGCGGCTGGACCGCGATCGACGGCCCGCCGACCGGCCTCACCAAGACGCACCGGGATTGATCGAGAATTCGCGGCTCGGGCGAGCACGCGGCGAACTGCGCGCGGGCCTCGTCGGCGGCCCGTGACGCCGAGAGATCGATCAGAAGTAGTTCGTCACCTGGGTTACCGGCAGGGCGCGCGCATCGATCTGCAGGTGCAGCGCCTCCGGGGACATCATCACGGCCGCCTCGGCCGTGCCGCGCGAGGCATGGAAGATCACGGGCTGGCACAGGATGCCGAAGCCGAAGGCCGCGAGCAGCGAGACGCTCAGAATTGCTTTCCGCATGGAAGTTCTCCTTACCGACGCGGCCACCATATGCCCTTCGGCTTAGCTCAAACTTAAGCCAATGTAAGCGGGCGCGCGGCTCTCTCCGGCCGGGCCGACGCCGTCGACGCGATCCTAAGACGCCGCGGATTTCGCGGGCTTGGGCCAGCGCGCGGCGACCAGCGGCAGGACCTGCTCGATCAGCTGACGGGTCTGCGCCAGGATCGCCTCGTCGCCGCGGCCGACCGGGCGCAGCACGAACTTCTCGACCCCGATCGCGACGTACCGCGCGATGTGGACCGCGATCGACTCGGCGTCGCCGGCGGCTATGTAGTCGAGCGGGTCGCGCCCGGTGCGCTTGCGGTAGGCGTCCTTGGCGCGGTCGAGCACGGGGTCGTCGGGCGAGCCGAAGAAGAACGGGAAGCCCGCGCCGTAATGGTCGTCGTCGATCGTGCGCCCGGCCTCGATGGCGGCGGCGCGGATCTGCGCGACCACGCGGCCGGCCTCCTCGGGCGTCTCGGGGCCGGCCTGCCAGCCGGTGCCGTAGCGCGCGGTGCGCCGCACCGCCGCCTCCGACGAGCCGCCGATCCACAGCGGCAGGTCGGCCTGTACCGGCTTGGGCGAGATCGAAGCGCCCGACAGGCGATAGTGCACGCCCTCGAAATCCACCGTGTCCTCGGTCCACAGCCGGCGGATGATCGCCAGGCCCTCGTCGGTCCTGCGCCCGCGCGTCTTGGTGTCGAGATTGAGGGCCTTCCACTCGGGCGCCAGCGGGCTGCCGACCCCGAACGCGGGCAGCAGCCGGCCCTCCGACAGGACGTCGATGGTGGCGCACTGCTTGGCGGCCAGCACCGGGTCGCGCAGCGCCAGCGACACCACGTTCATGCCGAACTTGAGCCGCCGCGTGCGGCCGGCGAGCGCGGCCACCGCGGTCATGCATTCGAGGATCGGCTCGCGGCTGATCAGCCGGTCGGTCTGCCACAGCGAGTCCACCCCGCCCTGCTCGCACAGATCGACCCAGCGCCAGTAGCCCGCGGCGTCCGCGAACGGGAACTCCATCAGGCCGAGGCCGACCGCGACCGTCATGGCTACGCCGCGATCAGGGGCGCGTACTGGTCGAGCGTGCGCAGGATCTCGTCGCGGCTCTGGTCCGGCACGTCGAACAGCACGCGGTTGATGCCCGCCGCGCGATAATCGGCGAGCGCCGCCTTGTCGGTGGGCGCGCGGAACACCGTGATGGTGAGGCTCTTGGGATCGCGCTTGCCGGCCTCGGCGGCCTTGTGCAGGCGCTCCATCGCACCTTTGGGCGTGAAGCCGGCGATCGGGCGCGGGAACCAGCCGTCGCAGAATTCGACCACGCGCTTCAGGGTGTGGTCGGTCTCGCCGCCGTGCAGCACCGGCGGATGCGGCCGCTGCTTGGGCTTGGGATACGACCAGATCGGGTCGAACTTCACGAACTCGCCGTGGAACGTCGCCTCGTCCTGGGTCCACATCGCCTTCATGGCGAGCACGCGCTCGCGCAGCAGCTTGAAGCGGGTGCCGTACTCGGCGCCGTGGTTCTCCATCTCCTCGCGGTTCCAGCCGCCGCCGATGCCGAATTCGAAGCGGCCGCCCGACAGGAAATCCAGGCTCGCGATCGTCTTGGCGGTGACGATCGGGTCGTGCTGGGGCACCAGGCAGATGCCGGTGCCGAGCCGCAGCTTCTTGGTCGCCGCGGCGGCGAACGACAGCGCGACGAAGGGATCGTGCGTGTGGACGTAGCGCTTGGGCAGCTCGCCGCCGGCCGGGAACGGCGTCTTGCGGCTGACCGGGATGTGGGTGTGCTCGCACAGGAACAGCGACTCGAAGCCGCGCTCCTCGAGCGCGCGGCCGAGCTCCGCCGGATCGATGCCGTAATGGACCGGGAAGTAGAATACGCCGACCTTCATGGCAGCTCCTCCCTCATCATCAACGGGTCACGCCGGCGACAGGATGTGGATCTTGCGCTCGAGCAGCATGTCCTTGACCTTGGCGGCGTAGGTCGCCATGTGGGGCGCCTTCATGTGCGCCTGGAGGGCCTCCCAGCTCTCCCACTTCTCGACGATCACGGCGGTGTCGGGCCCCATCCTGGTCTGCGCGGGATGGTCGACCGCGGCATCGATGGTGGGGCCGTACTCGATGCAGCCCTTCTCGGCGAGCACGTTCGGCACGTTGGCGCGGAACTCCTTCAGGAAGGCGTCCCGCATGCCGGATTTCACCGTGATGATGGCGAGCACGTGGATCATCGCTTCGCTCCCGGGCTGGTTGGCGGCTGGCTCGTCGCGCAGTCTGCGCCGTCCCGCCGCGCCCGACAAGGCTACGCGCCGAGATCGCCCCACGACACCGTGCGTGCGATGCGCAGCGCGATCACGGGAAGCGCCCCGATGTCCATCGCGGCGAGCTGCGGATAGCGCGCGCGCAGCCACGCCTGCGCGCGATCGTGCTCGGCGCCGGCCTCCAGGATCTCGGCGCGGCCCTGCAGCATGACCCAGCCGAGCCGGGTCCAGTCCTCGTCGTAGCGGTCGAGCACGACGGCGACCG
>Ga0335076_10004361_pt1 | contig 14307 bp, 10 predicted proteins | sample Lox_Sample_25_FD_206717 | JGI IMG/M metagenome (GOLD analysis project Ga0335076, IMG submission 206717) | Soil microbial communities from Loxahatchee National Wildlife Refuge, Florida, United States - Lox_Sample_2.5 | ecosystem: Environmental > Terrestrial > Soil > Wetlands | place: USA... | reverse complement strand
CTTGTCGGTGCCGGCCTGGGCGTAGTGTTCGGGTGCGCGCTGAACACCGCGACCTACGGCACCGGCGCCGCGGACGCCGGCGTTGCCGCAGCCCTGGTCAACACCAACCAGCAGGTAGGCGGCTCGATCGGCACCGCGCTGCTGAACACCCTGGCCGCCAGCGCCCTGACCAGCTATGTGGTGGCCCACGGCCCCGGTCCGCTGGTCCTGGCTCAAGCGGCGGTGCACAGCTACGTCGTCGGGTTCTGGGTCTCGGCCGCGATCCTGGCCGGCTCCGCGGTTGTGTGCGGGCTAGTGCTGCCTTCCGGCACCCTGGCGCCGCCCGTCGGCCCGTCAGCCCCGACGGCCGCGCGACCGAGAGAGGAGATGAGTGCCCGTGACTCCCGGGCAGTCTGACCGCCCCACCCCGTCCAGCCCCACCTCGCGTGACCTCTCCGAGTCCGCCGCCCCGCCTGGGCCCGCGGTACGGCTGATCACCGTGTCGGCGGCCTACGGCGCCGGGGGCAGCGTCGTCGCCCCGGCCCTGGCCGACCGGTTCGGCCTGCCTTTCCTGCAGCGAGTCACCACCTCCCAGGGCCATCTCGCGGAGCCCGGACCGTGCGAAGAGCAGCTAACAGAGGAGGAGGTCAAGGTGACTCCGGTTCACCGGCTGCTGGCCCATTTCACCCAGGCGATGCCGGCCGGGCCCACCCAGTCGCCGCCGTCGACCCACCACCAGGACGAGTACTTGCGCGGCCACGGTGAGGCCGGGATCCACCGCTTGCTCGCCGACGACGGCGGTGGCGTGATCCTCGGCCGGGCCGCGGCGGTCGTGCTCGGCAAGGACCGCGGCTTCCACGTCCGCTTGGACGGCCCGGCCGAGCGGCGCGTCGTCCAGGGAGCCACGATCGAAGGCATCAGCGCGCAGCAGGCCAAGGAGCGCCTGCGCGCGGCCGACAGGGCCCGGACCGCCTACGTCCGCCGGCTATACCGATGCGACCCGGACGACGCATCCATGTACCACCTGGTCATCGACTCCACCGCGATACCCCTGGACACGGTCATCGAGCTCATCGTCAGCGCCGCCCGCGCCCACGAGGCACTCGTTCCCGAGCGGAGCAAGACCCACTAGAGCGCCTTCCGGGAGGCACCCGGCATGGCTACCGGACTGGCGTGCGGGACCGGGCGAGGTAGTCCTCGTCTGTGGCGGAACCCGTGATGCCGGGGACGGTGCCTTGCTTGTGTGCCGCCAGAACGTGTACTTGCTCCACCCGGTCGGCAGCGCCGGGTCTGACTTCCCGTACGACGCGATCCACAGCGGATAGCTGCCGAACCCGGCGCTGTTCCCGGTACACGCCTTCCACCAGGCCATTGGGGTGTAGATGACCGCTTCCTGCCAGTCTTGATCTGGGCCTCGGCCACGAACTGCTGGATCCAGGTCACCTTGGCGGTGGGGCTGAGCCCGTAGCACTGGCCGGTCTTCTGCCGGGCCGCGTACGGATCGGGCTCGATGTCGAGCGCGAGCGGCAGCATCTGGCTGGGCGGGCACAGCGGCTGAGCGGAGCTGGCGGGCCGCCATGTCCGCCTGGCCCTGAGCGGAGCCATTGTCTTTAGCGGGGAAGGGGTTCGCGAACGCGTACGGCATCACGAGTAGCCCGGCCCTAGCCGCCTGCACGGCGTCCGAGGCATAGTACGGATTGACGTAGTAGGTGCCCTCGCTCGCCTTGACCGTGGTGAACGTGTTGCCCGCCGCACCGCCATAGCCCAGTCATCCGCATGACCTTACAAGGCTCAATGCAGGCACCAGTGCAGCACGCCGATGCACCGCGTGGACTGCTACCCGCTTACGGCCATCTTGCCTTCGGCCGTCTTGACCTCGGCTTCGCCATGCGGGTAGTCGCGATCAGGCAGCAGCCGTCACCAGACGGGTGGACCCGTCCCTAACCGCGGGTTCGCCGCGCCGCGGGTGTTGGCAACCTGGGCTGCGTTAACGGGGGACAACGCCGGCTGGCCGGTGAGGACGCGGACGACTTCTGATGCGGCGAAGTCGCGGACCGTGTGGATCGCTTCCTCGGAATAGTAAGCAGCGTGCGGCGTGATGATCACGTTGTCCAGGCCGAATAGCGGGTTGGCCGGAGTCCAGTCATGCACTTTGGCTGGTTCTTCTTCGATGTCGTCCAGGCCGGCGCCCGCGATCCACCCCTCGCTGAGCGCCTGGTACAGCGCCTGGTCGCTGACGATCGGCCCGCGGGCCGTGTTGACGAGGATGGCGGTGGGTTTCATGCGGCGCAGCTCTGGCTCACCGATGAGGTGATGGGTTTCTTTAGTGAGTGGCGCCTGGATAGCCAGGTAGTCGGACTGGTCTAGCAGTTCCTCCAGTGACACGGGAACGGCTCCCCGGTCCGTGATGTCCGCGGCTGGCATGTAGGGATCGCTGGCGATGACCCGCAGGCTGAACCCGGCCGCCCGGCGGCAGACTGCCTGCGCGATCGCGCCGAACGACAGTAGTCCGAGCGTGCGGTCGCTGATCCGGTGGATGGGCTCGCCCGTCTGCCACTGCCATCTGCCGGCCCGGGTCGCCTGGTCGTATTGGCAGAGCTTGCGCGCGGCGCCGAGGAGCAGCGTCATGGCGTGGTTGGCGACCTCGTTCTCGCACCAGTCGTTCGGCACGTTCGTGACCAGGATGCCGCGCCGCGTGGCGGCATCGACGTCGACGATGTCAGTGCCAGTGCCATACCGGGCGATCACCTCGCACCTGGTCAGCGCGTCGATCGCCTTCGCGCCCACGGTCGCGTACTGGGCGATGATCGCGTCCGCGTCCCGGGCGGCGGCGATGACGTCGTCCTCGGTCTTGCAGTGCGCGGCGGACAGGCGCAGGCCCGCCCCTTCGATGATCGCCCGCTCGACATCCACATCGCCGTAGTCGTAGTCCGCGATCACGACGGTCTTCTGCCTTGTTTGGTCAGCCATTTCGTGTCACCTCTCAGCGGCGTGCTCGATCCGGCTCTTACGTGATCGACGCGCCTTCCGCGGCGTCCCTGGCAACTCGTTCGTAGAGGGACAGGATGCCGGTATCGTGGCGGCGCTTCGGCGGCTTCCAGATACGGCGACGCTGGGCCAGCGTCGCCTCGATGCTTTCCGGTGACTGGTGCTCACCGCCGGTGCCGACGATCGCCAGCCGTCGCTCCGGGATGTTGATCTCGATGAGGTCGCCTTCCTCGACAAGCCCGATCGGGCCGCCGTTGAGTGCCTCCGGCGCGACGTGCCCGACGCAAGGGCCGCGCATGGCGCCGGAAAACCGGCCGTCGGTGACGATCGCCGTGGTGGTGTTCAGGACCTCGTCGGCCGCCAGGATGGCGGCGGCGTAGTACATCTCCGGCATGCCGTTAGCGCGCGGTCCCTCGTACCGGATGACCAGCACGTCGCCCGGCGTCACCTTGCGGCCCATCAGCGCGTGGACGGCCTCGTCCTCGAAATCGAAGACCCGGGCGGGCCCGGTGTGCACATGCATCTCGGACGGCACGGAGAACGCCTTGATCATCGCCCCGCCAGGCGCCAGATTGCCGTACAGCACCGCGACGCCGCCGTCGGTGGCGAACGGGTCGTCCCTCGGCCGGATGATCTCCTTTTGATCGATCTTGTAGTTGCGCAGGTAGCCGAGCCGTTCGGCGAAGTAGAACGGCGACTGCTCGATCTCGTCGAGGTTCTGGCCTACTGTCTTGCCGGTGACGGTCAGGCACTCGGGATGCAGCATCTCCCGCAGTTCGAGCATGACCGCGGGAACGCCGCCGGCGTACCAGAAGTACTCGACCGGGTAGCGGCCGGTCGTCTTCACGTTGGCCAGGACAGGCACGCGCCGGTGAATCCGGTCGAAGTCGTCGATACCGATATCGACGCCTGCCTCGCGGGCGATCACGGGCAGGTGCAGCAGCGCGTTAGTCGAGCCGCCGACGGCGGCGTGCAGGATGATCGCGTTTTCGAACGCGTTGCGGGTCAGGATCCGGCGCGGCGTGAGGTTCTCCTCGATCAGCGTGACCATCTGCTTGCCAGTCGCGCGGGCAAAGCGCAGCAGCTTGGTCAGCGGTGCAGGGGTAAGCGCGCTTCCTGGCAGCGCCAGGCCGAGGGCTTCGGCAAGCACCTGGCCAGTGCTGGCGCTGCCCATGAACTGGCACGCCCCGCAGGTCGGACACGCGTTGCGCTGAGCGGTCTCAAGATCCTGCCTGGGCAGCTCGCCGCGGTCGGCCTCGGCGCCCATCTCCCACATCTGGTCCGAGGTCACATAGTCCGGGGCGTTCAGCTGGGTGCCGCCGGGCAAGTGGATTGCCGGCAGGTCGCAGCGGGCGATGGCGAGCAGGTGGGCGGGGACCGACTTGTCGTTGCCGGAGATCAGCACCATGCCGTCGTGTGGATGGCCGAGTGCGTGGATCTCGACCATCGCCGCCATGATGTCGCGTGACACCAGTGAATAGCTCATCCCGCTGGTGGCCTGGATCACGCCGTCGCAGATGTCGCTGACGTGAAACACGCCTGGCTTGCCGCCAGCCTCATAGACGCCGTTGCTGACCTCCTCGATCAGCTCACGGAAATGGAACGTACCGGGGTGACCCATGCCGTACACGCTGTCCACCAGCACCTGCGGCTTGCCTAGGTCCTCCTCGGTCCAGTTCATGCCCAGGCGCAGCGCGTCCCCTTGGTGATTGATCAGGCGCAGTCGCTGGCTGCGCAGGATCGGTCGGCCTTGCGTGGTCATGTCGAGCTGCCGGTCTTGTCGATCATGAACGCCCCCGGTGATGCCCCGCCCGCCCGGGCGGCGATGCTGACTGAACCCACTATCTGGCTACCCGCGCCTCACGCGGCATAACCCAGGGTAACTGTGCGATCGGGAACCGGGCTGCGCACCCCCGGGGAGTAGCCTCGCGGGTGTGCCAGCCGCTCCGATAGTGCTTGTTCCCGGCTTCTGGCTCGGCGCCTGGGCGTGGGACGATGTCGTCGCCTCGCTGCGCGCCGACGGTCATGACGTCACCGCCATCACACTGCCGGGGCTGAAGTCGGCGGACGCCGACCGGTCAGCGATCACCTTGTCTGACCATATCGAGGCAATCTGCCAGGCGGTGGCCGCGAAGGGCGTCCCGGCAGTGGTCGCCGTGCACAGCGGGGCAGGTGTTCCCGGCTACGCGGCGAGCGATCGCATCCCAGACCAGCTCGCGGCCATGGTCTACGTCGACTCCGGGCCTGCGGCCAGCGCGCTGGACTCTGCCTTCGACGCGACCGAGCTGCCGCTGCCCTCGTGGCCGGAGCTGGAAGCAGGCGGCAGCAGCCTGGAAGGCCTCAGCGACGAGCAGCTGGCGGCCTTCCGTGAGCGGGCCGTGCCTGAGCCGGGCGCGGCCCTGCGCGAGACGCCGCGGCTGGCTGACGAGCGGCGGCTGGGTGTGCCGAGCACCGTGGTGTGCTCTTCGATGTCATCGGATCAGATCAAGGCCGCGGTCGAAGCGGGTCATCCGTGGGTCGGCGAGCTAGCTGGGCTGCGCAGCGTCAGCTACGTGGACCTGCCGACAGGCCACTGGCCGATGTGGTCGCGCGCAGCGGAGCTGGCGATCATCCTCGGCGACGTGGCGCGGCGATCAGCCCGCCGCTTAAGAGTTAGGCGGCGTGGACGCTCTCCGGGAGGTACCCGATCTGCTTCAAGATCGCGAACTGGTCCTGAAGCGTCAGGATCTCGATGACCTTGCCGTCGCGGAAGTGCCAGATCGCTGTGTCGCGGACCTCGACGGGCTTGCCGGTCGCCGGCACGCCGCCGTACGGCCCTGTGTGGGTTCCGCGCCAGATCAGGGTGACGGCGAGCTTGTTTTCCGAGACGAACATGTCCTGGATGCTCGTGGTCACATCAGGGAAGCCCGCGAGCCGGTCGCGGATCCTGCCAACCGGTCCGGCCACGCCGACATGGACACCGTTGGTCCGGACTTCTTCGCTGAAGATGTCGTCGGCCAGCTCGAGATTTCCTGTCCATCCCTCGGTGAACCATCGCCGGGCTATCGCCATGTACTGCTCGCTGGTTTCCACCTGTCAAGGGTTGCGCGCAGCCCCCGGCCCGCGCTTGCGCCATTTGACTGAAATCAGGCGGGCTTGCCGTCGTCAATCCACTGCTGGACCGTGTCTACCTGGGAGGCGGGCCACGCGCCGTCGCACGGCATCTTGCCGCTGCGCAGGGTGCTGACAGTACGCGCGCTGGCCTGATGCCACTAGCGCGTCGTCGGCGACACGAGGTAAGAGGTAAGAGGTAAGACACAGGGTAGCCGGACGTTGGCGACCGTGCTGTTAGGAGGCGTGGCAGTGGGGGCTGACGGTGCAGTCGCGCGACGCAAGTTCTGGGGCTGGGGCCTGGAAGGGCAAGGGCTGGCGGCGGGTGAGGTCGAGCAACTCGGGACCGTCTTCGCCGACCGCCTCGGGCTCCAGGACGTGCGGCTGCAGGAACCGCCTCAACTTGCGGAGCTAGACCTGCGCGCGCCACGAGTAGCGCCGCCGGCGTCGCTCGAGGCGGTGTTCAGCACCGACCCGTACGACCGGGCCGCGCATACCTACGGCCGGTCGTTCCGCGATCTGGTGCGTGCCTTTCGCCGGGATTACGCGAACCCGCCCGACCTGGTGGCGTTCCCTCGTGACGAGGGCGAGCTGGTGTCGGTCCTCGAGTGGTGCGGCGATGCGGGGGTCGCGGCGATCCCGTTCGGCGGCGGCTCCAGCGTGGTCGGCGGCGTGGAGCCCGACGTGGGCGACGGCTATCGCGGCGCGGTCAGCGTCGACCTCCGCGATCTGGACGGGGTGCTGGAGGTCGACCGCACCTCGCGGGCCGCGCGGATCGCGGCCGGCACGCTAGGCCCGGCGCTGGAAGCGCAGCTGAAGCCGCACGGGCTGACGCTGCGGCATTTCCCGCAGTCGTTCGAGTGGTCGACGCTGGGCGGCTGGATCGCGACGCGCTCAGGCGGCCATTTCGCGACGCTGCACACCCATATCGATGAGTTCGTCGAGGCCGTCCGCGTCGTGACGCCGCGCGGTGTCCTCCAGACCAGGCGACTGCCCGCCTCCGGTGCCGGGCCGTCGCCGGAACGGCTGTTCTGCGGCTCGGAAGGCACGCTCGGCGTGATCACCGAGGCCTGGATGCGCGTGCAGCAGCGTCCGACGTTCCGGGCGGGTGCCTCGGTTTCTTTCGCCGGCTTCCGCGATGCGGTGGAGGCGGTCAGGGAAATCGCGCAGTCCGGGCTTTACCCCGCTAATTGCCGCCTGCTCGGCCACGACGAGGCGCTGATGTCGGGCAGCGGCGACGGGTCGCATTCCATCCTGGTGCTCGGCTTCGAGTCCGCGGATCACGAGGTGGATCCGTGGCTCGGCCGGGCGCTGGAGATCTGCGGAAGCCATCGCGGCATGGTGAACAACGGAGGAAGCGACCCGGCCGCGACCTGGCGGGCGGCGTTCCTGCGCGGCGGATATCTGCGAGACGGCTTGATCCAGCTCGGGCTGATCAGCGAGACCTTCGAGACCGCCGTCACCTGGGATCGCTTCTGGGAGTTTCACGAGGGGGTGCTGTCGGCCACGAAGCAGGCACTGCGCCAGGCGTGCGGCGGTGGCGTGGTCTCGTGCCGTTTCGCTTACGCGTATCCGGACGGCCCGGCACCTTATTACTCGGTCTACGCGCCTGGCCGCCCCGGCCAGGAGCTGCGGCAGTGGGACGAGATCAAGGTCGCGGCCGCGGAGGCGATCGAAGCGCTCGGCGGCACGATCACCCACCACCACGCCGTCGGCCGCGACCATCGCCGCTGGTACCTGCGTGAGATACCGGGGTTGTTCGCCGACGCGCTCCGCGGCGCCAAGGCCGAACTGGACCCGTCCGGCATCATGAACCCCGGAGTCTTGCTTGAGCCAGGCGCCGTGAGCCGCGGCAGCGAAGGAGGTCGGCGATGAGCAGCGCGGGCAAGGTGTACCGCAGCGAGCTGAACCCGGTTGATTTCCTGTCCAGGGCGGCATACATCTACCCGGCGAAGATCGCGGTCGTGGACGGCGGCCGGCGGTACTCCTACCGGGAGCTGGCGGAGCGGTCGTGGCGGCTGGCTAACGCGCTGCGATCGGCCGGGCTCGGCAAGGGAGACCGGGTCGCCACGCTGCTGTTCAACTCGGCGCCGATGCTGGAAGCGCATTTCGGCGTGCCCGCGGCGGGCGGGGTCCTGGTCGCGATCAATAACCGGCTGGCCAGTGCGGAGGTCGGCTACATCCTGCGGCACAGCGGCGCGCGGTACCTGCTGCTGGACGCCGGGCTCGAGGCGCTGGCCGCGCCGGCGGACCTGACCGGGGTGACCGTGATTCGCTACGCCGGGACAGCGACGGCAGATCCGTACGAGGAGTTCCTTGCCGCGGCCTCGCCGGAGATGTCGGCCAGCTGGCTGGAGCACGAAGAAGAGACGATCTCGATCAACTACACGTCCGGCACGACGGGCCGGCCCAAGGGGGTGCAGTACACCTACCGGGGCGCGTACCTGAACGCGCTGAGCGAGGTCATCGTGGGCGGCCTTGGCGCCGATTCCGTGTACCTGTGGACGCTGCCGATGTTCCACTGCAACGGATGGTGTTTCCCGTGGGCGGTCACCGCGGTGGCGGCGCGCCACGTGACCATCCGGGCGGTGGACCCCGGCCTGGTGTGGGAGCTGATCGACGGTGAGGGCGTGACCCACTACAACGGCGCGCCCACCGTCCAGCTGATGGTCCTTAACCACCCGCGGGCCCATCCACTGGACCGGCCGGTGACCGCGATGGTGGCGGCGGCGCCGCCCTCGCCGACGCTGTTCGCCCGGATGAGCGAGCTGAACTTCCGCGTCGTGCACGTGTACGGCCTGACCGAGACCTACGGCCCGGTCACCGTGTGCCCGGAGCAGGACGCCTGGCGTGAGCTCCCCGTTGAGCAGCGTGCGAGGTACCTGGCGCGCCAGGGACAGGCCTATCCCACCTCCGACCTGGTCCGGGTCGTCGACGATCAGATGAACGACGTGCCCAGGGACGGGACGACCATGGGCGAGGCAGTCATGCGCGGGAACAATGTCATGAGCGGCTACTTCGACGACGAGGCGGCCACTGATAAGGCCTTCGCGGGCGGCTGGTTCCATTCCGGGGATCTCGCCGTGTGGCATCCCGACGGCAACATCGAGCTACGCGACCGAGGCAAGGACATCATCATCTCCGGCGGCGAGAACATCTCCAGCATCGAAGTCGAGCAGGCGATCTGCGCCCACCCCGCGGTGCTGGAGTGCGCGGTCGTCGGGGTCCCGCACCCGCACTGGGGCGAGCGGCCCAAGGCGTTCGTCACCCTTAACGAGGGCGCCGCGGCCACGCCTGAAGAGATCATCGCGTTCTGCCGCGACCGGCTGGCCCACTACAAGTGCCCTGACGCGATCACCTTCGGGCCGCTGCCGAAGACGTCCACTGGCAAGATCCAGAAGTTCGTGCTGCGCCAGGGGGAATGGGCCGGCCAGGACAAGCAGGTGGGCGACGTATGACAGCTAACTACGGTGACTGGCAGTTCGGCATCTATCTCGACGGGCTGAGCGGCACGCGTCCCAAGCTGCCCATGTCCTACGCGGAACTAGAGCGGCAGGCCGAGGAGTGCATGTCGCCGGAGATGTGGTCGTACGTCGCGGGCGGCGCGGGGGATGAGCGGACCCAGCGCGCGAACGTGCGGGCCTTTGAGGGCTGGGGCCTGATGCCGCGGATGCTCGCCGCCGCGGCGCAGCGGGACTTGTCTGTGGAGTTGTTCGGGCGGCGCCTGGCTACGCCGCTGCTGCTGGCGCCCGTCGGCGTGATCGGGCTGTGCGCCGCCGACGGGCACGGGGACATGGCAGCCGCACGTGCCGCGACTGCCATGGGCGTGCCGATGGTCGCCTCGACGTTGTCCGAAGACCCGATGGAGGCCGTGGCGGCCGAGTTCGGCGATACCCCTGGGTGGTTCCAGCTGTATCCAGCCGCCGACCGGGGGGTGTGCGAGAGCCTGGTGCGCCGGGCCGAGGCGGCCGGGTTCTCGGCCATCGTGGTGACGCTGGACACCCTGACCCTGGGCTGGCGGCCCCGTGACCTGACGCTGGCGAGCTTCCCGCAGTTGAAGGGCTTGTGCCTGGCCAATTACACCAGCGACCCCGTCTTCCGGAGCCTTCTCGCCGTGCCGCCAGAGGAGGATATGCAGGCGGCCACCGGTCAGTGGGCGCTGCTGTTCGGCAATCAGCGGCTGTCCTGGGATGACCTGCCCTGGCTGCGGTCACTGACCTCGCTGCCGCTCCTGCTCAAGGGCATCTGTGCGCCGGAGGACGCGCGCCGGGCGATCGACGCGGGAGTCGACGGCCTGTGGTGCTCGAACCATGGCGGCCGCCAGGCGAACGGAGGCCTGCCGGCCCTGGACTGCCTGCCCGGTGTCGTCGATGCTGCCGGGGCCGCGCCGGTGATCTTCGATTCCGGCGTGCGCAGCGGCGCCGACGTCGCGACCGCGCTTGCGCTCGGGGCGCGAGCGGTGGCCATCGGACGGCCGTACGCGTATGGCCTCGCGGTTGGCGGCCAGTCAGGAATTGAGCACGTGCTGCGCTGCATGCTCGCCGAACTCGACCTGATCATGGCCGTTGACGGCTACCCGTCTGTCTCCGCGTTCGACCGCGACGCGCTGCACCGGGTTAGGTCAGGTGACTGAAGTCGTCGCGTCCGGGTGCTCGTTACCCTCGACCCCGGGGACCGGAAGGAGAAGCCATGATGAACGTGGACCTCACCGGGCAGACCGCCGTGGTGACCGGCGCGAGCCGGGGCATCGGCCTGGCCGTGACGCGCGCCCTGACCGGCAGCGGCGCCCACGTGGTCGCGGGAGCGCTGCACTCCTCGGCGGAACTCGGCAAGCTCGCCGCCGAAGGCTCGGTCACGATCGGCGAGCTCGACCTCGCCGCGCCAGGCGGCCCCGCGGATCTGGTCGCGCTGGCAGGGACGCGGATCGACATCCTGGTCAACAACGTCGGCAGCGCGCCGTCGCGCACCTCGGGTTTCCTCGCCATCACCGACGAGGAGTGGCTCGCGACACTCAACCTCAACCTGATGGCGGCGGTTCGCGCCAGCCGCGCCGCGCTGCCCGCGATGCTGGCCGCCGGCCGGGGCGCGATCGTGAACGTCTGCTCGGTGAACTCCGTGCTCTCCGACCCGGCGGTCATGGACTACAGCGCCGCGAAGGCCGCGCTGGCCAGCTTCTCCAAGGCGCTGTCGAAAGAGGTCGGACCCAAGGGAATCCGGGTCAACACCGTGAGCCCCGGTCCGGTCGCCACCGACCTGTGGCTGGGCGCGAACGGGGTCGCCGCAACGGTCGGGCAGGCGACCGGCGCCCGCCCAGAGGACGTCGCGCGCGGCGCCGCGAGCCAGCTGGTCACCGGGCGGTTCAGCCGCCCCGAGGAGGTCGCTGACCTGGTGCTGCTGCTGGCCAGCGACGTCACTGCCAACGTCACGGGCGCCGACATCCGCATCGACGGCGGCCTCATCCCGACTTGGTAGAAGTTCAAAATCATCATTCGAAACGGACGCGGGGTGACTCCCCACCTCACCGCTCGTCGATCACGCGGTCGAACGCCGCGAGGAACTGCTCCGCCCAGCCGGTGTCTTCTTCCAGCCCGAGTGAGTACACGTACCCGGTGCGCAACGCTGTCAGCACCCGGGTGCCCGTGACCGGATCGGGGTGTCCGGCCTCGCACAGCAGGGTCTCCGTCGTCGCGTTGACCCACCGCCGCTGGTCGATGGCCATCACGCGCACAGGGTGGTCCGGCGGCCCGTACTCGGCGGCCGCGTTGACGAACGTGCAGCCGCGGTACTCATCGATCATGCCGTCCTCGGTGAACGCGACCGCCCACGCGTGCAGGGCGCCTCGCGGGTCGCCAGGGTGGCTGTCGATGATCGCCTGCACCGCCGCGCGTGCCTGCCATTTGCGCTGCTCAAGGTAGGCCAGGACCAGGTCGTCCTTGGACGGGAAGTGCCGGTAGAAGGTCACCCTGGTTACCTGCGACTCCTCGATGAGCCGCTGCACGCCGATCGCCTGGATGCCGTTTCCGTAGAAGAGCCGGTCGGCGGTCGTGAGGATCCGCTCTCTCGCCGAGCGGGCCGTCTGCTGACGGTGCCTCGCGAGCACGTCTGCCCGCCGCCGCCGGACGGCGCCGCTGACCGGACGTCTCACGGAGGCACCTCGTTTTCCCGGAAGGTCTTGTGATCAGACCGACGATAAGGTCATCATATAGGTGGAAGGAACGATCGGTCTACATGAGTCGTTAACCTTTCGCCCAGAGCATTCCCGTCGGCGGAGGCGCAGTGACAGTCGATTCTGGGCCGTCGGACCTGATTGGCCGCGATGAAGAGACGTCGGCGATCCTCGCGATGCTCCGCGGCGATGGCGGAACGGGCCTGCTGCTCGTCGGAGAGGCGGGCATCGGAAAGTCCGCGCTGCTGCACGCGGCATCGCGCATGGCCGTCGGCGATGGCCGCACCGTGCTGCGGGCAACCGGGGTCCAGTCCGAGGCACGCGTGCCGTTCGCCGGACTGCATCAGCTGCTCTATCCGCTGGCCGACCGCTTCGGACTGCTCCCGCCACCGCAGCGCAAGGCGCTGCTTGCCGCGTTCGGCTGCGCCGACGGGCCAGCGCTTCAGGTGTTCGTGATCGCGATCGCCACACTGGAACTGCTCGCCGACGCGGCCGCCGGCGGCGGACTGCTGGTGGCTGTCGACGATCTGCACTGGGTCGACGATGCCACCGCACAGGTTCTCGGGTTCGTCGCCCGCCGGATCGCGTCCGAGCCGGTCGTGCTGCTCGCCGCGACGCGTCCGGGCTTCGAAGACCCGTTCACTGAGGCCGGCGTGCCGGCCAGAACGCTGCGCCCGCTGGGCCGGGCGCAGGCGGAGCGGCTGGTTCGCCTCCGGCACCCGGACCTTGAGGAGCGACGGCGCGGGTGGGTGCTCGAGCACGCGGAGGGCAACCCGCTCGCGCTGGTCGAGCTCCCGCTGGCGGCGAGTGCCTGCCAGCCGGGCGCCGAGGCCCGCGTGCCGCTCACCGCCCGCCTTGAGCGAAGCTTCACGGCCCGTGCCGCCGGGCTCAGCCCGGCGGCGCGATCGGCGGTGGTCGTCGCGGCGGCGGCCGACAGTGACGACTTCGCGGAGATCGCCGCGGCTGTGACGATCGCGGTCCCCGGCTCCGGCGCCGACCCGCTGCGGCCCGCGGTGGACGCCGGGGTGCTCGTGGTGTCCCAGGCGAAGGTGACATTCGAGCACCCGCTGATGCGCTCGGCTATCTACCAGTCCGCCGACGCTGACCTGCGCCGCCGGGCCCACGCCGCGCTTGCCCAGGTCCTTGACGCCCAGCCGGAGCGGCGAGCCTGGCACCTGGCGGCCGCGGCGCCCGTTCCTGACGAGGCTGTCGCCGCCCAGCTCGAACTGGCCGCTGAGTCGGCTGCCCGGCGCGGTGCGGGCACTGCCAGCGTCGCCGCCTGGGAGCAAGCCGCGAGCCTGACCCCGCAAGCCGGCCGGCGCGCGGAGCGGCTGCTGCGCGCCGCCGAACTCGCCCTCGAACTAGGACGGACTGAGCAGGCCGGAGAGCTGGCCGGGAACGCGGAACCACTGTCCAGCGCGCCGTCCCACCTCGCCAGGCTGACCCTTATCCGCGAGGCGCTGAGCCCTGGCGTCCCCGGCGATCCGCTGCGGGTCAGAACCCTGGCCGATCTAGCCAGCGAGATGATTGACGCCGGGCAGGCCGACCTGGCTTTCCGGCTGGTGCTGGCCGCGGCGGTCCGCGTGTGGTCCGCCGATCCCGGGCCCGCGACGCGGGATTACCTGATCGCCGCCATGGAACGGTTGCCGGTCCCGCCGGACGACCCGCGCCTGCTGGCTGTCGGCGGGTTTGTCGATCCCGCCCGTTACGGGGACTTGATCACGAGGCGCATCGCGGAGCTGCGCCCGGATCAGCTCGACGCGGCGGCGGCCGAGCTGGCGATGTCAATCCACCTCGTGGGTGCGGACCAGGCGATCGCCGCGGTGCAGCGCGCGGTCGTGGACTGCGCTCGCAGGGAGGGGAAGCTCGCCGCGCTGCCCAGGATGGCTACCCAGCAGACGTGGAACGCGATCGCGCTCGCGGACTGGCCGGCGGCCGTGCCAGCGGCCGACGAGGCCGTCCGCCTCGCCATCGAGACACGCCAGCCGATGTGGCAGGCGGCGGCCATGACCGGACAGGCGATGATCGCGGGGATGCGCGGGGACGACGCGGACGCGGAGCGGCTGGCGCGGCATGCGGAGGCG